>Ga0070730_10003750_pt1 | contig 13532 bp, 4 predicted proteins | sample Coa_R1_3_FD_66447 | JGI IMG/M metagenome (GOLD analysis project Ga0070730, IMG submission 66447) | Surface soil microbial communities from Centralia Pennsylvania, which are recovering from an underground coalmine fire - Coalmine... | ecosystem: Environmental > Terrestrial > Soil > Unclassified ...
TTCTTCCGCAATCCTGTTCTTCTCGATGCCATCACGCATGCCCGCAGCGGCGGCCGCCGGCTGCATATTTTTGGTTTACTCTCCGATGGCGGAGTGCACTCGCACCAGAACCATCTCTATGCCTTGCTGCGGATGGCCAAAGAGAACAACGTGGAGCGCGTCTTCATCCACGCCTTCATGGATGGCCGCGATACCCTGCCCACCAGCGGGGCCGGCTACATGCAGCAGCTCCAGCAGAAGATGCGGGAATTCAGCGTGGGTAAAGTGGCCAGCGTCAGCGGCCGTTACTATGCCATGGACCGCGATCGGCGCTGGGAGCGCCAGGAAAAAGCCTTCGCCGCCATGGTGGAAGGCCGCGGCGATGGCGGCCGCTATTCGTACCCGGTACAGGGAATCAAGGATTCATATAACAAAGACCTGACCGATGAATTCATCGTGCCCTTCGTTTGCATTGATGATCGCTGCGAACCCCTGGGCAGCGTTCGCGATGAGGATGTTTGCATCAGCTTTAACTTCCGCGCCGACCGCGCTCGCCAGATCGCCCGCTGTCTCGCCCGAGAAAGCGGCATCAACAAAGAAGCGGGCCGCGACCTGCCTGACGCTGAAGCGCTTGATGAGACCATTCCTCGCGGCCGCATTCCCAAAAACCTCAAGTACGTCTGCATGACTGAGTACGACAAGAAATTTGCTTTGCCGATGGTCGTGCCTCCCGAATCGCTGACCAACATTCTGGCCAACGTCATGGGCAACCTGGGCATGCGCAACTTGCGCGTGGCGGAGACGGAAAAGTACGCGCATGTCACGTACTTCTTCAACGGCGGAGTGGAACAGCCCTTCCCCGGCGAAGACCGCGTGCTGGTTCCATCGCAAAAGGTCGCGACCTATGACCTCAAGCCTGAGATGAGCGCCTCTGGCATCTCTGATGCTGTGGTGAAAGCCATCCGCGATGCGACTTTTGATGTCATCATCGTGAACTTTGCCAACGCAGACATGGTCGGCCACTCCGGGAAACTCGAGCCCACGGTCAAAGCGGTAGAAACGGTTGACGGGTGCCTGGGACGCATCTACACCGCGCTGCGCCAGCGCGGCGGCGCCATGCTCATCACCGCCGACCATGGTAATGCCGAGTTAATGGTTGACCCGGTCACCGGAGGCCCGCACACAGCCCACACCACGAACCCCGTGCCCCTGATCCTGGTGAGCGAGAACGCGAAGCAATACACCTTGCGTCCCGACGGAGCTCTACGCGACATCTCACCAACGATGCTGGCAATGCTTGAAGTTGATGAGCCTAAGGATATGACAGGAAAAGATTTGAGAGTGCTAAAAACTTAACGAATTTGAAGCTCTTGGGTGATTTAAAAAATCCGCGCAAATCCGCGTTGATCCGCGGCGGAAAACCTGAAACTGGAAACTCGAAACTTGAAGCTGCTCTTAGTCCATCCTCACCGCTTCCCTCTGTGGAACACCCCCACCTGGGTGGGCGACCGCCTTGGCGCTGAATTCCCCGGGGTAGAAGTTGTCCAGCTTCTCGATTACGATCGCGTGCCGGAAGAAATCGCTGCCGCTGAAATTTTCGTCGGCGCATCTTTGCGGGCGGAGCAGTTCCAGCAAGCCAAAAAATTGCGCTGGATCCATTCGCCTTCGACCGGCGTGCAGCAATTCATGCTGCCAGAGATCATCGCCAGCAGCGTCGTCCTCACCAATGGACGCACCATTCACGGGCGCGGCGTTGCCGAGCATTCCCTCGCGCTCATGCTGGCCCTGGCCAAGCGCCTGCCTTCTGCCTTTCGCTATCAGCAGCAACGTACCTGGGGGCAGGGAGCAATGTGTGACGAGGTTCCCATGCCCCGCGAACTTGCGGATGCGACTTTGCTTCTGCTGGGCGCAGGCAGCATTGGCCGCGAGGTGATTCCGCGCGCCAAGGCGTTCGGCATGAAAATCATCGTCATCCGCGAAAATGTGCAAAAGGGCGCGGAAGGCGCCGACGAAGTGTATTCCATGGACGACCTTGACCGCCTTCTACCTCTGGCCGACTTCGTGCTCATTACCCTTCCCACCACTTCGAGCACGCAAACTATTTTCAATCGCGAGCGGCTTTCCAAAATGAAGCCGGAAGCTTACCTGCTCAACGTGAGCCGGGGCGCGCTGATTGACGAGAGTGCGCTTTTGGAGTGCTTACAGAAAAGGCAAATTGGCGGCGCTGCCCTTGATGTTTTTTCTACGGAGCCCCTACCAGCGGAGTCTGCCCTGTGGTCGCTGCCAAATCTTATGATCACGCCCCACACCGCCGCCCTGGCAAGAGACCTGTGGGAGCGCCACTATGCTCTCATCGCCGACAATCTGCGCCGCTACCTGGCAGGAGAACCCTTGCGGAACGTGGTGGATAAGCAAAAGGGGTATTGATCTTTCATCGGTTCGTACACATTCTGCCAAATTCAGCTTCGTCTTAATCCAAATGGTTAGTTAGCAGAGGGAATCCGGCGTGCCGTCTTGTCCATGCTTTCTCCCAACAGACCTGAAGACAGCCGGATTCCCCTTCGAATGCACTTCTAAAGGTAAGTGTCAGATTTGAGGAAAGTATTAGAGGTTTTTTCGAGCCAGGGAATTGGGGAAAGGGTTAAAAAGCTTTTCCAAAGCAGGGTGGAACACGCTGATTCGTTATCCAAGTTGAAACTTGAGGTTCAAAAGACTTTCAGCCTGATTCCATACGTGTCTGGCACGTATGGAATCAGGCCGCGGAAGCCCAGTCTTTTACAGCACCTAGTTAAGGCAACCAGGTCATAGCTAACCGATGGATCCGGCAACAGCCGCCGGTACGCGTATTTCATAAGTTCCATCCGGATTTACATATATTGTTGGGTTCGATGGTGGCGTAATCGCTGAGGGCGGCGCAAAGTGTCCCCCGCGCGTCACCCGCGGTCTACGGCCCCAGGGCTCACCCCGGGCAGGATCAACGGTCGGCGGCGGCGCAACGGTGCCTCCATCGGGATCACTTGAGCTATCGCCCGGCGTGGTGCCATCACTACCACCGGACTTGCCGCCAGGGGGGCTGTCGCCCGGTGCGGAAGTTCCATTATCCACGACGCTACCGCCAGGAGCCGTGTCGCCCGGGGCCGAAGTGCCACTGTCATTGCCGACGCTGCCGCCCGGAGCCACGTCGCCCGGGGCTGAGGTTCCGCTGTCATTACCGACGCTGCCGCCGTCGCCGGGAGTGACATCACCGGGAGCATCAGTTCCCCCATCGTTGCTTACGCTGCTGCCGTCGCCAGGGGATGTGTCGCCAGGAGCCGCGTTTCCGCTGGCATCGTTTCCCGGGCTACTGCCGTCACCAGGTGCGCTACTATCGCCTGGGGAAGAGGGGCCACTATCGCCACCGAGGTTGCCCAAGTCACCGCCGTCACCGGGGGCGAAATCACCAGGACCCGAAGGGCCACCCCCGAAGTCACCGCCGCCACCGCCACCTCCGTCGCCACCGCCTCCGTCGCCAGGGGCATCTAGGGGGTCATCTTCCGGGTCCATTCCTGTGGGATCGGCGTACCTGATTGGGTTGTTTCCCACATAGGCGTAGCGATTCAGGCTCTGAGGATTGGCTAAACGTCCGGGTACGGGATCGAGGGACATGAACCTGCCCAGCCGGCTGGAATCAAAGCGGTCGTTGGCGTAGTCAAGCCCGGATTCTGCATCGCGGTAATACGTGGTGAACTTCCAGGCGCTTGGATTTCCGGTTTCATACCAGGTTTCCCCAAACGGGAAGTGTCCGAAGGTGCGCACCACGTTCCCCGAGGAATCGGCGCTTGCCCTGATCGAGAGGTGATCCCAGAAGTGGTAAATCGTGCCACCACCAGCAATTGTGGCCACGCGCCGGCCACGAGCATAAATGTGCTCGATGCTGGGCGACGAGGCTGGGGCGCTGCTGGCATACTCGGCAATCACCTGCCCACCGGAATAAATGAAGTGGTCGCTATTTCTATTTACGCGGAGGTTCTTTCCATCATAAGCATAGGTGTTGGCAGCTCCATCCACGTGGATGATTCGATTGGCGCCATCGAACGTATAAGTATGCACGCCGTCGCTGGTCATATCGCCATCGGCATCGTAGCTGAAGCCCGGCGAGGTGATGTGGTTGGTGGCGGGGTCAACCGTGAATTCGATGGTAGGCATGTAGCCTATGCCACCCATTGGGTTCTGGCTTAGCTTGTTGCCGAAACGATCATAAACATAGCTTTGGGCCCACGAGGCCGGCGAAGACAAGTCCACTGTTCCCGCCGTGCTCAGGCGTGAAAGCTCATCGTACGTGTACGCGGTGCTGCGCGCGGGGTTCAGGTTGTCGGTAACACCTTGCAGCAGGCCGTCATCGGTGGCTGTGCCCCAGTTGTAACCGAGGCTCAAGATATTGCCCGCAGAACCGCCGTACATGATTCCCGCGATCTGCAGTTGATTGTTATAGCTGAAGTTACCCAGCACTCCGTTGCCGTAAGTCGCGCTCAAAAGCTGGCCAGCGGCGTTGTATCCGTTAGCGTTGAAAATGTTCGCTCCGTTGGCGCTAACCTGGCTCAGGCGGCCGATGCCATCGTAGCTCTCGCTAACTATCCGGCCAGAGGGATACTGCATGGCAGCCAGTTCGCCGGCAGAATTGTAGCTGTATCCCGTTACGTAGGTATTGCTGCCGATGGTCTTGGAAATCTGGACGGTGCGCCCCATCACATCATATTGGTAGTTTTCCGAGCCGGTTCCATCGGTCATCGCCAGCAGGCGGCCAGCCGAAAAATTCGCAGCACCCTGTGTTCCATAGGTGTAGCTCACGGTGGGCGTGCCGTCGGAGTATTGAATGGCGGCCAGATGGTTCAGAGCATCATAGCTGTAGTTGGTGGTGATGCCGCGTTGATCGATCTTGACCTGCGGCGCGCCGAAGTCAGTATAGGTATAGCTGGCGCACTGGTTCGCGGCTTCGGGAATGCAAGATGAGGTCATGCGACCCAGACTGTCGTAGATGTAGTTGCGCGTCTGTGGTCCCTGTACGACCTGTAGCAAATCGCCCAAGGGATCGTAAGAATATGTGGTGATGTAGGGCGTATTAAGGGAAGGTGCGGTCGGGTCTGATCCGCCGCTCAGTGTGGTGCCGGCTGCACTGAACGAAGGGCCGGAGAAGTAGTTTGGCTGACCGGTGGAAGAGGTGACTGTAACTCCCACATTGCCTGCCGCACCCACAGTTTTCCAGCCGATAGAGAGGTTGGCCCCTGATGCGCTGATCGCAAAGGGCGGATTCAGCGCTGCCAGACGGCTGGCCAGGTCTGAGGCGACTTGCGCTGCAGTGGTGTTATTGTTTCCGTTACAACTCGTGCTGGGGTTATTGCCATAGCAGGCCGTCGCACTGCCTGACGAGCCTATGTTGAGGGTGACTGTGCCATAGTCCGTAACCTGGGTGCCGGGAACAGCATCGGAACCGCCGGTAAGTGTTGTACCGGAGTCGGTGGTGGTAAACGACGGCCCGCCAAAATTTCCCGTGTCATAGCTGCACGATGAGGAAAATGGAACATTGGAATTCGAACCTGGGCTTCGTGCCAACAGCGTGATCGTATTGCCCGCGGCGCTGGCATTCACAAATCCCGAGGTGTCACTGGTAATACTGATTGCCAAGGCAGCAGCAATGGCGGCTGCGGTGGTACCTGATCCCGACCAGGATGAGCCATAGGCAATACCGTTAAGTGTGACGATGCAGTTTCCAGCGTCGTAGACCGTGTTGTACTGTGCATCCTGACCGCCAGTCAGGGTCTGGGGTGGAGGCACGGGGTTCCAGAAACTTGAGCCGCTGAATTCCCCTGGTGGGCGGTTATTGCCGCTGGAATTGAAGGTGACCGAATAATCCGCAGCGGCGCCCGTCGCCTTTGTGACAAAGCTGACCACACCACTGGTTGGCATGGTTGGCACCGTCACCGGCGAAGCGGCGGCATTGAGTTGGGTGGCCAGCGTTGTGGCGATCGTTTTTACCGTGCTGCCTTGTCCGTAGGAGGCGCCAACGGTGTAGCCATTGATGGTGACGTATACACTTCCCGAATCCCAGTCAGTACGCCTACAAGTTTGGCGCAGAAATAGACCGCACGGATATGAATAAGTGTATTGCCTTTCATTTCCAGTGACCGTAAAGCTGCCCGTGGCTGGCGTAGCCGCCTGAATCTGCACTTGCTTGGATTGCAAATTGCCGTTGAACGATACAGCCCCCGTACCGGGCGTGGCGCTATGTCCGCCAACGATGCCGCTTTGCAGGCTACCATTGATAGTGAGCGATCCTGCAGACGAAGAGCCGGGACCACCTCCGCCCGGTTCGTACACGCGCACCAGCCGTCCGAGAGCGTCTGTGTACTGCTTATGTTGCTTGTTGGCCGGATCGACGAAGGTAACTGCGGCTCCGGCGTAAATGGTCTGATAGCTGTTCTGCGCGGGACCCGTCGGAGGAGGCGGAGGATTGCTGGGATCAGAAGGCGGGGAAATTATCGCCGGTGGAGTTGTAAGAACTACCCGCCCCAGAGCGTCATAAGAGTAAGTTGTGAAGACCGGCGTTTCACCGGGCGCGAAAGGATTGCTGGCTTCGAGCATCCGGCCCAACACATCATTGGTAAACGACCGGCTGGCCACCAGAGCGCTGCCGTTGAAGGTCTGGTTGCGCAATGCGCGCCCAAGAAAATCTGTCGTGAGCGTGGTAACCAGGCTGTTTGCGGTAGTCGATGTTGTTACCTCGGGATAAGCGCTGCTGTCGTCATAGCCATCGCTCACCGTCTGTTGATCGGGAGTGTGGGTGCTTACCAGCCGAGCGTCGATGTCGTAGGTGAATGTCGTTGTATCGTTGTTCGGGCCGGTTATCGAGGCGACCTTGCCCACACTCATGTTGTAGGTATAGCTGGTAGTGAGCTGGCTGCCCTGCGGGCCGTTCACAATCGAATCGGGGTAGGCATACTGCGTGGTTGCTGAATAGACCGCTTGCACATGGGTGCAGCAGCCCATCTGGGCGGCAACCCGGTTGCCCAAAACGTCATAGGTCAGGTTGCTGACAATTGCCCCTGAGCCCTGCGCGGCATTGGTGTAGCTGGTCGCGCTGGTGAGGTTGCCGCGCGGATTGGAACTGAAAGCAGAATAATTATCATCGTGTTGCGGCGCGGCGGGAGTCACGCTCTGCACGGGCGATCCATCGTAGGCATATGTGGTATGGCTGATCAGATTGCCGCTGCCGTCTTTAATCTGCACATCCGAAGGGCGATCAACAATGTTTCCCAAATTGGACGCATAGCTGGTGACCGTCTCCCGCAGAAGCGCCCCGGGAGCGTTGGCGCCGAAGTCATATTCTTTTCTGTCATTGACGTTGAAGAATGAGTCGTAGCCGATGACTACCTGAGATTGCGTGGCGTTGTCATCCAGGATTCTGGTGATGCTGGTCTTTCTTGGATTAACGCCCGAGCTTCCGTTATCGGATGTCCAGGCGGTCTTGATCGTCTCCCATATCTTGCCCTGAGCGGAAACCTGCTCCTGGATCGGCAAGCCATCCTGCCAATCACCGTTGGCGGAAAACGTGGTGGTGGTCGTGGTGCCCAGCGGATCAGCTACCACGAACGATGTCACCTGATTGTTGGGATTGATGGCCACAGCATAGGTCCAGGTCCCGGTATTGGTTCCGTCAAAAATGGTTTTCGTGGTATACGTTGGGCCATTCTTCAGGGGGGTGGCGCCGACAGGCGGGAAATTGTAGCTTACCTCGTAGCGCAGGTTCCCGGTTTTGCTGAACTCCTTGATGTCGTTGACGAGCCACCAGTCTCCGTAATTACATTGCACGTACGTGCCGTCCGGGCGCGTGATTCCAGTCAGGGTCGAATTGCCGGGTCCAGCCGGGGCCACTCCGTAAGCGATGGACTGAAAGTTATAGTTCAGCGTGAAGTTGTGGTTCCAGGCGAAGTTGAAAGTCCTCGATCCGGGTGCATTACAGGCCGAACCATCGGTGATGCACACGAGCCAACCCGTGCCCTGGCTGCCGATCTTGCCGTTCCCAAGATCATAAAAAAACGTGATCGTGCGGCCTACCGTGTCGACGATCGAACTGATAGAAGCGTCAAAGCTATTAGCGTAATTGATAGTAATGAAATTCCCGTTGGTGTCTTCGATTTGGATGGGGCGAGAGAACGTCGACATTTGCGCATTGGTTTGCGCTGTCGGTTGATAAAACATGCGCCGGCCGTTCTTGAAGGTAACTGTATCATTGCCGCCAGCAGGATGCTGCACCTGGATGTAGGTGGCATCGGTGGATTGATAGAGAGTATTGTTGCCGCCGGCAATCGGAACCAGATGGTGCGCGGTGCCGTCAGGATCGATCAGAGTCCCCGAGGATAAGTCGCTGCTCCATAGCAGATGCCCGAAGCCCAGATTGAAACCGGGGCTCGGCCAGTCAAGGTCGAGGTTGAAGCCGAGCACTCCGAGTCCAGGATTGCCCGGCCAGACCAGGCTGCTGTAATGCAGATTGAGGTTCAAATCCAATCCGTCACGTCCTGGAAGTGAAAACAGGGGCACCGTGTAGGTATAGCTCTGGCTACTCTCGATATCGGTGGTCTTGCCCGCGTGGCGAGCGAAAACAGCCGCGGTGCGTATGCCGCGCTGATTCTGAATGATGGACAACAATCCCGCCGAGTTACTTTGAGCGCCTGAAGAGGCTATCCAGAAAAACACTACCAACGCAATACGCGCAGTCGCTTTCATATCCTTCTCCTCTGTCTGATGAATTGCTTGGAGAAGGGAATCCCGGTTAGCCGCCGATTGCACGCAGTGGCTAGCGGTTGCAGTAGATTCCCTCTCACAGGAAAGTGTCAGTTTGGAAGGAAGTATTAGGAATTTTTTTTTGCGGGCGCTGGAGGTCACATCAGAAGGCGTCGAACCCGGTAAGCGACAGGACGCCGCTGCTGGGTTGGCAGAGCGTCCTGTCTACAGTGTTCTCTTACATCAAGGCACTGGCGTGAAGCCCACTAATTGCTCTCTCGTATAAGCCCAACCGATCCACCAAATACGGAACTCCCATGTATGGCCTTCCTGGCTTTGATCTACTGTGAAAGGAACCGCAAAAGTCTCGTATGTATTGGGGGCCTGGAACATTGGCCGGGTGATCGTGGTTGAGGCAATCCGGGTTAAGGTAGTGGTATCAAAGGCATCAAGTATGACAATGCCGTTCTGGTCGTTAGTGTTGTTGTCAATCAGCAGGTTCCATACAGCCAAGTTATCCCCTGGCTGAACGGTGGTTGTGTAGGGACCGTATTGCATCCAGCCGTTGGGAGCATCCTGTTGAACGTTCACCGACCATCCGTCGCCATCGGCCCGTCCGAGTACGTGATGCAGGGCCGGGTCTTGCGCGTTCCACTGCGGATGCACGTATCCGGCATATTGTTCTCTTATGTAAGCCGTTGCAAGCCACCAGATTCTGAACTCGAAACGGTGGCTGATATTGGTGGAATCGACGGTAAACGGAATCCCGAATGGCTGATAGGTGAAAGTAGAGGCAAATTGCTTGCGAGTGATCGTCTGGCTTGCAATCTGTGTTTGCGTAGTCGCGTCGTTGACATCAATAACGACCACACCATTGTTATCAGCCGAGTTGTTATCAATCATGAGATTCCAAAAAGCAACGTTGTTGCCGAGCGCCAGGTCGTTTACATAAGGTCCGTATTGCAGCCAGCCTTGGGGATCCTTGCCTACTGTTGCCGACCAGCCATCAAAATCAGCTCTTCCGATCGCGTGTGACAGACCCTGCGCTTTCCAGACATAGTGGGCCAGCGGGCTTCCGCTTCCCGCCAGGCCCGCTGTCGAGATGGGAACACCATTGCTGGCGACTGTTAGGGTACCGTTACGCAGACCTCCAATTGTGGGTGCAAAAGTGACGCTGATGTTACAACTTGTGCCGCCTGCCAGCGAAGCCGGACAGTTATTGCTCTGGGCAAACTCACCGCTCGTGGATATGCTGCTGATCGAAACCGGAGCGGAGCCAGGATTGCTCAACGTAACATTTTGTGCGGAGCTGGTTGTATTAACAGGTTGGCTGGTAAACGAAAGGCTGGTGGGCGACAAGATGGCTCCGAATATTCCATAAGCTGTCAGGCATCCGTAGAGACTCGTACATCCTTGTATGGAGGCTCCCGCTCCGGCTCCCACATAGACTTTTCCATTGGCAATTGTAGGAACAGCAAACTTGACTGCCGATCCTGGGTTATCGCGGTAGCTATTCTGGTCACTCGAATACAACAGATTGAGGTTGCCGGCGTCGTGTGCCCGCAGGACGGCGCCCGCGTCGCCGTTGTCAGTCTTCAAAGACCACACAATTCCGTTGCCAGCGCCATTGGCAGAGATCGAAGGCGTGGCGCCCGGATATCCGTAGCTGTCGTTTGAAGCCCCAGCAAAGCTTAACTGGCCGTTATTTATTGAAAATGCCCTGAGGTTATCGCTTTCTCCCCAGAAATAGACTCTGTTGTTCCAGTAGGCCGGCATGCTCCAAAGGCCAGCTCCGTTAAGTGCATTGGAAAGATCTTGGACGATCTGAGTGTTACCTGTATTTAGAGTGCAGGTTGGGGGTGAGCAATAACGCCCCATGTGGTCACGATCGATCACGTAAATCTCTCCCGTCAAGGGGTTGCCATTCGAGTCCCTCTCAATCTTGCCTGCTTGCACCAACTCATGGGGATGAGCACCCGACTGATCAGGAAGGAGCAGAACACCTCCCGATCCGAGGTCTGCATCAGTGTCCAGGCGGATGTTCTGGTCCCAGGGCGCAAAATAGTCTGTGAGCTGTAGCTGGCCGTTGTTCAAGTTAAGTTTGATAATGCTGTCGCCCACATCGGTCGGAGGAACATTCGTATCGAAGTTGCCGTTGCCCGTGGCAGCGTAGACATTAGCGCCGTCGCCTGCCAAGCCAGAACCAGCCATCCAGATGCCGCCTGCGTTCGGGATGCCGCCCTGTGACAAAGTATTCGGAGTGGTTACAAAAATACCCTGTTGTTGCAGGCTCGTGCTGTCATAGGCAAACACCCAGCCATAATAGGTTTCATGATCGCAATGCGAGGCGAACCCGATGTAGACCTTTCCGTTCATCAGCAGCAAGCCGGGGCGGCTATGATGGCGAAATGGATCGAAGGTCACTCCACTACTGCTGCCGGCGATAACGACCGGCCCAGAGAGTTTTTCGCTGCCAGTCGTGATATCGAGGGCATGAAGGCGATGAAAATACGTGCCGCCCGTGCCGCCGGTGCCCACAACTTTGGACTTGGCTTCTATATACATCGTGTTGGTGTTGAGATCAATTGCTGGGGTCGCGGTGACTCCATATTGCGGGTGGATGTCATCACATTCCACATCAGCGCTGTTCACGGTTGTCTCGCTGGTGCCGGAAGGCACGCCGTGGGCGGTGTCAACCATGCTGGCTTTCCAGAGCTGGCCGCCGCTATCGGCGTCGAAGGCATACACACTGTCGTGTTCGGTGGCCACGAAGATTACGTTGTGTGTTCCTCCTGAAATCGCCAGACTCGACACGTAGAGCGGCTGGGCATAAATCTGACCGTCTACCGCAAGCGAAAACAGCTTGCCGAATTGCGTGCTGTTGACGTTTGCAGGGGTGAGGAGCGCTTCCTGCGTATTCTGTCCCGTGCGGAAGTTGTCATTGTGCTGCGTTAAAACATTCACCAGCGGGGGCGGAGGTGGAGGTGTAGTTCCACCGGTGAGCGTCGAGCCAGAAGGCGTGGTTGTGAATGAAGGGCCGTAACTGGTAGTGGAGACTGCAGCGGCTGAGAACGAGTAATTCGTCGAAACCCCATTGGATGTGGCCTGCAAGTTCACTGTCGTTCCCGACAAAGTTGCCGTCACAAATGCCGCCGCATCAACATTAATTGCGTTTGTAAGTTTTTGAGCAACGCTCAAATTGGTGTCACCCTTCCCATAATTGACGCTATCAGCATGGCCATTGATTGTGATCGTCACCGTGCCGGCATCGTAGCCGTAAACAGGAGGGATCCAGTAGCACCCTATTCGTGGATAGCACACTTGATGACCAGGCGTGATAAGAACACTGTGCTCAGAGCCGCTAATAGCGACGCTGCCGGTACCGGGTGTACCTTGGGTTTGGGCGCTTGAGCGGGCAAGCGCGAATAACAACAGCAATGTGACACGCATGGTCATCCTCATATCTCATCTCCTTAAGATTTTGAATTTACGATTGGGCCCAGGACGCTGATGGAACAGAGAAAGGAACCCTTGGTCGACCGCCTGCAGTCGTGCGGAGGTAGCAGGAGGAACAAGATTCCCCTCTTAATAAGGAAGTGTCGGTTTTGAGAGAAACATTTGGAAAATTTTTTGGGCCATGTACGTAGCGCACGGCCGGAGAGCAAATCCTTATATTGCAGTCGCTTGGATGAGAGTCCGCGCTCTATCAGGAAAGGTTCGAGTGAACTTCAGAACGCGTCGGAGCCGGTGATGTTTCCCCCGATGATCAACGCATGGATATCATGCGTGCCCTCGTAAGTCTTTACCGATTCCAGGTTCATCATGTGACGCATCACGGGGTAGTCATCGGTGATTCCGTTGGCTCCGAGGATGTCGCGGGCCATGCGGGCGCACTCCAGCGCCATCCAGACGTTGTTTCGTTTGGCCATGGAGATGTGCTGGTGCTGCACTTTCTCCGCATCCTTTAGCCGGCCAACTTGTAACGCCAGAAGCTGGGCTTTAGTGATCTCGCTGATCATCCAGACTAATTTTTCCTGGACTAACTGATGTGAGGCGATGGGCTGGTCGCGAAACTGCTTGCGGACTTGCGAATATTGCAGTGCCGCATCATAACAGGCCATGGCGGCGCCGATTGCACCCCAGGAGATTCCGTACCGCGCCTGGTTTAGGCACATGAGCGGAGACTTCAGGCCGCCTGAGCCGGGCAGCAGGTTTGATGTGGGCACATGCACATCTTGTAGTGCCAGTCCTGAGGTCACCGACGCGCGCAGCGACCATTTACCGTGGACATCCGTTGCCTTGAAGCCGGGACGATTGCTTTCGACCAGGAAGCCACGGACTTTATCATCTTCATCTTCCACCTTGGCCCAGATCACGGCGATGTCGGCGATGCTGCCGGAGGTGATCCACATCTTTTCGCCGTTCAAGATGTATTCATTGCCTGACTTTTTAGCGCGAGTTTTCATGCCGCCGGGGTTGGAACCGAAGCCGGGTTCGGTCAGCCCGAAGCATCCGATCTTTTCGCCCTTTTGCAGGGCGGGAAGCCACTTCTGTTTTTGCTCCTCGCTGCCGAAGGCGTAAATGGGATACATCACCAGCGCCGACTGCACGCTCACGAAAGACCGGATGCCGCTGTCGCCGCGTTCCAGCTCCTGCATGACCAGGCCGTACTCCACGTTGCTCATGCCGGCGCAGCCGTAGCCTTTGAGGCTGGCCCCAAAGAACCCCAACTCGCCGAAGGGCTTGACCAGTTCGCGCGGAAAGCGGCCTTCGCGGTTGCACTGCTCGATGATGGG
>Ga0070730_10003751_pt1 | contig 13528 bp, 13 predicted proteins | sample Coa_R1_3_FD_66447 | JGI IMG/M metagenome (GOLD analysis project Ga0070730, IMG submission 66447) | Surface soil microbial communities from Centralia Pennsylvania, which are recovering from an underground coalmine fire - Coalmine... | ecosystem: Environmental > Terrestrial > Soil > Unclassified ...
ACGGCAAGGACAAGCCTGTCTGATCTGGCCTTCCAGCACCAATCAGTCCTTGTCTTTTTCCGGTTCGTCGCTGATGCCGATTTTCGAGAGGCGGTAGCGCAACGCATTGCGAGAAAGGCCGAGCAGGCGCGCGGCCTGGCTCTTGTTGCCATTGGCACGGCGCAGCGCTTCTTTCACCATTTCGTCCTCCCATTGCTCGAGCGTCATACCGTCGGGAAGAAATCCCGTGGAGCCATTTGCAGCTTTTGACGAACGCGAGTCCATGTGAATGTCGGCGGGGCCGAGGACGCTGCCTTTGGCCAGTGCGCAGGCGCGCTCAATAATGTTCTGCAGTTCGCGGACATTGCCGGGCCAGTGATAGTTCACCAGTATCTGCATCGCCTCAGGCGTAATGCTCTCGACAGCCTTGCCGGAATCCCCGGCGAAGCGCGAGATGAAAAGATTCACCAGATCGGGGATGTCCTCTTTACGCTCGCGCAGGGGAGCGATGTCGATGGGCACGACGTTCAGCCGATAGTAGAGATCTTCGCGGAAGGTGCCCTGCTCCAACGCTTCGCGCAAGTCGCGGTTGGTGGCGGCGATCAGGCGGACGTCCACTTTCACCGTTCGCGTGCCGCCGAGGCGTTCGAATTCGCGCTCCTGCAGCACTCGTAACAATTTCACCTGCGTCACCGGAGGCACGTCGCCGATTTCGTCGAGGAAGAGCGTCCCCTTATCGGCGAGTTCGAACTTTCCGGGCTTGCTGGCAACCGCCCCGGTGAAAGCTCCCTTTTCGAAGCCGAACAATTCGCTCTCGAGCAGATTCTCAGGAATGGCCGTACTGTTGATCTTAAGGAACGGACCAGAGGCGCGCTTCGATTTTTCGTGAATGGCACGGGCGATCAGATCTTTGCCAACGCCGCTCTCGCCGCCCAATAGTACCGTCGAGTTGGTGGGCGCCACGCGCTCCACCGTGGCTAGCACCTCCTGCATTTTCGGGCTGCGAGCGACCACATTGGGATGCGAATAGCGCTTGCCCAAAGCCTCGCGTAAAGAGCGGTTCTCTTCCCGCAGATTGCGGACGTCCAGTTCCTTGTGAATGACCATCCGCATTTCGGTCAGCGAAAACGGCTTCAGCACGTAATCACTGGCGCCGGCTTTCATCGCTTCTACCGCAGTCTCGACCGACCCGAAGGCGGTCATGACAACCACAGGCAGGGCGGCATTCTGCTGTTTGACCGCCTGCAGGAATTCCTGACCGTTCATGCCAGGAAGTTTCAAGTCGGTGAGCACCAGATCGATGGAATTTTCGCGCAGCATCTTCAACCCAGTCTCGGCGTCTCCGGCGGAGAACGTCGTAAAGCCGTCGTCTCCGAGATTCAACTCGAGCAGGCGGCGCATCTTGGCTTCGTCTTCGACGATCAGAATTGCGGGCATAGCTGCGTCTTCCTCGCTGGAATGCATCTCACGAGATCACCAGATGGGTAGGTTGCCCCGCCACGCTGGTTTCGGTCGCGGCGGGAAAAAATATCACAAAGCGGGCGCCGGGGCCTTCGGACCCGTTCCCCACTGGATTGCCTGAATCTTCGATGCGGATGTAACCGTGATGTCCATCAATAATTTTCGACACAATCGACAAGCCGAGTCCGACTCCGGTTTTCTTCGTGGTGACAAATGGATTGAAAATCTGCTCCCGCAAATCCGGGGGGATGCCCGGTCCCGTGTCTTCAATTTTGACGACCACTCCGTTGTGTCCGTCGGCACGAGACTCCTCGACATTCACCCGCAAGCTGCCGCCGCCCTGCCCCATGGCGTCATACGCGTTCTGCACAATGTTGACGAATGCCTGCTCGCAAAGACTCTCATCGAGTGGAACCATCGGCAGATTTGGAGCATAGTCTTTCTCGATTCGAACCGGGTCGCCCTTCCACAGCGTCGTCACATCGGTCAGGGCACGATCGAGGACTGCGGTGATGTCCTGCGGCGCCAGATCCGCATGCAGCGGACGGGCAAAATCGAGGAAGCGCGTCACCAGCGCGCTCAGCCGGTTGGTCTCGGTCGAAATATATCCCGCCAGTTCCGTGGCGAGCGGATTCGATTCTCCGACCTTCTGCGTGAGCATCTCCGCCGAGCCCTTGATTACGCCGAGGGGATTTCGAATCTCGTGCGCAAGCCCAGCAGAAAGCTGGCCCAGCGCGGCCAGGCGCTCGGAGCGACGGGCGTCGGCCTGCGCCTGTTCGAGACGACGGTTGGTTTCAGCGAGCGTCTCAGCCAGTTCCTGGTAACGCCGCGTCTGGCGCCGGTTCTCGATCACAAAGCGGTTAACCAACAATGCCGGCAGAAAGAAAAACAGAATGCGAATCGCCAGCAGCCCAAGGCTCTCCTCCGTGATCTCCACATCCTGCATCGCGGGATCGAGAAAAAGATAGGAGCAGTATGCAGCCGAGGTCAGGGCAGTCCAAAACAGAGTTGCCCAGGGCCCAAAATATTCCGCAGCAGTGACTACCGGCAGAAAATAGATCGGCCAGTAACTGCTATTGATGGTGATCTCGCCGGTGTGGTCGATCAGCAGGGTCGCGAGTGCAATTTTCAAGAGAACGAGATAGGCCGCGCCGCGCTTCGGCAGGCGCCCGACCAGCCACCCCTCGCCCAACTGGAGGAACCCGAAGCCCAACAGGATTCCTTGCTTATGGATCTCCTTGACGGGTGGCAGAAGAGCCAGTCCCGCCAGGAATACCAGCCAAAGAATGTCCATCCAGTTGATGGTGGGACGTCTGGTTTCGTTCATAGTCGTGCCAAGAAAGCTCGGCAAAAAAGATTACGCCGGGAGAGGTCTCGCACTCCCGGCGTTGCCTTTATTCATTGTCTGGTTCGCAAGTGCATCTCATGCGAACCCTATCACACCGCAAGCGAGGCGCTAGCGTCAATGCCCCTTCGGCTTGTCCTGTTTCGGCGGTGGCGAAGAATGGGGTGGTGGAGACGGACGCGTTTCCTGCCTAGGCGCTGGAGGCGGAGGAGTCGGTCGCGTCTGCTGCCACTGGTGGAACTTCTCTTCCTGCTGCTGCTCTTGCTGCTGATTGCGCTCCTGTACCGGAGGCGTCGGGTGCACCAGCGGATGCGTCTCCTGCACCGGAGGCCTGGCGGCTTCCTGCTGTTGCAGAGGCCGGTAGGTTTCCTGATTCCGGTTCTCGGGCTGCGCCATTCGATTCTGTGGCGGCTGCACGTTGCGGTTCTCCGGCTGCGGGGTCCCCTGCTGTTCGTAAGTTCGCGGGTGGGTCTGCGGCATCTGCCGGACCTGATTATTGTTGTTGCTATTCGCAGGAGTAAACGGCCGGAAGCCATCCTGCGTTGGGCGCGCCCCCGGATTCATCGGCGCGGGCTGCGCCGCGCCAGCCGGACGCACCAGCGCTTGCTGATTGAGACGCCCACCCGCCTGTGCCTGACGTTGCTCGATCGGACGCGGCGGCGCAGGTGGCGTGCGGACTGCAACCACCGGGCGGCTGATCACGGCCGCCGGCGGACGCACGCTCACAGGACGCCCCGCTCCAATCACGCTGGTGCGTACTGGCTCCGCCTGCACCATGTGCGATACGGGCGCAGCCGCGAGCTCGCGCGGTTCGACTTTCATGATGTTCTGCGCCACCGGCCGCGCGTTCACGAACGCATCGTGCGAAACGACCGTGACTCCATTGCTGCGCTGGTTGACGTAGGTGATGTTGTTGATGGTCGTGCTCTTGTTCACGATTACGGTGTTATAGACGTTCGTGACACGCGTGACATTCACCGTCGTGTTGGTGATGTTCACGTTATTCACGTACGCGCGGCTGACGCGGTATCCGGGGACATAGACCTCCCCGGGAGCGAGCGGGAACCATCCCACGCCCACGCCAACCGAAAAGTGGAAGCCCGGTCCACCACCTACGAACGCCACGAGTGCAGGCGCCCAAACGGGCCGAACGACGACCGGCCCCGGAACCCAGAACCATCCGCCATTCACGGTCGCCCAGCGTCCATAGTGGAAGGGCGCAAATCCCCAAGGCTCATCTTCAACCCAGGTCCATCCCCACGGGCCAACGTAGACCCAGTGACCGAAGCGATACGGTGCCCATCCCACGGCGATGGCACGCGGACGCCAGCACGGACCGTAGCCGGCGACGTAACTCCAGTCGCCGTACTCGTCGAGATCTTCGTACCCGGTCATCTCACGCGAAACATAGTTCGCGGAATCCGCGCGATCTTCCCGGTCGTCGCGGTCGAAAGCCCATCCATCGAAATCATCGCGGTCGGGGATTTGGCCGAGATCGTAATCGAGGTGATCGTTGTCGCCGGTGAAGGTCGCAGACTGATTCCCGATCACAGTGTATGTAAATCCGCCGCCCGTAACGCGGCCACGGCCGTGCCAGACCGTCGTAATCGTCTGACGGCCATCTTCGCTTACATCGAGACGATACTCACCGGGTTGCAGCAGACTGAACGCGATGTTCGGCGTATCGACTTCGTAGGCGTCGTCATCGTCAACATGACGAACTTTAAGGATCAGTGAACCTTGCGCTAACCGGATTTGCGTGGTGTGGTCATCGAGCGCGAGGAAGGTGATCCCAGTCTTTGCGCCCAGGCGAATCGCTGCGGATCCGACGTGAACTTCAGCGCGCGAATCTTCGTCAGCCCACAGGTCGTCCCCCGTCACCATGGGACGGTTCGGTACGGCGTTGACCCAATCGTCTTCGCCAGCAGGACGAAACGAGATGGAACCCTGCGAGTAATTCAGGCGCGCGACGCGGCCCGGGGGATCCTGCGCCTGGTCCTGATCGTCGTTGTGCACGTCGGGCGGAGCATCCTGCGCCCGCGCCGGGATTGATATTTGCGATACAAATGCGAAGCTTGCCAGAAGAACCATCCAGGCCCACAACTTGCGTGTTTTCATTGGTCCGCCTCGACGGAACAAAAATCCGTACACTTGATCTTACCCACAAGAGGTTAAACACAGTAGAGACGGTTTAGTTTCCGGGGCATGCGAAGTGCTTGGAGAAAAACAGGTTTCAAAGCTTCAAGGATCACCACCTTGAAACTTTGAAACCTTAGAAATCTTCTGCTCAGTTTTTCAGCTTTGGTCGCGCGCAGGCGTCCACGATCTTTTTAGGATCAATGGCATCCTTGTCCACTTGTTCTTCCATGACCTTTCCATCTTTGCCGATCAGGAAATTCACGCGGCGCGGGGCCTGGTATTCATCTTTGTAGATTCCGTACTGATGGGTTACTTTGCCGCCCCAATCGCTCAACAGGGGAAAGGTCACTCCAATTTGGTCAGCGAAGGCTTTGTTGGCGAAGGCACTATCCATGCTCACACCCAGAACCTGGGTGTCGGTCGCTTCCAGGGTTTTCAGGTTCGCCTGGAAAGCTTTCATTTGCTTGGTTCAACCACCGGTGAAGGCAAAGATGTAGAACGCCAGCACGACGTTCTTCTTTCCCCGGTAGTCACTCAACTTCATTTCTTTGAGATCGTTGCCGTCGAAGTAATGCAGCGTGAAATCAGGCGCCGTATCGCCCACCTTGGGCATTTCGGGCGCGTTGCCACCCTGCGCGAACAGCGGGGATGCAGCGGTCGTCACCAGCGAACCCGCCAGCAATAGTCCCGCCAGAACCCCTGAATACTTTTTCATTGGAACTCCTCCCACTGGAGTGATGTCCCAGCATAAACCGGGTCCGACTTGTCGGCAAACCTGGGTAACCGGACAGTACCCTACCCTGTGACCATACGCATTGCTGAAAGCACCAGCAAAACAGTACAGTTCTGTTCGGAGCCGTTGGCGTTGGTGAAGTCCACGCTCGCGGACCGGGACTCGAAAGACGCATGAGCATTGCCACGCTGAACGACATCTTCTTTACTGCGGTTGAACGCAACCTCGACCGCATGCTATTGCACCGCGAGGCCGGAAAGTGGCGGCCGATTTCATCGCGCGAATTTGGCGAAGCCGTGGCGCGCATCGCCCGCACGCTAAATGCCTGGGGGATTCAGCCCGGCGACCGCATCGCGTTGCTCAGCGAAAATCGCCCAGAATGGCCCATGGCCGACATGGCCAGCCTGCTGCTCGGCGCGGTTACCGTCCCGCTCTATACCACACTCACGGCGGAGCAAACGGCCTTCGTTCTGAAGGACGCAGGCTGCCGGATGATTTTTCTTTCGTCTGACCAACAATTGCACAAGATTCTGTCGATTCTCCCCCAGACGCAGATCGAAAAAATCGTGGTCATGGACACGGTGGAATTCAACGGCGACCTCGAGCCTTTCGGTGGCAAGTGCGTAACCATGAGCCAGATCAGGTTGCAGGGCCCGGGGGAGCTTGGCTTTGAGATCGAATCACGTGCGCGAGCCATCGGCCCCGACGTTCTGGCGACGATTGTCTACACGTCCGGAACGACGGGCACGTCGAAGGGTGCGATGCTGACTCACGGCAACATCGCGTCGAATATATCGTGCTCGCTGCAGGGCTTCAATATGCGGCCCGGACTGATCAGCATCTCGTTTCTGCCGCTGTGCCACATCACCGCTCGCCACGTGGATTTCGCCATGATCAACTACGGCGTAACGTTGGCTTATTGCCCTTTCCTGCAGGACTTGCCGGCGAATTTGCTGGAAGTGAAACCATCTATTTTTGTCTCAGTGCCTCGGGTCTACGAAAAGATCTATGCGCAGGCGGAGTTGAAGGCCAAGGGTCAGCCCAAGCGCGCGATTTTCGACTGGGCGCTCTCTGTTGGCCGCAGTCACAAACCGGAGATTCTCGCCGGTCAGACACCAACTTCGCGTAGCTGGAAATTGGCGAACAGGCTCGTATTTTCGAAGATTCGCGAAGGCATCGGTGGGAAGGTTGAAACATTTATCTCTGGCGGCGCGCCGCTCGGACGCGAACTCGCAGAGTGGTACGCGGCAGCGGGCATTCGCATTCACGAAGGTTATGGGCTCACTGAAACCTCTCCGGTGATCGCGGTCAACACTCCAGAGCATCATCGCATCGGAACCGTGGGCAAGACCCTGCCCAACATCGAGGTGCGGATCGCGGAGGATGGCGAAATTCTGGTGCGGGGACCTTCGGTTTTCAAAGGTTACTGGAATCGTCCCGAAGAAACGAAGGCAGCCCTGGAGAACGGCTGGTTCAAGACCGGCGACATCGGCAACATCGACGCCGACGGGTACCTCTCGGTCACGGACCGCAAGAAGGACTTGATCAAGACTTCAGGCGGGAAATTTATCGCGCCGCAACCAGTGGAAAATTCGCTCAAGCTGAATCCGCTCGTTGGGGTCGCGGCGATTCTCGGGGACAAGCGCAAATTTGCGGCGGTAATCATCTCGCCAAACTTCGCCTCACTGGAAGAATGGGCGCGCGAGAATGAAATTTCCTTTGCCTCGCGAGCGGAACTCGTGGCTAATCCGAAGGTGCAGGCGCTCTATGAAGGAATCGTCGAAGGGATCAACCAGAACATGGCTCGTTTCGAAAAGTTGAAGCGGGTGTTGCTGGTGGCTGACGAATTCACCGCAGAGAACGGCGTGCTGACTCCGACCATGAAGCTGAAGCGGCGCGTGATCGAAGAGCGCTACCGCCGGCAAATCGACGAGTTGTACGCACAAGCGGAAACGGCGACCGTGCCGTAGGGTTGCACTATCACGATAGCCGGGAAGCCGGTGCGTAACCGGGATGGCCCGCGCTTGACGCTTTTCATTACAATACTTCCATGTCGGACTCATTGATTATTGCCGGACGTTCTTTCCGCTCCCGCCTGATCGTTGGCACGGGCAAATACAAGTCTTTCCAGGAAACGGCGCGTGCCCTCGAAGCCAGCGGCGCTGAGATGGTCACGGTTGCGGTGCGCCGCGTGAATCTCGACCGCAGCAAGGAATCGCTGCTCGACTACATTGACGCGAAGAAATATTTTCTGCTGCCCAACACCGCCGGATGCTACACCGCCGACGAGGCCATCCGCGCGGCGCGCCTTGGCCGCGAGGTCGGCCTGTCAGACTGGGTTAAACTCGAAGTCATCGGCGACCAGGCAACGCTCTATCCCGACGTACAGGCGACGCTCGAGGCTACGCGCGTGCTGGTGAAAGAGGGCTTTACCGTTCTGCCGTATACCTCAGACGACATCGTCTTCGCCAAGCGCTTGATCGACGCCGGCGCAGCAACCATTATGCCTTTGGGCGCGCCGATCGGCAGCGGCATGGGCATTCAGAACCAGGCGCACATCCGCATTCTCCGCGAGATGATTACCGGCGTGCCGCTGATCGTCGATGCGGGAGTCGGTACGGCATCAGACGCCGCGCTTGCCATGGAACTCGGCGCCGACGCGGTGCTGATGAACACCGGAATCGCAGCGGCACAGGATCCAGTGCTCATGGCGGAAGCCATGCATCATGCGGTCATCGCTGGCCGGCAGGCCTATCTTTCCGGACGCATGCCGAAGAAACTTTACGCAACCGCCAGTTCCCCGCTGGAAGGCGTCGTACGGTAAACAAAAAATAAGGGCGGCTCGGAAGCCGCCCTCAAATGCCAAATGAACCTGATCCGCAGCTCACATCATCTTGACGCTGCCCACCTTGATCGAATCCTTGCCCATGGTGCCCGTCACGGTAACGTGATGGCCTTCATGCCCCTTGAGCGCGTCCTGGTTCTCCACGGCGAGCACTTTGTTGTCGCCATCGGTGACGATGACCATCTTCTCTCCGGCGGCCACGCACTTCTTGGTGCAGGCCTCGGAGGCCGCGTTCGCGCCCTTGGCGCCACACTTGGCATCGCTCACCCATCCGTTGACGGTTGTGCTCTTGCCCATATCGTCGAAAGCCAACGCGGACAAAGCGAAGACGAAACATACTGCCAGACAAATCGCTAGCACTTTTCTCATGGCCGGTTTTTCTCCTTTTGAATTCAGTTGCGGCCCCACACCGCAAGACCCACAGCGCGTCGAAGAAGGAGCCCCAAGCGGGACCAACCACTCTCCGTCCGATTGTGAATGAGGCACCGGAAATATATCACAGACGAAAGGGCAATTTGTCAGCGGAGCGGCAACCTCTAAGCTGAAAGTTGCAAGGCGGGAAAACCAACGATCTATTTTTTCGCGGAGTGATTCGCAAGCGGTGCGGGTTTCGCTGGAGCCGGTGCAACATACACGTACTCTCCCGGCTTGGCGTAACCCAGTTGCTCTCGAGCCTCTTTTTCGACTGCTTTCTGGTCGCTCTTCAAGCCCTGGATCTGCTGGGTATAGAGTTCGTTTTCCTGCTGGACCTGGACGATCTGTTTCCTTAGCGCCTGATATTCCGCGCGCTTCTGCCTGTAGACCACCATGCCGTTGGCACCGAACATCACATGGACGAACAGCAACGCCGCCAGAACAGCGACGGCGACCGTGGCTATGCGGCGGCGCAAGCAGTAAATGCGCGTGGCGAAGGGCCGCACTCGCTCGATCCACGAGGCGGCGAAAGCCTCCGCCTGCGGCGCTCGATCGACCATCGCGCGGAGCCCGTCCTCGGGGCGCGGGAATCTTCTGATTCTTGGTAAAGGCTTCACAGAGACTCTTTCACTCGACAATTCTCATTCGAAAATCCAGTTCTTGGCTGCGGTACTCAGTTTTTCGAGGCCCTTCTCGCTGCGTGCCTCGGTGTACGCCCGAACCACCGGCTCCGTTCCCGACAACCGGTAGCAGACCCACGACCCATCACTAAACACCAGCTTCAATCCGTCGGTGCGGACAACCTGGCTGACTGCACGCCCGCAGAAATCCTTCGGATCCTGCATGATCTTTTCAGTGAACTTCTCCTTCACCTCCGGGGTCAAGCGGAAGTTCTGTCGTTCGGGATAGAAGGAACCAACTTGGTTACATATCGCCTTCAACTGGTCCCCCAGCGACTTGCCGCGCCGCGCCACAGCCTCGCAGCAGAGAAGGCCGGCAAGCAGGCCATCTTTCTCTGGAACATGATGCCGAATCGATAACCCGGCGCTCTCTTCGCCCCCAATCGCGATTTTGTCTTGCATGATCAACTCGCCAATATATTTGAAGCCTACGGGAGTCTCATGCAGTTCCACACCGTGCACCTGGGCCAGCGCGTTGATAAGGTTCGTGGTCGCGACTGATTTGGCAACACCATTCTTCCAGCCGCGGCTCTCGACGAGGTAATCAAACAGGATCGCGATCACGTAGTTTGGCTGAAGGAATGTTCCGTCAGCGTCGACGATGCCGAAGCGGTCGGCGTCGCCATCGGTCGCGATGCCGATCTGAGCTCCGGTTTCGCGCATCTTCTTTCGCAAGTCTTCGAGTAGATGATCGTCCGGTTCAGGAGCGTGGCCGCCGAACAGCACATCGCGATTGTCGTGGACCGTGGCGACCTGCAGACCCGCGCTGCGAAGCAGTTCGTCGGAGTATCCGCGCGCCGAGCCCCACATGGGATCGAAGGCAACCCGCAAACCGGACTTGCCTATGACCTTCAAGTCGACGACCTCTCCCAAGCGCTTCAGATACGCCGGCTTCGGATCGAGTTCAGCCTTCGTGAGGAAGGTTTTTGAGGCGCTCGTAACGGATGGCGAGTTATCTCCGGCAACAATCTCGGCTTCGATCTTCTTCGTCACCTCGGGAAGCGCCGGGCAGCCGTCTGGCGTCGAGAACTTGATGCCGTTGTATTCCGGCGGATTATGCGAAGCGGTGAAATTAATGACTCCATCGGCGTTGTTATGCACGACCGCGTGAGCAAACGCGGGAGTGGGTGCCGGTTCGCTCACCACGAGCGGAGTTATTCCCTGAGCCGCCAGAATTTCCGCCGCCATGGAACAGAACGTCTCGCCTAGAAACCGTGGATCGCGTCCCACGATCACCCGCGCACCGTGCGGCTTCTGCGATGCCACGTAGCGCGCAATTCCGCCGACCGCTCGCCGCACATTGGCAAAGGTGAACTCCTCGGCCATGACGGCACGCCAACCCGATGTACCAAACTTGATTTGCGTTAGCATGTTCGACCTCACTCTATCGCAACGAAATGCTAATCTCTCCGTCAGCCGCCAAAATGCCGGGCTGAACCGCTGATTCTATATGACTGACAAACGAATCGTCCTCTCCACCGCAGGGTCCGAAGATGAGGCCCGCAAAATTGGGCATTACCTCGTCGAGCATCAACTCGCGGCCTGCGTCAACATCGTTCCCCACATTGAATCCGTGTATCGGTGGCAGGGGAAGGTGGAGTCGAGCCGTGAATGGTTGCTGCTCATCAAAACAACCGCCGAGAAGTTTGCACCAGTGCGTGACGCGATTCGCGAGATGCACTCCTACGACCTGCCTGAGTGCATTGCGGTCAATATCGATGACGGCAGCGCGGAATACCTGCAGTGGCTGGAGAGTTGCACCCGCTCGGCCCCGTCTTCCTAGATCAAAAAAGGGCAGCAAGAACAAGTCTCACTGCCCGGAGGCTACTGGAGGAGAAATCCCTTACCGACGGCCGACACGGGGTGCAGGTCGGGCCATCGCCGTTCTGTTCTGGTGGCGATCCTGGCGGGCTTCGCGGCGGTCCTGGCGCGCCTCTTTTTTATCCTGCTTTTTGTCGCGCCGGTCCTGACGTAGATCCTTGCGGTCCTTTGCTGCATCAGCGAAGTTGCCATCCTTCATGTCTTGCCGTATGTCGGTGCGGTCTTGCCGCATGCCGCTTCGGTCGTTGCGTGCGTCTCGCGTATCCTGACGGGCGTCGCGTTGGTCCTGACGGACGTCTTTGTGATCCTGCCCTGCATCGGTGGGGCTCGCTGCCTGCCCGAATGCTGCCAGGGATGCTGCCCCAAAGAGGATCGCAGTGAATAAACTTCGTCGCATAATTAACCTCCGTGGATTCGGATTTATGGACGAAGTGACCATGTGACTCCTATGAAGAGTGAAACCCTGGGCGACACAAAAGTCGCTGTTTATGATCATCCGCGACACTGTATTCTCCGTGGAATTTCTACAGGAACCGCATTAGGGATTTCGTACTAGTGGGTGTGCCCGCGCAGATTTAAGCGCCAATAGTCGAGCGAGAAGGGCGGATCGTCGCTCGCGCTCTGTTCCGTCAGCGATGCAATGAATTGCGCACGAAGTTGTTCTGAGGGAATCCGCTCCAGATGCCGGCGGAAAATGATGTTGCGGACAAACTCGTTGTACTGCTCGGCATTTTCAAGGATCGTGGGCGCCGCCTCAATCGAAGTTTCCACGTCGACGAATCCGGCACGCCGCAGGGATGCAGCAGCGTGTTCCGCATCCTGGTAGAGCCATGGCTCACGAAATCCGGTAAAGAACCGGGAGAACTTCGGCGTCGCGGCCAACGCGTTCGCCCGATCCCGCAAGTGCACGAGATTTGGTCCACCGCCGCATTGCGCCTCCAGCCATCCCCCGGGCACCAGAGCACGCCGCAAATTGACGAAGAGTTGATCGTGATCGAGCACCCAATGAAAGGCAGCCGTACTTACGATTCCATCGAAAGTGTTCTCGAACGGCAGGTGAAGAAGATCGCAGGCGACCAGTCTTGCGCGCGGTCCAAAGTGAGCCAAGTGCTCGCGGGCCGAGCCCAACATGTTCTGTGAGAGATCGACGCCCACAACGCGACCACTCGGCAACGCTTCCAGCAGGTCGGAAGTCAGGCGGCCCGTGCCGCATCCTGCATCAAGCACCGTTTCGTCGCCTCGCAGGCGCAAGCGCGACAGCATTTCTTGCCCCAACTGACTTGCGGACCAGAGAGCCGGTGGTAAACGCCAGAGTTCCACTCGCGAGACGCGGATTGCCGTTGGTCCGTCACAGAATGCGATTAGAGAATGTACAAATACCTTTGATTATCCGTGTAAGTCCATGCTCTAGGTGGCGGCCAGCGCCTGATCCAGATCGTCGAGAACGTCGTCCACATCTTCAATGCCCACGGAAATTCGTACGAGGCCATCGGTAATGCCGATCGCCTTGCGTCCTTTCACGCCCAGGGCCGCATGGGTCATGGTCGCGGGATGCGAGATCAGGGTCTCCACGCCACCCAGCGATTCTCCCAACGAGCACACGCGCACCTTTTTCAGCATCTTGTTCGCGTTTTTCAGCGACCCGGTCTCAAACGTGATCATCGAACCGAAGCCGCTCATCTGCCTTCGCGCTAGCGCGTGCTGGGGATGATCGGGCAAGCCGGGATAGAAGACGGCCTTCACTTTTTTGTGCTTGCTCAGAAAGTCGGCGACGATCCGGCCGCTGCGATCGTGAATCTCCATACGCGCCGCCAACGTCTTCACTCCCCGCAGAATCAGCCAACATTCGAATGGAGAGAGAATCGCGCCCGCCGCTTTCTGCAGGAACGCCAGTTGGTCGGCGTGCTCCTGCTTCGCGCACACGACGACTCCGCCCAGGCCGTCGCTGTGTCCATTCAGAAATTTCGTGGTCGAGTGAACGACCATGTCGGCACCCAATGCCAGCGGTTGCTGAAAATACGGAGACATAAATGTGTTGTCCACCACCAGCACAAGCTTCTTACGCCTGCAAATCGCGCGGATGGCAGCCAGATCGCTCAGACGCATTAGAG
>Ga0070730_10003753_pt1 | contig 13523 bp, 9 predicted proteins | sample Coa_R1_3_FD_66447 | JGI IMG/M metagenome (GOLD analysis project Ga0070730, IMG submission 66447) | Surface soil microbial communities from Centralia Pennsylvania, which are recovering from an underground coalmine fire - Coalmine... | ecosystem: Environmental > Terrestrial > Soil > Unclassified ...
TCGGCCTCTCGGTGCCGCACTTCTGGCTCGGTCTCCTGATGATCATCTGGTTCGCCGTCGACCTGCACTGGCTGCCCGCCAGCGGGTACGTCTCGATGAGCCATCCGTTGGGGAACCTCGAGCACATGCTGATGCCGGCGCTCGTGCTCGGTGCCGGGTTGTCGGCCGTCTTGATGCGACAGATGCGCTCGTCGATGCTCAATTCGCTCGGGGCCGACTATGTGCGCACGGCGCGGGCGAAGGGCCTGAGCGAGTGGTCGGTCGTCTGCCGTCACGCGTTCCGCAACAGCCTGATCACAGTGACGACGGTGATGGGGCTCCAGCTCGGCGCGCTGATCTCCGGTGTCGTGATCACCGAGACGATCTTCGGCATCGCCGGCTTCGGCCGCCTCACGATCGACGCCGTCAATCAGCGCGACTACACGCTCATCCAGGGAGTCGTGCTCGTCTCCGCCGCCGCGTACGTGTTCGCGAACCTGCTCGTCGACGTCGTCTACTCGCTTCTCAACCCGCGGATCCGCGTCACGTGAGCGCCCTCGCCGAGCCCAACGGAGCACCAATCGTCGATCCGCGGGCGCGCCGGCGGCGCTTGCTGCGCAGGCGCTTCCTGCGCCGCCCGATGGCGGTGGGCGGTCTCGTCGTCGTGCTCGTGTTCGTCGTCATGGCGATCTTCGCGCCGTGGCTCGCGCCGTTCGATCCGAGCGCGACCGACTTCAACGCGACGCTCGCACACGGCTCGGCGCGACATCTACTCGGAACGGACGAGTTCGGCCGCGACCAGCTCTCGCGGCTCATCTGGGGCGCGCGCGCCTCGATGCAGGTGGGCTTTCTCTCGACGCTTCTCGGCATGGGGATCGCGGTCCCGCTCGGCATGGTCGCCGGCTACTACCGCGGTTGGATCGACACCGTCATCGCACGCGTGACGGACGTGCTGCTGTCCTTCCCGTTCCTGATCCTCGCCGTCGGACTCGCGGCGATCCTCGGCGCCTCGCTGCTGAACGCGACGCTGGCGCTCGGCATCAGCGCGGTGCCGGCGTTCATCCGGATCGCGCGCGGCGAGACGCTCGCGCTGCGCGAGGAGGACTACATCCCGGCCGCGGTCGTGAACGGCGCCAACGACGCGACGATCATCTTCAAGCACATCCTCCCGAACATGACGAACACGCTGCTCGTCCAGGCGACAGTCACCATCCCCGGCGCGATCGTCGGCGAGGCCGTGCTCTCGTTCCTCGGCCTCGGCGTGCAGCCGCCGAAGCCGTCGTGGGGCACGATGCTCCAGGACGCACAGCAGTACCTCGCACAGGCGCCGCGGATGGCCGTCTATCCAGGTCTCGCCATCGTATTCGCGGCGCTCGCGTTCAACGTGCTCGGCGACGGACTGCGCGACATCCTCGATCCGCGGACGACGCGCTGATGCCGGCACCTCTGCTCGAGGTCGCGGACCTCTCCGTCCGCTTCGACACCGACGACGGGCCCGTGCACGCGGTCGACCGGATGTCGTTCACGCTCGGCCAAGGCGAGGTGCTCGGAATCGTGGGCGAGTCCGGCTGCGGCAAGAGTGTCACCTGCATGTCGCTCGTACGTCTCCTGCCGGAAACCGCGACGGTCAGCGGCCGCGTCGTCTTCGACGGGCGTGACCTGCTCGCGCTGCCGCCGCGTCAGCTACGCCGGGTGCGCGGACGCGAGATCTCCTACGTCTTTCAGGAGCCGATGACGTCGCTCAATCCGGTCTTCACCGTTGGCCACCAAGTCGGCGAGGTGTTGCGCCGCCATCTCGGCCTCTCCCGCTCGGCCGCGCGGGCGCGCGCGATCGAACTGCTTCGCCTCGTGCGCATCCCCGCGGCCGACCGGCGGCTCGACGAGTACCCACACCAGCTCTCGGGCGGGATGCGACAGCGCGTGATGATCGCCATCGCGCTCGCCTGCGACCCGAAGGTACTCGTCGCCGACGAGCCGACGACCGCGCTCGACGTGACGATTCAGGCGGGCATCCTCGACCTGATGCGCGACATCCGCGAGCGGCTCGGCACCGCGATCATCCTGATCACCCACAACCTCGGCGTCGTCGCCGACGTCGCCGACCGCGTGCTCGTCATGTACGCCGGCCGCAAAGCCGAGGAGGCGCCGGTCGCGGAGCTGTTTGCCCACCCGCAGCACCCGTACACGATCGGCCTGCTCGGCGCGATCCCGCGACCTTACGAGGGCGAGGGCACACGCGCACGGCTACAAGAGATCCCCGGACGCGTGCCCTCGCTGCACGAGCTGCCGCAGGCGTGCGCCTTCGCCGACCGCTGTCCACGCGCCGACGAGCGAACCCGAAGCGAGATCCCACCGCTACGCGAGGTACGCCCGCATCACCTCGTCGCATGCTTCCATCCCGGCGAGGACGGCGCATGAGCGACGCGCCTGCACTCGAGGTCGTCGAGCTCGTCAAGCACTTCCGCGTCGGCGGGCGACTAACCGGCGGCAAATCGGTCGTCCACGCAGTCGACGGCGTCTCGTTCACGCTGCGCCGCGGCGAGATGCTCGGCCTCGTCGGCGAGTCGGGCAGCGGCAAGACGACGGTCGCCAACTGCGTGCTCCGGCTCGTCGAGCCGACCTCGGGAACGATCCGGCTGAACGGTGTGGACATCACGCACCTTTCGCGCCGGCAAATGCGGCCGCTACGACGCGACCTGCACATGGTCTTCCAGGATCCGTACTCGTCCCTCAACCCGCGCATGACGTGCGGGGACATCGTCGGCGAGCCTCTGCGCCTGCACGGGCTCGCGCGTGGACGCGCGACCGCCGCACCCGTCGACGCGATCTTCGACGCCGTCGGCCTGCGGCGCGAACTCCGGTTCCGCTACCCGCACGAGCTCTCCGGCGGCCAGCGTCAACGCGTCGGGTTGGCGCGCTCGCTGATCGTCAACCCAAGCGTGCTCGTCGCCGACGAGCCGGTCTCCGCGCTCGACGTCTCGGTGCAGGCGTCGATTCTCAACCTCCTGCGCGACCTCCAGCGTGACATGGGCTTCTCGTGCCTCTTCATCACACACGACCTCGCGACCGTCGAGTTCCTCTGCGACCGCGTCGCCGTCATGTACCTGGGGCAGGTGGTCGAGACGGCAACCCGCGCGGAGTTGTTCCGCGAGCCGCAGCACCCATACACGCAAGCGCTCCTCTCGGCGGCGGTCGTCCCCGACCCCTCCGTGCAGCGCGCACGGAGCCGCATCGTGCTCGAGGGAGACCTGCCGAGTCCGCTCGAGCCGCCCCCCGGCTGCCGTTTCCACACGCGCTGCCCGCTACACGAGCAGTCGGCGCCGCTCTCAGACGAACAGGATCCGCCGCTGCGCGAGTTCACACCCGGCCATCTCGTCGCCTGCCATCTGGTCGACCGCGGACGGCCGGCACCGCGCCTCGTCGAGAAGACTGCCGATCTGGTCCGCAACGTTTGAGGCTGACGACCCTGGCGCGATTCGACGCAGCCACCACCCGTGCGCCGTCACTTCAGAGACCTGATGAAGGCGACGAGCGCGCGGATGTCGTTCGGTTTCGCGTTCAGGTTGAAGTTCGCGATCGCCGGAGCCATCAACCCGGCGTGGTAGCCGCGCACGATCTGCGCGTCTGGATCCGCGATCGAGCGTATGAGGTAGGCGTCGTCGGCCGGGACGGTCTTGCCGTTGTCGAGCGTCACCGTGCTGCCGGCGAGCTGCTTGAAGGTCGGCCCGGCGCCCGCGGCGCCGGTGAGCGAGTGGCAGCCGGAGCAGCTGTCGGCGGTGTAGAGCTGCTTGCCGTTGGCGACGAGCGCGGGCGTGACCGGGACGGGAGCAGCACTCGTGGACGGCGGCGGCGGCGCCGCCGTCGCCGGCGGCGCCTGGGCGGAGGTCATGACGGCTGCGAACCAGAACGTCATCGCCACCGCAAGCGCACATGCGTACCGTCCGGCGACGGGCCCAAGGCGGCTCGCGCCGAGGCCGGTGACGAAGCCGAGGGCGGCCATGCCGACGTGGAAGAGCGCGTGCTGCACGGCGTTCTTTTCGAGCGGCTCGTATAGTCGCGGCACCATCAACAGCAGCATCGCCGTCGAGCCGGCGAGCGCCGCGAAGAGACCGAGGTTCGGGTGCCAACCGAGCCGGCGGTGCACCTGCGGTAACGATGCGAGCAGGAGCGCGAGCGCAGCGCCGAAGAAGAACTGGCCGGCGTGGTCCAGGTGGTGCATGCGCGTGCTCGACTTGGCTGCCTCGACCACCGGGGGCAGAAGGGCGGTGATGCCGGCGACGGCAAGCGCCGCACCGACGAGAAGCTGGCGGCGCGTGTGCAGCGGCGCTGCGCGAACGCGGAGCTCTGGCACCGCCTCGTCCGAGATCTGACCGGGCGCATGTGCCCGCGCGCGATACGTCCCTCCTGTCCAGCTGTCCCGGCGGCGGATGACGACCCATTGCCGCTCGTGCCAGACGCGCGCGAGCCGGCGCAGCTCGAGGAGGATCACGAGGAAGCCGAGCGCGAAGAGCATCGCGAAGATCGAGCCCGCGAGGCTGTAGCCGGTCGTGCCGGGCGGCTGCAGCTGGTAGCGGCGCGGCACGCCGAGCACACCCTCGAGGAACCAGGTGCCGGTGAGCCCGTAGCCGCCGACCAGCATGAGCGCGAGCGCCAGCCGTGCGCGGCCGGGCGACGCCGTCGTCCCGCTCGCCTGCTCGAGCAGGTGCACGACGAAGGCGAGCGCCCAGAAGACGACGCACAACATCAGGTACGTGTGGAAATGCGCGACCACCCAGACCGTGTTGTGGAAACGGAAGTTGAACGGGATCAGCGAATCGATCACCGCGCCCGCGCCGCCGATCGTCCAGCCCATGAACCCGAGGTAGAGGAGCGTCGATGCGAGCGTCCACCGGTAACGCGACCCGTAGACGAGCATCATCCCGGTGTAGATCGTCACCACGGTGACGGGAACTGCGGCGCCGTACGAGGAGACCTCGGAGATTCCTTGCGCCCAGGTCGGCTGGGCAAAGTCCATGTACAGGTGGTGCGAGTACGCGGTGATGAGGAACACGAGCGTGACCAGCCACGCGCCCGCGATCACCTTGTTCGTCTTCCACGGCCGGCCGGCGTAGCGCGGCACGAGCACGTACGCCGTTGCGGCACCCATGTAGATCGTCAGGTTCGCGACCTCGTGCCCGAAGAAATAGACGAAGTTCTTCGCCCAGAGCGCGTCGAGCCCGACCTTCGCGTCGTACGTGCGCGTGAGCAGCCCGAGCACGATCGCCGAGCCGACCGCGCCGGCGAGCAGACCGTCGATCGCGACGACCGTGGCCGCGATCACCTGAGGCGGCGGCGGCGCGTCGTCGCGGTCGCGAAGGAAGCGGATCCCGAGCGTGCGCGCGAGCCCGCCGTACGTGCCCGTCGTGCTCACGAGCAGATCGGCGCAGAACACGAAGAACCCGGTGCCGACGAGCAGCATCCCGATCAGCCACAGCTGCGTCGCCCACGTCTGCCACTGCCCGGCCGCATGGAAGGGCAGCGGCGGCAGGAACGTCCAGCCGGCCGCGAAGCCGCCGACGAGCGTCGCCGCAAGCACGAGCGGTACGCCGGCGACGATGAGGGCGTAGCTCGTGAGCATGCGGCCGAGGCTCAACGGAACGGTCGGCCGCAACACGTACCAGGCCGCCCCCATCATCGCGAGCACCGCGCCGGTCAGCATCCCGGCCCCGTGCAACGTCATGATCCGGTAGAACCAGTTCGGGCCGACGTCGATCACCTTCGCCTGCGCGAGCCGCATCGTCAGCCCGAGCAGCCCCATCAACACCACGAGCGTCAGACCGGTCGCCGCGAAGAGCAGGCCTACTCGCCGCTCCGCCAGCCGCGGCGGCGCGACCGTCGCGGCGGTACGCGGATGGAAGATCCCCTGCTCGGACGATGCGGCCGTCGTCGTCAACCCGAGCCTCCGGCCGCCGGCAACACGGTGAACGTCCCCTGCATCACGGCGTGATCCAACCCGCAGAATTCGAGACAGCGGATGCGATAGGCCCCGGGAATCGTCAGCTTGAGATCGAGCTCGTTGTGATAGCCCGGCATCGCCTGCACCGACCCGACCAGGTGGCCGCGGGGGTCATAGAGGCCGAAGCCGTGATTGACGTCGACCGAGGTGACGTCGAAGCGGAGCGGCGTGCCGGCGCGAACCCGGTCAGGCGACATCGACCAGAAGAACTGGCCGCCCGTCACCTTCACCAAGGTGCGGTTCGCGCCCGAGCCGCTCGCGTACGGCAGGTAGAAGAACGTCAACGCGATCACGGCCACTCCGACGGCCAGCAGCGCCGTGAGCCAGTAGCGACGCACGCGATAGCCGACCCGCTGCACCTGCTCGTACGGGACATCCTCGCGCGCCGAGCGCGCGACGACCACGAAGATCGTCACAAGCAGCGCCGCCAGCACGGCGAAGACGATCCCGACGGCGATCTGCGGCTCGCCGTAGTGGAGACTCATCCAGCCAACCCTTCGCCGAGCATGCGCGATCGTACAACGATCCAATTGCTCCGCGCCGCCCCTGTGAGCGCGCGCGTGAAGCTAGTTAGCCCACCAGTCGCGCCGGCCGTCGACGTCTTCGCGCGTCATTCCGGAACCCTGGCGCGCGCGAATCGAGTCCGTCAGAGGGCTCTGCAAGCCCGCGCCGCCTATGGCGACGCCGACGGTTTTACGAATGTTGCGAAACGAACATGCAGGGAATGCCGCTGAGCGAGGTCTGTACTAGCGCAAGGCGACAACGGCATTACGCCCAAGGGGAGATGACCCATGCGGGAACGGGTTGCAATTATTTTCATGACGCTGAACGTCATGGCGACCCTCGCCCTCGGTGGGGCGATCGCATACGACTTCGCGCATCGCGGCGGCAGCGCGTCGGCGCAGCCCGCGAGCGGCGCGGTCGCCGGCCAGGCCTACACGTCCGCTCCCAGCAGCAGCTCGGGCACGGCCGCTCCGAGCAGCGGCGCACCAGCCGCCACGCCGGCGCCGTCGAGCAGCGGCGGCACGCCGTCTGGCGCGCAGGTCCTGAGCAGCGGCGCCGCGCCCAAGGCCCACACCGCCTCGGGCGGGAAGACGAGCTCAGCCGGAAAGGCGAGCCCCGCCGGGAAGAGCTCGGGCGCAAAGCCGAGCTCGGGCGGCTCGAGCTCCGGTGCGACCAACCCAACGAGCACGACGCAGACCCCGCAGCAGGCAGTGAACCACGGGGTCATCACCGTCGGCGGCATCTACGACGAAACAGGCCCAATCGACGCGACGGTCGAGCGCGACACCGTTCGCTCGTACTTCAACATGGTCAACGCCCAGGGCGGAGTCAACGGCTACAAGTTCCAGCTGATCGACTGCGACTCGAAGTACGACCCGTCGTCGGCGCATCAGTGCGCGCAGAAGCTGATCAGCGAGGGCGTGCTCGCGATCGTGGGCTGGCTGTCGCTCTCCGGCGAGCAGAACGAGACCGGGTATCTGACCAGTCAGGGCGTCCCGATCATCGGCGGGCTCGGAGTGCCGTCGGAGTACTCGTCGGCGCTGTCGTACCCGACGACGCCGAGCCTTGTCACCGACGGAACGGCGCTCGGCACGCATGCCGGCCAGATCGGGCTCAAGAAGCCCGGCGTCATCTTCCTCAACGCGAACTTCATCCAGCCGGTCGAGCAGTCGTTCCTCGCCGCGATGAAGCGGCAGGGGATCACGCCGGTCGACGTCGAGACGGTCGACGCGACGAAGGCCGACTACACCGACATCGTGCTCAAGTTCCAGGCGAGCGGCGCGCAGTCGATCGCCGCGTTCGTCGATCCGTTCTCCTACGCCCGCTTGTTCCAGGCGATGGAGCGCCAGAACATGCACGTCCCCCTCCTCGGAGGCGGACTCGACAAGGCGTCGGCCAACCGGCAGTACGACTCCGGCTGCGGATCGAACTGCCCGGTGTTCGGCGCCGACTCGGCGACGCCGGTGCTCGAGTTCCTCGACCACACGAACACGCCGGCGATCGCGCAGTACCTGAACGCCGTGCGTACGTACTACCCGGGCCAGTACGGCGCGCTCGACGCGTATACCACGTATCAGTGGCTCGCCGCGGAAGTGTTCGTCCAGGCGGTCAAGAGCATCGGCAACGCACCGGTGACCCGGACGAGCCTCGTCAACGCTCTCAACGGCATCAGGAACTTCGACGACGGCGGCCTCACCCCGCCGTTCTCGTACGGGCCAGGGAACGGCCACGACCCCTTGAAGTGCCTCCAATGGCTGCATAACACCAACGGGCAGTGGCACACGACCTCGGGCTGGAACTGTTTCGGATGACCCTCGCGGCGGCGAACTGGGGTCTGTTTCCGGGCTACACCGTCATTGGGATAACGCTCGGAGGCATCTACGCGCTCGCGGCGATCGGCCTCGTCCTCATCTATCGCGTGTCGGGCGTGTTGAACTTCGCGCAGGGCGCGGTGTCGATGTTCAGCGCCTTCGTCGCGTATCAGGTCTCCACCGTGTGGGGTCTTCCGTCCGTGGTCGGCCTGCTCATCGCGATCGTCGCCGGCGGGGCGATCGGCTATCTCATCGAGCGATTCACGATCCGACCCTTGGCCGGCCGCTCGGCGCTGAGCAAGGTCGTCGTGACGATCGGCTGGCTGCTCGTACTCCAGACCGCCGCGGGGCTGATCTGGGGGCAGACGGCGTACCACCGCCCGGTCCAGCTCGTCTCCATCCAGGGCTTTACGTTCCCCGGCACATCCGTCGTCGTCGGCTGGGACGAGTTCACGACGATCGTCGTCGCTCTCGGCCTGGCGTTCGGCACAGCCGCCGTGCTGCGGTGGACGACCTTCGGCACCTCGATGAGAGCGGTCGCCGACGATCCCGACACGGCCCGGTTGTGGGGGATCAACGTGAACCGCGTCATGGCGGTGTCGTGGGTGGCCGGCTCCGCGATGGGGGCGATCGCCGGTGTGCTCATCACGCCGCGCATCAACTTCGACCCGATCTCGCTGACGCTCGTCGTGATCGACGCCTTCACCGCGGCGCTCATCGGCCGGCTCGCGAGCCTGCCGTGGACGGTGGTCGGCGCGATGTTCCTCGGTCTCGCCGAGACCTATCCGCGCATCTTCTCGTCGAATGCCGGCGCCGGTCACGCCGTGACGTTCGCGCTCGTCCTGCTGACGCTGGCGATCCTCTTCCGCCCCGGTGCGCGCCTCTCGCAGCGCATCTCCGCCGCACGCGAGTACGCGCCGGTCCCCGCGGCCGACAACCCGCCGGTTCGTCGCACCGTCGTGAGCACGGGCATCGGTCTCGGGATCCTGTTCCCGCTACTGCTCTCGAGCTACTACCAGTCGCTCGCGGCGTACTCGCTGATCATCGGGCTGATCGTCCTGTCGCTCGTCGTGTTGACGGGGCTCGTCGGCCAGATCTCGTTCTGTCAGTACTCATTCGCCGCGATCGGCGCCTTCACAGTGGGCTCACTCGTCGGTGGCCATGGCTGGAGCTTCTGGCCAGCACTGTTGCTCGGCGTGATCTTCTCGATCGGGGTCGGTGTTCTCGTCGGGATCCCGGCGTTGCGCTTGTCCGGTCTCTTCTTGGCGATCCTGACGATCGCGGTCGCGTTGTTCTTCGACAAGTTCTTGCTTGCGCCGGGAACATGGGACTCGTTCTCTGGAGGCATCTCGTCGTGGACCGTCGGCCGCCCGAGCTTCCTCGGCATCTCGCTCAACGGCTCGTACGCCTTCTACTTGTTCACCCTCGCGGTGTTCCTCGTCGCCGTGCTCGCGGTCTGGAACCTCAGCAGGTCGAAGACCGGCCGCGTGCTGCGCGCGATCCGCAACTCGGAGATCGCAGCCGCAACGAGCGGTGTGAACCTCACTGCCTGGAAGCTCGCCGCGTTCGGAGTGTCGGCCGGGCTCGCGGGTCTCGCAGGCGGCTTGCTCGCCGTCGGCATCGGCTCGGTGAGCGCGGGTGCGTTCGGATTCCAGCAGTCGCTGGCGGTGGCGGCGATCGCGATCGTGGTCGGTGTCCGCTCGGTCGGCGCGGCCGCCGTCGGCGGGATCTTCCTCATCTTCGGGCCGGAGCTGCTGACGCACACGCCGCTGTCCACGCTGTGGTTCCCGCTGATCGTCGGATCGGTCCTGATCCTGCAGGTCATCCTCACGCCGCAGGGCGTCGTTCCCGACTGGCAGGAGCGCTTCCGCAGGAAGTTCCCCCCGGCGCCGCGGTTCCCCGACACGCGCAAACCGGCCACAGCAGAACCGCTCCCCGCCCTGGCCGCGGCCGAGGCGCCCACGCTGGTGGTGAAGGTCTGATGGCTCCGCTCCTGCAAGCCGAGAGCGTCTCGATGGACTTCGGCGGCGTGCATGCGCTGTCGGGTGTGTCCCTCGCGCTCAGTCAGGGCGAGACGCTCGGGCTGATCGGACCGAACGGCGCCGGCAAGACGACGCTGTTCAACTGCATCACCGGCGTCGTGCCCGGTTACCGGGGGAACATCCGCTACGACGGCCGCGACCTCAGGTACCTCAAGCCGCACCAGCGTGCGCGGCTGAAGATCGCGCGCACGTTCCAGAACCTCGAGCTGTTCGACGAGCTCAGCGCGCTCGACAATCTCGTGCTCCCGTTGGACGCCTCCTCGCAGCGCGGCGTGATCGGCGATCTCCTGCGGTTGCCGACGACCGTCTTCGCCGAGCGCACAGCACAGGAGAAGGCGCGCGCGATCCTCCACTTCCTCGACCTGGGGAACTACGCCGATGCGCCCGCCGGCGACCTGCCGGTCGGCCTACGCCGGCGGCTCGAGATCGGACGCGCGCTGTGTCTCGAGCCCCGCCTGCTGCTGCTCGACGAGCCTGGCGCCGGTCTCGACGCACGGGAGACGGCCGACCTCGCTCAGCTGCTCGCGTCGGTGCGCGATCGGTTCAACGTCACGATGCTCGTCGTCGACCACGACATGGCGCTGATCATGCGCATCTGCAATCGCATCTACGTGCTCGACTACGGAAAGATCATCGCCGAGGGTTCTCCGGAGCAGATCCGTGACGATCCCGAAGTCGTGCGCGCGTATCTCGGAGAGGCGGTCGCGGCATGAGCGGGACACTGCTCGAAGCCCGCGGTATCCGCACCGGATACGGACGCCTTCCGGTCGTGTTCAACGTCGACCTCGAAGTCAACGAAGGCGAGATCGTCGCGCTGCTCGGCGCAAACGGAGCCGGCAAGACGACGACGCTGCGCGCCCTGTCGGGGATGTTGCCGCTGATGGCGGGAGATGTGTCCCTCGACGGCACGTCGCTGAAGCGACGCCCGCCTGACGAAATCGCGCGCGACGGCATCGTCCACGTCCCTCAGGGACGGGGGATCTTCCCCAACCTCAGGGTGGACGAGACGCTGCGCCTCGCGTGTGCGATGGCCGGGGCTCACCGAGCCGAGGCCGAAGCCCGGGTGGCCGACGCGTACGCGATCTTCGAGCGCCTGTACGAGCGGCGTATGCAGCTCGCGGGGACGTTGTCGGGCGGAGAGCAGCAGATGCTCGCCATCGCCCGCGGGCTGATCATGAAACCCCGCCTGCTGATGATCGACGAGATGTCGCAGGGTCTCGCACCGACGATCGTGCAGGGGCTCTTCTCGATCGTCAGGTCGCTTCCCGATCAGGGCGTGTCCGTCTTGATCGTCGAGCAGTTCGTCACCCACGCGCTCGCCGTCGCATCGCGCGCGTACGTGCTCGAGAAGGGTGAGGTGGCGTTCAGCGGGAAGGCCGCCGAGCTCGCCCGGGACGAGACGTTCGTGAAAGGCAGCTACCTGGGCGACGCAGTGGACAAGAACGTCGCGACGGATCTCCGCCCCGACGACGTCGCCGACCTGCCTCTGCACGCCGACGGTCTTCTGCAGACGATCGAGGACCGCGCGGCGCACGAGGGTCGCAATGCGACCGAAGTCCTGCTCGACCTGCTCCGCGAAGCGATGGGGACCCCGGCCGGCCACGGGAACGGCAACGGAGGTGGGTCGTGAAGAAGCCCGCTCCTCGGCGTAAGAAGGCGACAGGCGTCGCGATGACGCTCGTGACGTTCACGCTCGGAGTGATGGCGGCGGTGCTTCTCGCTGCATCGGCGGCGGCGACGTCGACGACGAAGAAGACGACGACCAAACCGAAGACGACGGCGACACCGAAGACGACAACGACATCACCGTCGACGAGATCGACGTCGACCTCCACGGGGACACTGCCATCGACGTTAGGTCCGGACACGAACGCGCCGGGGGCGCACTACTTCGTCCTCAACGGGACCGCGAACGCCGCGAGTGATCACGAGATCGCGGGAACCTCGGCGTTCCCGAACTTCACGACGGGCGCCATCGACAACTACTACTCGATGGCACACACGCACGTGGACAACTCTCCGTTCGCCGAGGGAACGGCGAGCCCCGCCGACACCGGTCCGATCGGGCAGACGGCCGCGGCCGGCAACTTCCAGCAGCCGCAGTACGCCGATGCTCGCTGGCCTGGTGACTCCGGCAAAGCGACGTACGGCACCCAGGGGCAGCCGTATGCGGACGCGTCCGCGGGCGAATTCAAGGCGAGAGCCGACGCATCGGAGGCCTCGAATCCGTTCAGCGAGCCGAGCGCGCCGACCAAGTTGGCCGCGCCCAAGGGATTCGACCTCAAGCTCCGGCAGATGCTTGCGGGCTGGAAGGCGAAGTGGGGCGGCCGTCTCGGATTGAGACGATCGGTGCCGACGCTCACAGCGCCGGCCACCAAGCCGCCGATCCCGATCCCGATCCCGATCCCGACCCCGATCCCGGTCCCGGCCCCGTCCGTCTCGACGCCGACCGCCACCGTCGGCGGAGTTCCCATCGCGCCGCCGGTGACGGTGCCGTCGGCCGCAGTGCCGTCGTCGCCTTCGCCGTCGTCACCATTGCCGCCGCCGCCCACGACGCTCCCGAGGCGATCGCTCGCGTCCGCATCGACGCCGTCCGCTGCGCCCCCGGACGGCGAGTCGCTGCTCGAATCGACGAGTGTAGCCCTGCTCGATCCCAAGACCGACACATTGGTGACCGCAGCAGACTCGAGACTGGGACGCGTGGTCCTCGGCGGCGGCCAGATCGTGATCGAGGGCATCTATGTCTCCGCGACGATCACGAACGACGGCAAGACCCCGACCGACAAGGTTGTCGTTTCTGTCGCCTCGGCCTCGATCGGCGGCGTTCCGGTCACGATCGACCAGGACGGCGTGCACGTTGCCGGCCAGAGCCAGGGCGTGCCGTATAAGCAAGCCAGCGATTCGCTCAACGCCGCGTTGAAGTCGGCGGGGATCCAGCTGTTCCTCGTCTCGCCCGAGATCACGAACACGTCGTGCGGCTCGGGCTCGAGTAGCGACAACGGCGGTGGCACGACCACGACGAGCTCCTCGAACGATCAATCGACGATGACCACGACGAGCGCCTGCGGTGGATCGAGCAGCAGCAGCAGCAGCAGCAGCTGCGATCAGTCGGGGACGGGCACGAACAGCGGCACGACCACGAGCGGCTCAACGGCACCCGCGAATCCGTTCAGCCCGTCCACCACCACGACG
>Ga0070730_10003754_pt1 | contig 13523 bp, 17 predicted proteins | sample Coa_R1_3_FD_66447 | JGI IMG/M metagenome (GOLD analysis project Ga0070730, IMG submission 66447) | Surface soil microbial communities from Centralia Pennsylvania, which are recovering from an underground coalmine fire - Coalmine... | ecosystem: Environmental > Terrestrial > Soil > Unclassified ...
ACGGCTGAATTTGCCTATGGTGCGGGCGTGTTGGATGGGAAGCCCTCACATGCCCGGTGGAAAGAAAGCCAAGCCGCCCGTTTCGGAAGCTCAACGCCTGGCCATGGGTGCCGCGGCGTCCGGACATTCCACTATCGGAATTCCCAAAAGCGTTGGTAAAGAGAAGCTCGCCGCCGACAAGGGCGGGAAACTGCCAAAGCGAGCAAAATGAATGGCGACCAACAGCATGATGAGCCCGAGCTTGATCGGCACGCCGGACCGGGCCAAGGAAATCAATTTCACCAAGGCGGGCACGCCTAAGCTGAACGCCACCAACCAGCCGGCTCCGAAGAAAAAGCCGATGAGGAAGAAGAAGAAATGAGAAAGCCCACCAAAATGGCGACGCCCAAGAAGGCAGCCAAGGCCGCTGGCGGACCGACCACCATGGAGAAGGCCAAATCCGGCAAGCGCAAGGGCACCGGGGTGAACGCGCTCATGAAAAAGGAATCGGTGCCGCAGACCGTGGCGACCACCACCTATGGGCAGCCAAAACCCACACAACGCATGTGAGGGCGTCTTTCTTGGAGCGGTTCGAAGCCAAGTTCATTCCGGAACCTAATTCCGGTTGTTGGCTCTGGTTCGGCGCATCATCGGATGGCTATGGCTACATTGGCTGCGGCGGACGGAACCGACTGGCTCACCGTGTGTCCTATGAAATTCATCGTGGACCAATTCCCGAGGGACTGGAGCTGGACCATTTATGCCGGCTGCACTGCTGCGTAAATCCTGACCATCTTGAGGCGGTGACCTGCAAGGTGAACATCGGACGTGGCCTGACGGGCGAAACGGCCCGCCGTCGGCAAATGGACAAAACCCATTGCCCAAAGGGCCATCCCTACGATGAGACCAATACAATCTGGCGAGAAACGAAGTATGGGCGGTGGTGCAGAGCCTGTATGCAAACCAGGGCCAAGGCCAGACGGGAACGCGCACTGATGGAGCGTCAACCCAAGCCGCCAAAGACAGAGTTTGCTTGCGGTCATTCGTTCGTGGCGGAAAATATTATTAAGCGGAAAAATCGCTCTGGAGATTGCGCTGAATGTGCGCGAATTCGCGCACGGATCTGGCACCATGCAAACTACCGGGCCGTCTGACTTCATACCGTAATGCAGCATACGGCTTGGGAATCGCCCTGATTTGGGTCAAATCAGCCGAAACCCCCGCCAAGGACCTGCAATGACGTTCCACCACGTTGAATGCCCGCACCCGTTCCGGCCGGCCGCGGACCTCTCCCAGTTCTTCGTGGTGACCGTGATCAGCAACCCGGTGCGGTTCATGCGCCGATACGAACTCTACTGGCGCTTCAAAGAGATGTGCGACGCTGCCGGCGTCAATCTGATCACCGTCGAACAGGCCTTCGGCGAGCGGCCGTTCATGGTGACCGAGGCGAATAACCCGCATCACGTCCAGGTCCGGAGTTTCGAAGAGCTTTGGCTGAAAGAGGCGATGATCAATATCGGCATCCAGCGGGCCGTCCAACACGGCGCCACCAAGGTCGCCTGGATCGACGCAGACTGCGGACCATTGCAACCGCCGCGTCGGTGGTTCGAAGAAACCTGGCACGCCCTTCAGCGATACGAAGTCGTCCAACTTTGGTCGTCCATGATTGACGTAAATGAAAATCAGGAGGCGATGGAGCGGGCGGCGCCCAGCTTTATGTTCAATTACATCAATTTCGGGACACCCAACCCGCAGCAGTTGACCCGCCTGCACCAAAAATATCCCTACGGGATTAAGTCGTTTGGTCGGCCAGGGCTCGCCTGGGCAGCGAACGTCGATGCACTGGACAAAGTCGGTCGGCTTATTGATTTTTCCATTCTCGGGGCAGCCGATTGGTATCAAGCCTGGGCTCTGATCGGCTCTGTGGAGGTAGTCCTGCCCGGCAACATCAACAGTTCGATCGGTTATGTCCGTCGGCTGCTCCACTGGCAAACTCTGGCCGAGCGGTGGATCAAGCGCGATGTGGGCTACGTTCCGGGAACGCTTTGGCATGACTGGCACGGCAGTAAGGTCGGCCGGCGATATTCCACGAGGAACGAAATTCTGATCCGGGCAAAATACGACCCTGACACGGACATTAAATACGGTGCCAACGGACTTTTGCAGTTGGAGACTTATGAACCACGCCAAATCAGGCTAAGAGACGATATCCGGGCTTACTTCACTCAGCGGAATGAGGATTCATTAAGCGTTTGACCGAGATGCCGCCACTTCTGAGCCTGGAACAAGCGCGGGCCGCCGGCCTTCCGCGTTATTTCACCGGGAAGCCGTGCAAACATGGCCACGTGGAGGAGCGTTGCACGAAGTATTCCCGGTGTTTGGCATGTGAAGTTGACCGAAACCGCATCAGGGCTGGGTGGGGCGCCAGAAACCGAGAAAGAGCCAAGCAGATCCAGGATCGTTATCGGAAGACGGATAAATATGTCGTCATCAAAAAGGCTAGGGAAAGCCGCCGCTGTGCCCTGGAGCGTGGAGCTACGGTCGAACGCCTCCCAAGGAATGCGCTTCCTAGGATGATCCGGAGGGCAAAAACCTGCCCTGACTGCAAAAACAAATTCTCCAACGTGCGAGAGAAATCCGTTGACCATGTGACCGCCCTTGCAAAAGGTGGCCGGCACGAAATCCGGAACCTCAGAATTATCTGCAAGCCCTGCAATTCGTCGAAAGGCGCTCGCCCGTTCGCCTCCAACGGTCAGGGCTTACTTATCTGAGGATCGAACGTTGCAACTCCTGGTGCGTCTATGACAAAGGCGTATGCAAATTTTGTGGCTGGCCGAAGGACCGAACAAGCATGGCGCTGACAATATGGGACCCAGCGATGGGCGCTTCACGTGAAGCCAACCAGGCGGACATCGACGTTCTTCAGGCCAAGGCGGACGCTTTTGGCCGGTTCGTTGCTGAGTTCCGTGGCATGGAGCAGCGGTTGAGCGAGGACATTGCCCAGATCCGGGAGCGCTGGCGGACCTCGGCGGAACTGTCGGGATGAGCGACGAGGTCAAGAAGGCCTACGACGAACTGCTTGAGTGGGGCACCGCATCGGTGATGGTGGTCCAGTCCTCGGAGATGCCGAGCATCTACGTGGCGGCCCAGGGTGGCGACGAGGACGCGCAGATGCGCCTCAGTGCGGTCGGCAAAGCGGTTCCCGTGATCCTGAAGGGCGGCCAACGGTGCGTTCTGTGCGGCCGTGAGGCCGATCTGAACGGCGTCGCGCTCCTGCTTTTCGTCTCAAAACAGATCGCCCCAGGCGAAGATGCCTTGTGGGGCTTGATCTGCACGGACTGTAACCAGCCCGACGTGCCGGCGCTGGTGGACAGAGCGGTCGGCCGGATGGGCTTCAAGCGCCTCCACCACTCTCAGGCGGGCCACGCCTGAGTGCCTCTGGTCTTCCAACCGCCGATCATCCACTACGACCCTGGGCTTGACGCTGAGGCCATCACCTACATTTGCCACACCGGAAAAGGGGCCTACTGGATCAGGGCGCCCAAGGCGCCTGAGGGCCGCAAGCGACGCGCCCAGAAGGAAGAGATGCTGGCCCGGCTTGCTGACGCGGTCGAAACCGACCAGCCCCCCGGCGAAGTGAGCATGGACCGCCCCAGACCGGAGAGGCTTGATGACTACACGTTTGATCCCGACGGATATTGACATCCGAAAGTTGGATTTGCTCGCGCCCGACGCGATACCGCCAATCCCCAAGAGCATGGAAGCTCGTTTGCTCAACGTGGAGGGCCTGGAGCCGGCCATCATTCTGTTCCACCCGAAGGCCGAGCTTTACGTCTATGTGCGGTTGCTCGACCGGGACAACATTCAAACCTACGTCGATCAACTGAACGTCACCGTGCTGAAGCAGGCGATGGGCGAAACACCTGAGGAAGAAGGCTACCGCATCAAATGACCATTTGCCTGTCGATGATCGTGAAGAACGAGGCGGACGTCATCGTGCGCTGCCTGAAGTCCGTGATGCCGGTGATCGACACGTGGTGTATCGTGGACACCGGTTCGACCGATGGCACCCAGGATCTGATCAAGGCGACGTTCCTGGACCTGAAGCCCGGCTATTTGATCGAACGGCCGTGGGTCGATTTCGCACACAACCGCAGCGAAGCGCTCGCCCTGGCCCGGCCGATGGCCGATTATTCGTTCATCATCGACGCCGACGACATCCTTGCAGAATGGGCACAGGTGCCGCTCACCGCGGACAGCTATAGCGTGCTTTTCCGGTATCAGGGGATCACCTACCCGCGGGTTCAGCTTGTCAGCAACAAGCTGCCCTGGCGCTACCGGGGGGTGCTCCATGAGTTCCTGGAATGCTCGGACGCCGGTCCCGGTGACGGCGTGCCGTGGGTTATCCAGGTCGGCTCAGGCGGTGCCCGCGGCAAAGACCCGGAGACCTATCGCAAGGACGCGCTGATCCTGGAAAAAGCCTTTTCCGAGGAAAAGGAGAGCTTCTTGAAGGCCCGATATGGGTTTTATCTGGCGCAAAGCTGGCGTGACTGCGGCGAAAAACACCACGCCCTGGTCTCATACGAGTGGCGAGCCGCTCAGGGCTTATGGTCCGAGGAGGTCTACGTCAGCCTGTTGAACGCCGGCCGGATCGCCGAGGAAATCAAACCGGACGAGGCGCTTGGCTTCTACCAACAGGCCATCCGGGTAAACATGAGCCGAGCCGAGGCCTATCACGGAGCGGCCCGACTGTGCCGCACCAGAAAGCAGTTCGCCGACGGTCTTTTGTATGCCCAGGAGGGCGTGCGACACACCAGCTTGCCACCCGGCAACGGCCTGTTTGTGGAGCCGTGGATCTACGAGTGGGCTCTGATCGACGAACTGGCGATCAATGCCTATTGGGCAGGCCATTACCGCCTGTCGCTCGATGCCAGCGAATTGATCCTGGCCGAGGGCAAATGTCCGCACGTCGATCGGGTGAAGACCAACGCCGCCTTTGCACGCCGAGCACTGATTGTTGCGAAACCCTGACCGGTAGGGCATAGATTAAGCGCCGAACCGTGACGGGCTTCCACGGGTGTCCAGACCGCTTTCCCTGGTGCCCGTCCTATGTTGTTCCGGTTCCTCCTTTCCCTTTTGTTGCTGGTTCCCGGTGTCGCCTTTGCTCAACAGGCGGTCACCACTGGTAGAACGACCTACCAGGGAACTATCATCCTCCCCGCTGGTCAAAGCACCCCACTGACAGCCGCCAACGTGACCATGAGCCCAGGCTCTGGCGCGTTGCCGCAGCCCGGCTCGTTCGGGCGATTGACCTTCATCGCACCAGGAAGCGGCTGCCAATTCACTGTCAACTGGGGCGGCGGAATTGCGACGGCGACCTCAGGCGAGCAGTTCGGCGGGTCGAACATCAGCAGCGACACGGTCGATCTGACCGGCCAATTAAACGCTCCGACGGTGTTCTCCACGTCGGGTTGCTCGTCGCCCAATCTAGTTCAATTTCGTAACTAAAAGGTTAGCCGATGCTTCTTCGCACACTCGCTGCGCTCTTCTTTATTGCCTTCGGGTCAGCCGCTCTGGCGCAGGTTGGCCAAGGGCCAACGCCGCCGATTGCTGTGCCCAACAACGGCGGAACATACCCAAACGGCTTCACGATCACCGGCTCGTCCTATTACGCCAGGGACCCGCAATATGGGAATTGCACATGGTCAACGGCTGGTGGTGCGGATGCTGGCCCATGTATCAATGCAGCAATAACGGCGGCAGCTACAGCGGGCGGCGGGACCATCATGCTGCCGTCCGGCAGCTTCAACGTCGCTACGACAATTATCAATGGCACCAGCGGCGTCCACATTCAGGGCGCTGGCGTTGGCTACATCCGGGATAGCAACACGCCAAGTGCCTTTGTTCCAGTAACGCGATTGATCTGGACCGGGACAGCGGGCGCGACGATGTTTATCGAAACGCCGTCGGGAAGTCGATCTCTCTACTCCGTAGATGTATGGGGCGTCACCTTCGACTGTGCCTCGCGTGCGAACATCTGCGCTGAATTTCAGGCGGTTAGCACTTCCTTTATCAATATCGGCGCATCCGAGCCGCGCACCATCGGCGTATGGTTTACGACGCTTTCTTCGTCCTTCGCGGATGGCCCCGGCAGCCAGGACAATGACATCTGGCTCCAAGCTCGCTCAACTTCAGCTTCGTTTTCTCCGACCGGTATATTGTTCGACGGCGCAGCCACATCTTCCTTCGATTCATCGGTCAACCGCATTCATATGATGCTGGTATGGCTGGCCAAGGGCGATGGCATCGTTATGGGCTACAGCGACCATAACTATATTGAGACAGCGATTACTTACTATGATCCGGTTAACCAGGGCGGCACGGCGATGGTCTTCGCTAACTCGCTCTATGTGCAAAAGAACGGCATCGCCGTTGCGGGTCAATCAAACGAGAACCGCCTTTATCAGAACGAGACCGTAGCGGATGTTAATGGGCTCTGGAACGGCTCGGCCATTACGCCGGGAACGCATACTGGTTCCGAAGCGGTTACCACCCTTACAGCGACGCTGACCAGCCCGACACCCAATCTGTCGCAGACTCTTACGGTCTCTGGTGGTTTTGGCAACGTCGTCGCTGGGATGACCGCAAGTTGCTCGCCCAATGGCTTCTGCGGGATCATCGCGGGCAATCCCGTGACGGCGATCAGCGGCACCACGGCGACACTCGGTTCGCAGACCAACGGCATCACCAACGGCACCGTCATCACGTTCAGCTACGGCGTCACGCAATATGCAGTGCCCGGCACTTACACGCTGACATTCACTGGCGCCACGACAGCCAACTTAACTGCTCCCTCGGGTGGTCATACGCAGACCGGCATTACACTGACGAATGGAAATCTGGTGTTCACCGACATGGTTATTCCATTCTCTGGGACGCCAGCGAACAATGACACATACACGATCGTTGTCCCAACGCCGCCGAAAAATACCCAAATCCTCAATACCGACAAGGGAAACAGTGTTCCCAATCCGACGATTGAGCCTGGTTCTGGGTTAACGACATTCGTCTCAACCACGGCGTCGCCCTTTACGTCCAACTTCACCAACACAGCATACACACCGAGTTCCCCTGTTCTGGTCAGTGCACTTCCTGCAACTGCTGTTCAGGTTCGCTTTATTTTGACTGGACAAGGTGGCTGCGGCGGCGGCGGAGCAGCGATCGCTGCTTCTGGATCGGGATCGGGTGGTGGCGGCGGTGGTGGCGCAGGGGTTTTCGATACCGGCTGGTTCCCTGCTTCCTATGTTTCCGGCAACTACACGATTGCTTTTGGCACGCAATGCACAGCGGCATCGGCAGGCGCGAGTGGCGGTGCTGGCGGTAATACAACGTTAGCTATGTCTGGACTTGGCGGCGGTGGCAGCAACACCATCACAGCATTTGGCGGGGGTGGAGGCTCTGTAGGCGCCAATGGTGGTGCATCCGGAGGAGGCGGTGGTGGCGGCACCATTGGCGCGGGTTCATCTACCACTAATGGCACAGGCGGGGGCGCTGGTAACTTCGGCGCAACTGCTGGTGGCTCGGGGATCGGGGGCACAAACAACACTGCGGGTGGCCTCATAGGAATTGGTGGGTCAGGCGGTGGGGGTGCCAGCGCAACCGGTGTGATCGGCAACGGCGGGTTCTCGGAATATGGTGGATCAACTGGTGGTGGATCGGGTGGTGGTTGTAACGCAGGCGCGGCTTCAGTAGGCGGTTTCGGCTACGCACCCATTTATCTGAACCACGTAGGAGGCGGCGCGAACACCGGTGGCGCCGGCGTCCCCGGCATTGCCGCCGCAGCCAACGGTTCCGGTGCGGGAATTGGCGGCGGCGGTGGTGGGGGCGGAGGCGGTAATTCCGGCACGTCTACAGTCGGTGGCGCTGGTGCAGCGGGTGGCCAGGGAGGCGGCGGCGGCGGAGGCGGCGGCTCGGCTTGTGGGAATACCACAACCGGCGGCGTTGGCGGCGTTGGTGGAACGCCTCAAGTAATTGTTATGACACAATGAGCTTCGGCTTTCCGGTTCTCGGCCTCTCCAATCTATCGGCGGCGGGCACCCAGCAGGCCGATGCCGCACCCATCACACGGCAGTTCAACGAATTCACCAGCGTGCGTTCCGGCACTGGCTGTCGGCTCCCGGCTGTCGTCAACACTGCCATCACCATCCTGAACAACGGCGCCAATACCCTCCTGATTTACCCGTCGAACGGCGATCGGATCTTTGGCCTCGCGGTCAACGCGCCGTTGTCTCTGGTGGCAGGCGAGACGGTGTTGATCAATTCGACCGACACCCCTTTGGCCTATCAGCCGCGGGTCTGGTATCTGAAGGTCGGCGCTCAGGGTGTTGCCGGAGCCACGGGCGCGACGGGTGCGACAGGCCCTACGGGGCAGTCATCGAGTGTGCCGGGACCCACCGGTTCGGTCGGCCCGACAGGCCCCACGGGACCCACCGGGCCGACGGGGTCAGCCTCCACGGTGCCAGGGCCAACCGGCGCAACCGGTGCAACTGGCGCGACCGGGGCGACCGGGCCGACGTTCTCTCAGTCGATCACCAACGTCACGACTACGGCGGGCGGCACGATCACCCTGTCTCCGACCGTCGGGATGGACGTCGTGCTGACCATGCCGACCACGGGCGGGACGATCACCCTGAACGTCGGCACAGTGGCAACGCGCCAACGAGTGCTGCTCGATGTCATCAATGGTGCGACGTTGGGCACCGTTGCGTTTCAGGCTGGTTCGACCGCAGCGGCTGGCTTCCTGTTCTCGGCCTCGCTGCCAAGCAGCAGCTACACCGGACAGGCACCGAACACGACGGATAATCTGACCTTCATCGCGCCCGGAACCGTGGCCGGCAACACGAACCTGCTCCGGTTCGAAGGCCTGAACGTGGGCTTCCCAGTCTGATGCCGACCGTCGTCGTCTTTCTGACCACACCCGGCACTGGGACGTTCACCATACCCAATGGCTGGACTTCAGCGACCTTCGAAGCGATCGGCGGCGGTGCGGGCAGCGGCAATGGCGCTGGCAGTTTCGGCACTGGCGGCGGCGGTGGTGCGTATTCCAAGAAGAATTCGATCGTCGTTTCCCCAGGAGTTGTGTGCAACTATAATGTTGGCGCAGGCGGGACCCCTGGGTTAGGCAATTCCGCTGGCGATAGCTGGATCGCTCTGAACAACACGGCGACCAATATCAACAGTGCTGGCGTTGTCTGCGGAGCCAAAGGTGGCACGACCGGAGCATCGTCAGGTTCGGCAGTTCTGACCGGCCAGGGCGGCCAGGCATCGGCCGGCGTGGGCGATGTCAAATTCTCCGGCGGTAATGCAGACGCTCACAGCGTTCTGTGGTCCTGTTCAGGCGGTGGCGCAGCCGGCCCCTTCGGCAACGGCGGCACTTCTGGAATACCCGATTCAACCGGTGGCGGTGCAGCAGGCGGCGGCGGCGGTGGCGGTGGAGGCAGCAACGGCGGCACCGGGAATGGCAGCACTGGCGTCGGTGGCGTCGGCGGCAACAACCATTTGGGAACGGGCGGAGGCTCGTCGGGAACAGGTGGCGCGGCACCCGGCAACGGAACCAACGGCGGCGGCGGCGGTGGCGCGGCCAATAACGGCTCTGTGCCATCCGCTGGTGGCAACGGCACGGAATGGGATGCCTCCCACGGCTCAGGCGGCGGTGCTGGCGCTCCATCGGGACCCTCGGGAGCAGCCGGCGCTGGTGGCCTCTATGGTGGCGGCGCGAGCAGCACATCTGGTGGAACACCGGGAGCACAACATGCCGGGGCGCAGGGCATCATCGTTGTCACCGGAACGATCGGCACCGACCTCCGAGACCTGATGTTCTTCAACACCCAGTTCTGATGATTGACCATTTCGTCGTCGGCGGTGTTATTGTCACCGGGCCGAACCGAGACGGGCCTCCTCGGGTGTTCCAACGCAGTAACGCGGTTTCCCGAAATTGGCCCAAGATCCACTGAAGCCCAAGGACAACGGCCGCATCCGTATGCCGCGGCCCGATGTGGCGATGAACAAGATCGCCCCGAGCTTCGGTCTGCCCGACAAGAAGGGCACGATGCTGGGCTACGACGAGGACGGCGACAGCAAAGAGAAGATCCTTGAGACCATGCGCAAACGCATGGAACAGGTCATCTCAGCCGAAGCCGAGAACCGGAAGTCCGGTCTTGACGACAAGATGTTCCTCGCCGGCAATCAGTGGCCGACCGAGGTCATGGCCCAGCGGAACCTGGACAAGCGGCCCTGCCTGACCATCAACAAGCTGCCGACGTTCGTGGCCCAGGTGGTCAACGGCCAGCGCGAGAACCGGCCGAGCATCAATATCAGCCCAACCGGCGATATGGGCGATCCCGAGGTCGCCAAGATGTATCGCGGCCTGATCCGGTTCATCGAGAGGGATTGCCACGCCGACGGTGCCTATGACACCGCGTTCGACGATGCCGTCACGATGGGCTGGGGCTACTGGCGGATCATCACCGACTACGAGGCACCGGATACCTTCGACCAGATCATCCAGATCAAGCGGGTCCGTAACGCCTTCACCGTCTACATGGACCCGATGTGTCAGGACCCCACGGCCGCTGACGCAAAATGGTGCTTCATCAGCGACATGATCCCCCGCGAGGAATTTCGCGACCGGTGGCCCGATGCGGTCGAAGTCCCGTTCAATGACGCCGGTATTGGCGAGAAGTATCAAAGCTGGGCAACGAAAGACGAAATCCGCATCGTTGAGTATTTCGTCATCAAGACCGACAAGCGGAAGCTCGTAAAGCTCAGTAATGGGCATGTCGGCTGGGAAGACGAACTTGACGAGTTCACCAAGGCCCGGATCAAGCGCGGCACGCAACTCTGGGTCGAGGAAGAGCGCGAGAGCGAAGTGCCCAAGGTCATGTGGTATAAAGCCACGGCCGTGGACATCCTCGAAGAGAGCGAGTGGATCGGCACCACCATTCCGGTCATCCGGGTCATCGGCAATTCGATCGACATCGAGGGCAAGCTGAAGCTGTCCGGCCTGATCCGGCACGCCAAAGACCCGCAGCGGATGTATAACTACTGGAAGACGTCGGAAACCGAACTGATTGCGCTCCAGCCCAAGAGCCCCTGGATCGTCGAAGAGGGCCAGATCGAAGGCCACGAGGACGAGTGGAAGAACGCCAACGTCAAGAACCAGCCGTATCTGAGCTACAAGGGCACCAGCATCGGCAACACGCCGGCTCCGCCACCGCAGCGCCAGCCCATGGCCGGCATCCCTCAGGGCGTCGTCCAGGCCTCCGCAGGCGCGGCCCAGGACATGATGGCGGTCACCGGTATCCGGTTCGACGCCACCCAGAACGAGCGGATGATCGACGAGAGTGGCAAGGCGATCCGGGAACTGCGTCGTGCCGGCGACATCGGCGCCGCCCACTACGTGGACAATCTGGCCCAGTCGCTGCGCCGCTGCGGTGAGATGCTGGTCGAGATCATCCCCAAGATTTACAACGAGCGCCGGGTAGTCACCATTCTCCGGGAGGACGACAAGGAAGAGCAGGTCCGGGTCGATCCGAACCTGATGAAGCCGACCGGTGAGGAACCGAAGCGCGACGGCAAGAAGCGCAAAATCTTCAACCCGACCTTCGGCAAATACGGCGTCACGGTGACGATCGGCCCGAGCTACGCGACCAAGCGGATCGAGGCCTCCGAAAACATGATGGCGTTCATGCGGGCGCTGCCCAACACCGCGGCGCTGGTCGCCGACCTGCTGGCGGCCGAGCAGGACTGGCCGGGTGCCGAGAAGATCGCGGCCCGGTTGGCGAAGACCATCCCGCCGAACCTGATGGCACCCGAGATGCAAGGAGTCCCGCCGCAAATCCAGGCCTTGCTTCAGTCGCAGGACACCCAACTGAAGGCGCTGAACGAGCAGCTTCGCCAGGCCATGGCCGCGCTCCAGGACAAGAACGCCGACCGCGCCATCGACATGGACAAGATCCAGAAGACCTACGAGGTCGCTCTGCTCAAGATCGTGGCCGACACCGAAACCAAGATGGCGAAAATCCAGGAAGCGGCGATCGCCAACGTCAACACCCACCTGACCGCCCAGATGCAGGCCCTCGGCAAGGGCGCGGCCGAACTGGGCAAGTCGGTAGAGAGCGCCATGGCCGCCAACGACGAGGCGGAACAGGAACAGGCGAAGACTGAGCCGCCACCAGAGGCGCTGCAACACCTGAAGCCGGGGCGAGTGACCCGTTTTGCGAATGGTCAGTCTTGGACTATTAAAGACGGAGTTCCGACAAAGGTGGGTGGAAACGACGCAGTATGAATTGCCAGTGGCATTACGACAGACTGATCGAGCGGGCGCGAACTCGTTCGTTGTCCTGTTACACAGAACAGCATCACGTTGTTCCTCGTTGCATGGGTGGGACCAACGCTCGGTCCAACATAGTGGCCCTCACGCCTGAGGAACATTATGTAGCTCACCAATTGCTGGCAAAACTCTATCCCAAGCATCTCGGATTGTTGGGTGCCGCTATGCTTCTGGCGACTGGATCGGGTGGCCGGTCTCAAAACAAAATGTATGGATGGCTCAAGCGCCGTTTCGGTGCGGCTGTAAGCGAACGGATGTCAGGTCGGCCTGTGCCTCCTGCGACAAAAGCAAAATTGAGCGTGGCGAACAAAGGAAAGCCACTCACTGCCGAGCATCGCCAAAAATTGAGTGATGCGAAGCAAGGCAAAGACGCTTCGCCCGAAGTGCTCGCAAGACGCGCCAAACGGAAAGCCGCATATCTGCCAAAACCAAGGAAACCGAGGGGGCCACATTCAGCGGAGACGGTCGAAAAGATCAGGCTTGCTTTGACCGGGGTAAAGAGGGGGCATCTCTCTGACGCTCACCGAGCGAGATTATCGGTCATCAGAAAGGGTATGCCTCGGTCTGACCAGTGGCGAGCCAATCTGAGCGCCGCTTTGACCGGGAAGTCTGTGCCAATAGAGGTTCGGGCCAAGATTAGTGCCAGTCTCGTCACAAGGATGAACGCAGCACGGGAACAGGATGGACTGCTGGCTCATGTCTGAAAATCTTTCGCCATGGAAGCCGATCCACCACGTCGAGGCCGACGATCCCGAGGTTCAAGAAGGCGGCGGCGAGCAAAAGCCCGCTCCGCAGAAGCGCGAGAGCAAGGACGGCGGAGACGAGAGCAAGTCCACGGTCATGCTAAGCCTGGAACTGCCGGCCGATTTCACCAAGGCAGTCGTCACTGCGATCCAGGAGAACACCAAGGTGCTGCAAGCCATTTTGGCAAAGATGGGCGGCGAGTGATCCGGGACGAGATCATGGCGAAGCTCCATCGCCAGAACGACCCGTGGAGCGGAATCATCCTTCCAGGCGGCCCAACGCGCATTCAGGGTTGGAACAGCGGCCACCCCTGGCTCCAGGAGGCAATCGCCGAGATCCGGCCGCGGATCGTGGTCGAGATCGGCGTGTGGAAGGGCGGGTCAGTCGCTCAGATGGCACTCAAAATGGC
>Ga0070730_10003755_pt1 | contig 13519 bp, 14 predicted proteins | sample Coa_R1_3_FD_66447 | JGI IMG/M metagenome (GOLD analysis project Ga0070730, IMG submission 66447) | Surface soil microbial communities from Centralia Pennsylvania, which are recovering from an underground coalmine fire - Coalmine... | ecosystem: Environmental > Terrestrial > Soil > Unclassified ...
AGAGCACGTCACCGATCTGCGGACTCGCGGCTCCCGCATCCACGGCCATGGGAAGATGCTCTTCACTCGGAGACTGCGGCGTGAGTTCGGGATGTCCAATCACTAAGCATGTCGGCACCCCGGCGTCGGCCGAGACCGTTTTGTGGCCAGCGTCGCAAGTGACGATGCCTTGGTGCGGCCGGCTCACCACGCGTGTCACGACTATCGCCGCCGGCTTATAACCATACTCGTTGGGCAGCTGTGCCAGACAGGTGGCATCGCAGTAAACGATCGTTCCCGGTGAAATGCGGTGGACAAACTCTGCCGCGCGAAACCCTTCATACGACAACGAACACGGGAACGTCGGCGTCCCCGCCGTCACAACCTCCGAAACGCTCACTCCACTACTCCGAATCGCTTTGATCAATTCCAGCAGCCGATCATACCCGGCATGCGTCGCAGCAGTCCGCTCCGGTTCTGCCGTCGCACCATATTGGCCGTCATAGTAGTGCAAGCCTCGAAACTCGAGGCCGACCTGTTTGACCGCACCAGCGAGATTCACCAGCCTGCTTACATCCGTCTGCTCAATTCCCGTACGATTCATGCCAGGATTAATGTCGAGAAAGATGCCGAGCGCACTCTGGCGCCACTGCCGCACTTGCTCTTCGTTTTCCGCGAGAACGGAAACGCGCACGCCGGGAAACTGATCCGCAATTTCGAGCACGCGCTGTGCGTTCGCGCCGACCACGGGATACGCAAGCAACACGTCTGCCGCCCCGTTGCGGCAGGCGGTGAGCAGTTCGAGCGTAGTGGCGCACTTGAAATTCCGCACCCCGCGCTCGACCAGCATGCCGAGCGTGTAAGCCAGCTTTGCCGTTTTTATATGAGCGCGCCAGCGATTGGCGTCACCGCCGAGTAGATGTAACGTCCGCGCAATGTTCGAAGCGACGATTTCCGGATACACCACGAGTGCAGGAGTAAGCACCTCATCAAGACCGTTCACCCTGTAACGCTCGTCCCAGGGAAACTTGCTCAGCATGAATTTGGGCGCGGCCATCGCGGCTTCGATGATACCGCGTCATCGCAAGGCCAGGCCACTGCAGATAATCGGGTCTTTGACGATGTGATCCGAAGACGAGTTGGTTGACGGGCTTCCACCCGGATAGTAGTCTCTGAATTCCCCTGCGATGCCTGCCCCCCCATTTGACCATCACGAGCGTTCCGATCTGGTCCGTGGCCTCGGTCTGTGGTCTGCCATCGCAATCGTGATCGGCGATACGATCGGCACCGGTGTTTTTCTCGTCGCCAGCGACATGGCCCGCGCCGTGGGCTCCGCCGCCCTGGTCTTGGCTGCCTGGGTCCTCGGCGGATTCATCGTTCTTCTAGGCGCTTTTTGCTACGCCGAGTTGGGCGCGGCATTTCCGAAGGCCGGCGGCCCCTACGTTTACCTCGGCCGGGGACTTGGTCCGCTCTGGGGATTTCTCTTCGGCTGGATGAGTTCCTTTCTCGAACGCCCGGTAGCGATGGCCACGTTGGCCGCCGGATTCGTACGATTTCTGGCGTTTCTGTTTCCGATCGTTGCCACACCTTTATTCGCGGGACACATCGGGCACTACGAATTCACCTTCACCGCGGCGCAACCTCTGACGGCCGGCGTCGTGGGGATCGTGACCGCCGTCAACTATTTCAGCGTACGGCTGGGTGGCGCAATCCAAGTTTTGCTGACGTCCCTTAAGATGGCCACGATCCTGGTCATCGTGCTCGGCGGCGTATTCTTCGGAGCGAAGCATGCCATTGCCGCCGCGGCTCCAACAGCGCCACTCGGGTGGGGAACGATCGGCGCCCTACTCACTGCCCTCGTTCCCACTATGTGGGCGTACAACGGCTTCAATGACCTCGGCGACCTGGGCGAAGAGATTGCTCAACCGCAGAGGAACATTCCGCGGGCGATCATCCTGGGTCTGCTCACGGTCGGCAGCCTCTACCTGATGGCCAACGTCGTCTACTTCCACGTCCTGCCGTTCGCCGCCGTGGCGGGATCGCAGCATGTGGCTTCTGATGTGGTGCAGTCCTTCGCGGGCTCGCGCGGCGCGGTCTGGCTCACGATCGCAATGGCGCTCTCCGCATTGGGAGCGCTGCATGTCGTAGTCTTGACTGGCGCTAGAATTCCGTACGCGATGGCGCGCGACGGCGTTTTCTTCCGATTCGCCGAGCGCCTTCATCCTACTTTTCAAACTCCCAGCGGAGCACTGATCTTCCTGGGATCCATCGCCGCATTGCTCGCGCTCACCGGAACATTCGAGGAACTCTATTCCCTCTTTGTCTTTGCCGTGTGGATCTTCTTCGCGTTAACAGCAATTGCGCTGTTGCGGCTGCGCCGAGTTGAGCCGAACCTGGTTCGGCCCTATCGCGCCTGGGGCTACCCGCTCACGCCCCTCATCTTCCTCGCCGCCGCTATTGCATTGACGGTCAACCTATGGATGGTCCGGCCCGTGCGTTCCTCGCTGGGCTTGGGAGTCATTCTGTTGGGCATTCCATTTTTCTATCGCTGGCAAAAGAAGACGCCTAACCGGGCTGACTCTGCCCATAATGATTAACTCCTGCCTCTCTACAGAAAGCGCCGAGTTGCAATGCCGGCTGCACCCGGCGACAATCGTGGGATGCAGAAGAACCCCTTCGTACCCGGCGAGATGGTCATCGTGACCCTTGGCAGTCCAAGGGAAAAATTTTGGGGCATGATCCTCGGACTTGCTCCAGAGGGCCTGAGCCTGAGCGGAGCCGATCTTGCCTCATTCGAGGATATTGCCGCCATGGTGAAAGAGGGCGAGCCGTTTAGCCCGGCAGTCGTTTTCTTTCCGATGCACCGCATTGAGCGGGTCGACCTCGACGTGTCGGATGGAAATCTTTCGTCGCTGGCGCATCGCTTTCGCGCCAAAACCGGGCTGGACCCAGCTGCTGCCCTTTCCCCCGCGCAGGTGCACCACGCCGGCCGCAATGCCGTCGAGGATATTCAAGAGCACGCGGCGAAGGAGCGTGAGTGAAGCTTTCCCAGATCTTCACCGCTCCCAACCAACTCACGCTGCTGCGGATGATTTTTGTTCCGTTCATCGTGATTCATCTGGTGGAGGGGCGGTACCTCTGGGCCTTGGTGGTTTTTGTCATCGCGGGTTTCAGCGACGGACTCGACGGCTTGCTGGCCCGCTCGCTGCATCAGCAGACATTGCTGGGACAGTACCTGGACCCGATTGCCGACAAGCTGCTGCTGAGCACAATGTTTCTTGTGCTCTCGATCCTTCACAAGATTCCGTGGAAGTTCACGGTGGTGGTGTTTAGCCGGGATATTTCGATTCTGGCAGCGAGCGCCGTGCTCTTCGCGATCGCCGGCCTGCGGGACTTCCGCCCGAGCATTTTTGGAAAAGCAAACACGTTCTCCCAGATCAGCGCCGTATTTTTCGTGCTCTTGTCGGAGATTCGTCCCGCGCGGTGGATCCTGATCGCGCGCACCGAATTTCTGCGCGCCACGTTCCTCTTCACCATTGTTTCCGCGCTGCATTACGTGATTCTGGTGCAGAAGCGGCTGCGCCAGCATACGCACGCCTTGCCCCCGGCGCGAAATCCTGCCGCTGGATGATATTTGACCCGCTTTCGCGTGATCCCTAGAATCAAAGGTTCGTCTTCGGATACCAGCAAACACTATGGCGCTCCGTCTTTTTAATACCATGTCCTCGCAGGTCGAGGAGTTCCATCCTCTTCGCGACAACGAAGTGAGGATGTACGCCTGCGGTCCCACGGTTTACGACTACGGCCACATCGGCAACTTTCGCACGTTCATCGCGGTCGACCTGCTACAACGCTTTCTCCGCCAGAGCCAATACGCCGTGCAGTACGTCATGAACATCACCGACGTGGACGACAAAATCATTCGCAATGCCGCGCGCGACGGCGTCAGCGTCCGGCAATACACGGAGAAATTTGAGCAGGCATTCGTCGAAGACTCGGCCATGATCAACATCGAATCGCCGAAGCTGGTGCGCGCGACCGAACACATTCCCGACATGGCGGCCTTCGTCGCGCGGTTGTTGGAGAAGGGCCTCGCCTACCGCGCGGAAGACGGCTCGTACTACTTCCGCATTGCGAAGTTCCCAGAGTACGGCAAACTCTCCAAGAAAGATTTCGGCGGAATGCAAGACGGCGCCCGGGTTGACGTGGACGAATACGACAAAGATAGCGCCCGCGACTTCGCCCTGTGGAAGGCTCCGAAGCCGGGTGAAGCCTCGTGGGACACGAAAATCGGCGCCGGTCGCCCCGGCTGGCACCTCGAGTGCTCCGTCATGTCGATGAACGAACTCGGGGAGAGTTTTGACCTTCATGCCGGCGGAGAGGATTTGATCTTTCCGCATCACGAGAATGAAATTGCACAATCCGAGTCCCTGACCGGCAAGCCCTTCGCCCATTTCTGGTTTCACGCCCGCTTTCTTCTGGTCGAAGGCGAGAAGATGTCGAAGAGCCTGGGAAATTTCTTCACCCTTCGAGACCTCGTGCTGAAGGGCCACAAACCGTCGTCGCTTCGCTACCTGCTTACGTCTGTTCCTTACCGCAATCAACTGAACTTTACCTTCGACGGACTCAAGCAGGCCGCAGTCTCGGTGGAACGCCTGCGGAATTTCCGCTTGCGCTTGCAGTCAGGCAGCTTTGCTCCGGGCTCTGAGCCGGCGATGCAATCCCTTGCCGCGCAAACCATCGAACGCATGCGCGCCGCCCTCGACGACGACCTCAACACCGCCCAGGCGCAAGGCGCAATTTTCGAAATGGTGCGCCAGGCGAATGCCGCATTCGACACCAGCGCTATTAAGAAAGATGACGTTCAGCCTCTCCTGGCTGCGCTGACCAAGTTTGACGAAATTTTCGCCGTACTCGACGATGACGATGGCCCAAAGATGAAGAAAGTCTTCGACTGGGCCGTCGCGGAAGGCCGTGAAAAGGACATCAGCGATGAACTGCGCGCCGCGCTCCAGTCTGGCCAGCTTGCTGATGCCGACATCGAGGCCAAGATTTCCGAGATGAAGGCCGCCCGGACCGCCCGCGACTTTAAGAAATCTGATGCCTTGCGCGCAGAACTCGCCGAAGCCGGCGTAATGGTTGAGATCACGAAAGACGGCATCCGCTGGCGTAGAAAATAAGAGTTCCGATGTTAAGCTGAAAGCTGACTGCTGACAGCCTTTGCAGACATTGTGAAATCCCTCGACGAATATCTCCGCGATGCCGAACAAGCTCACGGGCACATCTGTGCCGGGCAAGTCCTGGGCGTGCGCCTCGCGATGTTCGGCCTTCAGAAGCTGGGGATTGACGACCCGCAGGGCAAAGACCGGAAGCGCCTCGTCACCTTCGTGGAAATCGACCGCTGCGCCACCGACGCTGTCGCTGTCGTCACCGGATGCAGGCTCGGCAAGCGCGCCCTGAAATTCCGCGACTGGGGCAAGGTTGCCGCAACCTTCGTCGATGTGAACGGCGGCAAAGCGATTCGCGTCGCGGCCAAGGAATCGTCCAAGGCCCTGGCCCGCGAAATGCATCCAGAGATCGCAGATAAGAACCAGCAACAGATGCGGGCCTACCGCGAAATCTCCGACGACAATCTCTTCACCGCTCAATGGGTGAAAGTCGAACTGCCGCCAGAAGAGTTCCCCGGATACAAAGGCGAGCGCGTCACGTGCGAAGCGTGCGGAGAAGGCATCAATTTCCGCAAAGAAGTGCGGCGGGACGGGAAAGTATTGTGCCGCGGATGCGCCGGAGAAAGTTATTACCAGCCCGCACGCTGAAGGCTATGCCTGCTCGTACGCGTGCGCGACGCGCAGAATGGTCGCCTCATCGAAGTGCTTCCCCAGAATCTGCAGCCCGATGGGCAACTTCTCTTTTGTTTGACCGCAGGGAATTGAGATGCCCGGGATTCCCGCCAGATCCGCAGTCACCGTGTAGATATCGGCCAGGTACATCGCGAGCGGATCGTTCGACTTCTCGCCCAGACGGAACGCAGCGGTCGGGCTCGTCGGCGTCACAATCGCATCCACCTTGCGAAACGCTTCGTCGAAATCGCGCGTCAGCAGGGTGCGAACCTTCTGCGCCTTCAGATAGTAAGCATCGTAGTAGCCCGCGCTGAGCGCATACGTGCCGAGCATGATGCGCCGCTTCACTTCCGCTCCGAACCCCTCATCGCGACTGCGCCGGTACATCTCCGACAACGTTTTCACCCCGCGCGCCCGGTGGCTATAGCGCACGCCGTCGTAGCGCGCCAAGTTCGCCGATGCTTCCGCGGTCGCGATCAGGTAATACGTCGGAATCGCGTAAGGCGTGTGAGGCAACGACACGGGCACAATCTCGCAGCCCAGACTCTTTAACTTCTCGATGGCCGACTCCACGGCTTGGCGCACTTCATCGTCCAGTCCTTCGCCGAAATATTCCTTGGCCACTCCGATCTTCATGCCGCGCACTGGCCTGTCGAGTTCTACAACGTAGTCAGGCACAGGAACATCGGCGGAGGTGGAATCCATCGGATCGCGGCCTGCAATCGTGCCTAGAACGATCGCAGCATCTTTCACTGTCTTGGCCAGCGGTCCAATGTGGTCGAGCGATGACGCGAATGCGATCAGCCCGTAGCGCGAGACGCGGCCATAGGTGGGCATCAAACCGACGACGCCACAAAATGATGCTGGCTGGCGAATCGATCCACCCGTATCGGAACCGAGCGTGACCACGGCCATGTCTGCCGCAACAGCCGCAGCCGAGCCGCCAGAAGAGCCTCCAGGCACGCGATTCAAGTCCCTCGGATTTCTTACGGGACCATACGCAGAATTCTCATTCGACGATCCCATCGCGAACTCATCGCAGTTCATCTTGCCCAGCACGACGGCGCCGGCTGCTTCCATACGCGCCACGGCAGTGCAGTCGTAGGGAGGAATGTATTTCTCGAGAATCTTCGAGCCCGCCGTCGTGCGCACACCGCGCGTGCTCATCACGTCTTTGATGCCAACCGGCACGCCGCCCAGAACGGGGAGTGGCTTGCCTTCGGCCGCCATTCGATCGATGCGATCCGCCTGTTCGAGCGCGCGTTCTTTGGAGAGAGTCAAAAATGCGCTGATCTGGCCATCCTCTTTTTGAATGCGGTCATAGTGAGCCTCCGCAAGCGCGAGCGCAGTCGTCTTGCGCTCTTGAATCGCGGAACGGGCGGCATCGATGGTGAGAGAGGTCAGATCCATGCGGCAGACAACTATCTTTCAATCACCTTTGGCACGCGGAAGAAGTCTTGATCCGCGTCGGGAGCATTTTCCAGCGCGACTTCGTGCGGCAACGACTTCCGCAGTCCTTCAAGAAGATCTTCGCGGCTGGCGTAGGCGAATCGCTCGCTTCCCCGTTTCGAATCGTCCACTCCGTAGCGATCGGAAACCTGCGCCATTGGCGCCACATCAGAAGTATCGAGTTCGTTGAGTCGATCGACGTAGTCGAGAATTGAGTTCAAATCGCGCAGCATTCCCGCGCACTCCTCCTCCGTGAGTTCGAGGTTGGCGAGATCGGCAACGTAAGCAACGTCTTTGTCAGTCACCTTCATGGCATCTTCGAGCCTTTCATCTCCGCAGCGCCGGGATGAGCCAACACGAACTCAATTCGCTGTACCGTTTGTGTTGTATAGCGGTTGATCGTCGCCACATATTGCGGAGCCAGCCTCTGCAATTCTGTCTTCCATCCTGAGTCGGCAACTTCTACGCGCAGCACACCGCCCTCAAAACTCAGCGCGCGTGTGCGCTCGGCCACCGCTGATCCACATACCAGGGGCCAAGCCATGAGGGGAGCCTTATCTGGAGGCGCCTGGCGCAGAGACTGCGCTACGATTTTTTCCAGGCCGCTGCCTGCCTGCTCCATTTTGACTCCGCGAGAAGGTTCGATTTTAACATTCCGATTCGTCGGTGAGTTTGGGAGACCCTAGGCGGGAAATTCGCGACGCACAAACTCGAGCGCGGCGTCCCGCGATGGCAAGCGCCCTTCGAGTTGCGCGTCCTCCACGGCGTTGAGAATCTCGCGGAATTTCGGGCCGGGGGCATGGCCCTCTGCAATCAGGTCATCTCCGGTGACCAGGGGTGAGGGGCGCATCTTTTCTACCGGAATCTCCGCGCGCTTCTGCTGTACAAACTCATACGTCGCCAGATTCCGATGGCTCGCCAGGCAATCCGCACGATGCAACGCAAGATGCTCGTCAAACGCGGGTAAGCGAAGGAATCTCTTCAGCGTCGACTCTTTCATGCGACTCACGTGACCGAAACGCATGTGATTGTCGACGAGAGCAAGAATCTGCTCCGTATCGTCATTCGAAAAACGCAGACTTCGGCAGATTTCTTCCGCCATCTTCACGCCTATTTCCACGTGGTTATCGAAGCGAATCCGATCCGGAGCCACCCGGAACGTCGGCGGCTTTCCAACATCGTGCAGCAGCGCTCCCCACGCCAGCGTCAGCGGGCATGGACTCGGCAGATTTTCCAGCAGAAGCAGCGTGTGCACAAACACATCGCCTTCGGGATGAAATTCCGGAGGCTGCGCCACGCCCTTCATCGCCGAAATGTCGGGCAGCACGTTCTTCAGCAGTCCACTCTCGTCCAGCATCAGGAAGGCTCGCCGCGCATGGCCTTCGGTCAACATGCGAGTCAGTTCATCGCGAACACGCTCGCGCGACACTGCGTTGATTTCGTGAGCCAGTTTTTGAATGGCCGCGAACGTCTGCGCATCGATCTCATATTCGAAGCGCGCCGCGAAGCGTACCGCGCGAAGCATGCGCAACTTATCCTCCGCGAAGCGCTGTACAGGATCTCCAATGGTGCGGATAATTCCCGCTTCCAGATCCTTACACCCACCGACAAAGTCCAGTACCTCGCCGCTCACCGGATCAAGCAGCATCCCATTGATGGTGAAATCCCGCCGCGCGACGTCTTCTCGTGGATCGCTACTGAAGCGTACTTCGTCGGGATGCCGGCCGTCGGAATATCCAATGTCGCTGCGAAAAGTCGCGACCTCCACCGCATGAGGAGGAACGCCGCCCCCTGCCCCCTCTTCCGACTGATTCTCCGGTGCAGGCACGAGCACAACGCCGAACTGGGCGCCTACGGCGTACGTTTCCGGAAAGATACTCATCACCTGTTGCGGTGTTGCGTTCGTAGCCACGTCATAATCTTTGGGTTCGCGCTTCAGCAGCAGGTCGCGCACACATCCGCCGACCAGGTAGGCCTGAAAGCCGCGCTGGCGCAGGGTCTGCACGATCAAACTGGCAAAAGGTCTCGACATGGCGAAGCTGATCCCGAATAGATGACTCGCACTCCATCATACCGCTCACTTTTTCAAGAATAAATTCCGTTCATTGCTGCCCCAGATTGGAAGAAAATCAGCATACCTTTGTCCGCCTTTAACGGAACCGACGGTCACGACATTTCAGCGATCCTCTTTGTTGGCGGACCCAACGCGGGCACGTTCGATTTTCAAATTGATGAAGTACAGCTGCAGTAAGCGCAAACAACTTCCACGTGGGACGCTCCCTATGAAGCGTCCCATGCTTTTCGGTAAGCATCCGCCAGCAATTTCGAGACGGCGGCACGGTCTACTTTCTCGGCCAACAAAGAGGATTGTGCCGCCTCCTCGCACTCCGAAAAAAGCTTCTCCGCCATCACGAGCACTCTCTCCATAGAATATTTCCCGGTTCGCACCCGAATAAGAAATTCTCGCTCAGGCCGTGGCAGCGTAATATTTCCGGAAGATACGAGCTCCTTACACTCGTAAAGCAGGCGCAGCGTGTGCATCGCCGCCTTCACATCGTAGCCGTACTTCTTTTCTATCTCAGGCCGCTGTCCTTTCTTGCCACGCCCTTTCTTCCCCGACATGCGTTTGAGTTGATCGTCGGCGAATCCGAGAAACTGCTTCACGCAGCCGCGGCCCAGAAAAGCGCGCTTATTCGCAACAATCTCTTCCCAAATGGCATTGCGCGCGGCGCCCTGGGCAAACAGAAAGTGTAATGCCGTGGGATTCCCATTACATGCCAGGCCCGCCCATTTCTTCAAGGAATAAAGCGTGACATCCACATCGTTCGGTCCGTTGCGCCGGTCGTCGCCGGCAGTCGACCACACGAAGTGGGGAAGAGATTCGAGCCCCAGAATCATCTCTGGCGGCTCAATATAAACGCCATAAATGTCGAGGTCGTCGGTGCCGTGAACCTTCGCCCCATGCAGTTCCGATCCACCCACGAACAAATGGATTAACCGCTGAGGGTAGGGAAAGCCTGACTCGCGCACGTTCTGGTACAAATCAGCCATGAAACATAATATAGAGAGATGCTCGACGCCTTCATCCTCGGCATTGAGAGTTCCTGCGACGAGACCGCGGCGGCGGTCGTGCGCTCAGGCGAGCAGCTCATTTCGAATGTCGTCGCCTCGCAGATCGCCACGCACAAGCCGTACGGCGGTGTGGTGCCGGAACTGGCATCGCGCGAGCATCTCCGCGCCATCGTACCCGTCGTGCGCCAGGCGCTCGCCGAGGCCAAACATAGTTACGAATCGGTTGATGCCATCGCGGTCACGCAAGGTCCTGGCCTCGCCGGAGCCTTGCTAGTAGGCATCAGCTTCGCCAAGTCACTGGCGTTTGCCCTCGACAAGCCGCTGATCGCGGTCAATCATCTTGAAGGCCACATCCACGCGGTGCTGCTCGAAGAGCGCCAGAAGGGCAACCGCGAATTGCAATTCCCCCTGCTCGCCCTCGTCGTCTCGGGCGGTCACACTCATCTTTATCTCGCCGCTCAGAAAGACGACTCATGGACGTACCAAAACATCGGTCATACGCGCGACGACGCTGCCGGAGAGGCATTCGACAAAGTCGCGAAGCTCTTAGGACTAGGCTATCCCGGTGGCCCGGTTATTGACCGTCTGGCTCCGCACGGCGATCCCAAGGCCGTAAAGTTTCCCCCAGCGCAGATCAAGCATCGCGACCGCCGCGGTAGAAAAGACGGCAAAGCGGTCGAGTCAGGGCTCGATGCCGACGACGCTCGCCCGCGCTTCGATTTTTCCTACAGCGGAATCAAGACCGCGATCCTGCGTTACGTTGAGACGCACGGCATGCTCGCCGCCGTGGAGGCGCGCCGCCGAGCGCTGGTAAACATTCCCAAGCCGAAGCTCGAAGATTATCTCGCCCACTGTGATAAGCCCACGTTGGATCTGGTCGCATCGTTCCAACGCGCAATCGTTGACGATCTTGTAGGAAGGACCCTCGCTGCGGCGCGGGCCTACGATGTCGCGACATTATTTGTAACCGGTGGAGTAGCCGCCAACCAGGAGTTGCGCCAGACCTTCGAGCGTGAAGGGGCCAAGGAAGGTCTGCCCGTGTACTTCCCCTCGCGTCCCCTCTCGACCGACAATGCCGCGATGATCGCCGCTGCCGCCTACCCAAAATTCATTGCAAAGGATTTTGCTGCGATGGATTTTTCAGCCGAAGCTGGAATGGTCCTACGTTAGGTAAGCAAATGAACCCAAGAGGAGACAGGGGAGCACAGAGCTTCAAGGCCTCTGTGTTCCCCCGTGTCCCCTGTGGTTAAGTTCTTCGTTTGGAGATCGTGACTATTTCCCCGCAGCATGCGCCTGGCCAGTCTTGCCCAACACCTTCTCCAGCGCCGTGGCAAGCTGCGCATCGATATCAATATCTTTGTAGATGATGAAGTCCGCGCGCTTCTCCGTCTCCTCGAAGCCGCTCGCTCGACCAGCCACAATGACGATCGGCACGCTCGAGGTCTCAGGTTTGTTCTTCAGCGCCGTGATCAACTCGCTCCCCGACATTTTCGGCATCTGCATGTCGGTGAAGATCAAGTCAGGTTGCAAGCGCGAAAGGATCTCCAGGGCTTCCGCTCCATTGGTGGCAGACTCCACCGCAAAGCCGTTTTCTTCCAGAAAGCGGCAGACGGTGTAGCGGATCAGCATCGAGTCATCGACGACTAGAGCCACGGTAGGCATAGACACGGGGCCCGTTACACACGCCCCCGGGTCGGACAGTAACAGAGCAATTTTGGGCGGAACAAGGCGAAACCGCCGTCCGCCATTACCACCGTCATACCGAGCGGTGCAAAGGCGATCAGATCTCGCTGTCTTGGGTGCGCTCTTCGATATTCATGTCCTTGAATTCGCTGGACTCGAAAATCTCGCCGCACTCCTTACACTCGACGAATTCGCTCTCCTCATCGCGGCTTACAATCTGCACGCGTGGGTGCTTGCAGGGCGGTTTCATAGCTGCGCTTGGAGGGGGAGAGGGTGACTTTGAAATCATAAAAACCGGTAGGCCCCTCAAGAAATAAACCGGAGGTCTGTTTTCGCCGGAATTTCCCGGTATTTTAGACCGGCTTTATACGTTGTCAAGCCCCCAGGGGTTAAGCTGTCGTGAATTTGTAACAAGATTCGGCCGATCAGACTCAGCATCGCTCGGCGCCCCGAACAGCCAAATTACGACTAAATTCGTCGCATTGGTCTAAGCCACTCAATCCCTGATACTTACCGTTAAAATTCCATTTATCGCCATTGCCTGCCGAGGCTTGCCCCGATGGCCCAGCCTGACGTAAAATGAACTACGACAGAAATGGTCGGAGTTCTATCCGACCCTATTGGTCGGTGTTTAGGCAGGGAAACTGAGTGCTGAAGCTCACGAAAAAAGCCGACTATGCGCTGATGGCGATGAAGCACCTCGCCGAGCACTCCGATGAGGGCTCCCGCAGCGCGAAAGACGTCGCCGACGCTTACGGCATTCCACCCGAGGCGCTGGCCAAGATTCTTCAGCGGCTGGCAAAGGCTGGATTATTGCATTCGCAGCACGGCATCAATGGCGGCTATACGCTGGCGCGTGCGGCGCACACGATTTCGGCTTTCGAAGTGATTCAGGCCATTGATGGCCCGCTGTTTATCACCTCGTGCGTGACAGTTCGCGGGGAGTGCGACCAGACCGATCGTTGCAATATTCGCGAACCGCTGCGCAAAGTGAACGAAAGTATTGAAGCAGTGCTGAAACGCATCAGGATTTCGCATATGCGGGAAGAACCCGAGCCGGGCGCGAGCCCTGCTCCCAAGGCGGCAGAATTGGTAACAATCACCTGAACCGCCGAGCAGAGACGATTCATCAAAAGAGATTAAGCAAGTAGGAGAGGCAATCAATGAGCACGGAAGTAAAGATCCCCCAGGAACTTTCGCAGGCGCATCACACCGACGCCAAGGGCGTGAAGCTGCCCATCTACATGGATAATCACGCCACCACCCCAATGGATCCGCGGGTGCTGGAAGAAATGCTTCCCTACTTTGTGGAGAAGTTCGGCAACTCGGCCAGCCGCAATCACTCCTTCGGATGGGCTGCCGAAGAGGGCGTCGAGACGGCGCGCGAGCGTATCGCCAAATTGGTCGGCGCGACCACGAAAGAAATCATCTTCACCTCTGGCGCTACCGAAAGCGACAACCTCGCGATAAAGGGCGTCGCCGAAATGTACCGCGAG
>Ga0070730_10003756_pt1 | contig 13516 bp, 12 predicted proteins | sample Coa_R1_3_FD_66447 | JGI IMG/M metagenome (GOLD analysis project Ga0070730, IMG submission 66447) | Surface soil microbial communities from Centralia Pennsylvania, which are recovering from an underground coalmine fire - Coalmine... | ecosystem: Environmental > Terrestrial > Soil > Unclassified ...
CAGCGGAGCCAAAACGGAACCCGTGAATCTCGGCTGTGCCGTGGATGATCTTGATCGGTTCAAAACTTGCGCCAAAAAGCTCGAGCGATCCGTTGATGTGGTTCATCTGTACCCGCGCCAGGCTGCCATATTTATAGTTCGGGTCAAAAATATAGCGGAAGATGCTTTGCAGGGCTTCTGCGGTCGACGGGTGGGCATAAAGAGGGATCTTGTCGGCATGACGAAAGCTCAAAGGGCGAACATCATCCAGGCCCAGGACGTGGTCGGCATGGGCATGGGTGTACAGGATGGCATCCAGACGCAGGACTCGTTCGCGGATGGCCTGCTGGCGAAAGTCAGGAGTGGTGTCGATGATCACGCACCGCTCCGCATAATCCAGCATGATCGAGGGCCTAGTACGGCGGTCGTGCGGATCTTCCGAGGTGCATACGCGGCATTGGCAGCCGATGGTGGGGACACCCATGGAGGTGCCACTGCCCAGCACTGTGAGCACAGCTTTCATTTAATCTTGCCAGGGGTAACGATTCCGGAATCGGGCCGAGGCGCATTGGCGATTGCATTGGTGATCTCGATCCATGCCATGCGCAGCTCGAACAAGACGTTTTGCAGAAGGGTATGCTCACGCTCGGTGAGATTGCCTTTGGTCTTTTCCTGGAGAAGGCTGAGTGAATCAATGGTCTGCCGGGCGCCCAGAATGTCCACAGGAGGCTGCTCGTTTTCCTGTCGAATGGCGCCCATCTGTATAAGAGCCGTCATGTAAAAAGATTCGATCAGCCGTTCAAAGGTCATCTCCGTGGGCGCGTGCGCTCTGTTTCCAGACTTACTGATCATTTCATCGATCTGCTTGCCCGATGCCTGGTAGGCGTCGTGCTGTTCCTGTTGTTCGGCCGCGGTCGGAGGCGGCGGCAACTCTTCTTCATCGGCTTGCGTAGACGGTGAGGGCGGTGGTGGGGCAACAGCCTGGACTGGGGGTGTGTCCTTTGTTGAAGCTGCAGGTTTTTCTTCCTCTACTACATCCGCGTCTCTACGCAGCTCACCTTCCGGCGCAAACCTGCGGCGGTCTTGTACGACGAATTCTTTATTTTTTTCAGACATAGTCCCTCAAGTCATTTCCCTTTAAGTCATGAAATCTCAAATGCAAATGGAAGGCTGGCAATCTTGCCGTTCTTTCCGTTCAATTGAATGGCTGATCCGGGCAGGCCGTTTTCTCGGCGAACATAGCCTAGCGCAACGTTCTTTTCCGTCTTTTCCGCCGAGCCAATTAGCGACTGGGCTACGCTGGTGATCTCGGCCACAACCCGGCCGCTCTCCTCAATTTTTCCCGGTTCCGGCGATCCATTTTCAAACTCAAATCCTGTGAACTTTCGATGCACCTGGCCGCGCGATCGTATGCGTTCCACAATCTCCTGTCCCACGTAGCACCCCTTGGTAAAATTCAGTGCCTGGTTCTGCTCGGTTTCCTGGGGAAGGTCGCGCTCACGGATGTCCTGGCCATAGCGGGGGATTCCGTGCAGGATGCGCCAGAGTTCCAGGGCATCGGCGCCTACCGGCTGTCCACCTGCGTTTAGCAGCATCTCCCATATCGCCTGGGCATTGGCGCTGCCCACACAAATTTCAAACCAGCCAGGCTTTTGCTCTGGTCCGCGCGCCACCGTGATGCCCAAGCTTCCGGCGGTCTGGTCGCGGACTTCTAACGGCTGCAATCCGGAAAAATCGATGCCTGCTCCCGTCAACAGTTGGACAGCGTTCGGACCACATACACCCACCGAGGTAAGAGTCTCGCTGGCGTCCGACAATTCCACGTCATCCATAATGATGAAGTGATCGAGAGTCTTCATGATCGCTGCCATCTGGGATTGGTCCGTATCCAGCAGCAGGTAGTCGCCCCGGTTATAAACATACATGTCACCCAGGATCCGGCCCTGTGAATTGAGCAGGAAGTTGTAGTTGCCGTGATTCAGCGGCAGATCGCGGACATTGTTGGTGAGCATGCCATTGAGCCACCGTCCCCGATCCTGCCCGGTTACGATGATCTTGCCGCGCCACCCCAGATCGAAGATACCGGCACCTGTGTACAGGAGACGCAGTTCACTGCGAGACTCTGAAAAACTCAAGGCCGTCTCAGCCCCGGCGTAAGTGCCAAGTCGGGCGCCGGTTAGAACCAGTCGCTGATGGAGGGCCGTTGAGGTCATAAAGCTGAACATTTGATTATAGCCAACTGGGTCGATGCATCCATGGCTTGTTATCTATAAGAATTGCGGGGTTTTCATGAAACCTGCGCCCCTGGTTTCAAAAAATTACAAATTATCAATTACATATTTTTACTGCTGCTTGCGTCCACTGCCAGCTACGCCGCAGAATGGAAGCATGCCCGATGAGCAAAGTTCCAAAAAACAGTGGATCAAGGCCGAGAAAATTGTGCAGTTGGGCATCACCCTCCCTGCAGCCACGGTCATTGGATGGGCCATTGGCACCGGCCTCGACCACTGGTTGCACACTCGCTGGTTGTCGCTGGCTGGCCTGATAGTGGGCATCGCTGCCGGCTTTGTCCATTTTGTCAGAGTCGCGGTCGCCGCCATGGATTCTAAAGATTGATGGGTCTAGAGATTGACGGGTCAAAAGATGGATGAGGTGGAAAGCCTGATCGTTCCCAACCCTGCTGCAGATGCCCAGATTGCCGAGGATACACAAGCTTTCTTCGCCGATGTTTATCGCCGCATCGTGCGGAACATGCTTATCCTGGCCGTGATCGCCACACCCGTGCTCTGGGTGAAATATGAGCGTGGAATAGCTGTGGGATTTATTGCCGGATGCGCCACTGCGGTGCTCAATTTTCATTGGCTTAAACGCACGGTGGTGGCCATCGGCGAGCGCGTGGCAAGCACCGGGAGAAAGCCGTCATCCGCAGGCGTGATCATCCGATTTTTGCTGCGTTACGTTTTGATCGCGATTGGCGCCTATGGTATATTCAGAAGTTCTGCTGACAGCGTTTACGGCCTCTTTGCGGGCCTGTTTTTGCCTGTAGGCGCCATTTTCATTGAAGCCGTGTACGCCCTTTACGGAGCGTTGCGGCGCGGGTTCTAACTTCCAGGATAACCAAAGACGATGCACGAACAACTGTGGTTTACTGCGCTCCTCAACAAGGTCCTTGGCGGGCCGGTCAACTCTTTTCTTCAAGCTTTGCCCCCCGCATTTCATCCGGCAAACCCTCAAGAGCCTATCAGCAACTCGGTGGCTATGGAGGTTCTGGTAGTTGGGATCATCCTTCTGCTTTTCGTCCTGGTGCGATCGCGTCTCTCGGTTGAAAGACCTGGGCGCATGCAGCATGTCGCCGAAGCGCTACGCGAGATGGTTACCAACCAGAGTGGCGAAATAATTGGCCCCCACAGCGAAAAGTTCACCCCGTTCCTGCTCTCTCTTTTTGTCTTCATTCTCATCGGCAACTTGATCGGACTCATCCCTACTTTTGGCTCGCCCACTGCGGACACATCCGTAACACTTGGATGCGCGGTGGTGGCTTTTATCTACTACAACGCGCATGGCCTGAAGACCCAAGGTCCGGTCAGCTACTTGAAGCATTTCATGGGACCGGTCTGGTGGCTTGCGCCACTTATGCTTCCGATTGAGATCATCAGCCATCTTGCCCGTGTGATGTCGCTGACTATCCGTCTTTATGCCAATATTTTTGCCGGTGACACGGTAACTGCCGTCTTCTTCTCGCTCGTACCCATCGGCGTGCCGGTCATCTTTTTAGGGTTGCACGTGTTTGTTTCGGGCCTGCAGGCATATATTTTTATGCTACTGACCACGATCTACCTGTCGGGGGCCGTAGCCCAAGAGCACTGATTCTGTGCTTCGAGCGTGAGGGCCTTGCTTCCCAAAGCAAGCGTCAACCACCCACTGGAAGCGATTTCATAAGGAGAGAAAATGCGAAAAACAATGATGTACGTCTTCGTAGTCATGACTATTTTGTTGCTGGCCATGCCCGTCTATGCCCAAGGCCCGGATGCGGCAAAACCTGCAATCCCCTGGGGGCCGGCCATTGCTGCCGGCATCGGCATGGGACTGGCCGCCGGACTGTGCGGATTGGGCCAGGGAAAAGCCACGGCTTCGGCTGCGGAAGCCATGGCCCGCAACCCTGGAGCACGACCGGGAATCTTCCTCTTCCTGATCCTTGGTCTGGCGCTTATCGAGTCACTCGCGCTCTATACGCTGATCATTGCCTTCAAACTGCTGGGTTAACAACTTCGGCTGTAGAAAGATTCCGGGCGACTGCAAGTTCAACTTCAGTCGCCCGGTATTGTTTCCCATGCGATTGAACTTCATCCCGCTTTAAAGATAGAGTGGCCCTGATGGTTTTCAGCGACGGAGGTCCTCGCGGTGTACATCGAGTCAGGCGCATGGTTGTTCGGGTCAACATTGGCGCTGGCTTTTTGGACCGTGCTGATCGCCGAACTGGTCGGTGATAAATCGATCTACACCCTGAGTACCCTGGCCCTGCGCTTTCATGGCGGAGTTGTATTCACCGCGTTGGTGCTGGCTGCCGCCGGTAAAATGGGGGCTGCCGTCTTGTTTGCCAGCATCATTTTCCGGGTTCACTCTTACTGGATCGGAATTCTGAGCGCAGTTGCGTTCTTTATTTCCGCCCTACTGATCTGGTATGAAGAGCCTGCCCCACTCCCTAATCGGCTCCCGGCAGATTCCCGCTGGTCAAGAGCAGCCTTGGCCTGTTTTGCCTCTCTCTTTCTCACCGAGTGGTGCGATCCCGGCCAGATATCGGCAGCCGCGCTCACGCTCCGGGCGCATTCTCTCCTGGCGGTGTGGCTGGGAGGGACGTTTGCCATGATCACCAAGGGCAGCTTGGCGATGACGCTGGGAGTGAAACTGCGCGATCATCTTCCGCAGCGCATGTTGCGTCCCTTGGCCTCCATCTCTTGCTGCGTCCTGGGTATTGTGAGTTTGGGAAGACTGATCATGAAATAGAGTTAACAAACTTTAGCGACATCAGCCTCCTGGATTTCCCTTAAAATCAATTCGGCTGGATGGGCTGATGGGGCGTGGCCATCGACTAGCTGTGAATCTTTTGGAGCATAGGGTATTTATGTCGTGGCTGATTGGACTGCTTTTCTTTGGATTGAGCGCTGAACCGGCTCCGCTCCCAGGCCAGCCGCTCTGGACGGCAAACCTCGCCAAGCAATATGGTTTCCAGAGATTCGACCGGCAAATAAACAAGAACTGGTTGGCTTATCAGGGATTGGTGTTTCTCTCTCCGGAACGGATCGCGATCTATCAACTGAACAGGAAGACGGAGCGGGTGAGTCTCAGTTCGAGGGATGCAAGCGGCGGCGGGGGAAACTTTTATCTTCAGGTAGAAGTCCTCGATATCCGCGATGGCCATGAAATTGCCCAATTGCGATTGCCTGCCTGCGGCATGTTCAGCAGCGTGATGCCTGCGCGCGACGGGAACTTCATCGTCCGTACGGGCGAGATGCTCAGTCTCTATTCACCTTCTTTGCAGAAGATGGCATCCCACCGCTTGCCTCTTGAGCAAGGAGAGTCCGAGGCTTGGGAAACCAATGTAGCGCCTTCGGGAGAGGTGGTTGTGGCCGTGCGGCGGCAGATGTACCCGGACTTCGCCTTTCCCGGCAAGTCGACCTATGTGGAAATCCTGGATGCTGCAACGTTACAGCTTAAGAACGCCTTCACTCCCCAGTATTCAGCCGGGTGGTTGATGTCCACTGGCGACGGCCATATTCTCAGCTACGCGCCCGCCGCAGGCTGGCATTGGACTCTCATGGATTTTGAGGGTCACTGGAAACGCTTTGATCTTTCAACGTCGCCGTTGGCGCGTTTTCGCTATCGCAAGTTTGGACTGCTGGCTCACGATTATCTGGCTGTCTACGGCGAAGATCAATTGGTAGTCATGTCTGACCCTACTCAGGCGGTATTCACGTTGGTGGAGCCGCACCAATTTTTTCATTCCCTGGTGGCCTCCGACCGATTTCTGGCCGTGGAGGTGGCAAACCACCCGCCATCTTATAAAAATGGCCAGGCGAGATTGCCCAACTCCGTCCAGGTCGCAACCTATGATTTAAAGACTCAGTCCAAGCTGCTCTCAGTGGATGTGCCGTCCAAAGGCCTATATTTTGCCGTTTCAGCACAAGGCGATCTAGGCATAATTCATGACGACCAGCTACAAATTCTGCATAGCGATGGAACTAAGTAGTTGTTGGATTTTAGGTTTTCCGATCACCCGATGAACCGATCACCCGATCACCCGATTGCCAAAACCGTATCCAATCTAAGATATCTGTGCCTAATCGTTGTTCTTGCAGGATGGCTAACCGTCTCTGGCCAGCCGCGTTGGACGACGAACCTTACTGAGGCACATGGCCTCCAGCCATTCGATAGACCAACCCAACTGCTATGGTCTAAGCAGCAGGGAGTTGTGTTCATCGCTCCCGACCGGTTAGCTGTCTATCAGGTGAATGAGTTGCGCTCACTGGCGCCGCTGGCTAAGAGAGACAGCAGCGGTGGAGCTGGCAATTTTGTGCTGAACCTGAAAATTCTCGATACGCACGACGGGCACGAGATCAAGTCGATGCGGTTTCCCACCAGCGGCTCTTTTTCGCAGATAGCCGCTGTCCGCGGCGGGAATTTTCTGGTTCGCACCGGAGATGTGCTCTATCTGTTCTCCCCGGCCTTCAAGGTTCTTGCTTCGAAGGCCCTGCTTTTGGATAGAGTAGCTCCTTTTGAAGAATGGCAAGTCCATACATCCCGTTCGGGAGCGGAGATTGTTCTGGTCCACCAACTGCTATTTATCCACGAGTCCGTGCTCGCCGACGGTACTCTATTAAGCCCCGGAAAATCCAATGCCGATGTTGAAATACTGGATGCAGATACGCTGAAGGTGGTCAAAGCATTCAGTCTTCCCAACTATCTGGCCTACTGGTCTGCAGGAGACGGATTCGTGGTTGGTACACATCCCAGCCAGCCCCACCATGCTGAAGAATTTGGCATTTTGAATTTTGATGGCGAATGGAAGCAGCTGAAGCCGCCTTTCAAAACGAAAAATCGCTGTCTTTCGGTTATGGACGCTCTTGATCTTCATCTCATTGCGGCTTATGGGTGCAACGGCGTGGTAGCGTTCTCAGAATCCGGAGAACAGGTTTTTCATTCTTACGGACGGGTCAATGAATCGCCTGTGGGAGTCGCCAATTCCGGGAACTATTTTGCAGTAGAGTTTTTTTATCTGCCGGACATTCATAATTCTCAAAGCAGAGGCAGACCTTCACATCTTGATCTTTTCGACCTAAAAGGCGGGTCTCGCCTCATCTCGCTGTCTCTGCAAACGAGCACTGTATATTACGACGTCTCCGCCCAGGGATTGCTTGCAGTCGTGGAAGGAGACACGCTCAGGATGTTCGCGCTCGGAAACGAATGAACCTTGGATTGCCATAATTGCCATGTTTGCCAAAATTGCCATAATTTTTCGAGACACATCTAAGTAAGAAATAGGACTTACTAACAAACTTAATTGAATAGGCTTAACCAATCTTTACAGACTGACTATCCCCATAATGACTTGTCAGTCCAAAATTGCTACAAAAAAAACAATTATGGCAATTTTGGCAGTCATGGCAATTATGGCAATCTCTGCATAAATCCATATTCTTGTAAACAAGAACTAAGGTTGGATTTTTTCTATTTTTCAGCTTCTTTGGATTGACATAAACTTCATCTTCCGTTAACTTCTTTCGGCTGCTTCTTGGCGGGTTTCTATTGCACAAGAAGACTTGTTCTAAATCTGCAGTCCTGTCTTACAACCGCGTCTTTTCTTACAGGCCTCTTCCGGGCTTCCTGAGTGCGGTGCAATCCAAATTAAAAATAAAAAAATCTTGCGTTGCCAGGAATGGCGCGCATACGGAGGATTACTGCATGAGTACGTCGGGTTTCATGAGAAGTTTATTCTTAGTTTCAGTCTTGTTTGCCGGAATGGCATTTGCCCAGACTGATCCTGGGCCTCGCGGAGGCGCTGCCGGCGCCGGGGGTCCGTTGGCAGGCCTGAGCGCGAACGAATCTGCATTTTTCACAGCCGCAAAAGCGCGGTTTGGCGAAGTTGACTCGGTGCAGGGTACCATCGCCGGTGAAGGCGGTGTGGGTCTTGGGCCGCGCTTTAACGGCAATAGCTGTGCCCAGTGCCACGCACAGCCGGCCGTGGGCGGCAGCAGCCCCATCAGCGTGAATCCCCAGGTAGCCCTGGCTACCAGGGATGGCGCTACCAACACTGTCTATCCATTCATTCACTCGCCTGGTCCGGTCCGCGAGATCCGCCTGATCAATGTTCCGAACACGAACACCCCGGATGGCGGCGTACACGACCTGTATACAATTAAAGGCCGCACAGATGCTCCTGGTTGCGCTGCTGCGCAAGAAGATCTCCAGGGACAGAACCTTGCCGGTAATGCGATTGCCCGCATTCCTACGCCTACCTTTGGAACGGGTTTGGTGGAACTGACCAACGATTCCACTTTGGTGGCCGACGCCAATAACGCCAACAACGCCACCTTCGGCATCACGCCCCAATTCAACCGCAGCGGCAACGACGGCACCATCACCCGCTTTGGCTGGAAGGCCCAGAACAAGTCGTTGTTGATCTTTGCCGGTGAGGCCTACAACGTAGAGCAGGGAGTAAGTAACGAAGCGTTCCCCCAGGAGCGCGACGAAACTGCGGCCTGCCAGTTCAATCCTTTGCCAGAAGACATGACCCCGCTGACCAACGGCAACAACAGCGGTAGCCTGGCTTCTGATTTCAGCTCTGATACCGTAAACTTTGCCGCCTTCATGCGGCTTACAGCGGCTCCCACCCCGGCGGCCCCCACAACTTCCATCACTAATGGAAAAAACACCTTTATCTCCATTGGCTGCGCTCTCTGCCACGTGCAGAACCACAAGACTGCCGCTAAGTCCCATATCACCGCCCAGGGCAACGTGACCTATAGCCCCTGGAGTGATTTTGCGACGCATAACATGGGTACCGGATTGTTCGATGGCGTGACCCAGGGAAATGCCGGGACTCAGCACTTCCGCAGCGCGCCCTTGTGGGGCGTGGGACAACGTGCCTTCTTCTTACACGACGGACGCGCCACTGACTTACTCACGGCCATTGCGGACCATTCAAGCAACGGTTCAGAAGCCAACACCTCCGTCACCAACTTCAACCAGTTGACAGCCAGCCAGAAGCAGGACGTTTTGAACTTCCTGCGTTCGCTGTAAGCTCGTTCTTTACTTCAGTCGCCGCAGATGCTCTGCATCTGCGGCGATTATTGTTGTGCCCAGCAAGATGATTGGCTTGGGCAGGGGGATGCCTGCCCAGCTACACCCGCCTCAAAAAAAGTCCGAGGCTCTACCGGAGCCAGCAAGGATAGAGCGGAAGGACCCTGCGGTTAACCGTTAAATCGCCGAGCGCTTCTTATAAAAAGTAAGTACATTGGGGGCTTTAGCAGCTGGGAAATAAGAAAAATTCTAAAATTATTTCTACTCAAGGTATATCAAGGAGCCTGGATCTGGACTCTACTGAGTGACCTCAGCCTTTTTCACCAAATTTGGATCAGGCAGTAGCATTCTTGTGAAGAAGGAAAGCATTTGGGCTGTACCCGCTCTTAACAGGGCCCTAATTTCAATTTCGGGGAGTCCCGGGACCCCGTCGAACGAAATTCGGCGCTGGCAGTTGAAAGTACAAACTCTATACATTAAGCCGCGACACGTTTTCACGATGAGCCTGACATAAGCGGATTCTCAACGCAGAGTGCTCCTGTTATTTCACAATGAAGAAAATGAGGAAAAAGTTCTATGCCGAATAAGAAGGACATCGATAATGCGCGTAAAAATCGCCTCGAGCTGATAGCCGCCGGAGTGACCCGGCGTGAGCTTTTTAAGATGGGCCTGCTCACCAGCGCAGGCTACCTCGTAGCTAAGAAGGGCCTGAGTTCCCGGGCTTGGGGCTTTGACGGTGGCAAAGGTGGTGGCGGTGGTAATGATGGAGGTGGAGGCGGTGGAGCAGCCAGCCCTCCTACCCGTTCCTTTGTTACGCCATTTCGGAACTTGACGGTGAAACAACCGGTAGCGTCATTGAATCCGGCGCCCACTATCGCGCCCAACACCGCAGCCGGCGAAGGCCGCACTATCGCCCACCAGGCCTTTACCAAGTTCCCGCCGCAGAAGTTTTACCAGATTACTCAGTCCCAGATTTCGGCCACTGTATCCCCAGACCTGCCCACCCAGACCTTTTGGGGCTTCGACGGCGAGGCGCCGGGCCCTGTCTATCACGCGAAATATGGCGAGCCGATTCTGGTGCGCAACGTCAACAATCTGCCAGCCAATAATGGCGGATTTGGGAACAATACCGTCAGCACCCACCTGCATAACGGCCATACGCCCTCAGAGAGCGACGGCTTCCCCTGCTTCTTCTTCAATTCAGGTCAGTTCTATGACCATCACTATCCCAATCAGCTTGCCGGTTTCAGCGACCCCCAGTTTGCGGCTACAGGCGGCGATATCCGGGAATCGTTGAGCACGCTCTTCTACCACGATCACCGGATCGACTTTACCGCCCAGAATGTTTACAAGGGGCTGGTGGGCCAATATCTGCTGTTCAACCAGTTTGATACCGGCGATGAGACGACCGGCTTCCGTCTCCCCAGTGGTCAGTTTGATGTTCCCATGATATTCGGCGACAAAGTATTCGATCCCAACACCGGGTTGGCTTTCTTTGATCTGTTCAATACTGACGGCATTTTGGGCGACCGGTTCCTGGTCAACGGTACGATCCAACCATTCTTCCAGGTTGCGCCCCGCCGCTACCGTTTGCGTTGGACCAACAGTGGGCCCTCCCGCTGGGTCCAGTTCTTCCTGACTGATCCGAACAATCTGAGTGCTTCGTTCCCGTTCTTTCAGATCGCCAACGATGGCAATCTGCTGCCTAAACCCGTCCAGGTTACCAGCGTTGAGTTGGGTGTTGCCGAACGTGCCGATGTCATCATCGACTTCTCCAAGTTTAGGCCCGGACAGTCCATTCTGTTGGAGAACCGCCTCGAACAACAAGATGGTCGTGGTCCGACCGGCAACGTATTGGCCGCCGGTCAGGGTAGCTCTTATCTGCGGTTTGATGTTGTCTTACCGGCCGTCGCCGACAACAGCCAGGATCCCGCTACCATCACCAAGTTCTACGATTTGCCGACCATTGATTTGAGCAACGTGGTTCGCCGGTCGTTCAACTTCCAGCGCGGCAACGGGCAGTGGCAGATCAACGGCAAATTCGCAGACTGCAACACGAACCGCTTTACCGTAAAGCAAGGTTCAACCGAGCTGTGGACGTTAACGAACAGCTCTGGCGGCTGGATGCATCCCATCCACATCCACTTCGAGGAGCACCAGATTGTTTCTCGCAACGGCGCGCCACCACCGCTGGCGGTAGAGCGCTCCCGTAAAGACGTGGTAGAGCTGCACCATAATGAGTCGGTGCAGATCTTCTTCCGCTTCCGGGACTTCCTGGGACGTTATCCGCTGCACTGTCATAACGTGGTGCATGAGGACCATGCCATGATGGCGCTCTGGTCCATTGCTCCCACCGGAGATACAAACCCCAACCCGTAGTTGGAATGCGGCTGCCGGGCGTGTTTGCCCGGCAGCCGTACTTCTTGAGCGTTGAATAAAGGAAATTGATTATGTCAAACATCTCCAGAAGAAAGTCTTTGGCCTTCCTGGCTGGCGCTCCAGCAGCAGGATGGCTTGTGGGAAAAGGGTTGCAGAGTTCAGCATCGACGCTTGCTTCTGAAGATCGTTGGAAGCAGGTCGATCCCCGTGAGATGATCCGTCAGCGCTATTTCCCCAATGTTGTTTTGACCACGCACGAGAACAAGAAAGTCCGCCTGTACGATGATCTGGTCAAAGATAAGGTCATGCTGATTAACTTCATGTACACCTCGTGTGAGCGGCTGTGCCCCCGAGTGACGCAAAACCTGGTCCATGTCCAAAAGCTGCTGGGGGACCGAATGGGGCGTGATTTCTTCTTTTACTCATTCAGCCTCGATCCAAAAAACGACACCGCCAAAGTGTTGAGTGATTATGCGGCGATGCACAAGGTGGGTCCAGGATGGTCGTTTCTCACCGGCGATCCAGACGAAATAGAACACTTGCGCCGCATCTTAGGCTTCACCGATCCCGATCCGGAACAGGACAAGGACAAAGACAGCCATATCGGCAATGTGCGTTATGGCAATGAACGCCGTCAGTTATGGGGCGCGTGTCCTGGCATGTCGCAGGCGGATTTTATTGTTGAAGCACTCTCCTGGGTGGACTGGCCCAAAGGGCAAAAGCCGGGAGCCTGAAGCCCATCCGGCGAGAAAAGTAAATCTTCATCCCCTCTGCTCTACCCGGCGCGCGAACGAGGTAGAGCAGAGGGATTCCTACGTTTAGCCGCTAAAATCACCGATTGCATGTGACCCTCGCGAAACAAAAACTCTCAGATAAAATCACCGATTGCATGTGACCCTCGCGAAACAAAAACTCTCAGAACCCACACAACTCCCTGGTGTTAAGCTAAGTACTAAAGACTAAGTACTAAAGGCTGCCAGTGTAGCTACCAGCATCTTTCTGCATTAGAATGCCGAGTGCTCATGAATATTACTCGCGCAGTTCTTATTTTCTGCCTTTTGCTCTCCACGTTTTGCGGAGCCCAAACGATTACCGGGACCGTCCATGACCAAACAACAGGGAAGCCTGCCGTCGCCGATGATGTCATATTGCTGCGTTTGGCCAACGGCATGTTGGAAGAGACCCACACGAAAACAGATGGCCAGGGGACATTTACGCTGAATGTGCAATTTGCCGATTCGCCCCACATTGTCCGCGTATTGCACCAGGGCGTGAACTACGACAATACTGTCAAGGGCAACACCCCCTTGGATATCAAGGTGTTTGACTCGTCTACAAAAGTCGAAGGCGTCAGCGGCTATATTAGTATCGTCAAGGTTGAATCGGACGGAACGAACTTCAACATCACCGAACTGCATGCAGTGGAGAATGCATCGAATCCGCAACGGACGCAAGCCAGTCCCGGCAATTTCGAAGTGGCCCTTCCAGATAAAGCGCAAATCGATTCTGTGATGGTTTCGGGCCCTGGCGGTGTTCAGGTCAAGACAGAGGCCGTGCCGGTTGCCGGAAAAGCGGGCCGCTACGTCATCGGTTTTCCACTTCGGCCGGGGTTGACCCGATACTGGGTAAAATATCACTTACCTTACCTGGATCGTGTAGCTTTTCATCCTATCCTGCCATACGCGACCAGAATGTTTTCTGTGCAATATCCGAAATCCATGACGTTCGCGACCTCGGAGAAGGGCGGGTTTCATCCCATCGTGGATCAGGATGGCATGAAGGTAGAGGCCATTGAGAAGCCGAAGGCTGGCGCCATACCTGCATTTCAACTCTCCGGAGTAGGCGTGTTGCCCCCTGATAG
>Ga0070730_10003757_pt1 | contig 13515 bp, 9 predicted proteins | sample Coa_R1_3_FD_66447 | JGI IMG/M metagenome (GOLD analysis project Ga0070730, IMG submission 66447) | Surface soil microbial communities from Centralia Pennsylvania, which are recovering from an underground coalmine fire - Coalmine... | ecosystem: Environmental > Terrestrial > Soil > Unclassified ...
AGAGCGGCGCCGAGGGCGTGCACACCAAGCAGACCGGCGGCAAATACGCGAAGTAGCTCCCGTCATTCCGGGGCGCGCCGCAGTGAATCGTAGGGTGGGCAAAGGCGCCGAAGGCGCCGTGCCCACGCGTTTTATCTGAAACGCCGAGGATGTTGTCGTGGGCACGCTTCGCTTTGCCCACCCTACAAACGCGCCGCGGCGCGTTCAGCTCCCGGCCGGCAGCCAGCCGTGCTCGGAGACGTCGAACACGATGCCGTTGAGGTCCTTGAATTTCTTTTCGGCGTCGACGCCCGGATAATGCGGCAACGTCATAAAGTATTCGCCGCCGTGCGCTTTGATCTTCTGCTCGGTGGCGGCCTCGTCGTCGACGACGAAACCGAAATGATGCAGTCCGGCCCAGTCCGGACCACCTTTGCCGCCCTTCGTGCCTTCGGGAAACTGGAGCAGCGTCAGATTCATTACCCCGTCGGACAGTGAAATGGCGTTGCCGATCGGCGCTTCGACTTTTTTCAGCCGCTTGAGGTCAAACACCGCTTCGTAGAACGCAGCGGCCTTTTCGAGGTCGGGGACCTGAATGGCGATGTGTCGCAGCTTGGCCATGACGCGCTCCTTGTCGTTGCTTAATTGCGCCAGCCGGCGTCGATGCCGTCGAGCATGCGCAAATACGCCGGCCAGTCGGCCGAGCCGCGACCGGCATCGTGATGCTCGTACTGGTGCGCGGTCTTTTCGCAAATCGCTGCAGGAATCTCGACCAGCTCGCCGCCGGTCGCTTCCATGCGCAGCTGAATGTTGGCGGCCTCGATCAGCGTCTTCATCAGCACGAACGACTCGCGCGCGGTGCGGCCGACGGTGAGCAGGCCGTGGTTGCGCAGAACGAGCGCGCGGTTTTGGCCGAGCGCGCGGTTGATGCGCTCGCGCTCGGAAAAATCCTCGGTAATGCCTTCGTAGTCGTGATAGCCGACGCGCTTGTAAAACCGCACCGCCGCCTGCGAGACCATGCGCAGGCCGTGTTTTAGTCCGGCGATCGCCATGCCGGTCTCGGTGTGGACGTGCACCGCGCAGTTGACGTCGGGCCGCGCCGCCAGCACGCCGCCATGCAGCGTGAAGCCGGGCCGGTTGACGCCCGCGGACTCGTCGAGGTCGTCGTCCATGCTGACCTTGACCAGGTTGGCGGGCGTGACCTCTTCGTAAAGCAGCTCGTGGCGCTTGATCAGGAATTTGCGCTCGTCGCCCGGCACGCGCAGCGAGGAGTGATTGTAGATGACGTCGCCCCAGCCATAATGCGCGATCAACCGATAGACCGCGGCGAGGTCGACGCGGGCCTGCCATTCCGCCGGCGAGATGTCGGTTTGCGCAACAGTGGCAAGTTTGACGTGCGTGTTCATGGGCCGATCTCCGCGTGAGCGGCCGAGTTTAGGGCCGTCGCCCGGATGGCGCCAAGGGCGATCGTGCGATCCTGGGCTATGCGCTGTGCCGCAGTGCAGTGCGGCCGGGCCGAAAAGCCGCGACTTTTCAAAATGCTAGCATTGTCTGCCCGCAGCCGCGAGCTTATATGGCCTTAGGCGTGCCGCCCGTTTTGCGCCCTCTGGCGTTATCGAATCTCTAGGGGCAAACTGGCCCGCGGAGGCCCTGCCCGCATGCAACTGCGTACCGTCACCCTCGACGATAAATACGACCTTTCCCAGACGCGGATTTTCGTCACCGGCTTCCAGGCCCTGGTCCGGCTCTGCCTGATGCAGAAGGAGCTGGACCGCCGCAACGGCCGCAATACCGCGGGTTTCGTCACCGGCTACCGCGGTTCGCCGCTCGGCGGCCTCGACACCCAGTTTCAACGCGCCCGAAAGTTTCTGGAGGCGAGCGCGGTCCGCTTCCAGGGCGGCATCAATGAGGACCTTGCCGCCACCGCGGTGTGGGGTTCGCAGCAGGCCGAGCTGCGCGGCGAGGGCAGGTACGATGGCGTATTCGCCATGTGGTACGGCAAGGGCCCCGGCGTCGACCGCACCGGCGACGTGTTCCGGCATGCCAATCTGGCCGGCACCTCGAAATACGGCGGCGTGCTGGCGCTGATGGGCGACGACCATACCGCCGAGTCCTCCACCACGGCGCATCAATCCGAATACCACTTCATCGACGTGATGATCCCGGTGCTCAATCCCGCCGGCGTGCAGGAGGTTTTGGACTACGGCCTCTACGGCTGGGCCATGTCGCGCTTCACCGGCGCCTGGGTGGCGCTGAAAACCATGCATGAGACGATCGAGTCGACCGCGGCGATCGACGCCAGCCTCGATCGGGTCAACATCGTCACGCCCACCGATTTCATCATGCCGGAAGGCGGGCTCAATATCCGTCTCAACGATCCGATCCTGACCCAGGAAGCGCGTCTGCACGATTTCAAGCGCGATGCCATGCTGGCCTTCGTGCGCGCCAACAAGCTCAACCGCACCATCACGTCGGGCGGCCGCGACGCCAAGCTCGGCATCATCACCACCGGCAAGAGTTACCTCGACGTGCGCCAAGCGCTCGACGAGCTCGGCATCGACGAGATCAAGTGCAACCAGTTCGGCATCCGGATCTACAAGGTCGGCTGCTCGTGGCCGCTCAGCAGGCGCGAGTTGCAGGATTTCGCCGAAGGCCTCGAGCTGATTGTCGTGGTCGAGGAGAAGCGCTCGCTGATCGAAGTGCAGGTGCGCGAGGAGCTGTACGGCACCGCCAATCAGCCGCTGTGCATCGGCAAGAAGGACGAAGCGGGGAATTGGCTGTTCCCGGTCAAGGGCGCGCTCGATCCCAACGACGTGGCGATCTGCATCGGCGAGCGGCTGCAAAAACTCGGCCGCGGCAACGACGACATCGCGCAGCGCGTGGCGCGCGTGAAGGAGTTTCAGCGCGTCGCCGCCGAGACCAAGGACGTGGCGCAGCGCATTCCGTATTTCTGCTCCGGGTGCCCGCACAACACTTCGACGGTGGTGCCGCAGGGCATGCGCGCCTATGCGGGCATCGGCTGCCACTACATGGCGCAATGGATGGACCGCTCGACGCTCGGCTACACCCACATGGGCGGCGAGGGCGCCAACTGGATCGGCGAGGCGCCGTTCTCCAAGCGCCCGCATGTTTTCCAGAATCTCGGCGACGGCACCTACAATCATTCCGGCTACATGGCGATCCGCGCCGCGATCGCCGCGAACACCAACATCACCTACAAGATCCTGTTCAACGACGCCGTGGCGATGACCGGCGGCCAGGCCAATGACGGCGGGCTCACGGTGCCGCAGGTCGCCCGCCAGGTCGCCGCCGAAGGCGCCAGGCGCGTCGTGGTCGTGACCGACGAGCCGCACAAATATGCGCGCGGCACCGACTGGCCGTCGGGACTCACCGTGCATCACCGCGACGATCTGGTCGCGGTGCAGCAGGAGCTGGCCGAAATCCCCGGCGTCACGGTGTTGATCTACGACCAGACCTGCGCGGCGGAAAAGCGCCGGCGGAGGAAGCGCGGCACGTTCCCCGATCCCGACCAGCGCGTCATCATCAACGAACTGGTGTGCGAGGGCTGCGGCGATTGCGGCGTGCAGTCGAACTGCGTGTCGGTGCAGCCGCTCGAGACCGAATGGGGCCGCAAGCGCACCATCGATCAGTCGAGCTGCAACAAGGATTTTTCCTGCGTCAAAGGTTTTTGCCCGTCCTTCGTCACGGTGCACGGCGCCAAGCTGAAAAAAGGCATGGGCGTTGCCGCCGATCACGATCTGCCGGTTCTGCCCGAGCCGCAGCTGCCGGCTATCGCGCAGACCTACAACATTATCGTGACCGGCGTCGGCGGCACCGGCATCGTCACCACCGGCGGCATTCTTGGCATGGCGGCGCATCTCGAAGGCCGCGGCATCGGCGTGCTCGACATGGCGGGGCTCGCGCAAAAGGGCGGCGCGGTGTTCAGCCATATCCGCATCGCCGAAAGCCCGGACATGATTCATGCGATCCGGGTCGCCGCCGGCCGCGCCGACCTGGTGCTCGGCGGCGACATCGTGGTCGCCGGCACCCGCAAGGTCTTGGCCGCGGTCAAGCACGGCGCCACCGAAGTGGTGGTCAACACCGCCGAATTCTTGCCGGGCGAATTCACCCGCAACGCCGATTTCTCGCTGCCGATCGAGCGGCTCAAGCGCACCATCGTGGCCGATGCCGGCCAGGACAAGACGCATTTCATCGATGCCTCCGCGATCGCCACCGCATTGTTCGGCCAGTCGATCGGCGCCAACATGTTTTTGGTCGGTTACGCCTATCAGCTCGGCGCCATTCCGCTTTCGGCGGCTTCGATCGATCGCGCGATCGAGCTCAACGGCGAGGCGGTGGCCATGAACAAAGCGGCGTTCCATTGGGGCCGGCATGCCGCTGCCAATCCCGAAGCGGTCGCGACGCTGGCGAAGCCCGCAGCGGCGGTGGCGAGCGAGGCGCGGCGGCTTTCGGAATCGTTCGACGAGATGGTCGCGCGGCGCGTTGCGTTCCTTGCCGCTTATCAGAACGCCGCCTATGCGGCGCGCTATCGGCGCTGGGTCGACAAAGCCAAAGCCGTGGAGGCGGCGCGCGCGCCCGGCAAATGCGGACTGGCCGACGCGGTGGCGCGTTATTTGTTCAAGCTCATGGCCTACAAGGACGAGTACGAGGTGGCGCGGCTTTACACCGACGGCGCCTTCCAGAAGCAGGTCGAAGCCGAGTTCGGCGGCGACAATCTGCGCTACGAATTTCATCTGGCGCCGCCGCTGTTCGCGCGCCGCGACAAGGCCACCGGACTGCCGCGCAAGATGCGCTTCGGGGCCTGGGTACTGCCGGCGTTTCGGCTCCTGGCCAAGCTCAAGGGGTTGCGTGGCACGCCGTTCGATCCGTTCGGCCGCACGCTCGAGCGCCGCACCGAGCGCAAGCTGATCGCCGATTACGAGGCGATGCTCGACGAGGTGCTCGGATCGCTCACGCCGGAGAACCATGCCATTGCGGTCGGGCTTGCGGCGCTACCGGAAAAAATCCGCGGCTTTGGTCACGTCAAGCAACGCCATCTCGCCGCCGCCAAGGCCGACGAGGCGGCGCTGTTCGAGCAATTCCGCGCCGGCACCCCGGTGCTGCTCAAGGCCGCCGAGTAGGAAAGCCGATGAATGAAACGCTCCCGGGCCGGGCCAATGCGGCTGAGCCCACGGACGAGTCACGGGCTTTAGCGGCGCTTCATGCCGCGCTGTCCGCAGCGAACAATAATGCGGCAGTGTCGGACGCGGCGGCGGTCCCGCCGCCGGTAAAAGACGACGTATCAGACACAGCCGCCGCGCCATCTCCTTCCGTCGCGCCGGACGCGCGCGATGCTGCCGCGCAAGTCGAAGCGCCCCCGGTCGAGCACGGCATTGGCGTGCTTCTGGTCAATCTTGGCACGCCGCAAGCCGCCAATGCCAAAGCCGTGCGCGCCTATCTCAAAGAGTTCCTCACCGATCGCCGCGTCATCGAGAAGGATTCGGTGTTTTGGAAGCTGGCGCTCAGCGGCTTCATCCTGCCGATTCGCTCCCGGCTCCGCGCGCGCGCTTACCAAAAAATCTGGAATCGCGAGAAGAACGAATCGCCGCTCAAGACCATCACGCGCTCGCAGGCCGAAAAGCTCGCCACGACGCTGGAGCCGCTTGGCAGGCACGTCATGGTCGATTGGGCGATGCGCTATGCGGGCCCATCGATTGGCTCCCGACTGGATGCGCTGACCAAGCGCGGCTGCGACCGCATTCTGGTCATGCCGCTTTATCCGCAATACGCGGCGGCGACCACCGCGACGGTCGGCGACGAAGTCGCCAGATGGATGCTGGCGCAGCGCCGCCAGCCGGCTCTGCGCATCCTGCCGGCTTATTACGACGATCCGTATTACATCGAGGTGTTGGCGTCGTCGCTGCAGGCCGAATTGAAGGCGCTGCCGTTTCATGCCGACGTGATCGTGGCCTCTTATCATGGCATGCCGAAGGAGTACGTCGCCAAGGGCGATCCCTACGAGGCGCAGTGCGAGCGCACCACGCAACTCCTTCGCCAGCATCTCGGCGTCGATGACAAGAAGCTGATCATGACCTATCAGTCGCGTTTTGGCCGCGCCAAGTGGCTCGAGCCTTTTACCATCAAGACCGTGAAGGCGCTGGCCAAGCAGGGCGTGAAGAATCTCGTCGTCTTAACGCCGGGATTTTCCGCCGACTGTCTGGAGACGCTGGAGGAAATCGCCGTCGAGAACGCGCACGTGTTCAAGCGCTACGGCGGCAAGAATTTCGCCGCTATCCCCTGCCTCAACGACAGCGAGGCCGGCATGCTGATGATCTGGCAGCTCGCCATGCGCGAGCTCAAGGGCTGGGTGTAGCCGCAATATCCGCGATCGTTGCAAACGCGGAGTTTGTTATGGTCCCGGGTCTGCAGCGCACCACTTCGTGCTGCGCTGCGCCGGGGAAACGTCGCGTTTATGTCGGCTGATCTCGCGGCTCGCTGATTGGGTCAGCCTGCCGGCAACGTCTCGTTAACCATATCCGTTTTAACTCCGTTAACCACCGCGCTGCCGCAAGGCGGCGCGGGCCGGCTGTCGTGCGGCTGGGCCGCTGTTCGATGAGGAGTTGGCGAAGCGATGCGGACTCTTTGCGCCGCGGCGCTCGGTGGGACGAGGAGGTCGCAGGTGCCGCGCCGTCGCCGATCGCTCAGCGGTACCGGCCTCGTTATCGCGGCGGTCGCAAGCCTCGCGTTCGATGCCGGCGCGGCCTTGGCGCAGACGCCGCTTCCCGATTCCGGAACTGATCTGTTGGCGCCGTCGCTGCAGAGCGATCCGAACAATCCGCAGCGTTTTCGCCGGCCCAATCAGAAGACGCTACAGCAGCAGCAAGCTCCGCCGCCCGGCCTATTCTCGGCACAGTCGCGCGTCGGCGCCACGCCGGTCTACGGCGCGCCGCCGGCATTCGGCGCCGGCAATACCGGTTTCGATTCGACGAATAAAGGCCGCCGCAAACAGCAGCCAGCGGCCGCAGCGGCCCCGGGGCAGGCGCAGCCCGAGAGCACGTTTACGCCGCTTCCGGCGCTTTCCGGCGCCGCGCCCGTCAAAGCCAAACCTGCGCCGGCCGCCGCGCCACCGCCGCCGCAAGTCGAGCCGCACAAAGCCGCAACGCGCCCCGGCGCGGTGCTGCCGCCGCAGCCCGAACCCGTGCCGGTGAGCAATCCGCCGGCCATGGTTTATCCGGCGCCGGCGGCATCGCGCCCTGGCGCAACGCTGCCGATTCCGCCGGCCGATCTGTTCCAGGCGTCGGGCAGTACGCCGCTACCCGGCGCGCCGCCGCTCAACACCTTGCCGGCTGCGGCGCTGCGGCCGCTGCCGATCGCCGAAGGCGATCCCTACGCCGCACTTGGGCTGCGCGCCGGATCGTTCCTGGTCTATCCGGCGATCGAACTGTCGGCGGGCTACGACAGCAATCCGGCCCACGTGCCTGGCGGGCCGGCTTCGCCGCAGTTCGTTGTCGCGCCGGAGCTTCAGGTCCGCTCCGATTGGGCGCGCCACTCGCTGACCGCCAACATCGTCGGCACCTTCACCGATTACACCAACGGGGCGTTGAGCCCGTCGCTGACCCGGCCTTATCTCAACGGCACGATCGACGGCCGCATCGACGTGCACCACGACACCCAGGTGCTCTTGGAGAATCGCTTCCTGGTTTCGACCGACAATCCGGGCAGCCCGAACCTGGTCGCTGGGCTCGCCAAGCTGCCGATCTACACCACGGTCGGCGGCACGCTTGGTCTGGCGCAGCAATTCAACCGTTTTCAGATCACGCTCAAGGGCACCATCGATCGCTCGGCCTACGACAATTCGCTGCTGACCGACGGCGAGAGCGTCAGCAACGCCGACCGCGACTTCAATCAATATGGCGGCATCGCGCGCTTCGGCTACGAGCTCAATCCGGGCTTCAAGCCGTTCGTCGAATTCGCCGCCGACGAGCGCATCCACGACGAACAAATCGATCGCAACGGACTGCGGCGCGATTCCACGGGCGCCAGCGGCAAAGCCGGCGCCACCATCGACCTGTTCGGCTCGCTGACCGGCGAACTGGCGCTCGGCTACATGCAGCGCACCTATAAGGATCCGACCCTGCCGAGTATCGGCGGCGTGACCGCCGACGGCTCACTGCTCTGGCAGGTCAGCGCGTTGACCACCGCCAAGCTGACCGCTGCATCGACCATCAACGAGTCCGTTCTGCCCGGCACGTCGGGCGGCTTCAGCCGCGACGTCAATGTGCAGGTCGATCACGCTTTCCTGCGCTGGCTCGTGGGGACCGGGCAGGCCGGCTATGGCCACGACGACTATGTCGGGCTCGGCCGCCACGACAACCGCTACTTCATCGCGGCCGGGATGATCTACAAGCTCAATCGCCTGATGCAGCTCAAAGGTACGGTGCGGCAGGACTGGCTCACCTCGAACACGACGGGCGTCGCCTACCAGGCCACGTCGTTTCTTGCCGGCGTGCGATTGCAGCGCTGACGCGAGGGCCGCGCCTCAGCCGCCGTTGAGCTCGCCGAGAATGCGTTTGATCTCGGCGCGGAAGCCCGGCGCGATGTCTTTTCGCTCCAACGCATAAGATACATTGGCGGCGAGGAATCCGATCTTCGAGCCGCAATCGAAGCTGCGGCCTTCAAATTTCAGCCCGTAAAAATTCTGCGTGCGCGACAGCTCGATCATGGCGTCGGTCAGCTGAATCTCGCCGCCGGCGCCGCGGTCCTGGGTCTGTAGAACGTCGAGGATTTCCGGCTGCAGGATATAGCGGCCGGTCAGGATCAGATTCGACGGCGCCCGTTCGACCCGCGGTTTTTCCACCATGCTGGTGATCGCGAAGGTCTTGCCCTTGGTCGGGCCGACGCCGACCACGCCGTATTGGTCGACACGTTCGCGCGGCACTTCCTCGACCGCCACCACATTGACCTTGTCGTCGAGCTCGCGCGCGGCCTCCAGCATCTGGGCGAGGCAGCCCGGCGAGTGCTGGACCAGCACGTCGGGCAACAGCAGCGCGAACGGGTCGCGGCCGATCAGCTCGCGCGCGCACCACACCGCGTGGCCGAGCCCGAGCGGCTCCTGCTGGCGGGTGAAGCTGGTCGAGCCGGGGATCGGCAGATCCTGGCTCATGAATTCGAGCGCGGCATGCTTCTGCCGCTCGAGCAGCGCCATTTCCAGCTCGAACTGGCGGTCGAAATGGTCTTCGATGACGCCCTTGTTGCGCCCGGTGACGAAGATGAAATGCTCGATGCCGGCTTCGCGTGCCTCGTCGACGACGTGCTGGATCAGCGGCCGGTCGACCACCGGCAGCATCTCCTTGGGCATCGCCTTGGTGGCCGGCAAGAAGCGGGTGCCGAGGCCGGCGACCGGAAACACCGCTTTGCGAACGCGCTTGTTCATCGTCCCTGTTGTCCCCGAGGTCCCCTGCGCCGGCTAACGCGCGACGGCGCCTCGCAATCGCACACTATTATCAGAACGGAAGCGGCCGCCCCACCGGGCTTTCATCCAAACTCTCGCCTAATTGCTGGTCTAGGCTGAAAGGAAGCATGGAGCGTGCACAAAATCCATCGCCAAGAGAGCATAAGCCAGTTCACGTTGCCCGAGCATGAATGCTGGGCCGACGCGAGCAGCAGCCGATCGGCTTATGGCAAACGAACGGTGTATTAAGCCTTGCTCTCCACATAACAATGCGGATCCATTGCGACGACAGCAACCAAGATGGCCCTTCATGACGTTCTTTCGGCTTAGTGCTGGCGCCGCCTTGGCGTTGCTGTTCGGCCTAGGGTTCGGCTGCACGGCCAGTGCCCAAGAGAGCGTCCCAAACAATCCAGCCGCCTGGCTCGGCCGGTTGTTTCAACAACCTTCGGCCACGGCCCCGGTTCCCGCAGCACGCGACGGCGATCCGCAATGGAGCGGCCAGTCCGGCGCCTCGGGCGATCCGCGCATGAGCGGCGAGGCGATCCGCACCGCCGCCGCGGATTTTCAAAACTGCGTCGCCGCGCTTGAGCCGCAAGCCGAGCGGCGCGGCATCAGCGTTGCCGCCTACCGGCGCCTCACCGCCGCGCTCGCGCCGGACCTGAGCATCATGGACAAGCTCGACGCCCAGCCGGAATTCGTCAAGGCGCCGTGGGATTATCTCGATCTGTTGGTCAGCGACGACCGCATCGCGCGCGGCCGCGATCTGCTGGCGCAGTATGCGCAAACCTTCGCCGCGGTGGAGCGCGCCTACGGCGTCGACCGCGCGATCGTCGCGGCGATCTGGGGCGTTGAATCGAAATACGGCACCATGGGCGGCGAGCGGCCGGTGCTGCGCTCGACCGCGACGCTCGCCTGCATCGGCCGCCGCCAAGAGTTCTTCCGCGGCGAGTTCTTGGCGGCGCTCGAGATTCTGCAGCGTGGCGACATTCCGCCCGATCGTTTCGTCGGCTCGTGGGCAGGCGCGTTCGGGCCGACCCAGTTCATGCCGACGTCGTTCCTGCGCTACGCGGTCGATTTCGACGGCGACGGCCGGCGCGATGTGGTCGATTCCATCGCCGACGTCATCGCCTCGACCGCCAACAATCTGAAAACCGACGGCTGGGTGCGCGGCCAGAGCTGGGGCTACGAAGTCGTGCTGCCCCAAAACTTCGATTATCGGCTGGCCGATTCGGCGCGGCAGATGACGGTGCGGCAATGGCAAAGTTTTGGCGTGCGCCGCGCCGACGGTAAGCCATTGCCGCGGCCGGCCGATCGCGCCGGGCTGCTGTTGCCGGCCGGCGCACGTGGTCCGGCATTTCTGACGCTCGATAATTTCCGCGTCATCATGAAATACAATCCGGCCGAAGCCTACGCGCTCGCGATCGGCCATCTTGCCGACCGGCTCCGCGGCGGCGCACCGTTCGTGCAGAGCTGGCCGCGCGACGAGCGCGTGCTCACGCTCGACGAGCGCTACGAGCTGCAACAATTATTGGCGCAGCACGGCTTCCGCATCGGCTCGCCGGACGGCCTGATCGGACCGCAGACCCGGTTTGCCATCCGCGATTTTCAGAGCTCGGTCGGCCAAATCCCCGACGGCTTTGCCTCGAGTGAAGTGCTCGACCGCCTGCGGCAGCGGTGAGTTGAGTGGTCGTCATTGCGAGGAGCGAAGCGACGAAGCAATCCAGACTCGGCGCACCAGCCCCTGGATTGCTTCGCTTCGCTCGCAATGACGGAATCGAAGCTCAGCCCGCGATCTCGTTCTTGGTTTCGAAATTCAGCTCGATCTCGACGTTGTTGGGGTCGCGCAAAAAGATCTGCCAGCGCGTGCTGTTCGGCACCTGATTGACGCGGTAGGCCACGCCTTTGCCGGTCAGATGCTGCTTCATCGCCTCAAAACCGCGGCTGCCGAAGGCGACGTGATCGATCACGCCCGAATCCGGCCGCTGTTGCCGGTCGGTCTGCGAAATGTCGTTGAGGTGCAGCACCGGATGGCCGGCGCTGTACAGCCAGGCGCCGGGGAAATTGAAGGCCGGCCGCGGCCCGTTGGTGAAGCCGAGCACGTCCTCATAGAAGCGGATGGTTTCCGGCAGCTTGCGGGTCGAGACATTGTAGTGGTCGAGCACGCCGACGCTCTTGTCCATCGGTTTCTCCCTCGGGCGAATTTGGCCGGGAGACTAGCGCATTACGCGCACGAACGAACAGGCCCGGGTCTGCGCACCCCGCCATCTTTACCACGAAATTGTTGCCCCTTATGGCCGGCCGATTAAACCGGTTCGGTCGTTTCACTCACGGCGCGTCCGCGCTAAGATCGAACCGATCATTGGTGGCAAGCCATGGGCGGCATGAACTTGAGGCTCAGGATTTTTTGGCCGCTGGCGCTGGCGCTGGTCAGCGCCGCCGCGGCCGTGCCGGTCCCGGCCCAGGCGCAGTTTTGGGGTTTTGGCTATGAGCCGCCGGCGCGCCGGGCGGCGCCGTCGCGCGGGTACTTTTCGTTTCCGTTCTTCGAGCGCGGCTATCGCCGCTCGCCGTACGGCCCATACGGTGGCAGCCCATACGGGCAGCCGGTGGAATCGTCGCGGGCGCCGCCGCCGCGCAAGCTGGAAACCCAGCCGATGCGAACCGTCGCGGTCATCGGCGACTCGATGGCCGATTGGCTGAGCTATGGGCTCGAGGAAGTTTACGCCGACCAGCCCGACATCGGCGTCATCCGCAAGGTCCGCGGCAATTCCGGCCTGATCCATTACGAGCCGCGCAACGACACCCTGGAATGGTCGCAGGCGGTGAAGGACATTCTGGCTGCCGAAAAGCCGAGCGCCATCGTGGTCATGCTCGGGCTCAACGATCGCGTGCCGCTGCGCAACCCGGCGCCGCCGCGCGAGCCTGTGCCGCGCAAGGGCGAGCCGGCCCAAGCGGGGAATCAGCCCGCGAATGCGGCGAAGGAGACGCAGCAAAAACAAGAGCCGCAGCAGCAAGCCGGGCCGCCCGCCGCGCAAGGGCCGGCAGCAGCCAACAATGGCGAAGCGCCGGAGCCGGTAGCCGAGGCGCTACGTCCCGGCATGTACGAGTTTCGCTCCGACCAGTGGGTGCAGCTGTATCGCAAGCGCATCGACGACATGATCGCGGCGCTCAAGGCCAAGGGCGTGCCGGTGTTCTGGGTCGGACTGCCGGCGGTGCGCGGCCCGCGCTCCACCGCCGACATGGGCTATCTCGACGATCTTTATCATGCCGCCGCCGACAAGGCCGGCATCCACTACGTCGATATCTGGGACGGTTTTGTCGACGAGAACGGCCGCTACAGCGTGCAGGGTCCGGACTTCGAAGGCCAGATTCGCCGGCTGCGTACCGGCGACGGCGTGCATTTCACCAAATTCGGCGCGCTCAAGCTCGCGCATCTGGTCGATCAGGAATTGGGCCGCGTGCTGAGCACTAATCCCGCGGCGCCGACGCCGCTGCCGGGACCGGAAGCCGCCGCGCCCGCCAAGCCCGGCCCCGGCGCGGGCCGACCGGCGATCGGCCCGGTCCTGCCGCTCGCCGCGACCGGCAGCGGCCAGGGCGGCGATCTGCTCGGCGCCAAGGCCCCGGCGCCTGCCGCCGGTAATCCGCTGGCCTCAAGCGTCCTGGTGCGCGGCGACGCACTGCCGGCACCGCCCGGCCGCGCCGACGATTTCTCCTGGCCGCCGCGCGGCGCAGCGGCGAATCCGGTGCCGCCCGCTGGCGCTCCTGCCGCGGCCCGCTGACGCTTGCTCGTCGATATGTGATTTTTTGATGGTGCGCCGTGTTTCACGCGGCGCCGATCAGCGCGGCAGCAGCGTCGCGCCCATCAAGAATTTGTCGACGGCGTGCGCGGCTTGGCGGCCTTCGCGGATCGCCCAGACGACCAGCGATTGGCCGCGCCGCATGTCGCCAGCGGCGAATACCTTGTCGATTGACGTCCGATAATCCTCGGTCGAGGCCTCGACGTTGCCGCGGCGGTCGAGCGCGAGGCTCAAATCTTTGATCAGGCCCTCGTGCACCGGATGCACGAAGCCCATGGCGAGCAGCACTAG
>Ga0070730_10003758_pt1 | contig 13509 bp, 16 predicted proteins | sample Coa_R1_3_FD_66447 | JGI IMG/M metagenome (GOLD analysis project Ga0070730, IMG submission 66447) | Surface soil microbial communities from Centralia Pennsylvania, which are recovering from an underground coalmine fire - Coalmine... | ecosystem: Environmental > Terrestrial > Soil > Unclassified ...
CATTCCTCAAAACGATCGCTGATCCCATGGTCGCGCCCTCCGACAGCCGCGCACCATTGATTCAGACTTTCGCTCGTTTGGGAATCCCCGACGTGAGTCAGCCTCAACGCTGGTTGGTATAAGTCGCTAAGAGCGCCACTTGCCGACGGGTGCATGAGGATATCGGGGGCGCCGCCGCCTCCCGCATGACGCCGAGCGACGCGGGCGACCAACGGTCAATGCAGGGATGTGAGTTCTGGCGAAGCGTGACGATTTTGAAAGACTGCGTGAGCACTCGATCGCCAAGCTCAATAATGATGCGGCACTCGACTATATCGACACGCTGATCGACGCCTCACATGACGCAGGCCTCGGCCGAGGCGGGTCCCAAGACTAAATCAAATCCGGCGCGCTAACGCCGCGCGTCGCCGATCGTGCACAGAGTGTTCACTGCTCCAATTTGGCCTTGTCTTCAGCGAAAGTTATTTTGCCCGAGAAGGAAGAGCGGATCGAAGCCTCGACCTCGGCCCGGTTGTCGTCGATGGTCGGCGACAAATGGGCGAGCAGTAAGGCATGGACTCCGCTGTCCTTGGCGATGCGGCCGATAGCGCCGGGCGGGGTGTGCAGGGTGTAGAGGATTGGCGGTGCCTTCGGCGGGTCCAAAACGACGGTGTCGAACACCAGCAGCGTGGTGCCGGCGGCGATAACCTTCAGATTGTCATGCCCTTGCGGATCGATGTCGCCGCTGAACGTGATGCTCTTGCCACCGTAGTCGATGCGGTAGATCTCAGCCGGCGCGTCGCGATGATGGCCCGGGATGGCTCGGATCACCAAGCCGCTGTCGCTATAGATCACCGCGGACCGACGCACCACCTTTGGGTCCATAGGCAGGTTCTTTACGTCGAAGCTCATCTCGCCGGCGAAGTCGGGCAGATAAGCAAACGCCCCTTCAGAGCCGAACAGCAGATCAATGAAGCGGCTGGTAGAAGGAAAGGTGGCGCTGTCCCCCTGTCCCTTATGGCCATCCGGACCGAAGATATGAAACTTTATCGGCGCGCGCACCTCCACCGCGCGGGCCTTGAATAGGCCGGGCAACTCGCCCGCGTGATCGGCGTGCAGGTGAGTCAGCAGCACGATATCGGTCTTGGCGAGGGACAGGCCGGTTTCACCCAATCGTGCGAAGGAGCCGGGACCTGCGTCAACCAGGATGCGCGGCGTCCCATCCACCTCCACCAGAAAGCAGGTGCCCGCTCGCCCGGACGCGCCTGGGCCGCCCGAGCCCAGAACGACCACCGACAATGACGGCGGCCGTTCGCTGGCCGAGACGCTGATGGCGACCAGGAAAATCGCCACCAGCCGGATACAGGTCCAACGGCTCATCGCGCGCATCCTACAGCGTCGAGACGCTATACCAACTCCTCATCATCGCCTCCCGTCCAGGCAGTCGAACGACGCTATCCAGATACCATCGCGAAGCTCGCCCGAGCATTCATTCTCGCCGATCGTTCCCACATTCTGGACAACGGCGATCGAAGACGGCGTCTTCTCGTCATCAGCGACCAAGGACGCATCCGCTTCTTCGCCCGCCCACTGCTGGCATGGCTCCAGACGGTTCTCCCCAGCTTGGCGCAGAGCTCAAATTCAAACTGATACACTATCCCGGCGTGATCAGCCTCGGGCTGAAGCTGTCGGGCAGGAAGCGGCCAGCCTTGCTCGTTCAACGGCCTAGCGTGGCCAAACGCGCGGATGTCGGCTCTTACCAGAAGCCGACATTTGGCGACCCGGGCAGGAACGACGGCTTTGTCCCCCATCATTGTCATCCGTCGGCCCAAAAACGCGGGGCTCCCGAGTCGCTTGTCCCTGTAGCAACGATCTGGTACAATTTTTATCCCGATGCAGAAATTGCTGTTGAATATCAGTGTGTTACGGGGCGCGCTGTGTCGGCTCCGAATCCTGCCGCCCCAGCCATCATGCGTTTGACTGCGTTCCAGGTTCGCGCCAGATCGTCCCGATCCGGGCCCCAAAATCATCTGATTCACTGCTCGATCTGTCGGCTGCCCGGCTATTCCGGGAAGAGTACTCTCTCCAGCCTCGCGGCGAGCGCCGCGCGCTTCTCGATGGGGAGCTGGGCCAGATTGTGGAGCTTCCATCGCACCGCGGGCAAATCCGCGGCTTCGGCAATGCCTAGCGGCGTCCAGTCGGGGCTACCCTGCTTAAACCTCAACAGGAAGGCGCGGTGCGCCTCAGGCATGTCTGCGACCATTGCGCCAATGATGGCCTCCCGCGCCTTGATCAACGTGTCCAGGGGGACTGCCTCTTCGGTCATTCCCTCGAAGCCGCGAACATATTCGGCATCGAGCACGCGGCGAGTTGGCGCGAGCAGCTCCGCGATCGGCCGGGGATGGCTCAGCGTATAGACAAGGAAAGCGGTCCGCAGCGTCTCGTCTATGCCTTCATGGGCAAGGAGATCGCGGACGTCGAACAGGTCGCGCGGGTGTTGGCGGTCGAGCGCTGCGACGATCTTCCCGGCATAGAGATCGGCGAAGGACGTGACTTGGATCTCCGCGAATCCGAAGGCGTCTTCCACGCGCGGCGATACGGCGCGCAGCGCCGGCGCATAAACCGCGCCGCGCAGAACCGGCGTCACCTCGATCTTGATTTGCACACCCTCATGGCGAACCACGAGCTTGGTGACCGCATTTTCGGGTTGGAGGCGGCTGGGGCTGGCCTTGGCACCCTTTATGCCTTTACCGATCTTCTCGGCAATCCGTAGCATCGCGGCGTCGATCGCCGCGATCGAGGACGTTCTATCGGCGACCGGCAGGTAGGTCAGGTCGATATCGACCGATAGACGTGGCAGGTCGCGAATGAACAGGTTGATCGCCGTCCCGCCTTTCAGTGCGAAATCGGGCTCGCTCGCGACGAACGGCAGAACGCGCACGAGCAACGCCACCTGCCGGCGATAGGCATCAAGCAGCGCCAAGCAGGTCCTCCGGCACCGTGATATTGTAGGTCGGTGATAAGCGGCCGCCTTTGGCCAGCATGCGCTTCCCCGCGCCCAGGTCGAACTCGCCGGGGTCAAGCCTGCTTCGCCATGCGTGCTGATGCCGGTCGGCGAAGAAGAAGAAAAGCCGCTTCACCTTCACGCTTCGACATTCGGCAAGCAATTGCCGCAACCGGGGCGGGCTTAGATTGACAAGTCCCTCGGACAGCATATCGACTTGGTGGAAGCTTTCGCGACCGGGCAGCTCGTCGAGCAGCTCCAGAAATGCGCGCTCGGGGGAGGATAGGCGCAGGGGCCAGGTCAAGCCCTGTGGGCCGAGCACGAAGTTTCCGGGTAGCATGGAGTCCGAAGGCGCCGCCGGTGCCAGCGGGTCGTCGCGCCCGTCCGGGAACAGCCGTCCGCTATTGTGCCAGACGAACTGCACATCCAGCGGTAACTTGGCGAGCCAGCCAGGTGGCTTGACGGGGCCATAAAGATGGACCTCTCGCCGGTCGCCAAGATAATGCGAAAACCCCTGCTCTTCGAGCGCGGTGCGGCCGCCCACCGTGAGAGGATATCCCATGAAACTCTGCAGGGAGACGACGACCTGCTGCCAGATCAACGGTTCCTGCACACGCCGATATACTCGTGGCGCGATTTGTGTGAGCCATCCCGATTTCACATACTGGCTGCGCAGCGACGAGGAATAGCCGTGCCGTTCCAGCCATGCGGCATCAACCAGTATCTGCTCGGGCAGCTGCTGCAACTGGTTTAGTTTTCCTCGTTCTCGCGCAGCCATGCTGAGCATCATATGCATTTCGTAAACCAATGTCGAGTTTAAGAAACGGCCGAATTACTAAGCCTTATTGCGTATAAACGTCGGTTTTCAAACTAGTGGTCGGGTGCGCGCCGTGGCAGGTCGCGCTGCGCATAGTTTGCTTCGCGCCGGCCAGTGGCGCTTGTTCAGACGCTCGATCGCGCCCGGCACGCGCAGCCGCGTCATCACGGCATCCGCCAAGGCCCTCGACGCAGCATGTGTTTTCACGACGAAGCTCACAGTATCGTCGAACAGCGGGCTTGTGTCCTCAGGCGTCTCCGTTGTGCCCACTGCAGCCTACGCGCTTCCCGGTAGTTTCGGTGGTAGCCCCGGCCGCGAACGGCGATAAGTTGTTTTAAATAAGTTATTTAGTGTGGTCATGCCCCACCTGCCGCCCCAGCCATCGGCCTCTTTCACGACATCTCAGGCGGCTCCAGAATGTTCCCCAGATCACCCGAAAACGCCCGAATTATAGGGCTATTTGGCGCGGGACGTGTCAGCTCTGTCTCTAGCAGCCCGACTCCAGCAGTGGCATTTTGTTGGTAGATTTTTGCCTCCTACCAACAAACCCGTGATGGTAAGCGATTCGAGGTTGAATGCTCTACTGGTATTGGGCAGCGAAGGCGTCGACGGTTCTGCCCCTCTGAAGGAGCTCGGTTTCGCCCGAGGGGAGGAAAAGGGGACGGCGCCGTGCAAGCCGTCCGCCCCCAGGCTTTCTCGATCAGCTCTTTTTCGGCTGCAGGACACTCCGCGCCACGAGCGCGGCGAGCTCGCCCTGGTCCCATTGCGCTCCTTGCGGGACTCTCGCAATCTCCCTGCCGTCGCGATCGACGATCAGGGTGTAGGGAAGGCCGAGCGCGCCGAGCTTCGGAGCGAGATCCGGCCCCGGAGCCAGCGCGACCCGGAGATGCGGGAACCGGTTCTTCCAGAACTGGTCGATCGCCCGCCATCCGCCCTCGTCGTTTGAGATGGCAAGAACGACGAGGTCCTTGGGATATCGCGCCGCCAGCTTCTCGAGCGTGGGCATCTCGGCCCGGCAGGGTGGGCACCAGGTCGCCCACATATTCACGATCACGACAGGCCCGCGCAGGTCCGATAACCGTACCGGCTTGCCGGCACGATCGGAGACGGTGAACGGGGGAACGGGCTTGCCCTGGAAATGCGTGATCGCAAGCGGAAGCGCGGCCTCCTGCGCCCGAGCGCCAGCTGGCACGAGCGCCAGCATCAACGACGCCAGGGGCAGCAAGAACCGATCAATCCTGGAGCGCCACACCTGGCTCACTGCTTCTCGAGCTCGGCAGGCGTCTTGCCCTTGATCTCGGGCCAGTTCTCATTGGCATGCGTGATGTTCGTCGGGACATCATCGCCCCAGCGGCGATCCACGTCCTGGTTGACGTTGAGGTAGAGCTTGTTGTCGACGACGTGCCAGACCTTCGGGTCGCCTTCGAACTTCTGGTGCAGCGAGGTGCCCATCGCGCAGAATCCGCCATATTGCGGCAGATAGGCCGACGGGTTCTTCTTGAAGCGCTTCATGTTCGCGGCGCTCGCGAAATAATAGGTCGCGCCGCCCTGCATCACCTTGAACTTCGGATTGCCCTGATGCGGCGCGCCTTCGGTGAAATAGGCGACGGCATCATAGCCCTGCATGGCGAGGCCATGTTCGTCGGTATCCACCGCCGACGTCGACGTTGGCACGACGGCCTGGGCCGCAGTGGACAGCCCGCCGCCGACCGCGATGATGGACGAGATCGCCAGGGTGAGCAGAGAGTGTTGGGTACGCATATACTTCCTCCTTATTGAACGGATGGTGGCTTTGGTTCGCGATCTGCCTTGGGCGGCGGATCAGAACAGGGGCTTTGGGCGAAGGTTGTCGGCCGTCGGCCGGGGGCGATCGATGCCAAGCAGCCAGTCGAGCGAGAAGCGGCCGCCGCCCCGGCAAAGGATCGGAAGCAGCAGGCCCGCCCAGCTCAGATGGGTCGGCCAGGCGTCGGGATAGACGAAGACCTCGATGACGGTGGTCATGCCGAGCAGGCCGAGCGCGCCGACCCGACTGAACAGGCCGAGGACCAGCAGCAGCGGGAAGAAGTGCTCGGAGTAGGCTGCCATATGCGCCGCGATGTGCGGCGGAACCAGTGGCAGTCGATAGTCGGTCTCGAACAGCGTGTAGGTGCTGTCGGTGATGTGCAGGAAACCGTCGACCTTTGTCCGGCCCGACTCGAAGAACACCGCAGCCACGCCCAGGCGTGCGACGAGCAGCAGCAGCGAGCTCGGGATTGTGTCCAGGAGGCTCGTCAAACGGCCATAGATTGGGATGGGATGTGAAGGGGGCGTCTGCAAATGCATGGAGGTTACACCTGTTGGGAGGGGCGGGCGAATGCGCCCGCGAGAAGGAGAGCCGAAAAGACGGCCGCGACATCGCCACCAAGCTCGTGCGCGGCCACGGCCGCCTCGCCGATCGTCGGAGCGGTCAGGAAGGCGTGGGTGGCGGCATCGATCGCCTGCACCTCGATGGAGAGGCCGGGCCGGCTGACGAGAGCGATTTCCGGTTCCCACCGGACGGTGGCAAGGTCCAGATCGCTGTCAGGCTGGTGGGCGCGCCAATAGCTCGCGGCCGGACAGCCGAATGTATCGATGCGGGTGGCCGGATGGAGCGTCAGCGGCATCGCGGGATCGAGTTCGGCGGCGAGGGCCGCCGGGGCCAGCGGGTCGGCGTCGGCTGCAAATAATGCTTCGACGACCAGCCATTCGAGCCGTGCCACCGCCGCTAAATAGGAGACGTGACGGAAGGGCTGCCAATTCGCCACGAAGGTGGGGAATTGTTTCCCATAGAGGCAGAGCCGCGGATCGACGGGCGGGCACACATCGATATATGCCCAGGCGCATGCCGCGAATGCGCCTTCGCCAACCAGGGCGCTCAGCACCGGAAAATTAGCGTCCAGGGCATCCAGGGAGGCCTTGCGCGACGTGTTGCGGTGCACGGCGACTGCGCGCCGTAAGTCCCTATCCTCGGCCACGATCCCGCCCTGCAGCATCAGGCCGAAGTCGCGCTGGAAGGAGTTGGTCTCGAGCATCATGGGCCTCTTTCGCCTGTTCGAGGAGCAGCTGGGCTGGGGCGCGTTCCGACAACAGGACGTCGAAGCTCGGAACGTTGCCGTCCCATTCGATGAGGGTTGGGCGTGGTCCCGTTCGGCGGACGAGGGCACGGAACAAAGCCCAGACATTTTCCGAGATCGCCGTGTCGTGGCTGTCGATCAGCAATGGGCTGGCCGGGTCGGGATCGGCGGCGTGGCCGGCGAGATGGATCTCGCCAATCATTTCGGCGGGGATTTCTTCAAGATAGGCATCCGTTCGGAAACCGAGATTATGGGCGCTCACAAAGATGTTGTTGACGTCGATGAGCAGCCTGCAGCGGCTCCGATCGGCCAGCTCCCGCAGGAAGTCGGCCTCGCTCAGCTCATGGCCCGACAGGTCGACATAGTGGGACGGATTCTCCACCATGATCGAGCGGCCAAGCGCGTCCTGGACGCGTGCGACATTGTCGATGGTGACGCCGAGCGCCTGGCGAGTTCGCGGGAAAGGCAGGAAGTCGGCATGGTGGGTGCCGTCCCATTTCTGCCAGGCAAGATGGTCCGACACCGCCCACGGCTTGATCCGATCGACCAGTTGGCGAAGCCGAGCGAGGTGGTCGGCGCTCGGCGGCTCGACCGAGGCGAGGGACAAGCCGACGCCATGCACCGAGATCGGAAAGCGCTCGGCCAGCGCGCGAAGCGCAGCGAGCCGGGGGCCGCCATCGACCATATAATTCTCGGCGTGAACCTCGAACCACAGGCCTCGCGACTGTGCGGTCAGCGCAGCATCAAGATGTTCGGTCTTGAAGCCGAGGCCTGCGGTCGGAGTCATGGGGAGATGCTTCAGGCCTTCGGCGTCAGCGAGCCCAGGCCCTTCGGGGTCTGGATCCTGGTGCAGGTGCCGGCCGGCACGAGCTTCCAGGCGTTGCCCTGATAATCGGCATGGGAAGTGCCAGCGCAGCTCGTTCCAGCGCCCGCCTTGCAATCATTCTTGCCGGCGAGCGACACGCCGTAGCACTTTTCCATCTTCGCGGGCTCGGCCTGGCTGACGGTCGACGCCCCCATGGCGAGCGAGGACAGAAGAAGAGCGCTCAGCGCGCCCTTGGTGGCCGTGGTCATCAATGTCTCCTTCTTTGCACATTGGGATCGATGGTAGGGGGTGCGCCGGCTCTCGGGAGGGGGGCACGAGAGCCGGCGCACAGCAACCAGGGCCGAGAAGGGATCTCATTCCACGTCCGGACAATCCGGACTTGGCGCCGCTGGTCGCATCTCGGAAAATGGGTGCCTGGCGCAGCGCCGAAGCGAGTACGCAAAGCTACTGTGCGGAGCCTTTGGCGGTCAGGCCGCGATCGTGAGCGATGTACGGGCGAGATCGCGCAGGACGGTCGCTTCGAGGTCTTTCTCGGCGATGCGGGAGTGAAGAATGTCGCCAATGCTGATCACGCCAACGAGTGTCGCGCCGTCGAACACTGGAAGGTGGCGCATGCGCTGCTCGGTCATGATCCGCATGACGTCGGTCACCGAGCTGGCGGGAGAGGCGGAGATGGTCACCTCGACCATGGCGTCGCGAGCCTCGAGCGAGAGCGCGCGATGGCCATGTTTCGAGACGAAGTGGACGAAGTCGCGTTCAGAGAGCATGCCGACGAGGCGACCATCGGCGGCCGTCACCAGCAGCATGCCAACGCTTTGACGGTCGAGTTGCTCGCCAGCCTTCTGAAGCGAGGCCGTGTCATCGATTGCGACTAACCGGGATGGTTTCGACCGCAGGATTTCCCGCACGAGCATGTCGAATTCCTTTCAGTATCCTCGGAGCGTTATGCTCTTGAAGTTCGACATAGGAGATCGACGGACGGTCGTTGATGCTGGATCGATTCAGATTCATGCTTGATCGGCTCATCCGGCCCGATGCCGATCAGGTGTGCGGGCTGAAGACAGTCCGGTTCTGTATGGCGATGGCCTGTGCGCGATGAGTTGAAGTCGTTTCCACGGCTCGTTCGTCAAATATGGTTAAAGCAAAAATAAAACCTTTAAACATGATCAAATTGCGACTCGAATCTATTTGGCATTCTGATAAATTTCGCCTGAAAGATCGATAAACTGTGAATATATTCGCTTTGATGAGTGATTTCGATCGTCAAGATTTGTAGGCGTTCGCGGCGTAATTCGAGGGGCGTCGGCGTGAGGCGACTTGCTTCGCTCCGCCGTTCCAAGGGGACTCATTCCGAAGTCGCTTGAAAGTGGTCGTGGGCGGGGGCCGGTGGGGTTCGCCTGAGCGGGATTGCTCCGAATGCGGGCGACGCATTTCCCCTGTGGCCCCGACGCGCATCGATGGTCAGCGTGGCGAAGCTCCTGGATCGGTCGACCGATCGTTTCCAGTCGGGAAGCCTTCACCGACCCGTCGCGTCGAACGATGGAGGGAGCGGGTTTCCAGCGGCCTCGAAGACCGATCAAACTCCGAATTCGCGGAGATCCTTGAGCCTCTGCCATAGTCGCGGCACCGTCCAATCGCGGAAGGCTCGCACTTTGCGAAGAATCAGTCCTTGCCGATGATATACGATATGGACCGGAATAGATGGGCTTTCATAATTCTCGATCACCCGAACGAGCGATCCCGCCCGCAATTCGCTCGCGACGTGATAATTGAGCAGTTGTACGATGCCGAGGTCGTTGAGTGCGGCGATCGTCGCAGCGGTAGGGTTGTTGACGCAAACTCGCGGACGGGGGTTGGCGTCGAACCTCGATCCGTGGGACTCGTACGCCAACAATTCCTTGAACATGCCGAAGATGATCCCGCCATGTCGTGCGAGATCGTCGGGATGGCAGGGGCGGCCTTGAACTCTCCCGTATACCGCTTCCGCGTCGTCTTCATTGCCCGTCCATCCCTCACGTCGGGGATAGCTTAGCCTCCTGTCCAAATTTCCGGCACCACCTCAATCTACCCTAGGCGACGAGTATCCGGACGAGCGCCGCAGCAGATTGCTCTAAACGATGCTGATCGCCATACACCCGCTCCATGACGGCGAGACCACGCGTGAATGTGACGATTATCTGTGCCGCCTGATCGGGGGGCAGGGAAAGCCCTCTGGCTTTCTCTGGCGACGATAGCGCGGCCCGGACGGCAGCCTCCAGATCATCCAGAAGCTTTCGCACGCGATCGCGGATCGGTTGACCATGTCCGCCCATCTCCATCGCCGTCTTCGTGGTAAGGCATCCCCGCGACGGCGCGCCGCCCGTCATATTGACGATCGCCACGCCGAGGAAAGCCATGAGTGCTTCCTTCAGATCAGCCCGGTCGAGAGCCGCCCGCGCCGCACCCAGAAACCGCGCCTCGTAAACGTCGAAGGCACGTAAGAACAGGGCGTCCTTGCCGCCATAGGCATTGTAGAGCGAGCCTCGCTGGACGCCCGTCACCTCCGCGAGATGAGGCATCGACGTGGCGGCGAGGCCTTGCTGCCAGAACAGTTCCAACGCCAGCTCGATCGTTCCCTCCTCGTTGAACTGGCGCGTCCCGACCATGTTTCCGAGCCCTCACTCCATTCTTGACATATCTGTCAAACTTAACAATCCTGTCAAACATAGCGCCGCAGACCCGTCGATGCGAGTCCGTCGTTGGCGCCTTTGGAGATACGGAATGATCGACCTCCACTACTGGACCACACCCAACGGCCATAAGATCGTGATCGCGCTGGAGGAGCTGGGGCTGCCCTATCGCATCATGCCTGTGAACATTTCGGCTGGAGAGCAGTTCAAGCCGGACTTCCTCCGCATCAGCCCAAACAACCGCATGCCAGCCATTGTCGACAACGAGCCGAATGATGCTGAAGGGCCGCTCTCGATCTTCGAATCAGGAGCCATCCTGGAATATCTCGCCGACAAGAGCAGTCGACTGCTGCCCCAATCGCGGAGAAAGCGATTCGAAGTACTGCAATGGCTGTACTGGCAGATGGCGGGGCTCGGGCCGATGGCGGGACAGAACCACCATTTTGCTCACTATGCGCCCGAGCGCATTCCCTATGCCACCAAACGTTACATCAATGAATGCAGCCGGCTCTATGGCGTGCTCGATCAGCGTCTCGCCGGGAGGGACTTTATTTCCGGCGATTATTCAATCGCTGACATTGCCAGTTTTCCCTGGATTCGGCTGCATGATCGGCAGAGCCAGGATCTTGCTGATTTCCCAAACATCGCACGCTGGTTTGAGACGATCTCCGCGCGTCCGGCGGTTGTGCGCGCTTATGAGATCGCTGACAGGATCAACACCACGCCGACAGTGACGGAAGAGGCCAAGCGCCACCTCTTCGGCCAGACCGCGGTTCCGCAGGCAGCGACGCGGCGGTGACCATGTCGGCAAACAGCTTGATGCTCTATGAGCTGGCTGGTGCGGATCCGGCGCTCCGCTTTAGCCCGCAATGCTGGAAGGTGCGGATGGCGCTGGCCCACAAAAATTTGACCGCGGACGGCATTCCCTGGCGCTTCGTAGAGAAGGACGTGATTGCCTTTACCGGCCAGGGAGCTGTGCCTGTGCTCCTGCATGGCGAAGAGGCTATCTGGGATTCCTGGCAGATCGCGCTTCATCTCGATGAGCGTTTCCCGAACACGCCTCCCCTGTTCGATGGAGCCAGTGCCATCCCGGTTACCCGGTTCGTGAACGGCTGGGCCGACAGCGTGCTGCTGCCTGCAGTGGCGCGCGTCATCATTCTCGACATCTACGATTGTCTCGACGACAGAGACCGGGAATATTTTCGGGTCACACGCGAGCGAAAATTTGGCCAGACGCTAGAACAAATTGCAGCAGACAGGCCGGCCAATCTGTTGATGCTCCGTAAGATCCTGACGCCGTTGCGTCAGATGCTGAAAGGACAGAACTTCATTGGTGGGTCGCGTCCGCGTTACGCCGATTACTGCGTGTTCGGCATGCTCATGTGGGCTCACTGCGTGAGTGCAACTGTCGTCCTCGAAGACGAAGATCTCATATTTGCTTGGCGTGAACGGTTGCTCGACGCTTTCGATGGCTTCGCTCGATCCGCCCCATCGATAGCGACCAGGCGGGAGGAGCATGTAAATGGCCGATGAAGACATCAGGCGGGGTTCCTTTCCGCTGCGCACGGTGGGCAAGCTTGGTTACGCCGACACCGATGCACGCTACGACAAGCTTTTCCGGCCAGCACTCGCGGTCTGCTCTTCGCGGGCCAGAAGGCGCTCCCACTCATCGGCCGGGGTGGCCTGATCGTCCTCATCGGGCGAGGAAATCGACCGGGCCATTCGGTCTTGGCTCGAGAAGCTGTGGAGGGCCGCTAATGCGGCCACGGGGCGCTGCAACGGCAGCGCGTCGCGGTCTGAAGCGCTGCGGGCAGAACGTGCGCTGCCGAATAGAAGTTCTTGGAAAGCCTAGCAAGAATAGGCGTCGCATTAAATTAAACTGAAAGGAAAATCGGATGCCGATCTACGTTTGCACTGCCGCATTAGGACGGCTGACGCCAGTCCAAAAATCGGAAATCGCCAAGGGTATCGCCGTCATATATCGCGAGGAGACTGGTGCGCCAGAATATCTGGTCCAGGTCATCTTCTACGACATTGCGCCGGGCAATCACTACGTCGCCGGCCGGCTGGCGTCTCCGGATCAGATATGTATTCGATGCGATACCCGCAGCGGGAAAACCAACACGCAGAAAAGCCAGATGAATCAACGGGTAATGCAGGACGTCGCTAGGATCAGCGGCGCCGCCGAGCACGCGGTCTCGGTCTTGCTGTGCGAACTTCCTGCAGCGGATATCGTTGAGTATGGCCGCGTCGGGCCCGCCCCCGGTGAGGAGGACGCATGGTTCTCGTCGCTACCTGACGCCTTGCGGGAAAGGCTCCAGGCTTCGGCCTGACAAACTCCAAACGAAGCAGAACCTTGCGACTTGCCTGTGCCATCTCTACGCGAACGTGATGCAGACGCGGTTATGGCGCCCCAATTTGGGAAGCGCGGATCGCAGGAGTCGCGAGGTCTCCGCTCGATCCACTCGACTGACAAAACGGCGAACCGATGATCGAGCTTCACTGCTGAACTTCGCCGTCGGCTGGCGCGTAGGCCGAACGGCGTTTCGTTGCGGCGATCGACAGGGCTCGGAGAGCGGCACCATTTTGTCGGTACCCGCCACGACGCTCGAGCGGACTTATTTGCCTTGATAGATGGGGGAACGTCCCTCCGCCTCGGCTCTGCGGCCTTCGGCGAAGTCCTGAGTATGAAAAAGGCCGCCGAATTGCTCGTCGAGCTTGGCGAACGCCGCGGCTTCGGAAACGTCGATCGAGAGATGCGCGGACTCCAGCGTTGTCTTGATGCCGAGCGGGCCGCACCCGGCGACCTTCCGGGCGAGCGCGATCCCGAGTTCCAACGCCTTGGCCGGGGTGAGAGCGATTTCCTGGATTACGCCCATTCGATGCGCTTCCTGGGCGCCCCAGCGGTCGCCAGTGAGCATGTAACGCATGGCATTTCCCCATCCCGCTTCCCTCGGAAATCGGATGGTAGCCCCACCGCCGGGAAAGCGTCCGTGCGTGTTCTCGTCCTGGCCGAAGCGGACATCGGCGCTGGCGACCCTGATGTCGGCGACCAGGTGCAACTCGTGGGCCATGTTCCAGGTATCGCCATGGACAACCGCTATCAGGGGCTTGCTGAGCTG
>Ga0070730_10003761_pt1 | contig 13500 bp, 19 predicted proteins | sample Coa_R1_3_FD_66447 | JGI IMG/M metagenome (GOLD analysis project Ga0070730, IMG submission 66447) | Surface soil microbial communities from Centralia Pennsylvania, which are recovering from an underground coalmine fire - Coalmine... | ecosystem: Environmental > Terrestrial > Soil > Unclassified ...
CACTGATAGTCTAGCGAGCAGCGCACATTAGCCAAAGTCTCGGCTCCCTGTGTGCCGAATAGCGCGATTACATTGTCACCGCCCTGAACCCGATAGCGGTGTGTCGTGTCGAAAATCTGCGTCCCGACCCCAAACGTCCCGACAATGCCGGTGGGCGTATTGTTTACGAAAATCGCCACACTGCCTGAGCTGGCGTTGACGCCTCCGGCGGTCGCATTGCAAACCAAGTTGCGAATTGTGCGCGCCGGGCCGGGCGGGACCACGAGGGTCTGGGCGTCCGTATAGACAGTCCCCGTGCAAGCGCCGGGCGGCCAGGAGTACATGAAGATTGTTTGTGACGCTGTGGCGGTTCCTGTGCAACCCCACTGGAGAGTCCCCGGACTCGCGCCCGCCCAGGTGTTGCCAGAGGCTCGCGCGGTGCTGTCCGCCGCTACAGGATTCGTTGGCGTTACGTCGTGCAATATATTGTTGGCCGGGTCACCGCCGTTAACGTTGTACTCTAGCAGGTTCATGAACCCGCCGATGACTCGGTTGTTCGCATCTCCCAAGCTCACAAATGCGAGATCTCCAGCGGTTCCGTTATGGCCTTCGAATCCGATGGGTAGATTGTTGTGGGAGCCACCGCTCAACTCGAAGCCGCTGAAGGTGCTGGCCGGGTTTTCTGCTCTGCTGGCAATGATGAAATTGTGCGATGAAGTGTTGAACTTCATGCCGCGCGCGTTCGATCCTCCGCTTTGCAGCCCATAAATAGTGCTGTGGTTCATGTAGTTGAACGTGGGCCCGAACCCTGCACCCAGCGAAGTAATATTGCTCACATGTGCATCGGTCTCGTACCACAGATACATGTCCGAATAGCCCACGGAATTACTGCAAAAGTGCATTGTGATTTTGTCGAACCGGTTGTTATGACCATAGACCGTATAGATACAAGGCCCACCCATGTTGGTGCACCAGATATCCGAAATCTCGCCGTCCGCCCAGGCGCGAGCGCCGATGGCGGTATCGGCTGAGTTCGCATCCGCGCTTCCATCGAAAGCTAGGTTGGTGATTTTGACTCGTTTTGCAGGAGATGTGAATTTTTGGATGAATGCGTTAGTGCCAGTGGTGAATGTCTCGGCCATCGATTCAGAGCACGTCACGACGTCGCCTGCGATGACCATTGCCTGGCACACTTGCTGTTTCGCCAGCGCGTTTATTGAGATGACGAAGTAGTCACCCACAGCCAACCCCACAGCGGCAACGCCGCCTGCTACCAAAGTGACGGTACGGTCTCCTTCATTGGCCGTAGAATTCAAGAGAGCCGTGGGACCCCCGAGAGTTCCATTGATGACGATAGAATTGAAGGCGCTCGCGCCGACCGCCTTGACAATCTTGCTTCCCTTGCCGGAGCCCGCCACTTCGATGTCGCTGCAATTGATGCTAGCCTCGGCGGCAGATACAATCGTGACGCTGGGGATGATGATTTTTGCATGGCCGACGGAGCAACCGGCATTCAAGGCATTCTGCAGCCCGACGTTTGTTAATGGATACGTCACACCGTCGACCACGATTTGATTCGTGATCCCCGAGCTGCTACCGCCCGCTGATGTCGGGTTCATGAGCTTCGCGACATTAACTGTGCCGGGCTTCTGCATATAGACGATCACGGTGCCCTTGGCGCTGGCGACACTCTGCCCCGCGATTACCAAACTGAAAGAGCTGATGGGCGGGGCGCTCGCTGGAGCGGACACGCTTGACGCCGCCGTCGCACTGAGAGACGTGCCTTGTCCCGCCAGTAGATCTACGCCCGTGGAGTCCTGAAGCTGCACCGAGTATCCGCTCGTGGGGCTTGGTGTTCCCGGAACAAAGGCTACCTGCGTGAGGAAGTATCCGGCGCAGCACCCGCTTAGTTGCGCTCCGGTTGTTGGAACGGTCCCGTTCGTCGCGTCTCCCGTCCAGTAGAACGTGTTGTACCAGTTGCCCGTGGTGCCCATCTGCTGAGCACCCGACTGCGTGACCGTGCCAGCGGCAAATGCGGAGACTGCGAGAAGGAAGATAGTGGAGAGTTTCATTTTATTAGTGCGCAAAACACGAGACGTTCAAAATATCTCCCGAGGCCCAGGCCGCCGCAACTCCTGATGTATTGAAATTTCCAATTGTTGCCGTCGTGGTCGTAGCGGAAGTTTGCTTGCACAAAAACACGGTTGCTGAAGCGGTCACGCCATCAGCACAGAAACAGTTCCAGCCAGCTGCGGCGGTCGGGAGTGCAATCACACCGCTCGTCGCTGTGCCACCTGTCCCCACGGCCACCTGAAAAGCCGCCGCTCCATTGCTATTTGTTACTGAGGGGCCGGTTCCGAAGCCGGATGAAATCGAAACGGTTCCATTCGATATCAGTAAATTAATCACGTTAAGCGCCGTGACCTTTACGGTGTTGGGCGTGGTGCCCCCGATTGGCCCCGGTGTGGTCAAGGCGGCGTTTATATCGGCCGAGGCAATGGCTGAGCTGGCACATTGCTGACTGGCTCCGGGAAATTTACAGAAGCCCGCGCCTGGCGCTATCGCAGTCACGATGTTGGCCCCTGCTGGGGTGAATGACGTAAAGTTCACAGCGTCCGTGTCCACGGTCGCAACTGTGGAAGTCATGATCCACGAGGTTAGGGGGTTGGTCGTGCCATTGTTCGCGACCGGGACAATCGTGTTATTCATGTCACTCGCTTGGTCATAGTCCAACGTGCGCGTCATGATCCACGGAGCCACAGCCGCCACACCAAGCTGAGTCACGCTATAGATCCCGTTATTCGCAGCGGTCGCCTGATTCTTCACCAGGATTCGATCAAGAAGGAGAGGCGTATAGCCATCTACAACAAGGACCGAGTTTGTGCTCGATGTGAAGAACGAACCGACGCCGGAGTCCACGTGGGTGAAGGTTGGCGTGTTGGGCAGGATCGCGGCCGTCGCGGCAGCCACTAAGTCACGGCCCGCCGCTGCTGATACCGCATTTGCAATTGCCGTTGTCACATAGGCCGTCGTGGGGATAGTGGTGCTGTTATCGGTAGCGGCTGGGGTCGGGGCGGCTGGGGTGCCGGTAAAGGTCGGAGATGCCAACGGGGCTAGCGCGTTTCCAATCTGCCCCTGCATCTGCCAGAAGGTGCCGTCGAAAATAATGAGCACGTCCTGCCCCGCTAGCATGTCATTCGCGACCAGGTTCGTTCCGCCGCCCTGTTTTTTTATCGTCGCCGCCGTTGCCCCATTCACCGCGAGCGTGGCGCTCCCGGTATTGGCGACATCGGCCTCGAACAGAATGTAATCGCCGTCTGCTGGCGTGAATGATGGTGAGGTCGTACAGGTATAAGCCGTGCCCGACCCCGAAGCAGCGGCGCATTGAAGCGGGATGGAAATAGAGTGCCCAGTCGCCGCTATCGGCTGAGAGCTCGCATTGCTTCCAATGAGGGACGCAGAGGCTGGGAGCGCCGTCCCGCCACCGCCACCAGCCTTTGCGATTGCTCCCGGCGCAATGAACACCACCACCTGACCTTGCGCGCTATTTACTGAGTTCCCTGTCACGGCCATCGTGAGCGTTCCGAGTATCGGCGGGGCCGTGACGGGCCAGTTCGCCGCGGCCGTCGCGCTCAAGGCGCTGGTGGTGCCCGCGAGGTAATCAACGCCGTTCGCATCCTTGAGGGTAACGGAGTAGCTCGCAGTGGGTGATGGAGAGCCCGGAACGGTCTCCACTTGGAATACGCGCATGCCCTGCATTTGAGAATTGCTGAGCAGGCAAGGCGCGGTCGTCGCTGGTATGCTGCCCGTCGAAGCATCCCCGATCCATGCATAGGTGAGCGTCCACACACCGCTGGTTCCGATCTGTGAACAGGTGGTGGTGACGGATCCGACCGCGAGTGCGGCCAAGGGAAGGAGCAGAAGCGAGAGAACGATTTTAAGGTGTCTCATAATTTTAGGGGCGGTGTCTCACGACAGTGCGCCCGGTTGCAACTTGGCGTTCAGTTTAGCACGCCTCACTGCATTGTTCCTCCTTCTGGCGCTGCTGCGCCTTCCTGCCCCGCCGGCATCGGCTGCGGGATAGCTTGTGGATGCAGACCCTGGTTACCCTGATCCGGACCGGGCGCGAGCTCGGACTCGTGGAACATTTTTAGCAGGTTCTCGATCGCCGACATGCGATGGGTGAGCATTTCTATGCTCTCCTTGGACTTCGCCTGAATGTCCGCGATCATCAACTTGACCATGTTGTTCTCAACATCGGTCGTGTGCCGCGCCATTAGCTCCTGGGTCTTGGCCTGCTTCTCGAATTGCAGCTTCATTAGCTCGGCCTTGGTCGCCTGCAACTCAGCGGTCATTTGCGCGACTTGCTGCTGTACCTCTGGCGGTACCTGGGGCTGGCCGTTCTTGAGCGCCTGCACTTGCGGCGGCGCCATTGCTTCCGCGACGGCCTCGAGATCCGGGTAGCCGCGTAGCTTGAACACCGTGGGGAGAAATGCCGGCATCAACTCGGGCGGAATAAGTTGCGTAAGCAGGTCGGATTCCTCGTCGACCTTCGTCGCATAGGTCGGCCCGATCGTCACCGCGCACTGATAGCGCCCGCGGTTCAGCACGTGGTGCGGCTTGTCTTCTTGGCCTGGGACCGCGGGCGTGTTCCCTTGCTCGTCTTCAGCGGTGACGTAGTGCGTCGAGACGTCTCCGGCCTCGCTCGTGACCTGGAGGGCCTTCGGCGAGTCGTGCAGCTTGGGCAAAAGGTCAAGGTAGATATTGCCTTCGTGCCACATCGCGAGCGCCAGGCTGTCCGAGATGTGGAAATTGGACGTTTCCTGCGTCATGCTGCGGCGCTCGATCGCCACGCCGCTGAGATCGGACTTGGACGGCTGTAGAACGTCGTCACTGTAGCCCATCGCGCGCTTGATGAAGTCCACCATTTGGATAGAAGCGGCACTGAGAGCCTGTACTGCCGGTTCGACTTCCTGCCGTTGCGGGGAAGCGGCTATGAGTTGGCCGTTGTCATCGTAAACTGGGTCCCATTCCAGGTATGCCGGATTGTTGAGGTGGGCGTTCTGCCAGTTCTTGTCACTTCTGAACATTCCCTTGGGTCCGGTGTAGGGGACGCGATTCGTTAGGCCGATGTTTTCGGCGGTGCCCGACACGAAACCATTGAGCAGCCGATTCCCGTCTTTCGCCGCGCGGACCATTCCCTCCAGTGTTAGCTCGCCGTCTTCGTCAATCACCAGGTCACCGAGCACGGGCAGAATCGGAATGCAATAGCCCAGCCAGATCGTTTCTTCCAACGTCTCGACGCCGTTAATGAGATCGAAGTGCAGTTCTTCTTTGTGCACCTTGCGCGACACCGCCACATTCTCGTCGTCTTTGCCGAGATCTTCAGCGGTGAAGTCAGAGCGCGCGCCTTGGCGTCCATCGGTCAGCTTCACGCCGTCCACAATTTCGCCTGTTGGCTCCAGGTGCCAGTATTCCGCGATGGTGATTTCTTCCTGATCGGCCCAGCCCGTCAGGCGGGCATCTTTCGCGTCCCAACTGATGAGCGATGCTTTCGGCCATCGCCGCTTGTATTCATCCCACTTCTTTTTTTCAGTGACGAAGCAGAACTTTCCGTCCGAAAAATCGAAGCGCTGCACCTTGGGATCGAACAGGACCGATTTGGGATTGAGGATCGGGCGCACCACGGCGTCCTGCTCGAAGAATGCCGGGTCCGTCACATCGTCGATGCCCTCGGGGTACTCGGTATTGACTCGGTAGTAGCCCAGCCCGCCGATCGATGCGCATTTAGCCGCGTGCATCCGCGCCACATCTGCCTGGGAACGGTACTCGATGTTCCGAATCTTGCCCTCGAAGAATTCCGCTGTCTCGGCCGTCGCATCCGCATCCATCGGTGTGATCTTGATGGCGGGCTTGTTCTGCCGTAGCTGATTGGTCTGCCGCAGGACTGGCTGCCGAACTTGGTTGAAGGTGAGCGCCGGCCGCTTCGTCTGCTCGCGCGCGTCAAGCTGTTCCTGGGTCCACTGGCCGGTTCCGGTGAAAAACCCCATGTCTTCGTCGTAGGCTTCGAAGATCGGCGCCCAGAAAGTTTCGGCGGCGTCCTTGCGCTTGCGTGCGGTCTCGAAGAATGCGGCGTCCTTCTTCATTTTTGGGTGGGATTGTGCTTCGTCCCGTTGACGTGCTGCTGGGTCTCCGTCCAGCCAAACCGCTTCATGAGCCTCATCGCGTCTTCATCGGATAGCGCGGGTACCATGTTCGTATTCTGCAGGAGGATGATGAACCGCCCGCTGCGTGCATCGCGCACCACCGCGCTGATGGTGTCCATCTTGACAGAGCAGGGATCTCCAGCGGGATCGATCCAGCCGAACCACGGTGAACTTCCCTTGGGTGGCTCAAGCGCGCTGCGCATGAACGTGGTGGGCACTCCGCGCGGGTCGAGGATTTCCGACGTGCGACTCACAGCTTGGCCATCCTTCGAAGCTCTGCGATCTCCTTGTCAAGCCCAGCATCGGCAACCGGGATCTCACGACCGAAAAGCACCTGCTGCGAACCACGCCCGCATGGGCAGAAAATCCCGATGGTCGTAGCGCCGAACTTGGCACAATAGAAAAGCTGTGGGTCGGGGAAGTGCTGTGGCTCCGCGTCTGGATTCGCTCGAATCTGAGTAATGCGGATGATTGGCTGGTGTCCGAAAAGAGCATGCCAAGCGCGCTGTAGCATTAGCTTAGTATAGCGACATCCCAGCACTGCGCCAGCACGCCTATCTGGCCGGCTAATTCCTTGTCGATGGTGTGCTGCTCATCGTCGCCAGTTCGCGGATTCTTGATATTCACCTTGTCGCCGATCTTCAGGCCGCGCTGCGCGCGAATCGCCTCCAGCCTTCCGGCGTGGTCGCTTAGATCCTGGGCGTTCGGCTTGTCAGGCACTAGGATTTTGGGCAATGCATCCTCAAGACTCGATGAACGCCCGATATTGGAAGCGTGCTGGACGCTTCAGGGTTATGGTCTCGCCAATCTTCGTTCCGCTCACTGCGAATTCCCGAGCGAAGTCTCGGTCGCGCCACATCTTTGCGTACGAAACCGCCAATTCGGGCCGCCGAAGCCAGCCGATGCGAGTCTTCGGCGCGAACCGAGCCGCAATTGCGCCTGCGAGAGTTGCGAAAAATCCGCGTCTGTTCATCAGCCCTCCAATACCGCCAAGATGTGCTGCTCCTCGAAGCAGAACGTATACGTCTCGCCGTCCTGCTCGAATTCCTGCGGTGGCACGCGGGCATAGAGTACGCGGTCGCCGGGCTTGACGGACAAAGGCTGCCTTGTTGAGGCGTGCTTGCCGGAATCCGTATAGACTAGCGGCTCCATCGGCCGCCCACATTTGCAATCGGGCTTCGGCGCGCCAGGCTTCCGATCCGTATAGGCAGTGTTGCCCAAAACAGCGGGTCGATTGCCGTGATCGCAAAAGTAAGTCAATAGCGTATTGCCAGGCCCAACAGCCACCACTTCGCCGAACTGAATGCCCAGCTTCTCGCGCGCCGACTGATACGGCAGTTCCACCAGAGCATTCACGCGCGGTGGATCGATGCGCCGCACCAGCACGCGGTCTTCATAGTATGGCTTCCATTCGTGGACCTTGATCTGCTTGCGCAGTTTCGAGCTGAGATGGTCGCGTGTGTCATCGCCGCGCGGGCGCACGGGCTTTACGCCGGCTGGGAACACTATTACTCCGCCCCTTCTCCGTGCGAGCTCTCTTCCTTGGCTGGCTTTCCGCCTTTGTAGTGGTGCCCCATCGTTTCCTTCAGATGCGCAATCGCGTGCTCAATTGTCGGATGGATGCCTGTCTCGCGGTCGTACTCGCTGTCGGGCCCGCCGCCCGATCCGCCGCGCTTGTACTTCGTGGTGGTCTCCGAGACGAGTCCGCCCTCGGCTGGGCGAAATGAGATTGATTCCACGTGTCCGGGCTTGCGCCCTTTCTCTGCGATCATGGGTTTCCTCCACAACACATCGAATGCCCACAATGGCGATTGGTAAGAGTATACTCTCCGCCAGACATTCGACAAATGAATTTCGGAGCCAAAGGTTTCACGCGCACATGAGGCCACAGCTCACTGACGACAAAATCATATCCACCTAAGCCCTTGAGCGTTACAACGGTTCCCAATCGTAGCCGTGCGAGCACATCAAATGGTACGCGCTGGCCATCGACCGTTTCGTAATCGGCTAGGGCAATAACTCCCCTTGTTCGCTGCGGGTGGTGCTCTGGTAAGGAGAACCAATCCTTGATCCATTGGAGCGTATCAGCCATGACGAAGTTTCTCCGTGTGTTGATCGCGGTTCCTAACCTGCCGGTGCGTGCGGTCGATGTGCTGCTTCTTGGCATGGCCCAGCGCCGGGTCGTCGTGAAGCTCGCGCTTCATCTTGTCCTGCTGCTCGGGCTTCAGCGGTGATCCGCTGGAGAGCAGGTACTTTACGGCTTGGCGCGTCCAAGGCATGCGAATAGTCTACCCTAACCAACTGTCCCTGCCAAGCCCTCTCGATGGGGATGGCCGCTTGATGCTACTGTCTGAGTCCCGCCGCGGCACCGCCCGCGCGAACGTGAGCGCCAGGGCATCGGCGTCGTCTGGTGATTTCTCGCCGCGCTTCTGGATGTCAGCCTTGCTCTCGATCACCAGCTTTGATCCCTGCGTGCGGATGTGGAATCCGGGCAAACACAACTGCTGCGCCAACTCCTCGTCGTCGGCCGGTAGGGAACCGAGCAGCAGGGCGTCCTTGAGCTTCATGTACATGTACGCGCGTAGATTGGCGCAGTGGATGTCCGGCGATTCCCCGCCGAAAGCAACTTCGTATACGTTCCTGAAGCCCATCGACTTCAAGCTCTGTACGATCGCGGCGCCGAACGCTGAGTCGACAAACATGGCGGTGATCTCGTGGCCAGATCGCTGATCGTTCAGCAGCTCCGCGCAGATGCCGATGCGGCGGCTTCGATCAGGGTCGTGCTCGCCTGGGATTCGGATCGGTGGCAGCGCGTTCATGTTGAGGCCGCGGCGGAATCGAATCACATTCCACGCCTTGCCGCCTCCGCTCACGTCGAAGCCAGCAATCAGCGGGTCACTAGGGATGTTGGGGACGCTGCGTTGCCGGGCCGCCTGCACGCGCGCCCGGTCGATGTATTGCAGCTCGCTCGCACTGGGTGGCATCCCGAGCACGCGCACACGGAAATAGTCGGACTCTTCGCCATAGTCTGTGGCCCACTGTTCGATGAGCGCCTTATTGGTGAATCGGGATGTCCGCGAATCAACGCGCCGCACATTCCATCGAGCCGACTGACTGCCGAAGCAGACTTCGTAGAAAGCGCCGGTGTTCCTAACGCACTGGCCCCAGGCGAAGAACATGGGTTCGCCGTCCGTGAGTCCGCCGGCGGCGGTCTCCCAGATCATATTCGGAACTTCCGACGCCTCATCGAACAGGTACCAGCTCGTCGACGTCCGGGCATGCTGGCCCGCGAAAGATTGGGCGTTCTCCTCTTTGCACGTTTGCGCTACGACCTTCCAGTTCTCTGGATCCTCGCGCGAATAGATGCCGTGCGCCTGGATGTCGAACCACTCCGCGGTGGCGCACATCTTGCCCCAGCGCTGGATGGCGGCCCAGGTGCGGGACTCGAGCTGCGTATAGGTGCCGGCGGTGACGGTGCCGATCGAGCCTGGCCGGGTGCTCAAGATCCACCAGGCGATCCAAGCTCCCAACACCGACTTGCCGGTGCCGTGTCCGCTGCTCTCTGCCATCTGAATCGGCATAACGGGTGTGCTGCCATCGAATCCGCGTCGCTTCACTTCTGCAGCCAGCGATTCAAGGAATTCTTTTTGATTTGGGTCGGGGCCTGCTTCGCTGATTAGTTCGCCTGAACCCCATGGGAAGCAGTCGAGCACGAATCCCAGCGGATCATCATAGTATTGCGCGACTTCGGCCGCCAGTTGCACGGCGCCGTGGGTGACGGTGCTCACGCATCCGATTGTAGCCGCTTAGCGCGATTCGCGCGAATGGCTTCCGCCAGACTGCCGAAGAGATCGGTTCCGCCCTTGCCGGTATGTTCAACCGCCTTGAGCTTGGGATAAACTTCCTCACGCACGGCGAGCGCCACACGCGCCACGAGATCGGGGGCAAGCTGCTCCAGGCCCGAGCCCCAGCAACTCATGCAGGGCCGAATGTGTTCTTTTTTGCTGGTCACGGCAACTCGACCATCTGGAAGTGTACGTTGGCTGGGCTGAAACTGAGTCTTGCCCTTCCCGCGGCACACACGGCATGGCATTCTACCCTGCAGGATTTGATGCACCACTGTATCGGCGAGCGCCACGAGCGGGCTATCTCGTAGAGCCTGCGTTACTTTGTTCTTGCTTCCCTTCGCTCTTGGCATACCTAGATTTCGATATTCTATCGGTTGTCCCACGTGGAACAATTCAGTCTTTCAGCCTACCATGCGCGGGGCAGGCTGCGCGCCAGATGCGCGCCGATAGCTTGGCCCCACATCGGCACCATGCGAGCGCGCGCGTGCAGTGGATCAAGGCCTAGCACCGGTGGTGTCGCAGTTCAGCTCGCTGGCGCGTCATCGCCCCGCAAGGGCAGCGGTCCTTGCTGCGCGGCCGGCCCGGACCGGCCCCGTGCGTTCGCCGCGCCAGCGAGGCGGCGCGGCGAACGCGGCTGATGTGCTTAGTTTTGTCGTGCTTAGTTTTGTCGCGTAGCATCGAACCCCCATGCTAGACAGCGCTCGAAATCCCCTAGCCATTCTGTTGCGCCGGGATCAAGCAGCAGATCTGGTTCGACAGTTTCCCGTAGCTGCGGTTGATGGTCACCAAACGGCGGATCTGTTCTGCGGCGGGGGTGCTCAGCTCGGCAATTAAAGCGTCGGCTTCAGCTTCGCTGTCGCACGCATAGCACAAAGATGTTTCCTCGCGTCCGTCAGAAAATCTGCGCACCGAATACACAATGAAATTCGGTACGACGACGCTAGCGCGCTCAAGCCACCATCCGCGAGCAGACTCGTAGCATGCTCCCGCATAGTCGAGAGCGGTTGCTATCGACTTGCGACCACCGCCAGCATCGACAACTAGAAACGATCCTGTCGCGCGCGGCACGAGTGCGGCTGGCAACTTTGCGTCATTTATGTTCCAGCGATAGCCGTCAAAATCTCTATACCCCGCCAGAGCGTCTTTCAGTGTGTTTTCCATTTGATTCTCCTTCTGCCCCCGCTATCTACTTACACATACAGACTAGCACGTTTGCTGTTTTCTGTCAAGGGGTTTCTGTTAACTTTCTTCGAGGGTGCGCGCCCACGTCGTTCCTGCTCCGTCACCGCTGCCTCAAATTGCCCATGTGTCGGTCTCCGCCACTAAGTCGGTCAGCATCTCAGTTTTTTCTTTTGTGTTTGTCGGGTGCGCTGGTGCTGCGCTCGCCCGTCTCAGCATATACAGTACGGTGGTGTGATGCAGTCCACCCATGATTCGACCGATTTCCGGCAAGCTGTGGCCCTCAAGTCGGAGACGGTTCGCGATAGCGCGCCTGGCAACCGTGACGCGCTCGCCGCGGCGCCCTGGCGCTACCACGTCCGCGAATGCCACGCCGTGCCGCTCAGCCTCGGCTCGCATCATCGAAGCCACCCGCCGCGAACACGGCCAGCCGCCCATTAGGGCCGCGCTGCTCAGGCTGGCGCAACCTCACGCTGTGGACGCTCGGGCTTGTGCGTTTCGTGCTCATCAGCGTATCAGCCTACCACGGAAGCGCTCGGCTTGAAAACACGCGCGATGTGCTGGGCCAGTGGGCCAACTCATGAAGGCACGCCTTTGCTATCCTCGATGACGACTTCGGTTACTTCCACTTGGCCGGGATTCTCCGCGTTGACGCATTCCGCGATGTAATCCGCAGCCGCACGCGCTGCCAGGCGGAAACGATTAAGCGGCTCGCATCGCCAGCAGCCTTTGTGGAGATTCTCCAGCACATTCATCGCGTGCTTGAGATCGCGCAAGGCTTGCGGATTAGTTGACCGATCACGCCGCATCGCGCGCGAGTCGCTATCAATCAAGCGCTCCACCTCCGCCAGCGTCAGCCGCTCGCCAGTCATGGAGTTTTCTCCGCATAAATCCGTTCAAGGATTTCCTCTTGTCGGTCACTGATGCTGCCGCGCGTTTCAAATTGCTTAGCCACGCTGTCAACGAACTCCTGTTCCCACTTCGTCAATCCGTCGCTATCGTCACGGATCGCGTCCAGCCACTCTCTGATAGTTTCGGCTTTGTAGGTCATGCTGTCCGCCTCAGCGCGTTCCTGCTGACCACGGCTTGGTATCCGTCATCGAACTCCACCAACGCGCTGTTCATTGCACCACGCACCAGCACTCGGCATTCATGGCCCTTGCGGTCGAGCACTGGCAAGCCTAGCACGCGGAATCGTGGACCCCAACAGTATCGGTACTTCATACCGCCCGCCGTTCTTTGCGCCGAATCCAGTTTCGCGCGTGCTCTCCGTACCCCGCTGGCCAGTTCGGTGCTTCCGCGATCGCGCCCGCGAAGTATCGCAGACTGAATACACGCGCGCTGCCACCGGTATTGGCCGCCGAAACCATCTTGCGCGAGCGCCCCACTAGCACACCGGCCTCGATGTGCTCCCGAGGTGTCCCGGATCGTTCAAGTTCGCGGACCCATCGGCGGTCCCCTTCGCTGAGGCGTTCGAAGCCTGCGGCTTTGCGAGCAATTTCAGCGACATCATCGGGATGATGTTGTGTTTTCTGTACAGCTACATCCGATCCGGAAACTACTGGTATAAGGGCTGTGGTATTTACTTGTGGGCCATAACGGGGACACTCACGCCGCGAGCTTGGTCGTAAATCCTTGCCCATTCGAGCGCTGAATTGATTTCTTCCTTGCTGAGAAACCGCCCGGTGAACGGGCAGCGCGGGCGATGGTGCGCCGTGATGGCGTTGTGGATCTCCGGCGCCAGCATGATCAGGTTCTCGATGCAGTTGTGCGCGGGCTTGTGGTCCTGATGGTGCGAGTGCCAGACTTCCGGCAAAACCGCGCGCGTCAACGGGTGCGTCTCCTCGATGGCCGCAATGAGCACAACGCGGTGCTCGAACTTCCCCCGCATCGGTCGCGGGCTGGTGTAGCGCCGGTGTCCCGACTTGCACGTCTGAATCCTGGTGGTTGGAAGATACCGCCCCGACTTCGCTCGTGGCTTCATGGATGATTACCTCGTAAAATGTGCTCGATCGGTAGCGCGGATTCTTGACGATGCGCCCCGCAAGCGCTAGCTCGCGCGTGGCCCGCTTGATGGTGCGAGCGGAGCAGCCGAGCATGTCAGCCATTTTAGCAATGCTCGGGAATGCGCGACCGAATCGCCGGCGAAACCAGCACAGGAGATTGTAGACCGCCGATGCCCAGCGGCTCATCGCGCGGCCTCCGTGCGCCCTTCGGCTTTCCACGAAAACGGCTTATCGTAATCCCAGTGGATAAGTTGCCCGTGCCAAGGTCGCGAGTCGAGCGCA
>Ga0070730_10003762_pt1 | contig 13497 bp, 9 predicted proteins | sample Coa_R1_3_FD_66447 | JGI IMG/M metagenome (GOLD analysis project Ga0070730, IMG submission 66447) | Surface soil microbial communities from Centralia Pennsylvania, which are recovering from an underground coalmine fire - Coalmine... | ecosystem: Environmental > Terrestrial > Soil > Unclassified ...
GACGAAGCGCTTACGCCAGGCGGTATCGGAGAGGGCGGCGAGGTCGAGCAAGACGGCCCAGGCGCCGAGATGGCGAAAGGAGGAGCAGCAGAGGACATAGGCGAGCAGAGCGCGCAGCAGGGTGGCGGGATCGGGGAGCAGGCGCTGGCGGCGCCAGGCGGCGAGGCGCACGGCGTGGAGCTCGAAGGTGGGGGGCAACAAGGGCAGGACCTCGTGCTCCCAGCGGGTATCGACTAGGGCCGCCGCCAGGGGCCCGGCTTGCGGGGCGGCGGCGGGCATGGTATGCTGAACAGACACAGACATCGCGCACCTCCAGGAAGGGTGGATAGTTGATACGCTACCTTACCAAAGGCGCGCGATGTCTGTCCAGTCCTTAAGTTCGCGCGGATGGGAGCGGGCTCTGCCCTCGACGATCTGGCCGCGCGGGTGGGTCGCGATCTCGCGCCAGATCGTGAGGCGAGTATTGCGAGGGCAGAGCCCTCTCCCACAGTCCGCGAGGCGGCAGATCCCTACTATTGGGTCGGGGGCGATGGGCGGCCCCGAGCGATCCCCAACAGCGCATCAGGTGACCGTTTAGTCAGACCATGTGACCCAAACGGTCAGACCATGGGACCAAACGGTCAGACCATGGGACCAAACGGTCAGACCATGGGACCAAACGGTCAGACCATGGGACCAAACGGTCAGACCATGTGCCCTAAATGGTTACACCATCTGCCCAAACGGGCACCTGGTCGGACATTTTGGTCACTTGGTCGGCCCAAACGGGCGCACCATGGGACCAAACGGTCAGACCAGGTGGCCCAAATGGTCCCACCATGTGGCGAATATCCCAGACCATTACCAGAGACTACTACAGAGATTACGTCAGAGAGTAACATAGAGACTCCAGAGAGTGTGTGCGTACGCGCGCGCGCCGCGAGGGATCGATCGATTCACGACGACGCCCCGCGGGGGGTCCGCCCGGCGGCTGAAGCCGCGGCAACGCCGAGCGCAGCCCGCCTGCGCGGGCTGGACGGAGAGGGCCGCGTCGGTAGGAGCGGGCTCTGTCCCGCGATGGTGAGGCGCGCGCCCAGTGCGGCGTGTGGCATACGGATCAGGCGCCCCCCGCCCCCGCGTCGGTGCGCGGCCCCCGGGACCCGGCGGGGGTGAGCGCATCCTGGGGCGGCATCGCGGGATGGAGCCCGCTCCTACAGCCCGGGCGGGCGGCCTCCGGGGGCACAGGCCACCGATGGATCGCAGCCCGCGCAGGCGGGCTGCGCCCGGTGTTGCCGCGGCTTTAGCCGCCAGGCGTCCCGCCCCAGGACCGTGCCGCGCGCGTCGGTAGTGCCCGCTCCCCGCCCCGGGGTGGCGCTCAGGAGCGGATCCGCTCGGGCCGGCAACGGGGCGTCGATGCGGGGCCAAGGCCGGCGCTTGACGCGTCTGTGGGAGAGGGTTCTGCCCTCGAAGTTCTAGCCGCGCGGGTGGGTTGCTCGGCGCGCGGGCGGCGGGCGGCGCCGATCCTCAGGGCGACGGGGAGGCCGGGCACGCCGCCCGCCGCCCGCGGCCCGATCTGCGCGGTAAATGCGTTTTATTAGCAGGAAGCCTAAGATTTGTCATTCTGAGCGCAGCGAAGAATCCGCTGAGGCGCGCATCCATGCCCCCAACGGCGCGATCGGGGCGGCCACGCCCGGGCGGCGGGGCCCAGGCCCGCTGCCCCTGACCCGATCCGCGGGGCAGCGGATTCTTCGCTGCGCTCAGAATGACAAATTCTTTGCTACCTTTGCTAATATTTATCTCTACGATAATGGCCGCACCCGCGCCGGCGCCGCCCGCCCCCGGGGGCCGCCACCCGGGCCGTCCGCTGCAAAATCCTGCCGAGCACCCCGCCGACCGCGCGCGCTTGCGCGGGCGCCGCGATGGTGCTATACTCTGGGGAGAAATTGACATAAAACGCGAGCGTGCGGGCTTGCGTGCGGGCTCGTAAGGAGTCATATGAGCGGTGATCCGGGGCAGGTGCGGGCCACGGACGACCCCCGCCGGCCGTTTGCGGTGCTGGCCGGGCCGGGCGCCGCCCCGCCGGCCCGGGGCGGGCTCACTCTGTCCGGCTATGTTGCCGTGCAGGGGCCGATCATCACCGGCGATGTCACCCTGGCCGTGCCGCAGGCTGCCCAGCAGGAGGACGAGTATCTCCAGGCGCTGGCGGCGGTGTATAGCTATTGGCGCACCGAGTATATCCCCGGCTCGGCGCAGGGCCCGCGCCCGTTTATGCCCGGCGATACCGACCTGATGCAGCGCCGGCGCGCCGCCCTGCGCCCCGCGGCGGACCCGGCGAGCGACATCCTCTGCCGCCGGCCGGTGGCCCTGCTCGACGCCATCACCCTCTACCCCCGCCTGTTGCTGCTGGGCGGGCCGGGCGCCGGCAAGACGAGCTATTTGCAATACCTGGCCCTGCAATGGACCGCGCCCGCCCCCCCGGTGCGTGGGCTGCTGCCCGTGCTGGTCGACCTGAGCGCCTGGGACGATCTCGGCCCATTCCCCGACTTCGTGGCCGCCTTTTTACGCGACCCGCCCAATCCCGACCCCTGGCCAACCCGCTATGTGGCGAGCCCCTGGCTGGCCGAGGGGCTCGATCCCTACCTGCGGGCCGGCCGGCTCCTGCTGCTGATCGACGGACTCAACGAGCTCCCGGGCGCGCTGGGCCCCAAAGGCGCCGCCCGGCGGGAGCATTTGCAGGCCTTTTTCCGCCAATACCCCGCCGTGCGGGCCGTCGTCACCTGCCGCACCCTGGACTACCACAACGAGCTCGATCTGGCCGGGTTCCAGACCGTGGTCGTCGACCCCTGGAGCGAAGCCCAGATCGCGCACTACCTCCAGCATGTCGGCGCCGATCTGCTGCTGGCCCGGCTCCAGGCGCGCGATGAGGTGCTGCTCAGCCTGGGCCGGGTGCCGGCCCTGCTCCAGATGCTCATCGACCTGGCCGCCGACTACCGCCCCCCGGCCGCGGCGGCGGCGGCGCCCAGCTTCCTGACCAGCGAGTCGGCGCTGTTCAAAGCTCTCGTCGATCGGCTCCTGGAGTGGGCGGCGGCGCGGGACCAGGATGCCGCGCGCCTCTTCCCGCGCCAGGTGGTCATCGCCGCCCTGGCCCGCCTGGCCGGCGCGATGCGTGCCGCCGGCTACCGGGGCACGCCGGTCGCCCACGCCTGGGCCGTGGCCCACCTGGCCGGCGATCCCCAGGCCCTGTTGGCCGGCGTGCCGGCCCCGGCGCACCTGCCGGACGACCCGCGCCAGGTGCTGCTCGACTTTGGCTGCGAGGCGACCATTCTGGACACCCCGGCGACCCGCACCACCGTGCGCTTCTGGCATCTGACCCACCAGGACTATTTCGCCGCGCTGGCCCTGCAGCAGACCGGCCCAGCCCTCCCCGCCGGCGCTCCGCTGCCCGACGAAGTGGCCCGCCTGGCAGCCGTCATGGCGCCCCACCCGGAGGTGACCGTCGCCGATCTCCTGGCCTCCGGCCAGCCCCGCGCCGCGCTGCTGGCCGGGCAGATCTTGGTCAGCGCGGGGGGCGCCGGCGGCCGATGAGCGCCTCGCCGCCGCGCCCCGCGGGCCTCGCCGATCCTGCCGTGCGGGGCCAGGTCATCGCGGGCCTGGAACGCCTGGTCTGGGCGCCGCAGGCCGGGGTCGGCGATTGGGATCGCGTGGAGGCGATCGCGGTGCTCGGCCAGCTGGCCGATCCCGCGGCGCGCGCCGCCCTGCTGCGGGTGCTGCGCGACGGCGCCCGGCGGATCGTGCCCCGCCCCCTGGGCCGCTGGCTGCGCGATACCGCGCTGGACGCGTTGCTGCGTGCCCCCGATCGGGGGGCGGCCGATCGGGCCCTGGCCGGCTACTATAACTTCGTGGCCCGGCTCCTCCACGGCCGGCTGGAGCGCCACCTGGTCTTCGACGACATCCCCCTGCTGGTGCGCAGCGGCCGGGCCGGCCTGCTGGCGCGCGCCTATCTCCTGCCCCTGATCGGCCTGCTCTTCGGCGGCGCCCTGCTGATCGACTGGCTGACGGCGCCCGGCGGGCTGCTCAGCGGCCGCGGGCCGCAAGATCTGGGGATCTGGATCGCCGGGCCGCTCTTTTTTATCGCCCTGGGCCTGGGGATCTTTAATCTCCATCAGGTGGGGCTGGTCTTGCTCGTCGCCCGGTGGGGCCGGCAGCTGCCCCTCCCCGGGGTTCCGGGGGCCGGGGCCGTGGTGCTCGCCGGCGGGTTGGCCGCGGCCGCCGCGATCCTCGCGCTGGGCGTGTTGGGGTCCGGCCTGGCCCTGGCCAGCGGCGTCCCGATCAGCGGGCCGCCCCCGGTCACCTACTGGCTGTTGCTCCTGCCGCTGCTGGTCTTGCCCTGTTATATCCTGGCCCATGACCTGGAGGCGGGCGCGCGCCAGGGTCTGCGCGGTCCCGCTGGGATCGGGGCCATCCTCAGCGCGACCGCGTTGCGCATCGCCAGCGGCGTCCTGTATATTGTCTATATCCTGGTCGCCTATGCGGTGACGTTTCTCGCCCAGCTCCTGGCCGGCCGCCCAGGCGGGACGGCAACGGTGTTAGCCGGCCTGTGGCCCTTTTTGCTCTACCTGGCCCTGGCCCCCGTGCTGGTGCTGCCCGTGCTGGCGGGGCTGGGCTGGCTGCAAGCGCAGTGGGCGCCCGCGCCCGGGCCGGGGGGGGTGCCATGACCCGCGCGCGCGGCGTGCGCCTTGCGCTGCCGCTGGCCCTGGCCCTGCTGATCGGGCTCAGCGCGGCCTGTGATACCAGCTCAGGGAGCTCGGGGGCGGTGGCGCCGGCCATAGTGCAGGAAACGCGCGGCAGTACTTTTGTCTGCCGGGATACCTTCCCGGCCGACCTGACCAGCTGCCCGCCCGGCGCGGTCGGCGACGCCGTAGTGGTTGGCGGGGGCGTCCATACCGGCCCGGGCGCGGCGACCCTGCTGATGCTCTCCGGCAGCACGCACTTTCGTTTGCAGCCCGAGAGCACGCTCCGCTATGTCGGCAACACGGGCGCGGCCGGGTCGTTTTTGCTCGCCGCCGGGCGCGTGTTCGCCGCCCATGCGCCCGGCGATCAGGCCATCCTGATCCGTAGCGGGGATGCCGCCGTGACCGAGTTGGGGACCTTGTTCACGGTGGGCATTGATCGGGCGGGCGTGATTGTCTCCGTCCAGGCGGGCCAGGTGGCCGTGGAAGTCCCGCCCGGATCGCGGCAGACGCGGACGGTCCGGGCCGGCGAGGGGCTGCTGATCCCGCCGGGCGCCACGGCGCCGCCGGTGCCCCGGCCGATGTCGCCCGGGGAGCTGGCCGTCTGGCGGCACATCGGGCCCCAGCTCCAGGTGATCCCGTGACGACCGCTGCTGGCCCGCCGGGCAGATAAGCTCTGAAAGCGAGGAACTTGCTATGTCGATGGCGCCATCCGCCCCGCCTCCCGCCCGCCGGCCCGCGCCCGCCGGCCGCCAATATCTGCTGGCCGGGGTCACGGGGCTGCTGGGGGTGCTGATCCTGGTTCTGGTCGGGACCAACCTGCTGAACCGGGGCCCCGCCCCGCCCCCGCCCACTCCATCCCCCGGACCGGCCACCGGCACGCCCGGCACGCCGTCGGCGACGCCCTTTACGGCCAACTCGGGGGTCACCTTTCCCCCGGCCAGCCCGGCCACGAGCCCGGTGGCCACGGGTCCGGCGATCACGGCGGGCCTCGGCAGCCCGGTGGCGACGACGGCCGCGCGCCTGCCGCTGCCCCAGCCGAGTGCCCCGGCCAGCGGGGTGCTGAGCGGCACGCCGGCGCTCGGCGGGGCGACTCCGCCCGAAGGCGATCTGCAAACGATCGGCGTCGTCGACGCCGGTGGGACGGCCTATGCCTGTGCCCGCCGCCAGGGGTGCCCGCTCCCGGCCGCGCCGGGCCAGCTCCTCTACCCCGGCGGCGAAGCGCGGACCGGCGCGGATGGCACCCTGCACCTGCAGACGCCCGCCGGGCTGCTGGCGCTGGCGGGCGGCACCACCGTGCAGGTCAGCGGCCTGGATGATCGCCAGGTCGCGCTCGTGCTGGCCGCCGGCCGGCTGCTGGTGCGCGCCGCCCCCGGCCGCGCCCTGGCCATGGCCGTCAGCACCGGTCCGGCGACGGTGAGCGCGACCGGTAGCAGCTTCAGCGTCGTGGCCCTGAGCGGGGCGCAAGCGGGCACCCGGGTGGCGGTGCCGGCCACGGCCCCGCGCCCCGCCCATGTCAGCACGCCCAATAACCCGGCGGGGACCGATGTCCCGCCGGGCAGCCAGGTCGACGTCCTGCCGGGCGGCGCCCTGACCGGCGCGGGGCCGCTCACCCCGGATGAGACGGCCGCGCTGCAGGCTCTCGACGGCACCGCCCCGGGCACAACCCCGGCGGCCGTCGCCCAAGTAACCACGCTGGCGGTGCCGTCGGCGCTGCCCTTCCCCACCGACGCCGTCACCGCGACGATGGTGCTGACCCCGCCCCCCGAGCAAACCCTGGGGCCGCTGACCGTGCTGCCGATCGGCGGCCCGAGCGCCACGCCGATCGGGGGGAGTGGCGCGGCCGGGACCGGCACCCCCGGGCCGGCCGGGCCGCCCGCCGCCCTGGCCTCGCCCACCCTGTCGGCGCCGGCCAACCTGCTGGCGGCGGCGGCCGGCGCCATGGGCCGGGTGACCAGTTACACCTTTGGGGCCACCCGCGGCGCCGACCCGGCCACCGCCGAGTTCAGCGCCGGCAGCGTGGCCGGCGACACCGCGTGCTGGATCGCGACGACGAACGGCCAGCGCAGTGATTACCAGGTGCGGGGCAGCAGCGTCTTCCTCCGCCAGGGGACCGCGCCCTGGCAGCAACAGCCCGATCAACACGGCCTGCCCGCGTGGCTGACCAGCTGGCAACTGCTCGCCCAGGTCGACCCGGCGACCGTCGCCGACCTCGGCGCCGCCCCCCTGGACGCCGTCACCGTCCATCACCTGCGGGCGCGCCTGGCCCTGGCGGCCGGCGCCGACCCCCTCTGGATCGACGCGATCGTCGGCGCCGACGACCACCTGGTGCGCAGCCTGATCCTGTACACCGGCGATCCCGGCCAGAACCACCCGACCCTCAAGATCGGCTTCAGCAGCTTCGGCGCCGCCCTGTCCTGCCCGCCGCTCACCGCGCCCTGACGAGTATGCAGTAGGCAGTAGGCGGTAGGCAGTGGGGACGAGGAGGCGGGGGTCGGGGGTCAGTGCGATTTATTAGCAGAAAACATAAGATCTGTCATTCTGAGCGCAGCGAAGAATCCGCTGGGGCGCGCACCCGCAGCCCCAACGGCGCGATCAGAGTGGGGACGAAGAGGCGAGGAACATCGCGTTGTAATGGAGGCTTGCAGAGGGGGTAGTGGCACGGCGTGCCGTGCCTGATGGGCTTATGCAGCCGTGCCAAAGTAGGGGTGCCATGCCTGGAGACAAATTGGTTGCCTATCTGGGACCGGCGAACATTCATGATGGCGTCGTCGTTGCCATGCAACGGCAGAATGGCCTGATGCAGGTCACCATCCGAGGAGTGGATGGGCAAGAGATTATTATCGAATTTAGCGGCGTGGAATCGGTGACTGCACATCGAGCGGAAGGCATGATGGTATATGCGCTCGCGGAAATGGCAAGCCCCCCGCCAGCGCGCCGCTTCGTCTTCGTGAACTGGGACGACGAGGACGAGGCCCGGCTGGAAATCGCGGCTCGGGCATTTCAGGTGGTTGCGACTTGAATCCAAATTACCGGCCCTCCATGCCTAATACCCAGCTGGTGCAATTTATTAGCAGAAAACACAAGATTTGTCATTCTGAGCCCTTCGCTGCGCTCAAGGGTAAACTCCGCGCAGAATCCGCCCAGGCGGGTCCCCTGCGGCCCCATACGCATCAATCTTAAGAGGCAAGGGCCGCGAGGCGCCAACGGGCGGCGACCTGCCCCAGCCGCCCCGCAGTGACCACGGTCAGCCCGCGCAGGCGGGCTTCGTCCGCGTAGCCGCGGCTTTAGCCGCTAGGCGTCCCGCCCCAGGGCCCTGCTGCTTGTTAGGTTGATCGGCTTGGGGCGTCCCCCGCGCCCCCAACGGGGCGGTCGGGGGGGGCTGGCCCGGGCGGCGGTAGTGGGAGGGGCCCACGGCCCGCGGGCCCCGCCCCGATCCGCCGGGCATCGGATTCTTCGCGGCTGGGCGGCGCTTGACCGGGCACCCAGCGTGTGCTAACATCCAGGCTGGAGAGGAGGAGCCTGCACATGACGCGTCGTATTGCCGCGGTGGCCCACCGGCCCCACCACCCGGCCTCCGGATCGGCCCGATGATCGATACCGCCTTCGCCCAGCTACGCCTGGCCGCCTCGCTGCTGTTCGGTATCCCCTTCTCCCCGGATTCGCTGGAGCGACTGGTGGCCGCCCTGCGCGAGACCCGGCATGAGTTCGGCTCCATCGGCGCGGAGGGGGCCGAGATGGTGCAGGGGCCACCACTCGACGATGCGGCCCGCGGCGAGATGCAGTTCCGCCGCTTCCGCGCCCAGGCCACCCGCGCCGCCCGCGAGACCGCCTATTACCGCCAGGTCTTCGACCAGCTCGGCCTCGACCCGGCGCGCATGACCGCAGATGACCTGATCCGCGTGCCGCTCACCCGCAAAGAGGCCGTGCGCGCCAACCCCGACAGCTTCGTGCGCCACTCGGCGCGGCCCTACCTGCGCTGCACCACCACCGGCACCACCGGCACACCCACCAGCATCTATTTCTCCAGCTACGAAATGCGCGTCTATTTCGCCTTCACCGCCATCGGCTCCTTCTTCAGCGGCGACATCACCGACGAAGATATCGTGCAGATCAGCACCAGCGCACGGGGCACGCTCGGCAATGTCTGCCTGGCTGGGGCCTGTGCGCACCTCGGCGCGATTACATACCTGGCGGGCGTGGTGGACCCGATCCAGGCCCTGGCCCTGCTGGCCGACGAGCGCCACCTGCCCGGCAAGCGGGCACGCACCAGCATCCTCTACACCTACCCCTCCTATCTCGGCCAACTGATCGAGACCGGCCTGCGCTTGGGCTACAAGCCCACCGACTTCGGCCTGCGCCGCATCCTGGCCGGCGGCGAGGTCGTCACCGCCGGGTTGCGGGCGCGCAGCGCGGCCCTCTTCGGCGATGTGCTGTTCAGCGGTGGTTACGGCATGACCGAGATCTGGCCGTTTGGCGGCACCGAGTGCCCCGACGGCCACCTGCATTTCGAGCCGACCCAGGGGCTGCTGGAAGTGCTCGACCCCGCCACGAGGCAGCCCGCCGCGCCCGGCGCGCTCGGCACTATCGTCGCCACGCCGCTGCCGCCCTACCGCGAGACGACGCTGGTCCTGCGCTACCAGACCGAGGATGCCGTGCGCCAGCTCGCCACGCCGCCCACCTGCCGCCTGCGCCACCATCCCGCGTGCGGCCCGATCCTCGGCAAACTGCGGCTGGCCGTGCGCCATGCCGACGGCGGGACCTTCCCGCGCGATATCCTGGAAGCGGTAGAGGCCGAGGAAGCCGTGCCCCTGCCAGGGCGCTGTGGCTTCTGGGCGGTGCCCGGCGGCGTGGCCGTCGAGGTGGTCGTGCGCGACGATACGCCCGCCGTGCGCGCGGCCATCGGGCAGCGCCTGGAGGCGCAGGGCGTGCCGCTGCGCGAACTGCACCTGTATACCGACCTGGCCCAGTTGCAGCATCCTCTGCCGCTGCGCGGCGATCTGCGGGAGCAGGCGTTCGCCCTCAGCCCGTTGCCCGATCTGCTCGCCCCGGTAGAGGATCGATAGCATCACGATGGCCGCCGCGATCCTGGTCGTGCTCGGCGGCGCATGGGCCGCCATCCTGCTGAGTTGGGCCTACTTCCGGCGCTACGCCGTCACCCGCCCGCCGGTTGGCGTATTCAACCTGCGCGACATCAGCGTGATGATCGCCGGCATCGTGATCGTGCCCTATCTCTATCTGTTGCTGCCGCTCTGGCTGGTGCTCGGCTTGCTGGTGCTCAGTATGATCAGCATCCTGTACCTGCTCTGGGAGCCGCTGCTGCACGCCAGACCGGCGATCTGGGTGGCGACCCTGGTGTGCGTGGGCGGCGACCTGCTGGCGACCTGGCTGCTGGGGAGCACCCACCCGGTTGCCCAGGCGATCAACGACGGGCTGATCGTGCTGGCGGTGGTGGGCGTGACGAACCTCTGGGCGCAAAGCGGGATGCGGGCACGCGATGTGACGATCCTGGGCGGGATACTGGCCGTCTATGACTTCACGGCGACCTCGGTGTTACCGCTGATGGGCGAGATGATGACCCGGCTGGCCGGCCTGCCCCTGGCCCCGCAGGTGATCTGGGGCAGCGGCCCGACCCAGGCGCTGATCGGGCTGGGCGACCTGCTGCTGGCGGCGGTCTTTCCGCTGGTGATGCGCAAAGCGTTTGGCCGCCCGGCGGGTCTAATCGCCCTGCTGCTCGCCGCCGCTACCATCGGCGGGCTGTTCCTGTTGCCAATCACGACGATCTTCCCGGTGATGGTGCTGCTCGGTCCGCTGATGATCGGGCAGTACCTCTACTGGGCACGGCGGGCCGGGGCCGAGCGTACCACCTGGCAATATCTCCAGGCCGAACCGCGCTGATGGCCGCCCCGCCCCCGGCCCCGCCGGAGCCGGCCCCGACCTTTGCCGCCTGGCTGCGCGCCCGCCGGCAGGCACTTGGCCTGACCCAGGCGGCGCTGGCCGCCCGCACAGGGTGTTCCCTCGTCGCAGTCCGCAAGTTCGAGGCTGGTACCCGCCGCCCGGCCCCGGCGCTGGCCGGGCATCTCGCCGAGGCACTGGAGCTACCCGCCGCTGCGCATTCGGCCTTTGCCGCCTGGGCGCGCGCCGCGGCCGATCCAACTGACCTGCTCGCAGTGTTGCGCGCCACGCCGCGCTTGCCGCGTACCCCGTTGCCCCTCGCCCCGCTCCCCCTGGCGGCCACCACCTTCCTCGGCCGAGAGGCTGAACTGGCCGCGATCCAGGTGTGGGGCTATGCTACTGCTGGTGCTCAACTACTCACGCTCACTGGCACCGGGGGGGTTGGCAAGACCCGACTGGCGCTCCAGGCCGCTACGGGGCTCGGCCCGGCCTTCGCCGACGGGGTGGCGTTTGTGCCACTGGCGGCCCTACGCGATCCGACCCTGATGCTCGGCGCCCTCGCCCATGCCGTTGGCGTACCGGAAACCCCCGGCCAGTCGCTGCTGACCAGCTTGCAGGCCGCGCTGGCCGATCGGCACCTGTTGTTGGTGCTCGATAACTGCGAACATCTGCCGGCGATAGGGCCGCTGCTGGGCGCGTTATTGGCGGCCTGTCCCAGGCTGCACGTGCTCGCCACCAGCCGCGCCCCTCTGGGCCTGCCTGACGAGCAGATCCAGGTCGTGCCCACGCTGCCGGTGCCCGCGCCGCAGCACCAGTTCTCGTTGGCGGAGGTCGCGCAGAGTGCAGCGGTAGCGCTGTTCGTGGATCGGGCGCGGGTCGCCCAGCCCACTTTTGCCGTGATCGCCGCCAATGCGCCCATTGTCGCGGCCATCTGCGCGCGGCTGGATGGGCTGCCCCTGGCGCTGGAACTGGCGGCTGCTCGCATACGCCTGCTGCCGCCCGCCGCGCTGCTGGCCCGGCTGGCCGCTGCGCCCGGCTACGGTCCACTCGAGCTGCTGGCCGGGGGTAGCGAGCGGCCAGCCCGCCACCAGACCCTGCGTACCACCATCGCCTGGAGTTACGAGTTGCTGGACCCCACTGAACAGGCGCTTTTCCGCCGCATGGCCGTGTTTCGGGGCGGTGCCCGGCTGGCAGCTATCGTCGCGGTGGCGCGCGAACTACTACCCGCCGCGACGGGGGAGTTGGGTCTGGACGGGAGTGCGGCGGCAGAGGCCGAGACCGGTGGAGCAGCCCCGCCAGACGGAATCGAGGTGGCCGCCCGGCTGGCCTCCCTGGTGGACAAGAGCCTGCTTCGGCAGGTGGCCGCAGAAGGCGAAGCCCCCCGCTACATGCTGCTAGAGACGATCCGCGAATTCGCCTGGGAACAACTGGCGGCGGCGGGCGGGGAACAGGCGACCGGGCAGGCTCATGCGCGGGTCTATCTGATCCTGGCCGAAGCAGCGGTCCCACACTTCGATACCGCCCAGGAGTCCGCCTGGTTGGACCGCCTGGCGGCGGAGCAGGACAATCTGCGCGCGGCCCTCGATTGGGCGCGCGCCTCCGACCCGAGCATCGGCCTGCGCCTGGCCGCCGCCATCTGGCCCTTCTGGCGGAGCCGTGGGCATCTCCGCGAGGGCTACAGTTACCTGACGGAGTTCCTGACCCGCGCCCCGGCGCTGACCGCGTGGCGGGCCAAAGCCTTGCAAGGGGCGGGCGCGCTCGCCTATTTCCTGGGCGACCAGGAGGCCGCCGAAGCCTGGCACACCCAGAGCCTGGATTGCTATCATGCTCTGGGCGATATAGCGGGCGAAGCGGGGGCCCTGGCGGATGTAGCGATCTATGCCTATGAGCGCGGCGCGTATCCGGCGGCGCAAGCCCGCTATGAAGCGAGTTTGCGGCTTTACCAGCAGATCGCGCCGGGAGCCGGGCGGGCGTTTGTGCTGATGATGCTGGGGAACACGATCTTGCAGACGGGCGACGCGGCGCGCGCCAGGCACCTGCTCGCAGAGAGCCTGGATCTGTACCGGGCGGTCGGGGCGAACCGGGGCATTTTGATGGCGCTCACAGCCCAGGGTGAGATGGCCCGCCAGTTAGGTGCCGATCGGGCGGCGCGGACCTGTTACGCGCAATGTGTGGCCCTCTGTCGCGCCACGCAGAATACGCACTATTTGCCGTTAAGCCTGCATAATTTGGGACAAGCTCTTTTGCGCCTGGGCGACGATGCCCAGGCCGCCGCGACCTTTACCGAAGGACTGCGGCGCGCCGGGGAAGTGGGCAACCAGCGGGCCGCAGCTTTGTGCGTGGCCGGCCTCGGCGGCGTGGCCGTGGTACGGGGCCAGGCCCTACATGCCGCGCACCTGCTGGCGGCGGCCCCGACCCTGCTGACCGCCCATGGCCAGCAGCTGGAACCTATGGATGCTACGGTCTACGCGCAATTTGTGGCCCGAAGCCGGGAACAACTCGATCCGGCAACCTGGCAGGCCGCCTGGACCGCCGGCCAAACCCTGACTCTGGCGCAGGCTATGGAGTACGCATTGCAACCACGCCCGCCCGGCCCCGCCGCGGAGCCGGTATCACCGAGTGATACAAGGCCGGGCCATCCCCTGACCCCCCGCGAACGCGAGGTGCTGCGCTACCTGACAACCGGGCTGACCAATCGGCAAATCGCGGCGGTGTTGGGCATGAGTGTGAACGCCGTCGAGCGCCACCTGGGCACGATCTATAGCAAATTCGACCTGCACTCGCGTAGCGCCGTCACCCGCTACGCCATTGACCACGGCCTGATCTGAGCGCGCACCGCTGTGCTTCCAGATGGACACCCCGGCGATCAAAATCACTGGAATCCGTATCGGGG
>Ga0070730_10003763_pt1 | contig 13497 bp, 11 predicted proteins | sample Coa_R1_3_FD_66447 | JGI IMG/M metagenome (GOLD analysis project Ga0070730, IMG submission 66447) | Surface soil microbial communities from Centralia Pennsylvania, which are recovering from an underground coalmine fire - Coalmine... | ecosystem: Environmental > Terrestrial > Soil > Unclassified ...
CCCTAAACCGCACAGGCAAGAGTGCCTGTGCTACTCCTAAGAAGGAATGCAATGATACGATCGAAAATCGCGTCGCGCTTCAAGCGCGCTACAACGATGACGTTTCTGTGGGCACTCATGGCGCTGGCGCTGCATGTGTGGCCAAGCATGGTCGCGCCGGCGCACGCGCAGGGCTCGCGCAAAGACGACATCGTCTTCAACTCGCGCGGCATCCCGCTTGCCGGCGCCTCCGTGCGCGTCTGCTCCATGCCCGCGTCCGGGCAGCCGTGCTCGCCGCTCGCGCTCATTTATTCCGACTCCGCGCTCACCCAAGCCCTCGCCAATCCCACCACCACCGACGGCCTGGGCAACTATTTCTTCTACGCCGCGCCCGGAAAATACGAGATCGAGATTTCCGGCCCGGGCATCACCACCAAGCAGCTCCCCAACATCATCCTGCCCAACGATCCCAGCTCGCCGACCTTCAGCAGCCTCAGCAGCAGCGGCGCCATCAGCGCCTTCTCGCTGAACCTGGCCGGCAACCTCACCGTTAACGGCAACACTTCCGTCATCGGCAATCTGGCCAGCGGCACGCTTAATCTTTCCAATCAATTCACGCCGCCCGGCGCAGCCAGCAGCGGCACCGTGAATCTCTACACCAAAACTGCCGACAAGCGCCTCTACTACAAAGATGACACCGGCGCGGAGATCGGCCCCATCGCCAGCGGCAGCGGCGCGCAAACCAACGTGCCAAACACGTTCACCGCGCAGCAAAATTTCGATTCCAACTTCGAGTCCAAAGGTCCTAATCCCTATTTCAGCCTGGCGCGTTATGGCGGCTACGGCAGCTCCAGTAACCCGCCGCCCTCCACCACCGGCAGCATCAGCTCCGCCAGCAGCACCTTAACCCTGGCCAGCGCGCTGGACTTCGCCAACGGGCAGGGAATCGTGGTCTACAAAGCCGGCCCCGCCACCACGCTGACCACGCCCGGCACGCCCACCGTAACGCCAACCTATTTACTGAACGGCGCCACCACCTACACCTATCAGGTAATCGCCGAAGATCGCCAGGGTGGCTTGACCGCGGCCAGCGCCAGCGGCCAAACCACCACCGGCGCTTCCACGCTCGGTACCAACAACATCGCCTTCGCCAGTTGCGTGCGTACCAACGGTGTGGCCGTCTATACTTCCAGCGTCGCGCACAATTTGCAGTCCGGCTCGCAGGTCAACATCAGCGGCTTCAGCGGCGGCGTTTTTGATTCCTGTAACGGCGTCAAGACCATCGCCTCGGTTACTTCCACCACCTTCACCACCAATGACGGCCCGCTACCCAACGAAACCAATACCACCGGCACACCGAACGTCGGCGTCATCGCTTGCAACACGCTGACGTTTCCTTCCGGCAGTTTCAGCGGCATCAACACCATTCATTACTGGATTTATCGTAACGGTGCGCTGGCGGGCGTCGCGCCCGGCATCGATCCCTGGTTCCAGGATTGCGGCAGCAATGTCACCGGTGTGCCCAGTTATGTGCCCGGCACTCCGCCCGGCGCCGCCCAGCCCGGGTATCTGGTCAGCACCATCGTCTCCGGCGCGGGTACCACCACGTTGACGCTGGCGAACGCCGCCGCCGCCACCGTATCCGGCGCCGCCGTCCTGCACGACAATTCCTTGAGCCTGAAAGCCGCGGTGCAGGCCGCCTACAACGCCGGAGGCGGCTCGGTGTACCTCTCCAACGGCATGGGGTTCGTGCCCTTCAACGCCACCACCGACTTCACCAACGGTCTGACCAGCACTTTTTCTTACAGCGTCAAAATTCATTCCAACAACGACTTCGTGATTCTGAATCAGCCGTGGATCCCCCGCGGCGCCATGGACATCGAAGGCGAACCGCACCAGACCACCAGTTTTTCTTACGTCAATGGCACGCAGTTCGGCGGCAATGCCAATCCCATGTTCCTCATCACCGAAGTCAATGGCGTCAATGCCGTGCACTTCAGCCGCGTTCTGCTGCTTGCCAGCAATGTCCAACAGACCGCCATCATGACCGACTCCGGAACCGACGGCGGCGGGACCGCGGGATTGGTCCTGGATGATATCGATATCAATGGCAGCGGCGGTCTGGGACGCCCCCTGATCTTCAAAGGCGGTTTCGATTACTTCATTAACCGCGGGAATTGCCAGAATGGAGCCAGCACCTTCACGGGCACCTCGTGCCTGGAGCTAACCAACTCCAGCTCCGCGGTCACTACCGTCAATCCTTCGCAGGTTCCCGGCCGCGTGAAAGTGAACGGCCTATACTTCGCGGGAGGCGCCGCCAGCATCGATTGCCTGCCCAATGGTGTGGGGGTGTCCCCAATCGATTTCGAGTTTGACACCACTATTTTTGAAAGCGCCGTTGCGCCCTACTTGCGCTTCAATTGCCCGAGCGGATTCTTCAACGTCATCACTTTGCGCGATGTCGTGGAAGCCGATTCTATCGTTGGCTTTGGCACTGCCGTGGTAGATGCACAAAACGGCGGCAACATCCTGTCGCTGCTCTGGTCCGGAGGGTCGGTGGGCAACGGCAACCAGCCGCTGTTTATCGCTCCAACCGGCGCAGGTAACGCCAACGCTCTGATTATCGACGGCCCCTTCTCGAATCCCGGGAACGCCACGTTTCTCAGCTTGGCCGGGCAGGGCATAGGCGGCACTGCTTTGCTCTCCACATCCGGAAACGGCCGCATGCTGTACGCCATGGCAGCGCCGCCGGTGCCGGCGGTAGCGGTCAGCGCGGGCGGCAGCGTTCCGGTCGGCACCATTCCGTACGAGATCCAATGGATCGACGTGGACGGCAATTTCGGCGTCACCAGCCCCACCGTCAATGCCGTCACCACCACCGGCAATCAAACGGTTACGCTGGCTCCGCCGGCCCCTCCCGCCGGCGCCATCGGCTATGTACCGTATCGCAACAGCGCCAAAGCCAACCTGGCTGCTTATGGCAGTTGCGGCAGCGCTATCGTGCCGGTCGCGCAGTCCTTTGTGGACACTTCTTCCTTCGTGTGCGGCCAGTCGGCCGCCAATGCCTCGGCGGGTACCTCGATCCTCGGACCCAATGGCCTTTCCGGGCCACAGTTGCGGCTTACCTCCAGCGGATTTGTGACCGGCACTAACTTTCCCAGCGGGCTAAGCGGCAATCGCACGCTATCGATTCCGGATGTCACCGGCTATCTGCCGGTCACCAGTTATCTCAACAGCGCGTACGACAACGCCACCCGCGCCAACGGCGCCCTGGGCGCCAATTGGACGCTGGCCAACAACGGCATCAACATCAGCTCCAACAATTTTGCCGGCACCTCCGCCGCCAATGACGTGGCCTACTGGTCGGCCAGCTTGTTCAGCCCGTCCCAGTTCTCGCAGGTCACCTTGACCGCGCTGAATGGCACCACCGATTTTCCCGGCGTCGCCGTGCTGCTTTCCGGCAGCGGCGCGGCCACCCAGGGCTACAACTGCATCGAAGACACCACCAACATTTTTCTCCAGAAAATCACCGGCACCTCCAACAGTTCGCTCACCAGCGCCGCCAGCACCGGCGCGGCAGGGGATGTGCTTCGCCTGGAAGCGGCGCCCGGCGGCGTGCTGACCTGTTACAAGAACGGCGTGGCCACTCTGGTTGCTACCGACTCCTCTTACACTTCCGGCCAGCCCGGCCTGTTTTTGTTTGGCACCGTGGCCACTTCCAAAAATTGGTCCGGCGGGAATTTGCATCCGCTCACCCAGCTCGATATCGAACAGGACTGGAGCAAGACGCAGCATTTCCTGCAGGGCATGGCCATCAGCGGAGAAACACTCACCGCCAGTCCGCGCGGCGAACAAAGCGTTTTTCTGCCCGGAGCGCTCACCGCCACCTGGACCGGCTCCACCTGGACGCCGGACAAGGCCCTCACCATCACGCGCTTGCAAGTGCAGGCCAAGACCGCTGCCAGTGGCTGCACCACCAACGCCGTGGTGCGGCTCACCGATGGCGCCACCCCGGTGAATCTCACCGTAGCCGCGGCCGCCAATGACAGCGGCGCGATCGCGCAGAACTACGCCGCGGGCGCGGCGCTCACCATCGCGGTGCAAACCGCCGCCGCCGGCTGCACCACCGCCCCCGCCGACGCCAACGTAATCGTCCAGTACCGCATGCAGTAAATTTGTTTTGGAGTGTGCGGGTAGCAGCTCGCACCTCATGGAGAGATCCGCCACCCATCGTGAAGCTCGAGGTTGGCGTTCGGACGGAGCGGAATCTGCACCGCCCTACAAATTTGCGGAATAATCGAGGTGAATTGTGGAAACACAAAGTGCGGTAAAGGGTGTTGATGTTGTCGCGCTGGTGAACATCTCTACGGAGAAATGGCCGCCGCGCCAGCGCACGTATTTTGGCTCGTTGGTAGTGTCTTCCCCGCAGCCCGGCGAAGCTTTCGCCATCACTCCCATACACGGTTGCCTGGGCGTGATGGATCTCGGCGACAAGCGCACCATGGAATATCGCATCACCGCCCGCGAAATTGCCGAGGACCTTGCCCGCGAAATTAACGGCGATTCGGGGGAGGGAAGTTACCACGGCGTTTTTGTGGCCGCCGGCGATGCCCCCACCGAAGCAGAACTGGCCGACGCACGGCGCCGCCTCCAGGAATTTCAGCGCCGCCTGGTGGCTGCCGCCGATCTCGAATGGGAGCGCACGAAAAATCCCATGTTCATCACCGATCTCGAACGCCGCGCCGCGCGGCAGCTCGGGCTCGAAAAGCCCTGGCTCTACGACGCCCGCCCGCTGGCCGACTGCCCGGTATGCGCCGAGAAGATAAAGCACGGCGTTGCCGTCTGCCGCTCCTGCGGCGCCATCCTGGACCGCGAAAAAGCCGCTCAGTATGGCCTGGTCGCTGCGGAAGAAATCTCTCCACGCAAGCATCGATCGCACACGGAAAAGCGGGAACCGGAACCGGCAGGGAAGTAGTAATTGGAAAAAAATAGGCGGCGATTTCTCGCCGCCTAAAAACGTGTACTGGACACGCTTGCCAAGCAATTTCAGTCTAGCAGGCTCTTAATATCTGTCAACAGGGCGCGACGAGAGACGGTGCGGAGAGTGGGAGACTCGAACTCCTGGGGCTGCAAGCAACCCTCAGCGCTTGGCAAGCGCGTCCAGTACCCCCACTGGGAGCACCCTCCGAAGCGCGAATGCTTCGGCGTGGATCTCACAAGCACATCTGCATATACAATAAAATGACAACAGCAGGCTCATTCGACGCGCCCATCGAAATCTTTGGCGGGCTGGTCACCGATATGTCTCCCGCCGATCTTCCGCACGGCGTCTCGCCCGATTGCCAGGACGTCATCTACAGCAACAGCAACGTGGCCACGCGTCCCGGATTGCAGGCCCTGTTCGGCCCGCTGGCCGGCAATCCGACGGTCAACTACCTGAAGACGTACGAAACGCTGAACGCCACGCTGCGCACCATGCTCCTGGACTCCAACGGCGTTCTCTATAAAGAGACCACGCCCGGCACCCTGGCCACCGTGGCCAGCGGCCTCGCCGCCAGTTCTTACGCCAATTCGACAACTCTTTTCGGCCGCGAGTATCTGGCTATCGGCGACGGCAAAGCAGGCAATGATCTTCCCCGCCAGTTCGACGATACCAATTTCGATCGCGTCAGCCAAAGCGGCCCCGGCGCCGGCCCCACCGTTGTCGACGAAAATGTGATCGTCGCTGTCGCCGCCAGTCCCACCGGAGCAACGCAGCCCTCCCCGGTCGCCATCCTGGCCAGTCCCAACGGGGCCAGCGAAAACGGTTTTCTCGTCACCATCGCCACCAGCGCCGCACACGGTCTTTCCGCCGGACAATCCGTGACCGTCGCAGGCGTCGGCCTCACCGGCTACAACGGCACATTCCCGGTGGTTTCGGTCCCCAGCAGCACGCAGTTCACTTACATCGCAGGCGCCTCCGGCCTCGCCGCCTCTGGCGGCGGCACCGCCGCATCCTGCACCGCGACGATCCAGACCGCCGCGGCCCACGGCTTCGTCTCCGGCCAACTGATCACCACCACAGGCATCGGCGTCGCCTCCTACAACGGCACCTTCGCCGTCACCAGCGTCCCCGATTCCACGCATTTCACCTTCACTGCAACGATCGGCGGACTCGCCGCATCCGGAGGCGGCACCGCTTCCGCCGCCGGAAGCATCGCCGCCGGCCTGCACCGGGTCTGCGTCATTTTCCAGACCCGCCAGGGCTATCTCACCAAGCCCAGCCCAGCCACCACCTGGACCGCCAGCGGCGGCTTGCGCGCGGTGGTCACCAACATTCCTACCGGCCCTTCCAACGTTGTCGCACGCATTCTCTGCTTCACCGGTTCCGGCGGCGCCAGCTTCTTCTACGTCGGCGCCGGCGCTTCGCTCTTCAGCGGCAGCATGATCCTCAATGACAACACCTCCACTTCTGCCGTTGTCGATTTCTCCGACGCCATTCTTCTCGCCTCCACCAATGTCGACAATCTCTTCCGTCTTGTCGAACTGGGCTGCTGCGCCGGTGTGCTCGATTACGCGCAGCGCCTGTTCTGGTGGGGCGAGCGCAACAAGCTCGACAATTTCGTCAACCTCGGCTTCGACGGCGGTTTCACCGGTCCCTCGCTGCCGCACTACCCGCTGGCGTGGACTCCCGATCCCGTTTTCGCCCCCGGCGGCACCGACGAAGAGACGTTTGTAGTGTGGGGCGCGGCCTATTCCGTCGTCGGCAATGGCTCGACCGCCACGCGCGGCCTCATCACCCAAAGCGCGGTACAAGATTCGCTCGGCGCTCCGCTGATCCAGGCCAACACCGATTATTCCGTGCGCGCCCGTTGTGCACGCAATTCCACTTTGGTGCAGGGCAATCTGCGCGTGAATCTCTTCAGCGCCAGCGCCGGCATCAACACCACCGGCTTGCAGCTCACCCCGGCGCAGCTCACCACCAGTTACGTCGAATTTACCGCGCAGCTTACCGCGCCGCTCGCCAGCATACCCAGCGACCTGGTCTTGCGGGTCTATGCCGATACCACGCCCAATCTCAACGGCCAGTTATATATCGACAGCATCGAAGTTTTCCCCACCGCGCAGCCGACTGGCACTTCGCTCGTGCGCGCCAGCCGCGTCGAAGATCCGGAAAGCTATGACGGCATCGACGGCTTGCTCAGCATCGCGGAAAACAACGGCCAGGCCATTCGCGCCGCGTTCAAGCTGCGCGAGCGCCTCTATTTCGTAAAAGAGCATTCGCTGCACGCCACGCAAGACGACGGCACCAACGAGCCCGCGCTGTGGTCCGTCGCGGAAATTTCGCGCCGCCTGGGCACGCCCTCGGTGCGCGGTGTCGGCATCGGCGAAGACTGGGTGGTTATCGCCCATCGCACCGGCTTGTACATTTTCAATGGCGGCGAGCCGGTAAAAATCTCGCAGGAAATTCAGCCCACTTGGAATCAGATCAATTGGCAGTATGGCCATACGCTGTGGGTCACCGTGGACACCAAGGAGCGCCGCATTTTGGTGGGCGCGCCCATGGGCAACGCCACCTCGCCCAACAAAATCCTGATGCTCGATTACCGCGATCTCGATTCCGCGGACGATATCGCCGCACGTCCGCCCATCAACATCACCCTCACGGGACGCAAGACCGCTACCGACAAAACGCGTAAGTGGTCCCCCTGGACCATCGCCGCAAATTCCTGCGCGCTCCTCGAGCGCATCGACGGCACCGCTCTCCTGGCTTTAGGTGGGGGATTGCCCGGCGTAGGCGGAAGCGCCGCCACCGGCAAAGCTTACCAGCTAAGCGCCACGCAATTTTCCGACGATGGCAGCGCCATCCCCAGCTACTACACCACCCACTATTTTCCCGAGCGCGCCGTCGAGCAATCGCTGAGCCTCGGCGCGCACCGCAAACTGTTCAGCTATCTCACCATGTACGTCGAGGGCGCCGGCTCCCTCGCGCTAACCAGCTTCACCAATTCGCCCAGCGCCCCGCAAGCCCAGCAATCCCTGCCGCTAAGCTCCCCGGCAGTAAAAGATTTGGAGCTGCCGATCAACGTCTTAGGAGAACGAGTAGCCTTCCAGGTAAGCACAAATCAGAGCGGCGCCTGGTTCCGCCTGCAAAAATTCACCCCATCGCTGAGGATCGACCCGTGGTCTCCAGTCCGCGGCCTGAACTGAGTCATAGGAGCGCAAGCCCTCCCACCGCTAACAATAGACCGAACGCTTTGACCCCGAGGCTTATTTTTGATAGGAAGTTAAACGCCGCTTCTTATAGATATTAGATCGGGTTAAGGCGCCTTATGCCAGATACAGGTTTGAGTGAACCGCCGTCGGCTCAGGAAGCCTTTGAACGAACGGATCGCATCGCTGTTCTAACTCAAGCCGCTATCTTGTTGATACTCGGTTTCCAGCTGAGAGGTGAGGCGATAAACCTTGAAGACGCATTGCCAAAAGAGGACCTTTCCATTCTTAGAATTCCTCCGCTTCCACCATCACGAGGGCGAATTAATCCTCAAAGTGTACGGCAGTCCTTGGCATCTCGATTTCTTACTTCCGTCGCCTCTCCGGTGCCACCCGGAGGCGATGTAACATGGCGCCCTGATATCTTCGCTGTATTGGCAACCGATCATTTACGCGATGCTACAACATTCTCGGCCATAAGCTTAATGGAGGCTTGCCTTCGGCATCCTCATGAGATTGTCCGCGTAGCAGCCGCGGCCGCTTACCATGATTGGTCTTCCGAAACCCTGAGGCTCACGGCAATTCTCGAAGAGGGAACCCGAAGCGCAGATCTCTTGGTCCGTCAACTCGCCGCAACCGCTCTTGCGCAAGTAAATCCGGGCAACGTCCGTTTGAGCGATTTTCAAGGATCGTCCGGACGGGCAGCTGGCGCTGGAGGTGGACACACAGCAATGCTCGTTCACGGAACTTGGGCTCTAGGTGCCATTTGGTGGCAGCCCCGTGGAGATTTCCATTCATACTTGCTCAAAGAGGTTCGGACCGATCTATATGACAATAACGACCGCTTTGCCTGGTCGGGCGGTTACAGCCCCGATGCGCGCGCCCTGGCGGCAGACGACCTTTTGAGGTGGGTGAGCATTCACAAAGAAGAGGGGCTCGATCTCTTCACTCATAGCCACGGTGGCAGCGTGGCTATGCTAGCCACTCATACCGGGCTCCAGATTGGCGAGCTCGTTTTACTCAGTTGCCCCGTCCACTTTCCTAAATACGTCCCTGACTTCACTCGCGTACGAAAGATTGTCTCAATTCGCGTGCGGCTGGATTTAGTGATCCTCGCAGATCGTGGCGGACAAAGATTCAGACACCCCAAAATACAAGAGAATATTCTTCCGATTTGGTTCGATCACACTGTCACTCATAATCCCGATGTTTGGAAGAATAGCACCTATAATATCCCAGCGATGCTGTAAAACGTTCTCTTCCGTACTATCATCATAAGAATATGTGGGTTATTCCCGCTTTCGGCTTATTCGTCTGCGCGGCCGCCTGGCGCGTGACACATTTTGCACCATTTGGACGCCTGATTGTTAAGGCTCTAGGCTCAGAGAATGAGAACTTGTGCTCCATCGCCGGAATACTCCTTGTGAAGGCGGGACGATTAGCCGAGCCCTTGCTTGAGGAGTCCCTCCATAAGCGGGAGAATCTCGCGACAGTGCTCCCTATTTTGGCGGATATTGGTGACAGGGGTGTGGAATCTGAAATCCAGGGTTTTAGTCGAGACGCAGATCCCCGAATAGCGGAAGCCGCACGGCAGGCCTTGCGGGTTCTGGCTATGCAAAGATGACGGCTAATGACGGAAACTTGGTCAGAATGTCTTCGCCGAGGCAGGGTTTAGGGCAGCATTCCGATTCCGGCGTATTACATGGCTGAGAGAGAGCTAGCTCATCCCATCATCGTGGAAGCAGACTCCGACGGCTATTTTGTCTTTTGTCCATCGCTGCAAGGCTGTTACAGCCAGGGAGAAACCTACGAGGAAGCCCTCGAGAACATCAAAGACGCGATCCGTTTGCATGTTGAAGACAGCACAGATGCCACCGACCCAGCAGAACAGCTTTAATCCAAGAAATAACCCTTAGACCCTGGTTGCCAATAAAACCATGTTGACCGTAGCCCAACTCGCGCCGCTGAAAAATCGCGACCCCTACCTCTACGAAACGCTGACGCGCATCGTGTCCGCCTTGAATGCCACCAGCCAGCGCGCCGGCGTGGACCCCAGCGTCCCCGCGCCAGCTCCGTCGCCGGTCGCTTCCATCTCCGTGCAAGCCGCCAACGGCTGGTTCGATGTTTCCATCACCGATCCATCCAACGCGCGCCCCGGCCTGTTTTATTTTGCTGAGTCCGACGTCACCCCCGCGTTCAGCGCCCCACGCGTCTATTTTCTCGGCGCATCGCGCAATCTCTACACGCAGCTCGGCAATCAGACGCTGTACTGGCGCGCCTACTCGCAATACATCGGCTCGCTCGCTTCGGTCCCGGTCAGTTTCGGCTCGCCGCCCACCGCCGTAGTCGGCGGCGGCGCCAGCGGCCCCGCACCGCAAGCATCACAAGGCAGCGGCGCTTTGCCCAACGGTCAAGTCCGCGGCGGCAACGGCTTCGGCGCCAACCCCGGCGCAAGAATCCAGCAAAAAGTTGCCCTGTAGGGGCGCAACAAGTTGCGCCCCAGCTAGCCCGGGCGCGAGCCTTGGCTTCCCAAGTTGCAGGGCCACCCTTCTTCATGCGCGTTCGCGAATATCGAGAATCGGATCTCGCGCCACTGCGCGCCATCCACGCCGCGCAAGCTTTTGACTACGCGCTGCCCGATCTCAGCAATCCGCTGTTGGTGACCAAGCTGGTTCTCGCGCAAGGAGACTGCGCACAGTCGAACGAAGCACAAGACCGCGCCATTGTAGGCGCCGCGTTCCTGCGCCTCACCGCCGAGGCCTACTTGCTGCTCGATCCCCGCGCCGGCACCCCGCGCCAGCGTTGGCAATGGCTGCTCGCCTTGCACGCCGCCGCCGAACGCGACGCCTGGCAGCGCGGGCTCGAGGACGTCCACGCCTGGCTGCCGCCGCCCATCGCCAAAACATTCGGCAAGCGCGTCACGCGCCTCGGCTGGCTCCGCGACGACACCTGGACGCCGTATTGCAAAAAGTTGCAAGCAACAAAATAAGATTTCGTTCTCTCAGGAGGTCTCAAATGGGCCGTGGCGCTCAAGCACAAACCCAGCAACTCACCGACCAGCAACTCGCCGGCATCAACGCGCTGAACCAGCAACTGCTCGGCAATCAGCAGCAGCTCGGCAATTCGCTGGCGCCGCAATTCCAAAGCATCGCCAACAATCCGGGCCTCAGCCCCGCGGACAAGGCCGCGGTCACCGCAAATTCGCAAGGTGCCCTGGCCAGCGCCTTTGACTCGCTGCAGCAGAGCGCCGCCAATCGCGCCGCGCGCACCCGCAACTCCGCCGGCTTTGCCGATCTCGCCGACGAGCTCGCGCGCCAGAAGGGAATTGCGGCAGGGAATCAAGCCCAGCAAAATCAGCTGGCCTTCAGCAACACCGCCTTCCAGCGTCAGATGGCTGCGCTGCAAGGACTCTCCGGCCTCTTCGGCGTGGACACCAATCTCCTCGGCCGCACCCTCGGCATTCCTGCCGAACTGCTCAACGTCCGCGCCAACGCCTCACGCCCCAGCGGCTTCTTCAGCTCCCTAGGCTCAAGCCTCGGCGGCACGCTAGGCGGCCTCCCCGGCCTTTTCCTCTAAAGTGTCGTACTTCCCGCAAACTAGGAATTCCCATGCCTCAGGGTTATAGCTGGCTGACCATACTCGTCCCCGTCGCCGTACAGTTCGTCGTTTTCCTGCGCTGGCTGCATCGCCGCATGCGCAACGACGAGATCACCCGCGCCTTCGTGCGCGACATCGCCACCAACCATCTGCCGCACATCTACACCGCGCTGCAAAAAATCGCCGCAAAGCAGGGAATTACGCTGGACGAAACGCCGCTGGTCCAATTCGTCGACCTCACTCACCATCGCAAGCCCTAAGGCCAGAAAACCGTGGCACCGTCATTTCTGGCGGTCCGCGTCTCTGGCCCCCAGGCAAGCATCCGCGCACTCGTTACAGGCAGCCATTCACGATGGCCTTCCCGTCACAACTCGTGCTATTGGCGCGCCGCGCCGCCGCTGCGCAATCCCTCGACCCTGCGCTGGTCTGCGCCGTCGTCGAGCAAGAATCCGCCTGGAATCCCTGGGCCGTGCGCTACGAGCCGCTCTTTTTCGCCAAATATGTCGCGTCCTTATATACCAACAACAAGGTCAGTGCGACCGAAGCCTACGCCCGCGGCTTCTCCTGGGGACTGATGCAAGTGATGGGGCAAGTCGCCCGCGAAACCGGCTTCGATGCCCCGTTTCTCTCCGCCCTATGCGATCCGGAGCAAGGCCTGGCCCTCGGCTGCAAAGTACTGCGCAAGAAATTCGACGCCATGGCCAACGACACCACGCGCGCCCTGCTAGCCTGGAACGGCGGCTCCAATCCCGCCTACCCAGCCCAAGTGTTAGCTCGCAAAGCGCACTATCTGTAACCACCGTAGGGGCGCAGCATGCTGCGCCCCAAGCGCCCAGGCGTACGAACCCCAGGTCCATAGCGCAGGTGCGCCCGCTCCTGGGAAAGCCTGCTCTGTGAGTCTAAGGTTTTCGCCAGCGTTGGCAAAATCCCGTGAATGGAGCACGAACGCGCGTCCCAAAGACCATGCCCACACGAATCACACTCCGCCTCGCGGAACTTCTCCTTCCCGTCGCGTTATGCGCCATTCTCTTCGCCGCCTGGCGCGCCGACCACCGCGAGCAAGCCAAACTCGCCGCCGATCTAGCCGCCGCCAAGCAATCCGTGGCCCAAGTCGACGCCCGCCAGCACGACCGCGACGCCCATCTCCTGCAAACCCTGGCCGCCTTGGCCGCACAGAAGCGCGCAGCCACCACCCCAGCGCAAATCGCCGCAAACCTCGCGCGACAGATTCCCCTGCCGGCCCCAATAACGCTGCAGCCCCAGCCGTGCGACCCAGGCCCTGCGGCCAGAGAATTGCCCCCGTCAACATCCGGCACAAAGGAGCGATCTGCTTCCGCGCCTCCGGTGACGCCCTGCAGCCCAGGTTTGCCTGGGTCCTCGAAGGGTCCGCCTTTTGGCCCTGACGCTCTAGATTCAGCCAGGTCCACCAAGCCCTACACCGACGCAAAACCTGCTCCGGACGGCGCCGTAATCCCCGCCGTCGATCTCAAGCCGCTTTACGACTTCACCCTCGACTGCCAAGCCTGCCAGGCCAAACTAGCCGCCGCGCAAGCCGACCTGACCGACGAGCGCGCCAAGACCGCCATCCTGACCCGGGAACGCGACCAAGCCGTCCGCACCGCAAAAGGCGGCAGCCTGATGCGCCGCATAGCCCGCAACGCCAAGTGGCTGGCCATCGGCGCCGCCGCCGGAGCCCTTGCCGCCAGGGCCCACCGCTGAATCCCACAT
>Ga0070730_10003764_pt1 | contig 13496 bp, 11 predicted proteins | sample Coa_R1_3_FD_66447 | JGI IMG/M metagenome (GOLD analysis project Ga0070730, IMG submission 66447) | Surface soil microbial communities from Centralia Pennsylvania, which are recovering from an underground coalmine fire - Coalmine... | ecosystem: Environmental > Terrestrial > Soil > Unclassified ...
CCCGTGCACACCATTGATTGGGGCTGCAAAGCCCGACCAGGTGGTAGAGGCCAGGATCGAAGGCACGTTTGACGCAATCAAAGCCAGGTCGGAGCTAGAGCCAGGCGACCGCACGACGGTCAGTGTGCGGGTCGGCGTTACGACGGTCGGCAAGACGGACACGAGCCAGGCCGGGATCGATTCTTCACCGGCTTTCGTCCAGTCCCAATAGGGAATGCTCACGTCGGGGTGAATGGCGCGCAGCGCTTGTTCAAGCTGCAACAAAAAGATGCGGTGCCAGGGCAGCAGCCGGTCATTGGTGTGCTGCATGTGCATCGCCGCGTGAACATCGACCAGGTTGCCGTACGTGCCGTTGGCGATCAGCACGTTCAGCGCGCACAGGAAGCGGCTCTGTTCAGTTGGCGTCAATGTGGCCTGATCCTTGCGTTGGTACGGCAAGAACAGGTTCCACCAGGGCGGGAGTTTCAGGCGCCGCATCACCTGCGGCTGCATTTGCAGCATCTGGGCAAACGTCATGGATTGGCCGGCGCGCATGAGTTCGATCATGTGATCGGCGCCTTTCTCGCGGCCGCCGCGCGCCGGCTGTTTCATGGCAGGCTGTTGGGTGGATTTCTTGCTCGTGCGTGGCATGGTTTGGCCTCCTTTTTATATGGTTTATTGCGTAAGTTGAATCTCTAGGATTGCCACAATGGCTCTGTCGCGAAACTCCCAAGGTTGCGGAGGCTCACGACAGAGCCGTTCGCTGTTGGGAAGGGCGAAGGTTATCGCGTCATGTCACCGTCACCGTCCCATTCATGTTCGGGCCGTGCACGCCGCAGTGATAGTTGAAGGTGCCGGCATTGGGCATGATCACCGACCAGGTGCCGCCGCCCGTATTGATGATCGGCGAGTTAGAAGGAGAGCCGGGGCTGTCCCAGCTGACCGAATGGACGTCGCCGCTGGTGTTCTTGAATAGAACCGTGTCCCCAACGTTGGCCGACCGGTTAGCCGGTGAGAACGAAAAGCCCGTCGGTCCTCCGCCGTTCACGGCATCGACTTCCCGCGTTTGTGGGCCACCTCCGCCGCCTTGGGGCGGGGGCGGTGTGTTCATGGGCATGGTCGGGCAGGGCTGGCCGGAAGGCAGCGGCGCAAACGGCGGCGCCAACTCACCGCCGTTGACGATCAGGAGCGAGCCCATCATGCCATCCATCATGTGGGCCAGCACATGGCAATGCATGTGCCACTCCCCCAACGGCGGCAGGGCGCGCATGAAGCTATTGCCCTCGTCGATCGTGAAGAAGAATGAGTTGGCTGGCCCGAACACGCGCGTATCCTCGAATTGCGAGACAGCGGTATCCATGGACCCGCCGAATTGGAGGGCCGTCGTGCCTGTGCCACTTGGACCAGGGATGACCCAGCGGTGGCCGTGAATGTGGAAGGTGTGCGCCATCGAGCCCATGCCCACCACGCCGAATTTCATCTTGGTCGTAGGTCCGGCGAGTACCGTGGGCGTGTTGCCCAGATACTTGCGCCCGTTGATGCACATCCCGATGTTGGCGAACTCGTGAAAGAGCTGCAAGTACAGCGCCTTGCTGGGCGGTGTTCGGAAACGGTCGACGCAGAAACCGATGACGGCCGTCAAGTTGTCGTTCAATTGAAAGGCCAAATCGCCGACATGCATCATGCGGGCCGACTCTGGCAGCTTAGGCGAATGGGCTTCTGGCTCAGCCGGCGGCGGTTCTTTTTCGCTTTCACTTTTTGGCCTGGCGGCCATTTCTGCCTCGGCTGCCGTACCCGTTGCTTCCATGGCCATGCCTGGCATCGGCAGCATGGCCGGCGTCCCGGCACCGAGCAGCCCGATAAAGTGGGGCAGGACGCCGACTTTCAAATTGTGTGGGAACGGGATGCAGTGAAAGTCGATCGGGTTGCCGTTGACCGAGCCATTCGGCAACAGGTTGGGATCGAGTTGGCCATTCGGCTGGCGCAGATCCACGTCTTGTTCGAGCATGGGATCGCCGGCCGGTGGATGGATGACGATGATGCCGATCGCGCCCAGGCTGACATTGTCCGAGTCACACACGGAGTGATCGTGATACAGCCAGACGCCTTGCGTCGTGGGCCAGCCGAACGTATTCCAACTATAGGTAAATGTGCCGCCGGGCGGGACACGGTCGCCTTGCTTGAAAGATCCGGTGACGCCAACGCTAGCCCACAGCGGCGCCTCCGCGCCGACGGGCTGCGCTGGGTCGGGGGGCGTCAAGGGGTAGGCGCCGTCGAAGGGCGGCGCAAAGACGAACCCGTGGGTATGCAGGCTATGCGTGCGCTGCAACACCGGCAGCGGCACAAAGAGGGGAAAGGGAATTATGCCGATGTTGCCTGGGTTGAATTTGGTAAGCACGTCGGCCTGCACCCCCGCGAGCGCGGGTTGGGCCTGGGCCGATTGGGGTTGTGGGGAGATCAGGCCGCCCATGGCGCCGCCAGCCGCCATCTGCATACTCAGACCCTTCTGGGCCACGGCTTGAGTGAATTTCAAAATGGACTGGGTGCGCATATCCATGTTGCGGAAATGGACTGTAACCGAATCACCCACACTGCACTCGATCACGGGGCCGGGGATGGTGCCCATCGTGCCGTTGTCGGTCGGGTCCAATTCGTTGATATCCCACGGGTTGACCTTGCGATCATCGGGCGCGGCCCAATTGGGGGTATAGCGGCGAAGGATCAGCGCGTCGGCAACGTCGCCGTCGGAATCGCGCACGGGCTGGAACATTTTCACACCCGTGCGGTTATGTCCGGTGACTGGCGAATGCAAGCTCGTAGTCACTGGGGGCTTGCCGCCTTGAAATTGCTCGACGTCCAGCCCAGTCATGCGGTCTTTGCCGCTGGGGCAGATGTCCCAGTTGTGGTTCTCGAGTTGTATCCAGAATTCAATGTTGGCCATGAGTTTTCTCCTCAATGCCAATCAGCGAAAAGTCACGCGATCTGGCGAACATAAAGCCGTCTGAGCGATGGTGCCCCCTTTCTTACGAGGTTATCGGGCGGTAGAAATCTGCGACGAAGCGGCTGGGCTGCGGACGCAAAAGTAAAAGCTGGGCCGACCTTATTGTGCGAGCACGCGAGGTCGGATTGATGCGCAACAAGTTGTTCGCAACAGGGCCACAAATTAGCCCCGAAATGTCCGATATGCGCATAATAGGGGCGTAGCATGCGCAGCGTCTATGTGCCGTTAGTACCAGCGAGACTTCGTTTCAAACTGAAGAGATCGGTTTTGGGCTTATGATGGGGCGCGCCAGTCCGGCCCGCGCCGCAGTAGCCGATGTGCGTCGCTATTCGCTTGAGCAGAGTGACTCGGCTGCGCTCTGCGCGAAGTTGCTCTCGCACTCCGCGTCTGACTCCGCCAATCATAAGTGGCGTCACTTCAAGGGCCTGCAGTCACGCCTATTAGTTGTTGGCCATAAAGGCCCAACCCGGCGTGACGATCAATGCAGTCGGAAACTATGCCGTGTAGTTCGAATCGAGTTGTAGGCCCGAATGTATCCGTAACCTGACGGATCGATACGCCGCGACGATGGCCTCGACCGCTTCATCCGCCCAAGGCTTGCAGCAACTTTGTCCCATCCGGACTTCCGAACCCCGTGCAAGCATCCCAGCCGGGTCCGGCCTGGTAAGCTCCGTTGTTGCCCACGGTGATGTCGCGTAGCGCACCCGCGGCCCCAAGCCGCTGGTAGAGCAAGGGGTTGAGATAGCCCACCGGCTTCCCAAGGTGCTGGTTGATCCGGGCCAACAGGCCCGCCCACAGAGGCGCGACAGCGCTCGTCCCGCCAAAGACTGCGTGCTGACCATCGACCAGGATCGAATAGCCGGTAACGGGGTCCGCGTCTCCGGCGACATCGGGCAAACCCCGGCCGGCGGCGTGCCCGGGGTTGACGGACGGCGGGATGTTCGAGGCGGACTGCCAACTGGGCAGCGCGAACGTAGCGCTGATGCCGCCGCCCGTGGCGCCGCCGGTGGGTGCGCCGTTCCAGACCACCTCCTGAGTGATCGTGCCCCCGGAGCCTTGCAGGTTGGTACCGCCGCAGGCCAAGGCATAAGGGCTGGAAGCGGGGAAATCGACGTGGGCCAAGCCGTCGGTCACGCGGTCGGCCGAGCCGTCATCTCCGGACGCGCAGCAGACCGTGACGCCCATCGTAGCGGCCGCTTGGAAGGCCTGATTGAAGGCCTGCAACGCCTGGGGCGTCCAGGCCGACTCGGCACCCCCCCAGCTAATCGATATTACGGAAGGCCGGTAGCGGGTGTCGTGGACGGCCTTGGTGATAGCGTCCAAGAAGCCTCGGTCGGTGTTTGGGGCAAAGTAGACGACGAAGCGGGCATGGGGCGCAACTGCACCCGCGACCTCAATGTCCAGCATCACTTCGCCGTCGGCATTGGGGTCGGCTCCAGGCCGGTTGTGGCCGCCATCCACGGAGATAGCCACAACCTTGGGGGCGGCCATGCCGAGTTGAGTGAAATAGGACTTGAGTTCGGCCGTCCGGTAGCCGCCGCCCAATTCGACAATCGCCACCGCCTGCCCGCTGCCATCGGTACCAGCCGGGAAGTTGTAGAGCTGGGCCACTTGGGGCGGCAGGTAAGAGATGTCTTGGGCCTGAGGCTGGGCCGCCAGGCGCCGAAAATGGGGGCTGGCTTGCGGCCGATCATCGAGACCCAGGACCGCCTGCACGATGGGCGCCAGGGCGGCCGGCACCTTGACGTCTCCCACCCGCCCACGATAGGTGCCTCCTGGATGGTCATAACGCGCTAACTCAACCCCGAAGGCAGTGCTGAGCGCCGCTACGGTGCCTGACAGCACCACGCTGCGCCGCGCCGCGCTCACCTCGACGACGTCAAGGCCGTGTTCGTGGGCGAATTCTTCGATCTGGGTCAGGTCCGCCGGATCGGCCCCTTGGGCCGCCTCATATTCTTCGCGGCTGAGGGGTTGACGTTCACGAGGCAGGCGGGCGCCTAAATCCTCAATAGAGGGCGGCGCGGCACTGGAGGGACGCGGGCGCACCAGCACCGTGACTTCGATGCGCTCGTTGGGGTCGGCGGCACCCACGACACGGGCGCCAGGCAGCGGGGCACGCTCACTTCCAGGGACAGGGGCCTTGCTTTCAGTGTCCGGCATTTTGTACTCTCCACATGGATGATGGTATCGGCGATGTCCGGCAGACTGGCGAGGGAAACATCAATCGGCCCACCAGAAAGTCAAGAACGGGCAAACGTCTCAATTGCCTGGGAAGGCGCTTTAACAGCGACCCGTTGGTAGGATAGCCCTTCGGCCTCAGCACTGTCAATATTGTGAATTGCTTAGCGAGTGAGGTGCAACCGGACGTAATATCCGGCCATCTGGCTACTCCCAGCCACCCAGGCATTCTTTACACAATCTTTAAGAAGACCACAAGCAGTCTTCAAGCTTGTGGCCTATTGTCAGGCTAATGAAACCATCGCCGGCAGCCTGGCGTTGCCGGCTTACTCAATTGGGAGACAAAAATGAATAACACGGCTCGTTCGATACTGGGGATAGGCGCCATCGTCGTGGTTGCCTTGGCCTTGGTTGGCGGAGGCGTTTTCTTCGGACAAATGTCGGGCGCTTCGGCCTACGGTCGGAACATGACACTTGCGCCTGCGCGCAGTGCAGGTGTGAGCGGCTTCACGTCAACTGGCAATTCAGCCGTTGGCGCAACGGGGGCGGGGATAATGGGGGGAGGCATGATGGGCGGGAACGTCATGAGCGGGAATATGATGGGTGGCACTTTTGGCATGATGTCTGCTGCCCGCAATGCCGCCCTCTACGGCGTTCAGCCGCTGTCGATCTCGGCGGCCCAGAACGCGGTGCAAACCTACCTGACTGGTCTGCGCAACAGCGACCTGACGGTCGGCGAAGTGATCATCTTCGATAATCAGGCTTACGCCCGGATCGACGAGAAGGGCACCGGCCACGCCGCGCTGGAAGTGCTGGTCGACCCGGTGACACTCGCGGTCTATCCTGAGCCAGGCGCCAACATGATGTGGAATCTCAAGTACGGGATGATGACCGGCTTGGGTGCCGGCGCCGTGATGACACATGCGCCTGCGCGCAGTGCAGGTGTGAGCGGCATCGGCACCGGGATGATGGGTGGCGCGACAACGGCTAACCCCAATGATCCAATGCCAGTGACATCGGAGCAGGCTGTCGAGACCGCGCAACGCTATCTCGACACCTATCTGCCGGGAGCGAAGGCCGAAACCACCGGCGACGCTTTCTATGGGTACTACACACTGGAAATCCTGCGCAACGGCCAGACGACCGGCATGCTCAGCGTGAATGGCTATACCCGGCAGGTCATTCTGCACACTTGGCACGGCCGCTTCATCGAGACGAGCGCCAAATAACTCAACGCGCGCAGCGGGCCGGCAGAAATTGGCCGGTCCCTTTTTGCGTCTGGCGGCTACAATAGGCCTGCCAACTTTCCCAGCCACAAGAGCGCCATGCCCACCACCAAAATTCTGGTCATCGACGACGAGCCAAGCATCACCAACCTGGTGAGCGCCTACCTCGGCAAAGAAGGCTATGAAGTTCGCACGGCAGCGGATGGCCCCGGCGGCCTTCTGGCCGCACGCAGCTTCAAGCCCGATTTGATCATCCTGGATATCATGCTGCCCGGACTCGATGGCCTGGAAGTGCTCGCCCGGCTGCGGCGCGAGTCGGATGTCTACGTCATCTTGCTCACGGCGCGCACGGAAGAGACCGATCGGGTCGTAGGCCTGTCGGTGGGCGCCGACGATTACGTCACCAAGCCGTTCAGCGCCCGCGAGCTGGTCGCACGGGTCAAGGCGGCCCTGCGCCGGCTACGGGGCGCTGAGCATGCTGAACTGGGCGAAGTGCTGGCCTTCCGCCACATCCGCCTCGACGGCGGCAGCCGCCAGGTGTGGTTAGATGGCCAGCCGGTCGAGCTGACCACGATCGAGTTCGACTTGCTCAAGGCCCTGGCCGAAAATCGTGGCCGGGTGCTGAGCCGCGAGCAATTGCTGGAGAAAGTGTGGGGCTACGACTACTACGGCGAGGCGCGCGTGGTGGACGTGCACCTGGGGCACATCCGGCAGAAACTGGGCGGCGAAGCGTACATCGTCACCGTCCGCGGAATTGGCTATCGCTTTGAGGATGAGGGAGACTGATGCTGAGTCGCCTGCGCCGCCACCTGGCCTGGAAGTTGTTTCTGTCTTATCTCATCGTCATCGTGGTCGGCGTGACTGTGTTGGCCACTGCCGCCGAATTGAGCGTGCCCAGCGCCTTCGACCGGCACCTGGCCGCGATGAGCGCCATGATGGGTGTTGTGCCGGGCATGAACACGGATTTGCTGGCCGGCTTTCGCGCCGCCTTAAACGAATCCCTGGCGGTGGCGGCTGGAGCGGCTGCCGTGGTAGCAGGGATCGTCAGCCTGCTGATCAGCCGGCAGGTGGTGGCCCCGGTTAACGAAATGCAGCGCGCCAGCCAGCGGATCGCCGGCGGCGATTACGATGAGCGCGTGAATGTGCCCGCGGGGCTGGCACGCGGCGAGCTGGATGAGCTCGGCGAGCTGGCGCTCAACTTCAACCAGATGGCCAGCCGGCTCGAGCAGGTGGAGAGCATGCGCCGGCAGTTGATTGGGGACGTGGCCCACGAGCTGCGCACGCCCTTGACGGCGATCAAGGGCACGATGGAGGCGCTAATCGACGACGTGCTGCCCAGTGACAAAGAGACCTTCCAACAAGTCTACCGGGAGGCAGACCGCCTGCAGCGCCTGGTGAGTGACTTGCAGGAACTCAGCCGGGTGGAGGCGCGCGCCTACCCGCTGGACCGCCGCCCCGTGCCGGTCGCCAGTTTGATGACGACCCTGGTCTCCAGGCTGGGGCGCCAGTTCGAAGAAAAGGGTGTAAGCCTGCGGACCGACCTGCCGGCCGACCTGCCGCCGCTGCTGGGCGACGAGGACCGGCTGGGCCAGGTGCTTCTCAACCTGGTGGGCAATGCGCTCCAATACACGCCGGCGGGCGGCATTGTCGCGGTGTCGGCGCGGCGAAACGGTAAGGAAGTCCAAATCGCGGTGGCCGACACCGGCATCGGCATTGCGGCCGAGCACCTGCCGCACGTGTTCGACCGCTTCTATCGTGTCGACAAGTCTCGTTCGCGGGCTGCCGGCGGCAGCGGCATCGGCCTGACCATCGCCCGGCACCTGGTCGAGGCGCACGGCGGCACGCTGCACGTTGAAAGTTCCGGGCCCGACAAGGGGAGTACCTTCACATTTTCTCTGCCGATGGCCCCGTAGCGCGTCTGAGACGCACCCCTTTACCAAACCTTTATGCTGGCTTCATGCCCGCTTCAAGCTGCGCGGTTACAGTAGAGTTGTACAAAGCAAGAGCGTTTTGATAGGAAACTGGCAGCCTAACGGCGCCGTGTTCCTGCAACCGAGACAAGGAGTGTGAGCCATGATGACGGGTTTTGGCCTGGGATGGGGGCTTTTAGGAATGGGCATGATGGTGTTGTTCTGGGGCGGTTTGGTAGTGTTGGCGGTCTTGTTGGTTCGGGCCCTGTTCCCCAGGGGGCAGCAACTTCCGCCCGGCTCCGGTGGGCGCGAACCAACGGCGCGTGAAATACTCGATCAGCGCTACGCCCGGGGTGAAATCACCGGCGAGCAGTTCGAGCAAATGAAGCGTGACTTGGCATAGCCTTAGGCCGCGGGCTACTATGGATGCGGCCCGTGCCACGCTGGCCGTGCTTCAACTGAGCCAACCCATCAGGACCCGTGCGTGACCGGGTGTTCAACCTACCGTGTCAGTCTGCGCACATTGCCCAGGCAACACGCGCCTTGCGGATTGCGTAGATCACAAGCGCATTGTCCGGCTTCGATGCCAGCATTGATGCCGACCCAAATGGCTCCTTGACCTTCGGCCGTCGCGTCCCGCACGTTGCCGACGGTGTACCGGAAGCAGTAGCAGATGGGCACGTCAGCAGGGGCAGGCTCCTTTTGGTACACGCCCTCGCGAACCTCGCCAATCATGAATGAGTGCCGGCCATCGGGCGAAAAATAGACCACGGGACAGGTCTGGGTACGACAGAAAAGGTATTCCGCGTCGCGCACGGCCCGCAGCGTCACCGCGAGCAAGGCTTTGACGGTTTGCCCTTGGACGGGCCGGCCGGTGTGTCCGCATTCCGGGCAGGCCGTCGTCCCGGGCGAGTTACGGCGAGCAATGGCTTGCATCATTCGGCGGCGTCCGCGACTGTGCCTCAGTGACCTTGTGGCTCGGGCGGTGTGGGCTTGCCGGCCTTGACGGCTTGCTCCGCCAGATCAATGACGTTGGTTGGACAGTAGACATCGTATTGACGTTTGTGCACGAGAGTTGGAATCGCCAGAACTTCGCAGCTCCCGTAGCCCATCACGGCGTTCAAAATACATGTGACCCCCAAGTACAGGATCATGCCAACCCGGAGCCCGGCCGGGAAAACCGGAACCAATGCGATCACCAACGCAGGCGCGACCATGACCAGCGAATTGAGCCAGGGATTCATGCGCGCCAGGAGCGGCTTCTCCAGCGCCAGGTAGGCCAACTCGTAGACGAGGAGAATTGCCAGGAAGGACACCAGGACCCCGCGCGCGTCCGCCCGGTCCGTGATCGAGATCATGCTCAGCCCGGCGAAGAGGACCAACAGCAGACCGCCCAGCAGCCGGACCCAGCGCCCAAGGGTGGTCGTATTCCGCCCAATCATAAATCGCCCAGACCTTGCCATATTATTTTCCTTTCGCTCCCCCGGATACGCCTACGCGGATCAGGTGACAGACACAAGCTCGCATCAGCACATCTTCGGGCAAGTCCTGCCCGGCCTGATACAGCGCGGCCAGATCGCGTTTGAGCTTTTGTAACTCGCGCATACGGATTTCGACCTCGTGCATGTGGGCGCGGATCAAATCCATCACGTGCTGGCAGGGCGGTTGGTGGCGATCGCGGACCGCCAATATTTGGGCGATCTCCGTCAGTGAAAAATCCAGCGTGCGCGCGCTGTGGATGAAGCCCAGGCGCTCGGCGTCGTTCCCATCGTAGAGCCGATAGCCGTTCGCGCTGCGCCTGGCCGGCTCCAGCAGACCAATATCCTCGTAATAGCGAATCGTCCTGGCCGGCACATTCGTTCGACCGCTCAATTCTCTAATTTGAAACATGGCGCTCACCTTGGACCTATCACGGCTATAGTCTAAACCTTCCAGCCACTGGAAGGTCAAGGGGTTGAAAACATGGGTTTTGGGGCTCAGTGGGTTGCGGGCTGCAAGTGCGATCCTTGCCCAAAGTACAAGGACCAGAAGGCCCCAGCCTTGCTCTCCAACATGTCGGGCGCGCCCATTTCCGCCACCTGGCCGTCCACCAGCACCATGATGGTGTCCGCCCGACGGATGGTGTCATAGCGATGCGTCGTAAACAGAATGATCTTGTCCTTGGCCAGTTGGGTCAGGAGGCCGAAGATCTGCCGCTCGCCGATCGGATCAAGGCTGGCGCTGGGCTCGTCCAGGATGATGAGCGGCGCGTCGTGATAAATGAGGCGCGCCAGAGCCAGCCGCTGCCACTGCCCGCCGGACAGGTCTGTGACTCCCCCAAAGCCGGCCCCTACCACCGTGTCCAGGCCGTCGGGCAGCGACTGCACCAGCTCCCACAGCCCGGCGTGACGCAGCGCCTCGCCAATCGGCTCGTCTTCATGGGCCGCCCGCTCGAAGCGCATGGTGACATTGTGTCGGATGCTGAACGGGAAGTGGCCGGGATCCTGGAACAGCACTGATTTCACGCACTCCGCCAACGGCAGCACATCTCCCGCTGTCGTGACGGCCTCCAGCGTGCCGGCCGTTGGTGGCACCAGGTCGGCCAGGAGCTTCACCAACGTGCTCTTGCCCGCTCCATTCGTCCCGACGATAGCGGTCAGGCCGGGTGAAAAAACGCAGGAGATGCCCGTCAGGGCCTGTTTTTGGTTATTGGGATAGGTGTAGGCGACGTCTTTCAACTGGATTTTGGTCAGCCTCGGCGGAGCCGGATTGTCGTGCTCCATGGGCGCGCCGGTCGCGTCGGCCTCAAATGGCTTCGACAGGAAATCAAACAAGGTCTGGGCGTAAGCCAGCGACTCCCAGAGCTCCCGCAGGTGGTAGATGAAAGTCCCAATCATCCCGGATAGAAAGGCAGCCCCCGGCACGAGCACGGCCAGGTTGGCCAGAGTCAGTTGTCCGCGGTTGATGAGCAGGCCGACCGCGGTCAATGCCAACCCCAGCCCGATAACCTGCACACCGGAGGCGGCGCTGCGCAAGCCGAGAAAGCGCGCGCTGAGCTGTTTGAGGCGGGTGAGATAGGCGTTGGCCAGAAAGGCGTGTTCGCGGGCTAACAGATCGGTGTGGTAGACGCGCACATCGCGCTGCCAGAGCGCGTCCACCTGCATGTTGGTCAGCGCTTCCAGCCGCAGTTGGGCGGGCGCGCTGCGGTCCTGCAAACTGTACAAAGCGTTGCTGAAGCGGCGTTCAATCAGGGCAGCCGGAACAGCAATAACAATGAGCGCCACGACCATCAGCGGCGCAATGATGAAGAGCGTGACCGCCAGTCCGACCAGGCCCAGCAGGATCGGCCCAGTCGAGAGCAGGGTATCCACCAGCGTAATCGAGCGATGGGAGGCTTCGCGGATCACCAGGCCGTAGCGGGCCTGGAAGGAGTTGTCTTCGAACAGAGAATAGGGGACAGACGGCAGCTTCTGCATCACCCGTTCGCTGATGGTCACCCAGGCCTGCTGCCGCAGAATGGTGGACGAGGCATCGCGCACGATGATCCCCAGACGCTGGATGAGCAGCGTCCCGATCAAGGCCAAGCCCAGCAGCGCGACCGCTGGGGTTACTTGAATGGTGCCCTGCGGCCCAGTAACGCCTTCAAACAGGCGCTGCAACAAGAACAGGATGGTCGGGAAGAAGAGCGGCTCAGGCAAGGAAGCAATGGCGCTGATGACGAACGCGCGGGGATTGCTGTGATAGAGCAGGGAAAACGTGGCGCGAATGACGGCCAACCGCTCTGGAACTAGACTTTTCATCGTCACCTCGCCTGACGGGCAACAAGCCGCACTGAATCATCATAACAAAGATCGTCTTGCCCAGGCGCCAGGGGTGGGGTGACCCACGGGCGCTGGCCACCCGTGACAATTGTCATGGCCGCGCCCACCACTGGCGTCACGAGCAAAGTCGATACGGACGGCACTTCCATCCGGCTTGCGGTCCCCATACACTGACAACTCAATACAAGTGTTGCTGGCCAGCGTGCTTGAATAATCGGCGGCAACAGAAAGGCTTAAACGTGAACCTATATTCCCTGGTTTTGTTTCTGCACGTAACCGCCGACATCGGAATCTTTATCGGCATTGGCGTGCAGCTGTTGTGTTTGGTGGCCCTGCGGCGCGCGCAAACGGTCGAGCAGGCGCGCTCATATGTCCAGCTTATCCGCATGTCTGATCCGCTGTCCACCGTCAGCGCTTTGGTTACGATTGCCGCCGGGTTCTACATGATGCTGACGGTGTGGGGCTGGCGCACAGGCTGGATCAACGTCGCCCTCGGCAGCATCCTCGTCCTCCTGGCGCCCCTCATTGGAGCCGCCATCGAGCCGCGTATGAAGGTCATTGTGGCTCTCTCAGAGGGCGCCCCCTCGGGCCAGCTGCCAGAGGAACTCCGCTCGCGGCTCCACGATCCAGTCCTGGCAACCGCGTTGCAGTCGTCAGCCGCGGTCGTGTTCGGCATCGTGTTCCTGATGACCAATAAACCGTCGCTAGCCATTTCCATTGCCGTTATGGCGGTTTTTCTCGCGCTTGGCCTGGTTTCGGGCTTACCATTCTGGTACGCGGCCCGCGCCGACCACGCCAGCCGGGCTTAGACGCTTCGCCCCCGTGAGGTACAAGGGTAGAATGGCCACAGGTGCGCCGGCAACGGTTGGCGCCTGAAATGGGCAGCGAAGGATTAGCGGCTCGATACATGACGGCAGATCGAGAGCAGGTTCGTTCTCCAGAAGCACGCGCCAACCGTCTCGAGCGGCCATCGGTCGTGACCTCGAGTGGCATTTCGGACCGCCTGTGGCGGCTCTACGCGCAAGCCTGGCTCGTGTGCCTGCTGTTCCCCATATTCTATCTCGCACAAACGCCCCTCGCGCCCATGCGCCTGTATATCGCGGCCGGTGGGCTGGTGCTCTATATCGGCCTGTATACCTGGTTCATGTGGCCGCATCCGTTACAGCTGGAAACGGCCGCCAGTTCCCGCACCGTCCGATCGTTTATCCCCCTGTCCGCTCTGGCGGTGCTGGTCATCGGACTAAGCCTTGCCTATGGCATTGCATTTCTGTGGCTTTTTGTCGGCCTTAGCGCCGTCATTGGGGTGGCGCTCTCGCCCCGGAGCGCCTTCGTGGCGGTGATGGTGTTGACGCTGCTCACCCTTGGGCTGGCGATTGGGCTGAATAGCGGCGTGGCCGGCTTG
>Ga0070730_10003765_pt1 | contig 13493 bp, 13 predicted proteins | sample Coa_R1_3_FD_66447 | JGI IMG/M metagenome (GOLD analysis project Ga0070730, IMG submission 66447) | Surface soil microbial communities from Centralia Pennsylvania, which are recovering from an underground coalmine fire - Coalmine... | ecosystem: Environmental > Terrestrial > Soil > Unclassified ...
CGTGCCTTTGTAGCGGCACGATTCATCGTGCCATCTTGCCTATTTCCCCTGAACCCCGAAGGGGCGCGAAGCCGAAGGGAGCCTCGCAGGCCACTCCTGTTTTCCGCCGTAGGTGGCGAAGCGAGGAACCTTTTTTTTGTTCGGATGGCAACACGGTCATTTCGAGCGGAGCAGCCCGATGCCTTTTCTTCACGTTCGCTCCTGCGAACGTGTCGGGCTGCGAAGAGAGAAATCTCTCTTCGCTTTCTTCCTCCCCGCGTCAAGACCGCCCGCCACGCACTCTTCTGTGGCACAGGCATTCCTGCCTGTGCTGCTTGCCCTGCCCACCCTGACCGAAGTCGAAGGAAGTTTCGAAGCGTGCCCTTGTAGCGGCACGATTCATCGTGCCGTCTTGCCTTTTTACCCTGAGTCGCGAAGGGCATTCCTGCCCGTGCTGTGAAACCACGCGACAAAGAAGCATTGACAGATACATCTATCTATGTAGAGTTAAAGGGAGGAGCACGAGGCGCGATGCGCTACTTTGATTCCTTTTCTCAGGACCTCCGCTGCGCCCTTCGCATGATGCGAAGCAATCGCGGCCTTACCGCGGTTGCCATTCTGTCCCTTGCTTTGGGAATCGGCGCAACGATTGCCATCTTCTCAGTGATTTATGCGCTGGCGCTCAGAAGGTTGCCTGTCGAGCGGCCGGAGGAGTTGGTCGAGGTGGACCGGGGTGGTGTAGGGAACCTGCACTCCTACGCTGAGTGGAAACTTTTCCAGGACCGGCAGGACATCTTTTCCGGCGTTTTGGCCTACAACTATTCTTACAACGACTTCGGCGGCCAGTTCATAATCGCGGACTCAAAAGGACAGCAGGATGTGGCGGGGCTGTATGTTTCTGGAGGGTACTTCTCAACGCTTGGCGTCTCAGCCGTTTTAGGTCGAGTTCTGCAATCTTCGGACGACCAGTCTGGTGCGACACCTGTATGCGTGATTGGTTACAAATTATGGCGGCTATTGTACGGCCAATCCGCAGATGTACTCGGCCGGGCGATCCGGGTCAACGGAAACGAATTTGTGATCGTGGGAGTGGCCCCCGCTTCCTTTTTCGGTGTGGACGTTGGCGCCACACCTGAGATCTTCATGCCACTCGAGGCAGAAAGAACGTACAGGGATTATCCCCAAGTGTTCGGACCCCAGATGCCGTCCCTAGACGATCCGGCTACGACACTCAGCATCGTCGGGCGGCTGAAGCCGGAAGTCAGTGTGGCTAAAACCAACGCCGGCTTGCAGGTTCTAGGTGCGGAAATATTCAGCGCCCTGTCGTCAAGATCCGACGACAGCAGGTGGCGACGGGTAGCGCCTCGGTCTTTCTCGGCGCGTCCCATGCCCAACGGGACCTCGAATGAATGGCTTCAAGACATGAACGTAGTGCTGCTATTGATGGTAATGGCTGCTATCGCGCTGGCCATCGCCTGCGCGAATTTGGGCAATCTCCTGCTTGCGCGAGCCACAAAGCGGCGAAGCGAAATCGCTACTCGCCTCGCTCTGGGCGCATCGCGGTGGCGTCTGGTCCGGCAACTGTTAACAGAGAGTGTTGCCTTGTCGGTAGTCGGCGCTGGGGCTGGCGTTCTCATCGCACGCTGGGGCAGCCAAGCTTTGCTTTGGGCCCTTTCGTTTCCAGGTGGTGATCCAGTTCGATTGGATCTGTCATGGGATGCCAAGCTCGCCAGCTTTGCCGTCACCGTCACTCTAGGGTGCGCTCTGCTCTTTGGCCTGGCGCCGACGTTCGGGGCAACTCAGATTTCCCTTTCCTCGGCAATGAATAACGGCGTGGCGACCGGAAAACCCAGAAGCCGCCTTATGAATTCTGTCCTCGTTGTGATGCAAGTTGCCCTGTCCCTGGCCGTACTGGTCAGTGCCGGTCTGCTGGCGCGGACACTGCAAGCGCTGCGAGCGCAGGACCCGGGCTATGACCCTCAAGGCGTCGTCACGGCTCACGCTAACTGGCCGGGAGGCCGCGAGAATGCAATGCGCGAAGTCCTCGTCGGAGAGCAATTGCTGACAGCATTTCGGTCCTTACCTGGCGTCACGTCTGCGTCATGGAACCGTGCTCGTTCAAAGCCGAGGCTTTCACAGTTGGTCGTTTCCGGGCCAGCAGGCTTCGAGCGAAGGTCTGGCTCTTACCTCCAATTCGTCTCTTCTGACTTCTTCAGAACCTGGCGGACTCCGGTGCTAGCCGGCCGGGAATTTAGTGACACGGACACCGCCACGTCACTTCCGGTAGCTATTCTTAGTGCGGACCTCGCGAGAGTGCTCTTTGGAAAAGTGAGTCCTGTCGGGCTGAAATTTCGTGAGAACGATGGCGATGGCGACGGGCACGAGTACGCAGTTGAGGTTGTCGGGGTAGTTCGAGATATACAGTTTCGCCGGCCTAGTGATGGTCCTCTTCCCATCTTGTACCGGCCGGTTTCCCAATGCGGAGATTCGTGCTCAGGGGTCGGCAGCTACGAAATTCGAGCTGCCGGTGTATTCGTCGGAACCGCTAAACGTCTCGAAGACGCGGCAGCAGCGGTTGACCCCCGTATTGTTTTGAAATGCGCTCGGTTGAGTAACATGCTCAGCGACTCCGTACACCGCAATAGCGCCATGGCGTTGATTGCTTCTACGTTCGGTTTATTCGTCGGCCTGCTGGCCATGATCGGTGTTTACGGCGTGACCTCGCATGCCACAGCGGAAAGAACGCGCGAAATCGGCATCCGCATGGCGCTGGGCGCGAAACCAAGCGACGTGCTTCGCATGTTGTTCGGTGAAATGATGCGCATAGTGGCCCTGGGAATAGCGCTCGGCGTGGGCGCGATTTTTCCGGCAGTTCAGATCATTCGCGGGGTGATTTGGGGAGTAAAGCCAACGGATCCTGTGAGCATCGGGTCTGCGATTTGCTTGATGCTCGCAATCACTGCAACTGCCGCGTATCTCCCCGCGCGTCGCGCCATGCGTGTCGATCCTCTCGTCGCGCTGCGCTACGAATGATTGCTCCGCCCGGTGCCGCAGCCTTCGCTTTTTAAGGCTGCAGGCTTAGAGTCACACTCCTTCCCGCCCAATAATCACCAGTGAAGTTCCGAGATGAATCGAGGCCGTCAAACAAATCCTTGCGGGTCAAGGTCGTTCAAATTATCAGCACATGCTTGGGCTTCTTTCTGCGTCCAGAAGGTCAGTGGTCTGGCCTCAGCGGCAAGGGAAGCTACCGAATTCGGCTTCATCACCAGCAACCCCGCAATCGACGGGTGACGCATGCAGTTGGCGGCTGTTAGGCTGGAAAGGCTGGAAAGGTCTGCCACGCCTTTCATCGCGCAGTCGTTCACCGTGTCCCAAACCATCCACTTTTCGTCTTGCTGCCTGACTTCGTATCGCATCTTGACTTCCAGATAAGTGCAGTGCTGCCGTTATGTTATATCGCGCTCCGGTTTCGCATCGGTTTTATTTGCGTTCTCCTCGCGGGTGCCGACGACGCGTCTCGGTCTCTTCGAGGCCGTTTACGGCGCGGACGATCCCATCTTTCATGAGCGCCGCGCCGAAATTGAGCAGATAGCCGAGTTTAACTCCGGTGAGACGAAGATACGTCTGCAGCTGCTTTCGGTGGGCGTTGTTAAGTTGCTCTATGGATTTCAATTCGACAATCACTTTAGCGGCGACCCAAAGATCGGCCCGGAACGCTTCATCGAACGTCATGCCCTTGTATTGAATGGCGACCGGCGCCGGCCGACCTGCAAGCCGCGGAGCATGAGTTCGTGCGCCAGCACCACCTCGCAAACGGACTCCAGAAGGCCCGGGCCTAATTGACTGGACAAGGATCACCGGCCACGCTCGTGCACTTGCCAGTCGCCATTTGTCACTCGCCGCTACACCCAGCCCAGCGATGCAAACAGCGTAATGGACCCGCACCCCAGCGCCACGCCGAGAACCATCCCGGCCAGCACATCGCTCAAGAAGTGCATCCCCAGCACGATCCGCGAGATCGCGATGCTGATCGCCAAAAAGAAAAGCGGGCCTTCGAGTGACGGGTAAAAATAACTGACTACCAGCGCCGTCGAAAACGCCGTCATCGTATGTCCTGAAGGGAACGAAAACTTGTCCGGAGGCAACACCTTCGACCAGCAGTGTGGCTCGAGCTGGCACGGTCTGGGCCGCTGACTAAGTCTCTTCAACGCCATAAACACAATAATCCCCAGCACCGCCGCCGCACCCGCCGCCCCGATTGCGGAAAAGCGCTGCGCACCACCTGCCACAAGCAACATCACTCCCAGCCCGTACCACAGCCAGCCATCTCCCATCCGCGTTGCCAGGATCATCCACAGGCGCACCCATCGCGGAGCCCGCCAACGGTTCAACCGCCGCATCAAGCGGTGGTCTCGCCGTTCGATGAATCCCCACAATGTGCGCGCTACTGCCATATCGTTAGCCCATTTAGCCCCAGTTCTCCTGAAGCGTAGAATCCAGATCCCAAAGCATGCGCGGCCGCGCCGTGGTCTGCTCCAGCGCGCGCGTCCATTTCTTGCAGAAGCGTATTTCGTTTATCCAGTGTCCGGCCGTTACGAACGGAATGAGCAACGCAACTGGCGTGAGCGCCGCCGTCCACGGCTTTTCCGCCACCATCGCGCCCACAATGCGCAGAACGTCCGCAGTCAATCGCCAATAGCTGCCGTTCTCTCCATGGACGCGTCCATTCCCCGCCCGCAGCCCGCTGAGAAACTCATCCATGGATCTGGCGCCGCGAACTTCGGTAAACACCCGGCCGACCCCGGCAATTGTGTGCGAATCGCTTCCGGCAAGCGCTACCTTCCCGACCCGCGCGGCCAGACGCGCAGCGCTGGCGTTCGCCTCGGGCCACATTTGGCCGTTCCGCGTTTCGTACGCCGGAATGTAGGAGGCAAACCAGCTGAAGTCTTCGTCGCTTCGCCGCCCTGTGAGCCCGGAGAACACGTGGTTCCCGCTGAAGAAGAGCTTCTGCTCCGTCAGGTACATCATCAATGCAATGAAATCTTTACGACGCTTTTGAATCTCCAGGTGCTGCCGCTCCGTAATGGCATAAACGCCCAAATGCATCTCCGTGCCGGTGGGCATCTGTACCGTAACTTCCTCGCTCAAGAAGAAATCAGGATGGCGTCGGAGGGCTTCTCCGGAATCGATGGAGTCGTGGTCCGTCAGCGTAACCAGGCTCATGCCCAGTTGCTTCAGGCGGGAATACACCTCCGCAGGGTCGTTGTACGACTCGCGGCAAATCCGGTTCACGATGGGAGTGTTGCACATGCCGGATGCGATCGAATGAACGTGGAGGTCGCAGCGCATGAAGCTATTGTTTACTGTCGATATGAACAAGCCATGAAGAGGTGGCGAATTGTGGATGAATGTGTCCATGGAACTCCTTGAGCACATTGGACTTCCTGAGTTATCCACATGGCATGCAGAGTGCTCATGGACTTCTCCGCTCTTTCCGTGGCAGCATGATTGCCGTGAGAAAGATTCACGTGATTTTTCATGACGGCGGAGGCGGACACCGCAACGCGGCCGTAGCCCTGCAAACCATTTCCGCACAGCAAAATCGTCCTTGGGAAATTAACCTCGTCCAATTTCAGGATTTGACCGACCGGCTGGACGTGCTGCGGAAGCTCACTGGTATCCGCATTCAGCAGCAATACAACCTGATGCTGCAGAACGGCTGGACCCTCGGCAGCAAATATTTCCTGCGCCTGCTTCAAGTTACGATTCGGCTCTTCCACCGTCCGATGGTAAATCTCCTCACCGAGTTTTGGCGTGCGCACCCCGCCGATCTGCTCGTTTCCGTTATTCCGCACTTCAACCGGCAAATCTGCGAGAGCTGGAACGCCGTTTATCCCGGCCGGCCGTTCGTCACGCTCATTACCGACCTTGCAGACTTTCCGCCGCGCTTCTGGATCGAACCTATCCCAGAACAATACGTCATTGCCGGTACCGAAAAGGCTGCAGAGCAGGCGCGCGCGTTCGGTCATGACGAGTCGCACATTTTTCGGGCGTCAGGAATGATTTTGCGGCCGGATTTTTACGCCGCCGACCAGGTAGATCCCGCAAAGCTCCGCGAGGAGATGGGCTTACGCGCTGATCTACCAACCGCTATCGTTCTTTTTGGCGGCCATGGCTCCAAAGTGATGTTTGACATCACCGAACGCCTCGATGCCGCCGGCTTGCCCGTGCAATTGATTCTTATTTGCGGCAAAAACGAACAACTCGCGCAAAGGCTCCGCTCCCGGAAGTGGAAGATGCCGGTGCACGTTATCAGCTTCACGCGGGAAGTTCATCGCATCATGCGCGCAGCGGATTTTCTGATCGGCAAGCCCGGTCCGGGAAGTATCGCGGAGGCGATGGTGCGCAAACTACCTGTCCTTATTGAATGCAACGCGTGGACGCTGCCGCAAGAGCGCTACAACGCGGAATGGGTTACGGAAAAGCGCGTGGGGATCGTACTCAAGAGTTTTCGCGAAGTCGTGAGCGGCGTACGCCAGATGTGTGAACCGGCGCAGCGTGCCGAGTTTCGCGAAAACGTTGCTCGCCTCAATAACCGCGCCATCTTCGAGATTCCGGAAATGTTGGAGAGTTTGCTGCGCGGCAGCGCCCGAAACGAACCCTCGTCGGCTGACAATCCAATTCCTGCACGCGCAAACGCTTAATTTTGCTGTGGGTTGGAAGTGGGAGCCAAACGTTCGGCGCTTTCGGCGCGGCCGGGGCGGGGAAACCGCGGTCCAGCGTCCTTATTTTCCGCTGGGAAGCGCAGCCTTGGCTTTGCGCACCGCGCCACCCAGGTCCGCGCCTTATATTTCGGAGAATCGCAGAGCTTTACGCATGCGGCGTGGGCACTGGACGTTGAACAACGGCAGTAGCAAGTCCCAACATTCGGTTCCTGAAGCTCCGAGGGAGTATTTGCGAAGAGAATCGCGGAACTCCCAAGCGCGAACACGAGCAGAATCGTGCGGACGAGTGGGTTGACGTAGGGTCGCGGCAAAGCTTCCGGAGAACATCGCATATCACTGATTCTCTGAGTCTTGGCCATAAAAACCGATAGCGCAGAGTGGTAGGAGATTTTGTTACCGTAGTCCTGGAACTGGCTTCGCGCGTCCCGGCGTGCCGATTGGGCGGCGAAGAGGTCCGACGGCCGTCGAAGTTGGTTCGTATTTAACCGAGAGGTTAAATACGAGGGAGCGCCGGCGAACTTAAAGAGTTTTTTAAGTATATAACGTTAACTAACTAGCGTACGGCAATTATCGGGATTATAGGGCTGGGGGCGGTTCCCGTTTCAGATTCGTATTCGTTCCAAACTGAAATCGCAGGCCGATTTGGGGAGCCCACGCAGCCCCTGAGGATTGTGCAACTCCATAAGAAGAAAAGCCTTATATCAAACGGCGCAGTTCTCCAACATTGGCGCGGGCCGTGCAGGATGTCCCGCATGAGTGCGTTTCAATTGACGGGTTGTAAGGATACGCGAGCGAGGGGGAAGGGGCTTGCTCGTGGCTTTTTGCAATTCGTTCCCACCTGCCTCTGAGAGGGAAGCTAGGATGGATGACCCCACGCGCCGGTGTGAAAACGACACCGGCAATGAAACGCACTCTTCAGGGCCCCCGATCCCAAGCGGGGGCCCCTTTTTTTTGCTTCCCCGGTTTTTACACCAACAAGTCCGCGCGGTATCCTTCAATTCAGTCCATTGACCGATAACGCCTTAAGACTGTGACTCTCCACGTCGAGCAAGTAGGGCTCCGGGTCCTTAACACCCCTCAAATTCCGATGCCATCTCAAGAATGCGGCCGTCTTCCCGTCCGCAGAGACTTTTAGTTCCGTCGAGTAGCTATTCGCGTTCGTGAGCTTCTCGATTCCTCCGGTATCGGGATTCAGCCGGTACACGTCGTAGTCCACGTATTCGTTAGCAGCCATGAAGAGGATAGTTCCGTCCGGCAAGTAATTCGGGTAGGCAAAAATGGGGTGCTTGCGACTTATTTCTTTCGGAACGTGAGGCCGAAAAGTACGCACGGGTGGACCAAGAGAGGTTATCGAATAAATTGCAATCTGCGGCTCCGTTTCAAGACCCTCCGTTACGACGACCATGTTCTTGCCGTCTGCTGAGACGGCAGGGCGGGATACCATATAGAAATGCTCAGTCGTCAGCTGGCGTACGTTTGTCCCGTCCAAGTTCGCGGCGAAAAAATTCCAACCATGAGGATGTGGCTGCGCGATTGGCGAGTAACTGCCGTAGAATTCCGCTCGGGAAAAAACGATTGTTGCATTGTCGGGTGAGAGAACGGGCGACAAATCGGCCACATTTGATGGCGACCACTGGTGCTCGTCTGAGCCGTCAACGTTGACGATGACAATCCGATAGCCCCTATGATCGGCGGACTCGTAAGAGTATGCGATTCGCTTTCCATCGGGAGAGAACGACGGACTCGATTCCCATCCATCTTTTGCGTCTGTCAATCTCGTTGCGACGCCAGTATCTACGGGAACTGTGTAGATGAACGATGTGTTGCCCTTTTCGGCGGCCAAGGCGATCAGCCTGCCGTTGGGAGAGACGGCGACGGCGGTAATCTGCCAGCGGGGAGTCCGTCCATGGGTCGTGCGGGCAAGTGGAAATACGAGGAGCACTGCCATAAATAGCAAAATTCGCGGGTGGCGTAGCCACATCTTTAATCCTCCCCTAGCAGACATTCGCTCACATTATTGTGCTTCAGGTCCTTCGCCGACCTGGGAGCTGCGCTTCGCAAGCTGTTCTCAACGCCTTGATGCACACGCGATGCCTAGATTGTGAGTTCTTCAAAATCAAAAATATGCAGGTCAGAGTGTAAGTGTTTATATTGGAAGAACTTACGGGAATCGCGGCTCTTTTAGGTCCAACACTTGCAAGAGCTGGCGGAGGGCCCGGCAGGCTCTGTCAGCAGAATCCGCCCACTGTCAGGTGTCACCACGTCTGCGACTCGTTCGTTGGTCCTGCATGACTTGCGATCGCGCTCGGCTGTTTCTTGTTAATTTACTTTTCGAGTGACTGCGATCGAGGCTTGGCCGAGCACGTGAGCGACTTGCGTTTCGCGCAGGCGCGAGGCGTCGTACTCGAACGAAAGCTGCTTCTTGCCTTCGTCAAAGTGGAATCGGCGCAAACCGTAGGTATTGGAAAATTCTCCGAGGCGGCGCAACTGCGCTTCCGTGAGCGGATTCTGAAGTTCGTAAGTGATTTCGACGAGTGTCATGGCGGGATTATACCGCAACGGTCAAATCGCCACGCCTTCCGCTCGTAGCCACGGTCCTGATTTCGCGCGCCGCCATCCTGGCGCCCTTAGAGCAGGCACGGCGTCGTTCCGCGGCGATACCGGGCCACGCGGGGGAGCTTGACATTCATAGCCCCAGGGGGTATATATAGCCCCAGGGGGTATATTGCATGCCCACGAACAAGATGGCCGCGCGGGGCGCCGCGGCCACGAGCCAGCAGGCCGGCGCGCCGTGCGCATGTGACTCGGAGCTGCGCAAGGCCGTTGCCGTTGATCCGGCCATCAAAGAAGCCAATCGCAAACGCCTGCGCCGCATCGAAGGGCAAATTCGCGGCCTGCAAAAGATGGTCGAAGAGGACCGCTATTGCGCCGATGTGATTACCCAGGTCGCTAGCGTGCAAGAAGCGCTGCGCGGCGTCGCCCGCAACCTGATGAAGAATCATCTCCACCATTGCGCGGCCAAAGCACTGCAAAGCGGTAAGAAGGAAGAGAGCGAAGCGATGTACGACGAACTGCTCAACTTAATTTACGCGCACCTGCGTTAGCGTCCGCCCCGCGCAGGACGCAGCTAGAAAGGGAAGTACATGGAACGCGATCCAGTCTGTGGAATGACGGTAGACCCGGCGAAAGCCGCGGCCAAAGTCGAGCACTCCGGAAGAACCTATTCTTTCTGTTGCCCAGGCTGCGCCGCGAAATTTCAGAAGGAGCCGCAAAAATATTTGGCCTCTTCAAGCGTGATAGGGATCGTTGGAGCGGAGCACCGCGGCTCTCACGCCCACGCCCAAGCGGGCACCGCGCACGTCGCGCACCCTGCCTCGCACGCTGGCGCACCGGCTCAGGCCGCTCCAAAAGGGCAATCCGCGGCAAACGATAGCGCGGCGCAGGGAGCGCGCTACACGTGTCCGATGCACCCCGAAGTTATTCAGATCGGGCCCGGCTCGTGTCCGATTTGCGGGATGGCCCTCGAGCCGATGGACGTATTCGCGGAAGTCGAGGCCGACGCCGAATACGATTCGATGTTTCGCCGATTTTGGGTGAGCGCGGCGCTTTCGCTGCCGGTACTGATCATCGCGATGTTTGGCGATGCGCTGCGGCTGCCTTTTACTACGGCGGCGCGCAACTGGATTGAGCTCATTCTTGCGACGCCCGTGGTGCTCTGGGGCGGCTGGCCATTTTTCCAGCGCTTTTGGTCGTCCGTCGTGAACCGCAGTCCCAACATGTTCACGCTCATAGCGATCGGGACCGGCGCGGCGTATCTGGACAGCATTGTCGCGACGCTCCTGCCGCAAGTATTTCCTGCGTCGCTTCGCGACATGCACGGGGCGGTGCCAGCTTACTTTGAGGCCGCAGCGGTAATCACGACGCTGGTTCTGCTGGGCCAGGTGCTGGAACTCCGCGCGCGGCAACAAACCAGCGGCGCGATTCGCTCGCTGCTGAAGCTGGCTCCGCAGCAAGCGCATTTAGTCGGCGCAGACGGCTCCGAAAAAGATGTTGCGCTCGAAATCGTCAAGCGCGGCGACCATTTGCGGGTGCGCCCCGGCGAACGCGTTCCCGTGGACGGCATCGTGCGCGAAGGCGCGAGCGCCGTGGACGAGTCCATGATTAGCGGGGAGCCGATGCCAGTCGAAAAGCAAGCTGGCGACAGAGTCACCGGCGGCACGCTCAACGCCAGCGGCAGCTTCGTCGTGGAAGCGGTGCACGTCGGTAACGAGACGCTTCTCGCGCAAATCGTGAAGCTGGTCAGCGAAGCGCAGCGCAGCCGCGCGCCGATGCAGCGCCTAGCTGACAAGGTCGCGGCCTATTTTGTCCCCGCGGTCATCATCGCTGCCGTTGTCGCGTTTGTAGGCTGGATGGCGTTTGGGCCAGAGCCGCGATTCGCGCACGCGCTCGTTGCCGCTGTCGCCGTGCTCATCATTGCTTGTCCGTGTGCGCTGGGTCTCGCGACGCCGATGTCCATTATGGTTGCCGTTGGGCGCGGCGCGCACACGGGTGTTCTGGTGCGCAATGCGGAAGCTCTCGAAACGCTCGCCAAAGTGGATACTCTGGTGATCGACAAGACCGGCACGCTGACCGAAGGCCGGCCGCAACTCGCGAGCGCGGGAATCCTGAGTGGTACGAGCTTAACGGCGGAGCAGTTGATCTCGCTCGCCGCCAGTGTGGAGCGCTCCAGCGAACATCCGCTGGCTCGCGCCATTGTTCGCGCTGCCGAAGAAAAGAAACTTCCCATAGCGCCGGTTGCGGATTTCCTGGCCACGGCGGGCGGAGGCGCCGAAGCTACCATCGGCGGCAAGCGCGTACTCGTCGGCTCGGCTGCTTTTTTGCAGAAAAATCAAATCACGGCGCCATCGAATTTGCCGCCCGAATCGGGAATCCTCGCGTCAGGCGCGAACACTTTGGTGTTTATCGCCGTCGACGGCAAGCCCGCCGGCGTGATTTCGCTGAGCGACAAAATCAAGGCGTCTACACCCGACGCGATCCGCGCACTGGCCGCCGATGGCGTCCATGTCGTGATGCTTACCGGCGACCGTCGTGAATCCGCGACGAAAGTTGCCGAATCGCTCGGCATCAAGGAAGTGCATGCCGACATGCAGCCGCGACAAAAAGCCGAAGTTGTTCAGCATCTGCGCCAACAGGGCCGGATTGTGGCGATGGCCGGCGATGGAATTAACGACGCACCAGCGTTAGCCGCAGCGAACGTGGGCATTGCGATGGGAACGGGCACCGACGTGGCCATTGAAAGCGCGGGAATCACGCTGGTCAAAGGTGATTTGCGCGGCATCGTGCGCGCACGCAAGCTCAGCCGGGCGGCGGTCGGCAACATCAAGCAGAACCTGGCGTTTGCGTTTCTTTACAACGCGCTCGGAATTCCCATTGCGGCGGGAGTGTTCTTTCCTATTTTTGGCTGGTTGCTCAGTCCGATGCTGGCGAGCGCGGCGATGAGCTTTAGCTCCGTCTCCGTGATCGCCAACGCGTTACGACTGCGAAAAGTTTCGCTCTAGGGTGGAAGCGCGGTCAGCTCTTGCCGAGGATGGAATCGAAGTATTTCCGCATTTCGGGAGAGTCCCATTCCTGCATGCCGATAATCTTGCGCTCGATCTTGCCATCGGGTCCGATGATGTACGTTTCCGGCACCATCGTTGTGCCATACGATTCCGCAATCGGGGAGCGATTTTCCTTGGTGGCCGGGTCGCGGTAGGTTTCGAAAGTCACGCCGTGCTCGCGCAAGAAGTTTTCGTAGGCCGCCAGGTCTTCGTCGGCAGCGACGCCGAGCACCACGCCGTTCTTCGGCGCTATGTATTTTTCAAGCCGGTTGAGCGCCGGCGTCTCTTCCACGCAAGGCGGGCACCACGAGCCCCAGAAATTCAGCACCACGACTTTTCCGCGAAAGTCGGAAAGATGCATTGGTTTGCCGTGGAGATCAAACGCGAAGTCGCGGGCGCGCGTTCCGGCTACGGATGCTTCGCCGTGACGGTAGGTAGGCAGCGCAAAAACCACAATGATGCCGAGGAAGGCCACGAGCCCGCCCCAAGCCATGATTTTCAGGCCGATTCTCATCGAATGTTATACTAGCGTATCCACACGATGCGACGAAAGACCTTCGCAACGCGGAGTCCGCGCCAGCCGCTTTGCGACGGCATGTCCACGGTGAAAAATGAAGCCGGATTTTAGCGGTGTTTGGCGAGCAAATCTTGAAAACAGCACACTTCTGCGACCGAAGCCAAAAGCGATGTCGGCCAGCATCCATCACACTGACCCGGAACTTCGTGTCGAGATGGTCCTCACCAAACCTGACGGGACGGAGGTTCGCACCACCTCGCGATTTCTGACCACGGGGGAAGAGGTTAGCAATCCATTGTACGGCACAGGGATGCGGAGCCGCTGCCAGTGGATGGACAGGGAGTTGTTGGTTGAATCGTGGGTAACCTTGCGCGGCAGGGATTGGCATAGCCGGGATTTCTGGTCACTTTCCGAAGATGGCCAAACGCTGATCATGGAACACCGGGATGACGACCTGGCGGGACAAATCGCCCGGTTGGAAAGAACACACGAAGAAGTAGAATAGAGAGCACTCGCCCAGTGGCGCTCCGCATCGGCGAAATCTACTGTGACCGACGCATTGCATGACTCGAGATCGCCGCAAGAAGCTGTCTCGCCAAGCATTACCGCCATCGTTCCCGCACGCAATGAAGAAGCGGTCATCGCGGGATGCGTGGCGGCGCTCGCCGAGCA
>Ga0070730_10003766_pt1 | contig 13491 bp, 6 predicted proteins | sample Coa_R1_3_FD_66447 | JGI IMG/M metagenome (GOLD analysis project Ga0070730, IMG submission 66447) | Surface soil microbial communities from Centralia Pennsylvania, which are recovering from an underground coalmine fire - Coalmine... | ecosystem: Environmental > Terrestrial > Soil > Unclassified ...
CCGTTGCATCCAACTCGTAAAACACAATCGGGTGTGTGCTCACCGTCGCGGCCTTGGTCTGCACCGCTGCGATCCGCGTCCGCATCGATGTGACCAGGTCGTTCGCCTTATCGGCCGCGCCCACTAACGTGCCAACCGCCACAATATCCTTGTAGATATCGTCGAGATTGGCGGCGTTGCTGGTGGCATACACCGTCAATCCCAGCTTGGCCAGCGCCGCCACGTCATCCGGGCTGGTGATGCCGGCCGCCAACACCAGGTCGGGATGCAGCGCCACGATGGCTTCGGCGTTGACGTGCGGCGAGTCGCTGCCGATGCTGGGCACTTGGGTCACCTGCGGCGGATAGTCGGAGAAATCATCCCGCCCGGCCACCACCGCCTCGGCCCCCAAGGCATACAGGATCTCCGTATTGGAGGGGGCCAGCGAGACCACGTGCTGGGCCGGGCCGGCCAGTGTGACCGTGCGGCTGAGTGAATCGACCAGCGTGATCGCCGCCGGCGTTTGCGTGGCTGGAACGGCGCTTGACGTGGGCGGGACGGCTGTGGCCGGCACGGTCGTGGCCGCGGCGGGCAATGTCGGAGCCAGCACCGCGGCGGCTGTGGCGGTGGATGCCACCGGCACGGCCGTTGGCGTGGCCGTGGCGGTGGGGCTGCAACTGGTCAGCGCCATGGTGCTGGCCAGCAAAAGCGTGATAAACCAGGGACGGCGAAGGCGAGCCATTAGACAATCTCCTTAACAGTGAGTCGGCACAAACAAAAAACCCCTTGTCGCGTGACAAGGGGCAAAGGTGATAGCTGAACAGGACAGAAAATCAGTTCAGTGTTTCCACCCCCTTTCGGCGAGGTTCGTGGCAACGCATTCAAGGCGGGCGACCTGGCTTGCCAGCCTGAGCTGGCTTACAGTTGCGCGACAGCGCCGGTCTTGCACCGGCTTCGCCGTTTGGTCCCTCCCATCCGGGGGTCGGGAACCTTGACTGCTGAGCTATATGATTGTGAAAGTAATTTACATGTGAAAGCGCTGTTTGTCAATTCAACTTTCGCGGGTGTTTCGCGTGAAGATGGTAACATGCAAGGCATGTCGATTCGTAAACGTGATTTCTCACACCTTGAGAATTTTCCCGGCACAAATGGAAATTCCTTTGATGTCGTGCTGCGCATCACCGACATCACTGAAAGCTTGCCCTGGCCGGTGTTCGCGCTGGCGCTGGCGCTGCCGGCGCTCGTGATCGGCCTGCTCCATCGATCGTGGTGGCCGGCGCTGGGCTTATGGCTGTTCAGCCTGTCCGATTGGGCCTTGCTGGCCGCCCTGCCGCGCTTCGGTCGCTCGTATGGGCCGGCCAAGCCTCCGGCTGCGATGCTGGCCGTGCTGCGTTTCGTTCCGGCGTTGTTGCCCTGGCCGCTGGCCGCCGGGCTGGAGGCCTTGGGCACCTTGTTCGTCATCTATGGCTTTTGGATCGAGCCGCTGTGGCTGGACCTGACCCAGCAGCAATTGACTAGCCCCAAACTCGCGCCCGGCCGGCCGCTGCGCCTGCTGCATCTGGGCGATCTGCATGCCGAGATCGCGTTAACCGCGCGCGAGGCACGGTTGCGCCAGATGCTGCGCGAGCTGTCACCCGATGTGATCCTCTTTTCGGGCGACTTCATCAACCTGTCCTATTTGGACGACCCGCGCGCCCAGGCCGCCGCGCGCACGGTGCTGGCTGACCTGCACGCGCCTCTGGGGGTGTTCGCGGTGTCAGGCAGCCCCGCCGTCGACCTACCCGCGCTGGTGCCAAAGGTCCTGGCCGGCCTGGACAATATCCGTTGGCTCCAGGACGAGCTCGTCACCCTTACCCATGAGGGCCGGGCCATTGATCTGATTGGGCTGACCTGCACCCACAAACCCTACCTCGACGGCCCCCGCCTATGTGAAATCATCGCCGCCGCCCATCCCGGCCAGCCCCCGGTCGAGCGGCCGTTTGCCATCCTGCTGTACCACTCGCCCGACCTGGCGCCCGAAGCCGCCGAAGCCGGAGTCGATCTCCAGCTCTCGGGCCATACGCATGGCGGCCAGGTGCGGCTGCCCTTCTATGGCGCGCTGTATGCCGGTTCGCTGTACGGAAAGAGTTTCGAGTCCGGCCGCATCCAGCAAGATGGGCTTACGTTGTATGTTTCGCGCGGCATCGGTATGGAAGGCAAGGGCGCGCCGCGCGTCAGGTTTCTGACACCGCCCGAGATCACCTTGTGGGAGCTGTCTGGCTCAGCCAGACGCGCAAGCTAATGCGATGTAATTAATCCCGATCAAGGAAACAAATGGCCTCCCGATCGGGAGGCCACTGTGCTCAGGCCTCATACACGATAAAAGACTAGATCATAGAGACGACTGTGCTAAAGACGTTCCCGACAGCAGGGCCGACGAGCGCCAGGATCACGATCACGATGATGGCGACCATCACCAAGATCAAGGCATACTCGACCAACCCCTGCCCTTGTTCGCGATAAAGAAAAGGCATTCGTGGTCCTTTCCGTTCGATGAATAGAAAGAGCGGGCCTGCCTGAGCAAATTTATTATAACGATATTCTCACGAAAAGCTACTACCAAAGTACTATGGTGACCATTCTTGAATTGTTATGTCCTCCTTACGGGTCGTGCTGATCCGAGAATCGTAGACGGGCAGGCCGCTCGTGCGACCTGCCCGTCTACGTGGTCCGCCACTTATTCTCGCCCGTTCGGGCGGTTGGACTACAAAATGCCGTAGCGCCGCAAGATCACATCGCCGATCAATCCCAGTAGAAACAGCAACCCAAAGCGGCGGTTGTGACCGAATGCAAATGCCACGAACCACAGCGGCCAGGCGCCCGCCGGGTACTCCTTAGGCGCTTCTGCCGGCTTGACGTGCTGATACACTTTCCACGCCAGCCACAGGGTAGGCAGTGCAAACAACACCACCAGCATCAGCGGCGTGAAGAACCGGACGACAACCAAGTAAATGACAAAGACATACTGCAGGATCATCATCGTCACGACGATGTAACGCGCGGCGCGCTCACCCAAGATCACCGGCAGGGTGTGGATGCCCTTATCCTTATCCGCCTGATACTTGTCGATGTGCTTGCCAAAAATCACGGTCGTCGCACCGATGGCGTAAGGCAGGCCGGCCAGGACCACATTCCAGCTCCAGTTGCCGGTGATAATGAAATAACCGCCGCCGATCATGAGCGGCCCCCACACCAACAGCACCGCCATCTCACCCAGGCCGATGTATTTCAGCGGCCAGGTGTAGAACAGCACAAAGAAGGCGCCGGCCGCCAGCAGCTCCAGCGCCGGCAGCCCGCGCAGGCTCACCAGGTACGCGCCGACAATCAGGGCCAAAACCCCGGTCACCGCCGCGTAGGTCAGTTCCTGGCGCATACTCAGCAGGCCGTGTTCCAGCGGATGCGGGCCATACTGCGCGCGAAAGTAGTTGTTCTTGTCAACGCCTTTAACGTAATCGGTGACGTCGTTGAGCAAGTTGTTGGTGGCGTGCGCCAGCAGCAAACCCACAGCCACCAGCAGCCATAGCCCCAGGTTGAAGGCGCCGTCACGATAGGCCAGCAAACCGGCCACACCCACGGAAATGAAGGTGATCACCAGTACGCTGGCGCGGGTGGCGATCAGCCAGCGCGAAATGATATCGAGCTTTTTCCATTCGTCCTTAGTGATCCGCGGAATGGTCTGCAGCGCTTTGACCCACATGGATACGTTCATGCCCTTGTCCTTTCAAGCATGTCGATATGTCATAAGTGAAGCACATCACAAATTATATCGCTGCCATCCGTTTTGTCATCAATTCAGGGGCAACCAGACTGTGAAGCGCGTCCCCAGCCCAGGCTCACTCGTCACGTCAATCTGCCCCCCGTGGCGCTCGACGATTTCACGGCAAATAGCCAGGCCCAGGCCGGTACCGGGCTCGCCCGAATCGTGCGCGGTGCTCCCACGATAGAAGCGCTGGAAAAGGTGCGGGAAATCCTCGGGCGGGATGACCGGGCCATCATTCGAGAAAGTGATGCTGACCCCGGCCGTGTTGCCAATGTCGGCCAGCTCAGACGAGACGGCGGCGTGCCCGCCCGGCGGCGTATAGGCCACGGCGTTGCCCACCAGGTTCGTGAACACCTGTAGCATTTGCGCCCGCTCCACCGGCACGCGCACCGCAGCCCGATTAGGCTCGTGCCGCAGCGTCAGGTTCTTGGCGTCCGCTCGCGCCGCATGGATCGCCAGCACTTCAGTCAGTAGATCATCGAGCAAGTACAGCTCGCGCTGCAGCGGCCCAGTCTGGGTTTGCAGCCGCGATAGGTCGAGCAGATCTTCGATCAGCTTGCGCAGCCGCTCGGTCTCGCGCTGCAGCGTCGGCAAATAGCGCGCCAGCACCTCTGGCCCGCGCCGCTCCAGCAGGCTCAAGTGCAGCTTGATGTTTGTCAGCGGCGTGCGCAGCTCGTGTGAAACGTTGGAGATGAACTGGTCCTTCAGCTGATCCAGCTCGCGCAGCCGCCCATTAGCGTCGGCCAGCTCGCGCGTGCGCTCGACCACGCGCTGTTCCAGCTCCTCGGCATGCTGCCGGCTGGAGGCATACAGTTGGGCATTTTCAATCGCCAGCCCGGCCTGGTGCGCAAAGGCCTGCAGCCGGTCGGCATGGGCCGAGGTGTAAAACCCCGGCTCGAAACGGTCCAGGGTAATGAAGCCGATCACACTCCCTTTGATTAGAATCGGCGCGCCCACCAGCGATCGAATAAAGCGCGTCTCCGGCCGGGACACCCAGCCTGGGTAATTTTCAACGTCGGGAATAATGGCCGGTTGGCCGGTTTCCAGCATTTGCCGCAGGTTGGACACCTCGGCCAGTTTGTAGCGCACCCTGAGCATTTCGGCGGTGCTGAAATTGCCCTGCAGGTCGCGATTGCGCACCACCCGCGCTTCGTCCTTCTCAATCAGCAAGATATTGGCCGAATCGTGTGGCACCACATGGCCCACATCCGCCAGGATGTGATCGAGCACCTCGTCCAAATCCAGCGTGCTGTTGAGCACGGCCGCGGTGTCCCGCAGCGCCTCGGCCAGGGCGCGCTGCTCGCGCTCGGCGGCCTCCGCGCGCTGCCGGGTAAGGAACGCGCCCAGCGCACCCGCGGCGCTCTTGAGAGCCTCGACCTCGGCCGCGGACCACGCCCGTTCGCTACTGCGGTCGTCGAAGCCAACCCAGCCCCACCAATCGCCTGCGCTGATGATCGGCACCACCGCCAACGCCAGCACCCCTTGCCGCTCCATCAGCGCCCGTTCGGCGTCCGGAAAGTCGCGTACCAGGCCATTCAGGCTGCGCCCGCCGCCCAAAATCTCCACCCAGCGCGCCAGTCCGCCGGCGTCATAGGGCAGGCGCTGCAGGTCGGGGTCGGCGCTGCGCGAAGGCTGCCCCGGCGCCGCCCATTCATAACGCACGCTGGCAAACAGCCCAGCCTCTGCCGTACCTTGGTTCTGGAAAATGTAGGCCCGGCTCACCCCGGCCGCCCGGCCCAATTGCGCCAGCGCATCCGACATGACGGTGTCAGTGGCGCCGGGCATCAGCAGCTTGCCGCTGGCATAGGCCAACGCCTCCAGAATGGCATCGCGCCGGCGAGCCTCATCCAGCAGCCGTGATTTCTCAATCGCCAGCGCCATGGCATCGGCCAGCTGGCTGAGCAAGGGCAGGTTGGCCCGCACATAACCGATGGTCTGGCCCCACACCAGGTTCAGCGCACCAATCACCTGCACGCCTACCCGCAGCGGCAAATTGAGCCGCGAGCGGAAGCCAGCCGCCAACAGCGCCCCCTCGGCCATATAGGCGCTTTCAGCTTCCAGGTCGGGAGTCAGGTGGATTTTGCCGGCCAGCACGTCGGCCGCGGCGGCGGTGGCCGTGATTGGGAAGACCCCACCCTGCGCCAGTTCCGTCCGCGGTTTGTCAATCGCACTCATCGTGAACTTGGCGTGTGCGTGATCCAGCATGGCCAGGCTCACCCGCTCACAGCCGGTGATAGATTTGATGGCGGACGAAATTTGCGGAAAGGAGTCCCTGATTTCGGTGCTGGCATTCAGCAGATGCAAAATCTCGCTGGCGGTGGTCACTTCCTCGGCGTGCTGGCGAGTCTCGGCGAACAGGCGCGCGTTCTCGATCACCCCGCCGGCGTGCTGGCACAGGGTCTGGGCCAGGCGGCGCTCGCTCAGGGTAAAGGAGCGCCGCTCGCGGCTCTCCCATAGCTCGGCTTCACCCAACACATGCCCGCGCGAAACGATGGGCACGATCGCCGCCGACTTGACGCCATAACTCACCAGTCCGGCGCGCTCATGCGCCGTCAGACCTGGCTGGTCAACCTGCATCTCCATGACGGTCAGCCGCGTCAAAGCTCGAAACACCGTCGGGTTCTCGCCCAATGTGTAAACCCGTCCCAGGTCCGATTTGCGCTCCTCCAGCCGCGCGGCAGCGGTCCAGTACTCTGCCAGAACGGTGAGCGTCTCGTTGACCAGGTTGACCTCCAGGACGTAACTGCTGGTCACATTCACGGCTTCGGCCAGGTGCTTCGCCAACTGCTGCAAAACCAGCCTCGGCTCCAAATTCGCGCCCAAGTCTTGGGCCGCCGCATACAGCCGGCTCAATTCGCCCGCGCGGGCGCTGACCTCGGCGTATAAGCGCGCATTTTCGATGGCAATGGCCACCTGGCTGGCCACCGATTCGAGAAAGCGCCTGTCGGCCACGTCGAAAGCGCCTGGTTCGCTCGACTGGACCGCTGCCGCCCCAATAATGCGGTCGCGGGCAATTAGCGGCACCCCCAGCCAGGAGCGCGCGGGCAGAATGCCGCTGCGCGGCGGCACGGTCACCGGGTCCGCCAGCAGGTCTTGCACCAGCAGCGATTGCCGATTCCGCACCACCCAGCCCGTCAGGCCTTGGGTCACTGGGATGCGGCCATTGGAATAACCGTCTGTCATGGCCCAGCCGTCGGCCACCGCCAAAGACATTTCCAGCTCTTCCGTGTCAGCATGGTAGTAAGCGACCGTGAAGGCATCCGGCTTAAGCAAGGGCCGCACCTGTTCATATAGGCGGTTGAGCAGCACATCCGGATCCAGCACGCTGCCCGTTGCCAGCGCGGTTTCATACAGGCCGGCCAGGGCGCGCGTTTGCCGCTGCGACTCTTCGAACAGCCGCCCATTCACAATGGCCACGGCGGCCTGATTGGCAAAGGCGCGCACCGTTTCACCTGTCAAAGCGTCGTAAGCCCCGGGACGGGTGCTTTCGGTGGTCAAGAGGCCAACCATCTCGCCCTTGACCAGCAGTGCCGCGCCGATCCAGGAGCGAATGGTGTCGGCGCCATCGGTCTTAATCCAGCGCGGGTCGTTGGCGGTATCCGAGATCACCAGCAGTTGCTGGTCGAGCCACAATTGAGGCGGCCGGTGTTCCGAAACCTGGCGGACGTTTTCGCGCGCGATCTCCAGATCCGGAAAGCCACGGCCGGCCTCCAGCTCCATCCCGCCTTGCGCCGCCACCAGCTGCACCGAGACGCTGTCGTAAGTCACCACTTGCGCCAGCAGATCGAAAATGCGCTCGAACAGCTCCTCCAGACTCATCTGGGCCGTCAGGAGCGCGCCCACGGACTGCAAGGTTTGGGACAGGCTGAGTTGGCGGCGCTCAGCGTCAAACAGGCGCACATTCTCAATCGCCACCGCCGCCTGGTTGGCGAAGGCCGCGGCTAACTCGGCGTCGCGCTGGCCATAAAAGTTTGGCACCGCCTTGTCCAAACTGAGCAGGCCAATCACCCGTCCTTGAGCCGCCAGAGGCACCCCCAGCCAGCAGCGGATGTATTCGCTGCCCGCCAGGACGTGCCAGCGTGGGTCGCCATGTGTGTCCGCGACGATGACCGGCCGAGACGATTCCACGACCTCAGCGACGTGCGTATAAACGGACAGCGTCAGCAGCGCGCCGGCCTGCTCGGCGGCGCGAAAGCCGCTGTGGGCCACGATGGCCAGTTGATCATCGCGATACAGCAGGATCGCGGCGCTGTCATAATCCACCACGCGTGCCAGTTGCTCCAGAATCAAGCTCAACAGCCGCTCGCGATCCAGGCTGCTGCTCAGGGTGGCAGCCACTTCGCGCAGTGCTTCAGCTTGTTCGCGGGCCGCCCGCTCGGCCTCGAACAGGCGGGCATTCTCAATCGCAATCGCAGCCTGGTCGCCCAGGTGGCGCAGCACGCGCAGCTCGGACTCGGGAAAGGCGCGTGGCTGCGGATAAATCACATTCATCACGCCCACCACCCGCGCGCCAATTTTGAGGGGTAGTCCGGCGATCGCCCCGCCCCACTCGCCGGCGCTGTCGGCAAACAGCGGGTCGGCGCGCAGATCGGGCACGATGACCATCTCGCCGTGGCGCGCCACCTGGTAGGTGAGACCCTGCGGGCGCGGTTCCCAATATTCTTCGCCGGCCCCGTCGCGCGCGCGCGCCGCCGCAAACGTCAGGCGCCCGCCCGCCTCGGCCCGATACAGAAAAATAAATGCCCGCCAGGCGCCCGGCACCATGCGCATAGTGCTCTGCAGGATCGCCTTGAGCACAGTCTGTAAATCAAGGCTGGCCGTCAGGCCCAGGCTGGCCTGGCGCACGGTCTCCAGCTCGCCCGCCCGTTGTTGTTCGGCCTGGATAAGCTGCCTGAACAGCCGCAGCTTAGCGATGGCCGTGGCCACCTGGCGCGCAATGGTTATCAGCAACCGTTCGTCGGCCTGCTCGAACGCTCCCACCTGGCTACTTTCGACATTGATGACGCCTAAAACCTGCTCGCCCGAGACTAGGGGCACACACAGCTCCGAGCGCACCCCAGCCTCCGCTATCACGTAGCGCGGGTCGAGGCTGACATCGGCCACGCGCGACGGTTGTCCCGTGAGCGCCACGTGCCCGGTGATGCCGTGGCCCAACATGGTGGCAAAATGATTGTCCCCGCGATAGCTGCGATGCGAACGCAGTTGCCCCGTCTCCGGTTCCACCAGCATCACGCCGAAGTGGGCGGAGAACAGCACGTCCCCCAGGATGGTGGTCACCCGTTCCAGAAACCCGTCCTCGTCGGCGGCGTCGGCGGCAGCCGTGGCAATGGCGTGCAGGACGGTCAACTCATCCACCTGGCGCTTGGTCACACCAAACAGGCGCAGCTTGTCGAGGGCTGAGGCAGTGTGGTTGGCAATGAGCACCAGCAGACCCACTTCGCCGTCGTCAAAATGTCGCGGCCTGCGGCTGGCGACCAACAGCGCCCCGGTCTGTTGGCCCTCCAGCGTCACGGGCACGCTCAGGCTGGCGGCCGCCCCCGTTGCGGTCAGAACGGTCCCCGGCGCAAAATCAGGCGGCGGGTTGAAACCATCGACGCTGACAGGCACGCCTAGGGCCACGGTGTAGCCGATCTGCGACTGATTGCCGGGCTCGAAGCTCGCGACCTCCCCAGCCTCATTGGCCCGGCCCCAGGCCGCCCGCAGCATCAGCCTCCCGTCGCCATCCAGCAGCGCCAGCAGCGCCTGGTTGGCATGCAAGGCCAGCGCGGCGATCTCCACCACGTTGGCGCCCACGCTGGCATCATCCGGCGCGGCCAGCAGCCGCCGCGATAACTCCAGGAGAATGCCGTCGGACTCGCGCCGGCGCCGCTCGGCTCGTAGCAGTCTTTGGGTCTCGAGAGAAGCCAACACCTGGCGCAGCACGACCAGGACAATGGCGGCCACCGCGCCCCAGGTCACCACCTCGGCATTGACAAGCAGCAGCCGGCTGCGATTCCACAGCAGCACCGCCAATGCCACCACCAGCACCGCATAGGGCACGAAGGGCAGCGCCGCCTGGATGCGCCGGGCGGCCTGGCGGCCAACCAGCCGCGACACCGGCAGCGCTGGCCCCGGTCGCGCGGAGGCCTGATACGCTCCGGCGATGGCCAGCAGGCCATCGCTTACCAGCCACCCTGCGTTCATCCAGCCGCCGCTGGCAAAGTGACCGGCCAAAAATTGAAAGCCGACTGCCAGGTCGGTCAGCAAGAGCAGACAGGCGGCCACAGCCAGCAACAACAGCGGCCTGGCCCGGTTTTCAAATTGGCGGACCAATAGCCACAACACGGCAAACAGGATGACTAAATCGCCGGCCGGGTTGGCAACGGCCCTGACCAAACGCCCCACCGAGGCGGTGCCCATGGCCGAGGCTGGCCCGAACCAAATGGACCACAGGATGATGGCCGCGCCAATGCCCAATAGCCCCAAATCCAACACCAGGTTCGTCCGCTCGCTGCTGCTCATGGCCAGCACCGGCAGGTACAGCAGACCAACGATGAACAGGGGATAGTACGCGGCGTAGGTCACCACGACAAACGGTGGCATTGGTTGGCCGGCCGCCGCCGCCCCAGACAACCACCAGAAAACCGTACCCAGCAGGCTGCACGCCTGAGCCGCGGCCAGCAGGCCCCATGCCAGGCCGGCACGCGGTGCCGTGCGCAGGGCCATCCGGGCCGCCAGCACCAGCAGCACCACGGCCTCCAGGCTCGCCAGTGCCAGCGGAACATTAGCGCTTAGGTCCCTGCCCGCCGGATTGCCCGCCAAAACGGCCAGCGCCGCCAGTTCAATCACCACCAACGCCGCCGACAGTCCGGCCGTCAGCCGGATCAGCCTATCTGAGCGACGGGCAGTACCGTTAAGCACGGTGTTGTGAATCCAAAAGAGCAGGTTGGGTCATCGCATTGAGTATAGATTCGGCTCCGCCGGACGGCAAGAAGTAGGGGCGAAGCATCCGCACCAGCCGGTTGGGCCGAACGCGCACCGTTGACGCGGATGGTTCGCCCTTACGGCCAAATTTCCCAAATGCACCCGGTAGCCGCGGGTCCTTCCGCATTTGGCGGCCACCGTTCACCCGAAACTTGAAGCCCCTCCGTCAATTGGGCCTTCTACCGCGCGCGCCACGGCCGCCCACTCGCCCAGGCTCAACGTTTCGGCCCGCCGCTGCGGCAGCACGCCGGTGCCCGCTAACAGCACATCCACCTGTCCGGGCTCAAGCTGCAAGCCCCCGCTGAGCGAGTTGCGCAGTTGTTTGCGTTTCTGGCTAAAGCCGGCCTTGACCACGCGGAAGAATTGCTCCACGTTGGGCACGCTCACGGCGGGCTGCTCGCGCACGTCCAGGCGCACGATTTGCGAGTCGACCTCCGGGCGCGGATAAAACGCTCCCGCCGGCACGCGCGCTACCAGACTGGGCCGGCTGTAAAACTGAACGCTCACCGCCAACAGATTCATGTCGTCTGGCGCGGCCACCATGCGCTCAGCCACCTCGCGCTGCACGGTGAGGACGATCCGGCTCGGCCGCGCCTTGGATTCCAGCACGTGCCGGATAACCGCTGACGTGATGTAATAGGGGATATTGGCCACTACCTTATAGCCATGCGGCAGGCCCAGGCGGCCGCTCAGGTCCAGCCGCAAGATGTCACCATGGACAAGTTCCACCCGGTCATGATCCTTCAAAGTGTCTTGCAGCGCGGGGAACAGGTCGCTGTCGAGCTCCACGGCCAACACGCGACCGGCAATTTCAGCCAGGTGCCGGGTCAGACTGCCCAGGCCGGCGCCTATTTCCAGCACGGTATCGCCCGCTTCCAGGCCCGCCGCGGCGGCCACCTTCGCCAGCGTGGCCTCATCCACCAGGAAGTTCTGCCCCAGGCGCTTCTTGGGGTGGATATTGTGCTGGCGCAAGACAGAACGCACGTCGAGGGGGTTCATGGCACCGTGCTCGGGATGATCCAGCGGATGGCGCCGCTGGGCGGCACCGGGGTCAAGAAATAAACAGTCACTGGCATGTGCCAGTTTTCGTAGTTGAAGTCATCAAAGCCCAGGTCGATAAATCGCCCGCGCACCCCGCTGCCGGTGTCGGCTGCCTCGGCCAAGCCATAGCCGGGCACATACATCCGCGTCCCAAACGGCATCATTTGTCGGTCGATCGCCACTAAACCTTTGGTCAGGATTTTGCCCGACGCGGTGCGCCCGTAGCTGGGTGTGCCGGGCGTACGGTCGGTGAATTTGGCTGCATACGACGTGGCATACATCGTGAACGAGCGCCAATATTCAATCGTCCCGTCGGACGTGGCCAGGGTTCGGATGACGATGTTGCTGCCGTAGCCGATGATTTGCGGCACCGGGTTTTGCACTTGGGCCTGGGCCTCCGCCACCCGCGATACCGCCACCCCATTCTCATACCGCACGCGGGTGAGATTGCGATGCACGCCCGGCACGCCGGCCTGGATCAGTTGCAGCGTGTCAATCTCCACGTTCGGCAAGGCCTGGTAGGTAGTTTCGAACGGGATGAGCTGTTGGTCCGTCAGAATTTCTTCCCGAACCCGCACCACATTGATGCGCCCATCCGCCGGGATGGGCTGCCCGCCGGCCGGCGCCGAGTAGTCTTCGCCAACCAGGACGACCCCCAGCGCGCCAAGAGCCTCGTCCACGGTCGTGGCGCGGGTGCGGGCTTGCAGAGCCTGCCCGTCCACCTGCACCAACACCATCCGCGCGCGCGTGATATGGATGATCAGCCCAGCCGTCACTGCGGCGTCCAGGTCGGGCTCGATCGCGTCGCCCGCATACAGTTGGTAACCCAGCACCCACAACGCTGCGCCCACCGTCGCGGCTGCCGTGCGGGCGACGCGCGGCGCAGCAGAGCCATCCGCCACCGTTACCTCCACCGCGCGCTCAAGCGCCAGGCTGCGCGGCGGTTTGGCGAGCACGGTTGACGCGGACAGCGCCACGCCATCCCCCAACAGTTGATCGTCCGGTCCCAGCGTCAGCCCCAGACCGGCGATCAACCCACCCGGCACGGCGTTGGCCGTGCGCAGCAACGTGGTCTGGCCGTCGGCGCTTAGGCTGAGCAGGGGTGCGCGTGTGATCACAATGGGGACCGAGGGATCAACCGCCGCGCTCAGCGGCGGCGAAACACGATCTGCCGGGTCCAGGCTGATGCCGGCCTGGCTGAGAGCCGCGCCCACCGTGCCGCCGTTGGTTGCGAAAGTGAGCTGCCGGCCGTCAACCAGAATTTGGACCCGCCTGCCCGCATTGAGTGTGAAGACCAGGCCGGCCCCGGCGAGGAAGAGCACGCCCAGTCCCACGACGAGGTTGCGATGGATGGGTCGCATAAAAAAAGAACACACCCGGGCAGGCTTCCCGGCGGCACCCAGTGAACACCCCTTACCGCTGCTGCCTTCCGGCCCTGACGGGGTTCGAGGGTCTCTGCCGCGCCGGACCTACCCGGATGCGCTGTAAAATTATACCAGACGCACCTAAGCCGCGCCTTACGTGATTCACGCTGCACGCGAGGCAGACGCGATTGCGCAATCGGCCACACCCTCGTAGAACGGGCAATAGATGAAGTAGCCCAGCCGCTGGTAGACGCCCAGGGCTGGCGCATTGTCTTGTCGCACGTTGAGCGCAATCACCGCGCCCGGTGGCATGCGCCGCAGCAGCTCGGCAGTGACCGAACTGGT
>Ga0070730_10003767_pt1 | contig 13491 bp, 11 predicted proteins | sample Coa_R1_3_FD_66447 | JGI IMG/M metagenome (GOLD analysis project Ga0070730, IMG submission 66447) | Surface soil microbial communities from Centralia Pennsylvania, which are recovering from an underground coalmine fire - Coalmine... | ecosystem: Environmental > Terrestrial > Soil > Unclassified ...
CTCGCCGTCCTGCCGCCCCACATCTGCGACCCGCTCGAGGCGCTCCAGGACAAAAAAGAGCTGCTCGAAGTGGTCATGGACCTTGGCCGAGAGCCGGAAGCGCGCCTGCCAGGTCGCGAAGTGCTGCTGTCCACGCACACCGTTACCGAAGAAGACATCGACTACGTCGTGCAGCGGATTGGCATGTTCGGCGACGACAACCGCGCCGGCATCGAGCGCACACTGCACCGCATCTCCGCCATCCGCAACCGCGAGGGCCGCATCGTCGGCATTACCTGCCGGGTCGGCCGGGCGGTCTTCGGCACGGTCGCCATCATCCGCGACATCGTCGAGTCTGGCAGCAGCATCTTGATGATGGGTCGCCCAGGCGTCGGTAAGACGACCTTGCTGCGCGAGGCCGCGCGCGTCCTGGCTGACGATCTGCGGAAACGGGTGATGATCGTCGACACCTCCAACGAAATCGGCGGCGATGGTGACATCCCCCATCCGGCCGTCGGGCGGGCGCGCCGCATGCAGGTGCCGACGCCGTCCATGCAGCACGCGGTGATGATCGAGGCCGTCGAAAATCACATGCCCGAGGTCATCGTCATCGACGAGATCGGTACCGAGCTCGAAGCCAGCGCGGCCCGCACGATTGCCGAGCGCGGTGTGCAGCTGGTGGCCACGGCGCACGGCAACACGCTGGAAAACCTGATGATGAACCCGACGCTGTCTGACCTGATCGGCGGGATCCAGAGCGTCACGCTCAGCGATGAGGAAGCGCGTCGGCGGGGCACGCAGAAGTCGGTCCTGGAGCGCAAGGCCCCGCCCACCTTCGACGTCGTGGTGGAGATTCAGAACTGGAGTCACGTCGCCGTCCACGACAATGTCGCGGACGTCGTCGACGGCGTGCTCCGCGGCCAGCCGGTGCTGCCGACCGTTCGCCGCCGAGCCGCCGACGGCGAGGTGCTCATCGAAGAGCCGGTCATGCCGCGGGCGCATCAGACCAGTCTGCTGGACGTCGACCGGCCGACCTTCAGCCCGGCCACCCGGGCGGGCGGGGGACGCGCTCGGTCCGCGGTCGTCACCGACGAGTTTGGCTTCGAGGAGCGCCGCGCCGCGCCGACGATCGACCGCCGTCCTCCGCTCGAGCACGACCCTGGCGCGGCCAGCGCGAGCCACCGCAATGGGCGCCAGGCAGTGCGGATCTACCCGTTCGGGGTCAACCGCTCGCGCCTGGAATCACAAATCCGGAGTCTTGGCCTACCGGCCACCGTGGTCAGCGATCAACACGAGGCCGACGTCGTGTTGACGGTGCGCAATTACTATCGCCGCAAGCCCCAGGCGCTGCGGGACGCGGAGGCGAGCGGCGTGCCGGTGCACGTGTTGCGGTCAAACTCGGCCGGTAATATCGAGCAGGAGCTACTGCACATCTCGCATCTGGATGCGGCGCCGGTGCCAGGCGCTGGCCAGAATGCGCTGCATGAGACCGAGGAAGCCATCACCCGGGTGCTCGAGACGTCGGCGCCTGTCGAGCTCTCCCCCCAGAGCGCGTACATTCGTCGGCTACAGCACCAGCTCGCCGAGCAGCACAGCCTGTCCTCGCGCAGCACCGGCAAAGAGCCGTATCGTCGGGTCCGGATCTCCAAAGCGGACTGATGAGCGCTTTTCAGCGTTTCAGCCTTCGGGTGCCAGCCGGGCGGCAGCAGTTGCCGGGGTTTCCACGCTCGCTGCGTGCCTGCTACGGCATTCACCGGAAGTGAAAGAGAAGTTTCGCTTGCCTAGCAGCCGGGTCGCAGCGCCTGCCGGGGTGTCCACGCTCGACACTGCTGACGGCTGACGGCTGACAGTTCACTGTTTCGTGTTCATCACGTTTGAAGGCACCGAGGGCTCGGGCAAGTCGTTGCAGGCCCGCTTGCTCGTCTCGCGGCTTGCGGCACACGGCGTGCCCGTGTGTGCCACCCACGAACCTGGCGGCACGCCGCTGGGCGATTCGGTGCGTCAGCTGGTGCTGTTGCGCGATGATCTGCGTGTCGTCGCGCGGGCCGAGGCGCTACTGATGTGCACGTCGCGAGCGCAACTGGTCGAGGAGGTCATTCGACCCGCGCTGAGCCGCGGGGAGGTGGTGGTCTGCGACCGGTTTGCCGACTCGACGCGCGTGTATCAGGGCGCGGGCCGGGGACTGGATATGCAGGCGCTGAGCTCGGTGATATCCTTCGCAACCGCCGGTCTGCAGCCAGATATGACGGTCCTGCTAGACCTGCCTGTCGAAGTCGGATTGGCGCGCAAACACACACAGCAAGCGGGGTGGAACCGATTCGAGGCTGAGACGCTGGCGTTTCACTCAGAAGTGCGCGAGGGGTATCACGCGCTGGCCGAGAGTGAACCGCGGCGCTGGCACTGTTTTGACGGGGTGAGACCGGTGGATGAGTTGGCTGAGGACATCTGGCGCGCGGTTGCCGCGCGAATGGAACTGACGTGAAGCTCGTCGTGGCCGTGGTCCAGGCCGAAGACGCCAACGGATTGCTGTCGCAGCTCTCGAACCGCGGGTTCCGCGCCACGCGGATCAAAACCGTCGGCGGCTTCTTGCGTGAAGCCAACGCCACGGTCCTGTGCGGCGTCGAAGAGGCCGAAGTGGACCTGGTGGTCCACACCATCCGCGAAAGCTGCACCACCCGCCAGCAACAGATCACCGCGATCCCCGCTGTCATGGAGCCTGGCGAGTTCTTTCTCCCCTACCCCGTCGAAGTCGAAGTCGGCGGCGCCACGATCTTCGTCCTCGACGTCGAGCGCTTCGAACGGGTATAAGCGTCGGCTTACGTCCAAATAAAGCTTTTCCAGACCCAGTCGAACAGGGCGATGCAGTCGGCGGCCAGGTTGCGGCTGCCCATTAATGACACGTAGACACGGTGGCCGTCGCGAGTAGCGGAGGCGACGATCGTGCGGCCGGCGATCTCGGTGTAGCCAATTTTCACGCCATCGGCGCCGACGTAGCTGGCCAGCAGCGGGTTGAGATTGTGCATGTAATAGTCGTCGCCGACGAAGCGGGACGTACTGGCCAGGCGCCGGAACTCGGGGTTCTGCATCGCGTACCGCGCCAGCAGGGCCATGTCGTACGCACTGGAATAGTGCTCGTCTGAATCCATGCCGCTGGGCGTCACGAAGTGGGTGTCCCGCAGATGCAGCGCGGCCACTTTTTCGTTCATCCAGATCACGTACTGTTCGCGCGACCCCGCCAGCGAAACCGCGATTTGCTCGGCGGCATCGTTGCCGCTCGGCAGCATCATGCCGTACAGCAGCGTCTCCAGTTTGACGTGATCGTCGGGCTCGAGGCCCATGATCGACGATCCATCACACGCCGCGAGCGCCGTGGCGCTGACGGTGGTGGTGTAGACCGTCGAAATGTCCGGGCCGCGTTCCAGGGCGACGATGGCCGTCACGATCTTGGTAATGCTGGCCGGCGCTTCACGCGCAAAGGCGTCCTGGGCGTAGAGCAGGTTGCCCGAGCCCTCGTCCAGCACGGCGACGTGTGCGGCCGTCACGCGCGGCGCTGGATCCGCGCCCTCTCGGCGCGGGCCGCCGTTACTGGCGGGGGTCGGCTGGGTCGGCACCTCAGGTCGCGTGATGTGCACGAAAGGTGCGGTCGGCGGCAGTGGCAGGTGCGCGGGCGGTGAGGCAATGTCACACTCGTGCTGCTGCGCCGCGCGCGCGGGATCTGGCGTCGCCGTGGGTGGCACCGCTGTCGGCGAGGGGACGATCGTGGGCGTCGGTACCAGCGTCGGGTGCGGCGTCGGCACGATGGTCGGTGGCAGCGTGATCGGCGGCACGGGGGTGGCCAGCACGGCGGGCGCTGGCGCGGGTGCAGGCGGCGCAGCGTTCGGCGGCGTGCTCACCGCGGGCGCCTGGGTCGGCGCTAACGGCGCCGCGCCCGCCTGGCAGCCCGTCAGCAGCCCAACACAAGCGACGATCGATGCCAGGCCTGCCCGCATCCTGAATAGATTGTGCCGTGCCTGCCGGCGCCAGGCCCGAATCGGCCACGCGGCGGCCGGACAAACGTGTTACGCTGAAAGCCCGTGGATCACACGGGAGCGGCGCGGGCGACGAAATACATTTTCGTCTCTGGCGGAGTTGTTTCGTCGGTTGGCAAGGGGATAACCGTCGCGTCGATCGGTCGACTGCTCAAGGCACGCGGTATCTCCGTGTGTATCTTGAAGCTCGATCCGTACATCAACGTCGACCCGGGCACGATGTCGCCGTATCAGCACGGCGAAGTCTTCGTCACCGACGATGGCGCTGAAACAGACCTCGACCTCGGCCACTACGAGCGGTTCATCGACGAGAACCTGACGCGCCTGTCCAACGTCACGACGGGCCAGATTTATTCGGCCGTGATCGGCCGCGAGCGGCGGGGCGACTTCCTCGGCGGCACCATTCAGGTGGTGCCGCACATCACCAACGAGATCAAGGAACGGATCGAGCGCGTGGCTCGCCAGACCGATGCGCAGGTCATCATCGCCGAAGTGGGTGGCACGGTCGGCGACATCGAGTGTCAGCCATTTCTGGAGGCGCTGCGGCAGATCCATCGCGAGCTCGAGCGCGATCGGACGCTGTTCGTTCACCTCACGTTGCTGCCGTACGTCGGCGCGACCGGTGAGCTGAAGACGAAACCAACTCAGCACAGCGTCAAGGAGCTGCGGTCGATCGGTATTCAACCTGACGTGATCTGCGCCAGGTCCGACTATCCGGTGCCGGAGGATATCCGCGACAAGATTGCGCTGTTCTGCGACGTGGATCGCCGCGCCGTGGTTCCGCTCGAAACCGCCGACACGATCTACAGCGTGCCACTGGTGCTCGAAGCGGCCGGGTTGGGCGACTACATCGTCGAACGGCTCGGACTCGAGCCCGGGGTCGCCGACCTGGAGGGCTGGCGTGAGCTCGTGCATCGCTCGCGGACCGTCAAAGACGAAGTGGTCATCGGCGTCGTCGGCAAGTACGTCGAGCTACAGGACGCGTATATCTCGGTGCGTGAGGCACTGTTTCACGCCGCGTGGGCGCACAATCGCAAGCCCATCATCAAGCTGATCGACGCCCAGCATCTCGAACAGGTCGAAGAAGAAGGCGATCGCTTGCTCGAGGGGCTGCACGGCATCGTGGTGCCGGGCGGCTTCGGCTATCGCGGTGTGGAGGGCAAAATTCGCGCGGCGCGCTTTGCCCGCGAGCACAAGGTGCCGTACCTGGGGTTGTGCCTCGGGATGCAGGTGATGTGTATCGAGTTTGCGCGCTGCGTGCTTGGCTCGAGCGAGCCCAATTCGACCGAGTTCAACCTGTTCACGCGCTATCCGGTCATCGACCTGCTGCCAGAACAGCGGGACATCGAGGAGAAGGGTGCGACAATGCGGCTCGGGGTCTACCCGTGCCAGTTGCGGCCGGGCACGTGCGCCGGGCACGCGTACGACGAGCCGATCGTCTTCGAGCGGCACCGCCATCGCTACGAGTTCAACAACACGTTCCGCGACGTGCTCGCCAATGCGGGGATGGTGTTCTCCGGGACGTCCCCGGACGGGCGCCTGGTGGAGATTGCCGAGTTGCAGGATCACCCGTTTATGCTCGGCAGCCAGTTCCACCCCGAGCTGAAGAGCCGCCCGAACCGGCCGCACCCGCTCTTCCGCGACTTCGTCGCCGCCGCCGCCGAGCTCGCCGGCGAACAACTCGCCCTGCTGCCCGCGGTCGTCCCCGAAGAAGGCGCCGTCGCCGCGGACTAGCGACGATCCGCGGTCTCCGCATCACTTCGCTCGCTCGTAGCGGAAATCTTCCCCCACGGGACGTGTGTGCCGCTGCATGCAGCGAGCGCAGCGATGCGGACAGGCGCGCATCGTCGCGGTGCGCGCGGGCACAGAGCCCCCTGATTGCTAGACTCTCGGGGTGCGTATTCTCGTCACCGGCGGCGCGGGCTTTATTGGCTCGCATGTCGCCGACGGCTTTCGCGCCGCGGGGCATGACGTGGCCGTGGTCGACGATCTGTCGACCGGCAGCCAGGTCAACCTTGACCCGTCCATCACGCTGTACCAGCACGACATCCGCGACGAGTCGCTCGAGCGCGTCTTCAAGGGTTTCCGCCCGGACGTGGTCGATCATCACGCGGCGCAGGCCAACGTGCCGGCGTCGCTCATCGATCCCGTCTTTGACGCCAGCGTCAACGTCCTCGGCGGCCTGAACCTGCTTCGGCTGGCGGCCGCGCACGGCGTCAAGAAGTTCATCTACATCTCCTCGGGCGGCGCCATGTACGGCGAGCCCGACCCCCGCGACCTGCCCGTTAAAGAAACGGCGCCCGTAAAGCCCCTCTCGCCGTATGGCGCGAGTAAGCAAGCGCTCGAGGCCTGGCTCGGCGTTTATCAGCGCACCTTCGGCCTGGACTACACGATCTTGCGGTATGCCAACATCTACGGCCCGCGCCAGGGCGTCCGCGAGGAGGGCGCCGTCGTGGCGGTATTCGCGACCCGCATGGCCACCGACCAACCGTTGACCATCGACGGCACCGGTACGCAGACGCGCGATTTCGTCTACGTCGGCGACTGCGTGACGGCCAACGTGGCGGCGCTCGATCGCGGCTCGGGCTGCGCGGTCAACATCGGGACGGGGCGCGAAACCTCAATTCGCGAGATCTTCGATTCGATGGCGGAAGTTGCGGGCTACACGCATCAACCTGGATTCGGCCCGGCCCGTAAGGGCGACGTCGTCCGCATCGCGCTCGACCCCGCCCTGGCGCGCGAGAAATTGGGTTGGCAGGCTGCGATGCCGCTGCACGAAGGGCTCGCCAGGACGTACAAGTTCTTCAGTGCCGGTGCCCGGTAACAGCGGCGGCGCGTATCGGGTCCCACCCGACACCCACATCGCGATCCTGGCCGGTGGCGAGGGCACGCGGCTCTGGCCGCTCAGCCGCAGCCGTCGGCCGAAGCAGCTGCTGCAGCTCAATGGCGACCGGACGCTGATTCAGCACACCGTCGATCGTCTGCGGCCGCTGGTCGATCCGGAGCGCATCCTGATCATCACCGAACGCTCGCACGCCGCCGACCTGCGCGCGCAGCTACCAGAGCTGCCAGACTCGAGCATCATCGTCGAACCGACCCGCCGCGGGACGGCGGCGGCGCTGTTGCTGGCGGCCCTGCACATCGAGGCCCGCGCTCCCGGCGCTACCTGGTCATCCGTGCACTCGGACGCGTTCATTACCGATGACGACGAATTCCGCCGCACTCTGGCCGCGGCCGTCGAAGCCGCCGCGGCCGGCGACCATCTCGTGACGACCGGCATCGAGCCGCGATTCGCGGCGACCGGCTACGGCTACATCCAGCGGGGTACGGAGCTCGGGCAGGTCCGCGGGTTTCCCCTCTGCCGGGTGGTGCGGTTCGTCGAGAAGCCCGACCTCGAGACCGCGCAGGCGTACGTCACGAGCGGTGAGTACCTGTGGAATCCAGGTGTCTTCGTCTGGCAGAACTCGACGTTGATCGACGCGTTCAGAGAGCATCAGCCGTCAATCTACGCAACGCTGACCTCGGTGCCGCTCGACCAGATCGATCAGGTCTATCCGAGCGCGCCGCGCGCCACGATCGACGTGGGGATCATGGAGCCGGCGCGGAACGTCGCCACCATCCCCGCCCATTTCGGCTGGAACGACATCGGCAGCTGGGCCGAGCTCTGGGAGTTGTCGCCGCGCGATGCGGACGGCAACGCCGCCCAGGGAGCAGGCCGGGTCATCACCGCCGACAGCACCGGCAACATGGTTTTCGCTGAACGGCGCACCGTGTCCCTGGTCGGCGTGGACGACCTGATCGTCGTCGAGACCGACGACGCCATCTTCGTCTGCCCGCGCGACCGAGCCCAGGACGTCAAGCTGATCGTGCAGCGGCTGCAGGCCGAAGGCGCCGCGGAGCTGCTTTAGCGCGTTCGCTTCGCGCGCTCCCGTTGCGGCAGCCAGCCAGCACCCGGGCGACCCGCATCGCTGCGCTCGCTCCCTGCGGGAATCTCCCCCAAGGGGTATGCGCCGCCGCGTGCAGCGAGCGAAGCGATGCGGAGGGCGCGGACCGTCGCGTTGCGCGAGGAATAAGCGACGCGAAGCGTTCCCACGGGGCATATGCCACTGCGTGCAGCGAGCGAAGCGATGCGGAGAGCGCGGACCGTCGCGAGCGCTACGTCGCCCGCGCTGGACGGAGCCGCATGCGGCCGAACGGCCACAGCCACTTGAGCTCGCCGATGTGCCAGCTCACCAGCAGCATGCTGGCAACGAAGATCGACGAGTAGGTGCCGGTGGTGATGCCGACCAACAACGCAAGCACGAAGGTGCGAATAGTGACCCCGCCGAACAGCATCAATACGATCAGCGTCAGAATCACCGTCAACGAGGTGTTCAGCGAGCGAGTCAGCGTTTGCGCCAGACTGTGGTTGACGACGTCCTCAAACGGCTCGCCAGCGCGGCGGGTGAAGTTCTCGCGAATGCGGTCGAAGACGACAATCGTGTCGTGGACCGAGAAGCCGATCACGGTCAGGACGGCCACGATGAACGTCGACTCGAGCTCGATCTCGGCGGGGAATAGCCGTCCGAGGATGGAGAAGATGCCCAGCACGATCAACGAGTCGTGCAGCAGCGCAACGATGGCCGTGGTCCCGTAGCGCAGTGGATGGGTGACCTTATTGAATGCCCACCACAGGTACAGCAAGATGCAGACTGACGCCGCGGCCACGGCGAGAATGGCGTAGCGGACGATCTGCTCGGCGATCAGCGGCGAGACCTGGTCGAGCCCCAGAATCTGGAGCCCCCCCAGATCGGCGGTGAGCGTCGCCTCGATCTGCTGGCGTTCGGAGTTGCCCAGGACACCGTTGGCATCCGGCTCGGCCTGGACAAGCGGGCGCGTCCGGACGATGAACGTGTTTTCACCCGACGACTGCTGGACGATGGCTTCGCTGTGCCCCAACTGGGCGAATTCGTCCCGAAGTTTGTTCGAGTCAACCGGCTGCTCGAACTGGATGGTCATGATCGTGCCGCTGGTGAAGTCGATGCCCGGGTTCAAGCCACCCGGCAAAACCAGCGAGATCACGCCCGGGACGAGCAGGACCGCCGACAGCAGGTAAAAGAACCGTCGATTGCGCACGAAGTCGAACATCGTCGGCCCTTATCCGCGCGTCCCGGCGACAGCCGTTCGGCGCGGGCTGACCACCCCGCCAATCTGGTTCGGGGCGATTTCCATACCGAACAGCCGGGCGCTGTGGGCCCAGCTCTGACTGAGGAGCACTTCGAGGAAGGCACGCGTCACGACGATGGCGCTGAAGAGCGAGACCATGACACCGATGGCGAGCACCAGCGCGAAACCCATGATGATGGTGGCGCCAAACTGCTGACCGAAGAAGTACAGCACCCCGCACGTGATCAGCGTCGACGTGTTCGAATCGCGAATCGACGGCCAGGCGCGATCCTCGCCCGAGCGAATGGCCGCGGCGATCGTCTTACCGCTGCGTAACTCCTCTTTCATGCGCTCGAAGATCAGGATGTTGGCGTCGACGGCCATGCCAACCGAGAGAATGAACCCCGCGATGCCAGCCAGCGTCAGCGTCACCGGAATCAGCTTGAAAATCGACAACGCCAGCAGGGAGTAGAGGATCAACGCACCGGACGCGGCCAGCCCTGGCAGGCGGTAGTACAGCAACATGAAGGCGACGACCACGACCAGCGCGAGCTCGCCGGCGACGATGCTCTTGTGCACCGAGTCGGCGCCGAGCGTCGCGTCCACGGTGGTCTCCCCCTGAATGCTCACGGGGACCGGCAACGCGCCTGCATTCAGTTGCAGCGCCAGCAGCCGGGCCGCATCCAGCGACAGGCCGGTAATCACGCCGCTCTGGGTGAGGACGGCCTGGACGGTCGGCGCCGAGATCTGCTGGCCGTCGAGAAAGATGCCGAGGGGCTTCTGGATGAGTCGCTGTGTGATCTGGCCGAAAATCTGCGCGCCGTCGCTGTTGAACTCGAAGGCAACGTCTGGCAAGCCCGCCCGGCTGGCGAAGGTCACTTGCTGATGCCCCGGCACCAGGTAGGCGCCGGTGAGGGCGATCGTCTGGCCATTGAGCTGGCCCGTGGCGGGGATCCACTGGCCGGTCGGATCTTGCTCCATGAACTCGAGTTTGGCCGTCTGGCCGATGAGCTTTTTGGCCTCTTCGATGTCCTTGACACCCGGGAGTTGGACGATCACGCGGTCCTGGCCGAGCGTTTGAATCTCTGCCTCGGCAACGCCGTACGCGTTCACGCGGCGCTGGATGACGTTGATGACGCCCTGCATTGCCGAACTCTGCTGATCGGCGGGGACGTTGCTCATGTCGGCCTGCAGCGTCAGCTGGGTGCCGCCCTGCAGATCGAGACCTAACTTCGCGCCCTGACGCGAAAACGTGCCGAAGTGAATGCCAGGGTTGCCTGGCAGGGCATCGCCGCCCGGGATGTAATTGCCCGGCTTCTGCGGCCAGACGACGAAGCCGGCCAGAACCGTCAGCAAGAGGATGAAGAGTAGGCGTTTCATACAGTAACTCCCAAGTTTACCCCGTGCCGGGTTCGTCCACGTCCTCGTCGCCGTCCGCGTCGTCCAGACCCGCCTCACGCCGCGCGCGCAACGCGTCGGCCTCGCGCTTGCGCATCGGCTCCGAGCGCTGGAGCTTGTCGAGGGTGTCCATGCGGTCGATGTACAACTGCCCGTCCAGGTGGTTGATTTCGTGCTGCAGGGCCTGGGCGAACAGCCCTTCGGCATCTCGGATGCGCAGTTCCTTGCCGTGGCGGTCGAGGGCTTTGACGGAGACACGTTCGGCGCGTGTCAGCTGACCCCAGAACCCGGGGACGGACAGGCAGCCCTCGTCGAGCGTCACCTCGCCGAACGACTTGACGATCTCGGGGTTGACGATCACCGTGATCGTGTCGTCGACGTCGATGACCGCCAGACGCAGGGGCACGCCGACCTGTGGCGCGGCCAGGCCGACACCCGGGGCAACCTTCATCGTCTCGATCATGTCGTCGATCAACTTCTGGATGGAGCGATCGATCTGACTGATGCGCTTGGCCTTCTGGCGTAAGACGGGATGGCCGACGACAACGATGGGGCGTATCACACGGGTGCGTTGAGTCTACCGAGAAGGCCGTCGTATGTAGCGTCAATCGCTGCCTCCAGCTGCTCGATCGGCTGACCCGTGTGCAGCAAGGCGGCGATGGACGCCCCACCCGCGCCGACGCCTTCTTTGACCAGGAACCCCTCGTACGCGCGCAGCGCGTCGTGACGGGAGGCCGAAAAGTCCAGATTGGCGGCCAGCACCGCCAGATGGCCCGAGATCTCGGCAGCCAGGCCCGGAACGTCCGCGGCCGGGTCCTCGACGACCCAGCGCGTCGTCCCGATGGCGACACGCTCGAGTGCCTGGCTGCCGCGGAGCGCCTGGAGCAGCGCCGCCACCGCGAGCATTTGCGAGCCGCCTGCCAGCAAGACGTCGCAGCCAGCCTGGGTGGCGCCGAGGACCACCCCGGCGGCCAGAGGCTGCATCGGATCGCCGACGTTGCACACGGCCGTCAGCGGGTCGGCCCGCCCGTCGCCCGGGGCCCAGCCCGTGGCGTTCAGCGCGCTCCGGGCCACGCGTATTTTGAGGGCGTGGCCGTTGCCGGCCTGGCTGCCGCTGACTCGTCCTTCAGCCGCGTAGCCCAGCGCGAGCAACAGCGCCAGGGCCGTCGTGGTGCCGCCGGGCACGCTCTCGCCCAGCACCAGGTAACGCTCTCGACACTCGCGGCCAAGCTGCTGGCCGAGTTCGAACAACTCTGCTGCGCCTCGCACGGCGCAGCCCCGCTCGATGTTGCCGCCCGGTTCGCATGAGATCCGCCTGCACTCGGTGGCTGGCCAGACGCGGAGCCCGGCCCCCACAAACATGGCGTCCACGCCGGCCATGGCCAATGCGGCGCGGGTGATGCCGGCCGGGCCCGCGGCGCCGAGTGGGTTGCTCGGCAGGCGTGGGAGGCAGCGCGGGGCGCCCAGGTTGACCACCTCGGCATCGGCGGCCGGGGTGAGCGGCCGCAGCTCCTCGCTCGCGCCGGCCGCCGACAGGCCCGGGACCAGGCACGTGTCCGTGTGCGCCAGCACGCACCAGAAGGACGGCCGAAAACCGCGCCAGCGCTCGACGAACGCGCGGCCGGGTTCTGGTGCCGCGGCAAACAGGATCGGTGCGCGCATCCACGTCAGCCTACCGCTCGCGCGAGCGGCGCAGCGCACAGCCACACCACTGTTTCGACGACCTCGCAGACGGCTCCGTAGCAGTCGCCGGTCAGGCCCGGCAGCAAACGCATCAGCCAGCGGCCGGCGGCCAGCGCTGATGCGGCGGCGACGACGCCGCACACGACGCCGACCGGCCCGAGTAACAGGCAGCCGGCGATGGGCAGCACGGACGCGGTCAGGAACGCGCGTGGGGTTGCGGACGCCTTGAGCGGCGCGCCCAGGCCGCCCGGCCGACCGTAGGGAAAGACGGTCGCCAGCAGCACGATCGACCAGCGACCCAGGCCTGGCGCCAGGACCAGTAGCGGCGGGCGAATCGCTGCCGGTAGGGCATCGATCGCGGCGATCTTGAGCGCGAGGACGCACACCAGTCCGACGATGCCAAACGCGCCCGTGTGCGGGTCGCGCATGATCTCCAGCCGCCGCGCCGGAGACGCGTGCCCGAAAACGGCATCACAGGTGTCCATCAGCCCATCCGCGTGCAGCGCGCCGCTGAGCACCAGCAGCAGCACGACGAGCACCGTGCTGCCCACGAGTGACGACACCTGCAGCCAGCGCAAACCGAAGTCCGCGCCCGCCAGGATCCCCCCGAGCAGGAAGCCGACCACTGGTAGCCACGCCACCGCCGACTCGAGGCGGTACTCCCCAGGCGGGACAGGAATCCGAGTCAAGAATTGCAGCGCGCTCCAGAAGCCCCGCATCAGCGTTACCAGGCCGTCATTCTGGCAGCCTGCACGCTGCCCCCGTTCCGATCGCGGACGCCAGCTGAGGCTGGCTCGCCCCGCGCGCCCGTGGATGCCAGGGCGGAGGATGGCTCGCCCCGCGCGCCCGTGGCTACTCGCATCGCTGCGCTCGCTCCGTTGAGACCTTCGGGAACAAAGAGACAACAGCACCTGCTCGATGCGGCGGATCGCCAGTCGCACACTCCGTGTTCTCTGAATCCTGCAAGGGAGCGAGCGACGCGACGCGGGCGACGGCGCGTCCGCGGCATGAGAGACTCCACGGCAACTGCGGCTCACTCTGATTCCTGCAAGAGCGCGAGCGAAGCGATGCGGGCGACGGCGCGTCTGCGGCCTGAGAGACTCCACGGCAGCCGCGGCTCACTCTGAAGCCTGCAAGGGAGCGAGCGAAGCGATGCGGGCGGGCCGAACCGTCTCAGGCGCCCGCGAGCTCGCGGCCTTGTTTCAGCAGACGCTGGACGCGCTCGGGGCTGGTGGTTTCGGTATAGATGCGCAGCAAC
>Ga0070730_10003768_pt1 | contig 13489 bp, 9 predicted proteins | sample Coa_R1_3_FD_66447 | JGI IMG/M metagenome (GOLD analysis project Ga0070730, IMG submission 66447) | Surface soil microbial communities from Centralia Pennsylvania, which are recovering from an underground coalmine fire - Coalmine... | ecosystem: Environmental > Terrestrial > Soil > Unclassified ...
GCTACGCCGGCTGGCGCAAGGCCGTCCAGCGCACCCTGGACTGGGTCGACGTCGCCCGGCAGGACCCCTGAGCCCAGTCAGCCCGGGCAGTTAACGAGTTTCCCCGCAATGCAGACCGGCGTGGTGACGCGACGGTGTGGTGCCAGCCCGTCCGATCGGCGCCCTGGCAAGATGGCGGCATGGAACGCGTGCTCGGCATCGGCGGATACTTCCTGCGGGCCGCCGACCCGGCGGCTCTGACCGCGTGGTACCGCGATTGCCTGGGCCTGGACGCCGATGAGAGCGGCCTGTGGGGTCAGGAAGCCGGGCCGACGGTGTTCGCGACGTTCGAGTCCGAGACCGACTACTTCGGGTCTCGCGCCCAGCAGACCATGCTCAACTTCCGTGTCCGGGACCTGGATGCCATGCTCGCGCAACTGCGCGCCCAGGGAGCGGACGTGGCCGGGGAACCGGAGGACATGGAGGGCGTCGGCCGGTTCGGCTGGGTCACCGATCCTGAGGGCAATCGAGTCGAGCTGTGGCAGCCCACCTGACCGTGTCGGTACGACCGGTAGCCCTAGGCCGGAAACCCTAGGAAGCCTACGGCCGGAAGCCGACCCAGGGGTCGTAGTCGACTTCCAGTGGCTCCTGCGGCGGGCGCTGGTCCTCGGGGACGTGCTGGAGGTTAACCCGGATCCGGTACCAGACCGAACTGCGCCCGCGCATCCCGTCGACCAGCACGTCGCGGGCCTCGAGCAGCGGCCACACCGAAGGATGCCGCGCCTTCCAGCGCTCCAGGCCGGCCATCGCCTCGTCCTTGGTCTCCGCCCGGGCGATCTCGATCAGCGGCATGGTGCTCCGCCGCCGGCCGGTCGGCCCGGCGGTCTGGCCCGGCGCCGGGGGAGCGACGGTGCCGGCCCGGCGCTTGGAGGGCTGCACCCGGGGGGCCTCGCCGGTCTGCTTCTCGTAGTGCGGCGGCCAGGGCGCGTCCGGCAGCCCGGCCGCCTCGTCCCGCGCCGCCAGCGCAAGCAGCGGCTCCAGCGACCCAGCCGCCAGGTCCATCTCCGCCCAGGGATCGCCGATCTCCGCGAACCGCGCGGGCATGGTCACGATGGTGTACAAAGCCGGATCGCACGACGGCACTTCCGCCCAGGTCAACGGCGCGGAGACCCGCGCGTCAGGAACCGGCCGGATCGAGTACGCCGAGGCGACCGTCCGGTCCTTGGCGTTCTGGTTGTAGTCGACGAAGACGCCGTGCCGTTCTTCCTTCCACCACTTGGAGGTAGCAATGTCCGGCGCACGCCGCTCGATCTCCCGCGCCACCGCCACGGCGGCGCGGCGCACGTCGCTGAACGACCAGCGCGGCTCGATGCGCGCGTAGACGTGCAGGCCCCGCGACCCCGACGTCTTCGGCCACCCGACCAGGCCGAAATCAGAAAGCACGCCCTGAGCCACCATGGCCACGTCCCTGATCTGCGGCCACTCCACGCCGGGCACCGGGTCCAGGTCGACCCGCAACTCGTCCGGGTGATCCAGGTCATCCGCGCGCACCGGGTGCGGGTTCAGGTCGATGCAGCCGAGGTTGATCACCCAGGCCAGCGCGGCCTCGTCGCTGACCACCACCTCGTCCGCGGTCCGGCCGGAGGGGAAGCGCAGTTCGACGGTCTCGATCCAGTCCGGCCGCTTCTCCGGAGCCCGCTTCTGGAAGAACGCCTCGCTCTCCGCCCCGTTCACGAACCGCTTCAGCGCCATCGGGCGGTCACCCACCCCGCCGAGCGCCCCCGGGGCCACGGCCAGGTAGTAACGCACCATGTCCAGCTTGGTGACCCCGGCCCGCGTGAAGAACACCTTGTTCGGGTTGCTGATCGCGACCTCGTGCCCCCCGAGTTCCAGGACCAGCTTCGGTTCAGCCATGCTCCCCACCCCCAGAACCCCCGGACCCCCCGGAACCCCCAGTCCCCAAGATCTCGCCCAGGTTGAAGCTGACCGGCTCCTCTAGCTGGGCGTACGTGCACGAGCGCGGCTCCCGGTCCGGGCGCCAGCGGACGAACTGGGCGGTGTGCCTGAACCTCGGCCCTTCCATGTGGTCGTACCGGACCTCCAGCACCCGCTCCGGGCGCAGCGGGATGAACGACAGGTCCTTGTCCGCGTTCCACCGGCTGGCCATGGCGGCCCGCGGGGTGCGCTGGCCCGCCTCGTGCTCCCCCCAGTTCCACGGGTGTTCGTCGAACGTGGTGACCAGCGGCTGCAACTCCGCGAACAGCTCGATCCGCCGCTCCATGGGGAACGCGCCGACCACCCCCACGCTGGCCAGCTTCCCGTCGTCCTTATAGAGCCCCAGCAGCAGGGAACCGATGCGGTCCTCGCCGCTCTTGTGGATCCGGTACCCGGCCACCACGCAGTCCGCGGTCCGCTCGTGCTTGACCTTGAACATCACCCGCTTGTCCTGCTCGTAGACCCCGCCGGCCGGCTTGGCGATCAGCCCGTCCAGGCCCGCGCCCTCGAACTGGCTGAACCACCCGGTGGCGACCTCCGGGTCGGTCGTCGTCGGCGTCAGGTGGATGGGTGAGCCCACCCCGGCCAGCGCCTCAGCCAGAACGGCCTGACGCTCAACGAACGGCTGCTCCATATACGAGCGGTCGCCCAGCGCGAGCAGGTCGAACGCGATGAAGTGCGCCGGCGTGGTGGTCGCGAGCAGCCCGACCCGGCTGGCCGCCGGGTGGATCCTTAGCTGCAGCGCCTCGAAGTCCAGCCGCCGGCCGGAGGCGTCGGGGACCACGATCTCCCCGTCGATCACGCACCGCTCCGGCAACGACGCCAGGACCGCGGCGACGATCTCCGGGAAGTACCGCGTCATCGGGCGCTCGTTGCGGCTGCCGATCTCGATCTCGTCCCCGTCGCGGAACACGATCGACCGGAAGCCGTCCCACTTCGGCTCGAACACGAAGTCCCCGTGCGGGATCTTCTCCACCGGCTTGGCCAGCATCGGCGCCACCGGCGGGTTGACGGGAAGGTCCATGGCCCCCAGCTTCCCCGATTACGACAACTTAGGAGTGTTTACTGCCCGCTCCCGCCGATGATCATGCCGCTCCCGGCTCATCGGCGGCCAGGTAGGCAGCGGTCCACTCCTCGCTGCGCTCCCACAGCGCGCGGCCCAACTCGGGCGTAGCGACCGGGCTGGGCGCCTTTTCCGCGCACTTCTCGTAGAACCGACCGCTAACGTCCGCCACGTCCGGTGACGTCGCGCAGTACAGCGACGTCCGCGCGCCCTCGGTCACGGAAAGCATCCGGCTCATGATGATGGGACGCACCGGCCAGGGCACCCGCCGGAACATCTCCGACGCCACCACCCCCGGGTGCAGCGCGTAGGTGGTGACCCCGGTCCCGGCCGTGCGGCGCGCGAGTTCCTGGGTGAACAGCACGTTGCACAATTTGGAGACCGAGTACGCGGGCATCCCGGTGATCCCGGGCGCGGGCCGGCGCAGCGCGCCGAAGTCGATGCCCTTAGCCGCGTAATGCGAGTCGCTCGACACGTTCACCACCCGCGCGGGCGCGCTGGACTCGAGCAGCCCGAGCAGTGAGTTCGTCAGCAGGAAATGACCGAGGTGGTTGACCCCGAACGCGATCTCGAATCCCTGCGTGGTCAGGGTCCGCACCCCGGCCAGGCCCGCATTGTTCACCAGTACGTGCAGCGGCTCCCCCCGCGCCAGAAACTCCAAAGCGCACGACCGCACGGAATCCAGGTCGGCCAGGTCCAGCGCGAGCACCGAAACCGACTCGTTCCCGGTCGAGGCCCTGATATCCGAAGCCGCCGCCTCGCCCTTAGCCACCGACCGGCACGCGATGTAAACCCGCCCGCCCCGCTGGGCCAGCCCCAAAGCCGTAGCCCTTCCGATCCCGGTGTTCCCCCCGGTAACCAGAAACGTCCGTCCCTCAAGATCGCTCACTAATAACTCCAACCATGATCACGAAGGATCTGGTACCGCGGCGAGTACCAGATCCTTCGCGACAACGAAACGGCGGAAACCCTATTCGACCGGGATCTCCTTGTTGATCAGGCTGAGGTCGATGCCCTGGCGGCTGCGGATGATGCGCGCGGCCACGTAGATGATGATGGCCAGCACGTACATGCCGCCCATGTAGTACAGCGAGTCGTGCTTGTTGACGAAGTACGTATCGTTCGACAGCCACTCGTACAGGTTGTACGCCAGCAGCGCGATCGTGATGACGCCCGCCACCGGCACCACCGGCACGCCGAACACCTTGACCTTGCTGGCCGGCGAGGCGAACCACAGGTCAGGCTTGCGCAGCGGCAGGATCACCACCGCGATCGCGCTGAACAGGTACGTAACCGCGATGACCAGCGTGGCGTCCAGCGTGTAGGTCGCGAACGTGGAGTTGAACGCGTACAGCGCGCCGAGTCCCACCGCGGGCAGCAGCATCAGCACCAGCGAGTAGAACGGCACCCGGCGCTTCTCCGACACCTGCGCGGCCGCGTCCGGGAGCACCCGGTCGAAGGCGGCGGCGAAGATCACCCTGGTCGAGGACAGGAACAGCGTCCCCACCCAGCCGAAGAACCACAGGCTCATCAGCAGGATCAGGATGACCTGGAAGGCGGAGTTGTGCACCAGCCAGGAGGCCATCATCACCGGGTACGGGAAGATCGGCAGCACGGCCTTGGAGACGAAGTTCTGACCCGCGTTGACGTTCAGGTACCAGGCCCAGCCGAACGTCTTGGCGAACAGCAGCAGGAAGACCACCGACAGCGCGACCGTGGTCCACAGGCCGATGAACATGCCGCTGAACACCCGGCGGAAGTCGCTGGCCCCGCGGACCTCGCCGTACAGGGTGGTGCCCCAGTTCGGCCACAGCAGGTAGAACATCATGAACGGCACCAGCAGCATGCTCTGGCCGAGCGTGCCGCCGCCGAACGTGGGCGCGACGTAGCCGGCCGTGGCCGCCGATGCGTTGACCGCCTGGTAGGCGCCGTTGAGGCCGAACAGCTTGTGCGTCTCGAGGTTGAACGAGGAGATGAAGCTGCTGTGGCTGGACGCCAGGAGCAGCACCACGAGGACCGCCACGCCGAGCAGGCCGCCGTAGAAGCACCACTTCTGCACCCGGGCGTAGCCGGCCATGCCGATCGAGACCAGGGCACCGGCCAGCACGATCGTGATCAGCGTGACCACGAAGACCCCGGTGTGGCTGGTGAAGAACGTGCCGTGGTAGCCGAGCGTGGACCATATCGGCTCGAAGAATTCATTGCTCAGCACGGCCCCGTAAATCGGCGCCCACAGCCACAGGATGAACCACCATCCGGTGGCGGCCATCACGAAGCCGATTCCGCTGCCCAGGATGCGGCTCTGCCAGACGTAGTCTCCCCCGGCCCGGGGGATGGTCACCACGAGCCCGGCGTAGGCCACGATGAGGAACGAGACCCACACCGCCGAGATGATGATCGAGTACAGCAGGTTGCCGTGCGGGAAGGAAGACTGGACCGTCCACTCGACCATGCCCAGTGTGACCACGTTGGTGGACAGGCAGGCGTAGATCATCGAATCCCTGACGGACCACCCGCGAACCAGGCCCGTCGCGTTGCGCAGGAAGAGAGTCGGTCTCTCTTCCCCGAGTGCTCCTGCTGTCATGTGCAGCCTCCGGTTATCCAGGTTTTCCGTATTTGTACAGAGTGGACGGGATCGAAGGGGTTACATCTGTGGGTATTTGCGATTTTCTAGCGTCAATATAGGGCTTTGGGCGGGTCTGGAACCTAGTGTCGGCGAAGTTGGCAGATCACGATCTGCTATCCGCGCTGGCCGGAGCCCGCCTCGCATCGATAAGCACCCGCCCCCAAAGTCCCTGGTCAGCCGTTCACCAGGATGTAGCGCGCGACCTTCCCTTTTTTCTCGTTCAGGTCGATGACGGCGCCCTGCAGCACGCCGTCGGTGTAGGAGCTACCCGGGTTCATGGTGAGGGTCCGGCCGAGCTTGGTGACGCCCTTGCTCTCGTGGATGTGCCCGTGCACCGACAGGATCGGCTGGTACTTCATGATGGCCGCCTTCACCGCGGTGGAACCGACCGGCTTCATCACCGCGCCGCCGAGTATCGGCCGCATGTTCTCATCCAGGGCCGGCGCCTCGTCCAGCCCGGTGCCGTACGGCGGGGCGTGGAAGTTGAAGATCGCCCGGTCCATGTCGGGGATGCTCGAGACGACCGCGTCGATCTTGGTGGCCAGCACGTCCTCGGGTGCCTCGCGGAAGGTGTTCCACGGCGTCGGGTTGGTCCAGCCTATCGAGGCCAGGTAGAAGCCGCCGATGTCCATGACCTTGCTCTCGGCGAAGCTGACGCTGGGGGACCGCTCGATGATGTCGTCGATCTCCCAGATGTCGTCGTTCCCGCCGTTCAGGATGCAGGGGATCTCACCGCCGTGCAGCTTGCTGTCGGCCATGTCGAGCCACAACTCCAGGCCCTTGGTCATCTCCTGGGTGAACCGGCGGTCGACCGAGCCGTCCTCCTCGCTCAGGGCGTCAAGCTCGTCAAGCGACATCACGGCCGGGTAGTACCCGCGGTCGCGGATCTTGCGCTTGATATCGTCCAGTTCGGCCTGCGTATCCAGCTTGATCCGCTGCGCACCGAAGGTGACCTCCCAGTGGCCCGGCGTGCTGGACACGATCGGCACCATCACCTTGCCGGTGACGTCCCCACCGAGGATGACCATGTCGGCCTTGTAGAAGGCGGCTGCGTTCAGGAATTTTCGCCAGCAGATCTCAGATCCGTGGATGTCCGTGGCGAAGAAGACTTTCATGGTGATGCGCGCGCCTTCCCATAGTTACCTAGTTATCCCGGCCGGGCTCAGTGGCCCACTTCCTCCGGTAGCTCATACCAGCGTTTCCGGTCGCCGACTTTCGCTCTGGTCTTCCACTTGATTCCCTTCGGCACCGTCTCCGCAACCTCGGCCAGCTGCTTGGCCTGGGTCAGGGGGTCGAACCGCGGGTCAGGCGGGGCCAGGCCCGGCTGCTCATCCAGCAGGGCGGGGAGCTTGGCCAGGCTGCCGGTCACGGTGCGCCACCAGCCCCAGTCCCCGGCCAGCACGGACCCGAACCGGTCGGTGTCGATGTACGGGCGCCCGGAGTCGGGCCCGACCCGCACTCCGGAGAGCAGGTGGACGATGTCGTGCGCGTCCTTGGCGTTCAGCTCCACGATCTGCAGCTTGGACAGCAGCAGGTCGGCGGGGTCCAGCGTGGGTGACGCCGAGTCGAAGGACGGCCGGAAGTCCAGCACGTGGCACATGGACAGGCGGTCGACCATGACGTCGATGGGCCGACCGGACGGGGCCATGAAGTACATCTGCTGGTGACCGTTCAGGTTGTTGAACCTCTTGTCGGGCACGCAGCCCGCACGCTCGAGGTGCTCGGCCACCTTGCGCCAGGTCTTGCCGAGGCAGGCCAGGTCCATGTCCTGGCCCGCGCGCTGCCGCGGCGGGAAGTCGGGGCACAGCACGCGCACCCCGAGGCCGCCGAGGATCTTGAGCCGGTAACCTGCGTCGGCCGCGCCGCGGACCAGCGCCATCGCCTCAGGCAGCGGGTCGTCCACCGGGCCCATGCCTGCCTGCATGCCGTTTGGTATGGTCATGCCCGTCTCGCTCCTCCGCGCACCGGTGCTGCCAGCCATCGGTGCAGTTCGATCATGGTGATGTGACAGCCGGTCTGTCTAGTTTCCGGGTAAAGAATCCCACGTTGTGGGGCGCGGGCGATACACCACCGTCCGTTCGGCAAATATTAAAGATCATTTATCCCGAACGGCGATGTGTTACCCCTCGCTCCCATCGGCGCCCCGCCGGTAGAACTCGACCGGCTCGGGGGGCAGCGGAGTATTGCCGAGGATCAGGTCGGCGGCCTTCTCCGCGGCCATCATGACCGGCGCGTAAATGTTGCCGTTGGTGACGTACGGCATGACCGAGGCGTCGACCACGCGGAGGCCGTCCAGGCCGTGCACGCGCATCGAAGCCGGGTCGACCACCGACATCGGGTCGGTGCCCATCTTGGCCGTGCACGAGGGGTGCAGCGCGGTCTCGGCGTCCCTGGCCACCCAGGCCAGGATCTCCTCGTCGGTCTCCACCGCGGGGCCTGGCGACAGCTCGCCCGCGCTGTACTCGTCGAACGCCGGCTGGGTCAGGATGGTCCTGGCGACCCTGATCGCCTCGACCCATTCCCGCCGGTCGGTCGGGGTGGACAGGTAGTTGAAGCGCAGCGCGGGGTGGACGGCCGGGTCGGTCGAGGTGATCTTGACGGTGCCCCGCGAGTCGGAGTACATCGGCCCGATGTGCACCTGGTACCCGTGGCCGCCCGCGGGCTGCGACCCGTCGTAGCGGATCGCGATGGGCAGGAAGTGGAACATCAGGTTCGGGTACGCCACCTCGTCGTTGCTGCACGCGAAGCCGCCGCCCTCGAAGTGGTTGGTGGCGCCGGGCCCGGTCCGCCCGAACAGCCACTTCGCGCCGACCATCGGGCGGTTACGCCACTTGAGCGCGGGCGCGACGGAGACGGGCTGCTTGGAGCCGTACTGGACGTAGACCTCCAGGTGATCCTGCAGGTTCTCGCCCACTCCGGGCAGGTCGGCGACCACTTCGATGCCCAGCTCGGCCAGTTCCGCGCCGTTGCCCACGCCGGATAGCTGCAGCAACTGCGGCGAGTTGATCGCCCCGCCGCAGCAGATGATCTCGGCGGCCTTGACCCGCTTGCTCTGCCCCTGGTGGGTGAACTCGACGCCGACGGCGCGCTTGCCGTCGAAGATCAGCTTGGTCACGAACGCCCGGCACGCCACGGTGAGGTTGGGGCGGGTCATGACGGGGTGCAGGTAGGCGCGCGCGGCGGACAGGCGCCTGCCGCGGTGGATATTCCGGTCGAACGGGCCGAACCCCTCCTGCCGGTAGCCGTTGACGTCGTTGGTCAGCGCGTAACCGGCCTGCTGGGTGGCCTCGAAGAACGCCTGGAACAGCGGGCCGGTGGCGGGGCCGCGCTCGAGCACCAGCGGCCCGCTGCGGCCGCGGTACTCATCGCCCGCCTCGGCGGCCAGGCACGTCTCCATCCGCTTGAAGTACGGCAGGCAGTGCGCGTAGTCCCAGTTCGCCATGCCCTCCTCGGCGCCCCACCGCTCGTAGTCCATCGGGTTGCCGCGCTGGAAGATCATCCCGTTGATGCTGCTCGACCCGCCGAGGACCTTGCCCCTGGCGTGGTAGATCCGTCGGCCACTGAGCCCGGGCTCGGGTTCGCTTTCGTACTTCCAGTCATAAAAGCGGTTCCCGATCGGGAAGGTGAGCGCGGCGGGCATGTGGATGTACGGGTCCCACACGTAGTCCGACCGTCCCGCCTCGAGGACCAAGACCCGCATCCCGGGGTCGACGGACAGCCGGTTGGCCAGCGCGCAGCCGGCCGATCCGCCGCCGGCAATGACGAAGTCATACATATTGCCTCTCATTCGCCTCCGGGCGCTCTTGACGCGCTGCCTTCCCTCGTCGCTCCTGCGTCGCTCCTCAGTCCAGGCACCGCCGCGCCCTTTGGCTGATTCGCGGTTGTCAGATCTGGGTCGCGGCGTCGAGGTTCCGGCGTACGGTCTCGGTCATCTCGTGATCGGGTCCGAGGTACCGCTCGCAGTCGCTCAGGGCGCGCTGCAGGACCGCGACGACCTCGGAGAGCCGACCCACCGTGTAGTAGGCGGAGGCGAGGTTGCACCGGGTGGTCAGCGTCTCGATATCGCCGGACCCGAGCATCCGCTCGCTGTCCGCCAGCGCGCGCTCGTACTGCGGTATCGCTTCCGTCATCCGCCGGGCCTGCTGGTAGCACGCGGCCAGGTTGGACCGCGCGGTGAGCGTGTCGCGGTGATCGCGCCCCTGCACGCGCTCCCGGTCGGCGAGGGTGCGCTCGTAGGCCGGGACGGCCTCGCGGAGCCGTCCCGCGCTGCGGTAGGCGAAGGCCAGGTTGGCGCGGGCCGCGATGGTGTCCGGGTGATCGGGGCCGCTGGTCCGCTCCCGGTCGGCGAGCACCCGCTCGTACTGGGCGATGGCGTCCTTCGCCTTCCCCGCCGCCCGGTACGCCGAGGCGAGGCTGGCGCGCGCCGCGATGGCGTCCGGGTGGTCACGCCCGTGCATCCGCTCCTGGTCGGCCAGCGCCCGCTCGTACTGGGCGATGGCGTCCTTGGCCTGCCCGTTCGCGGTGTACGCGGCGGCCAGGCTGGCGCGCGCCGCCAGCGTGGTGGGGTGGCCCGAGCTGAGCAGGCGATCGGAGTCCGCGAGCAGCTGCTCGAAGGCGGTGATGGCCTCGCGGAGCCTGCCCGCCGTCTGGTACGCCTCGGCCAGGCTGGCTCGCGAGCCGAGCGTGACCGCGTGGCTCGCCCCGAGCAGGCGCTCGGAGTCGGCCGCCGTCCGCTCGTACAGGGCGACCGCGTCGGCGGGCCGGCCGGCGGTCTGGAAGGCGTGCGCGAGGTGGCCGCGGGCCGCGATAGTCTCCGGGTGCTCGGGTCCCTGGTTCCGCTCCCGGTCGGCCAGCGCGGCCTGGAAGACCGCGATGGCCTCGGTCGACTTCCCGGCCGATTCGTAGGCGGCGGCGAGCCTGTCCCTGGCCACCACGGCGTTGGCGTGCGCGGCGCCGAGCAGCCGGGTGCTGGTGGCCACCATGGTCTGCCAGTACTCGATGGCGGCGTCGGCCAGCCTGCTGTTCTCCAGCGAGAGCCCGGCCCGGAACAGCAGGGGGTGGGCTTCGGGCTTCCAGAGCATCCCGCCGTCGTTGGTCCGCAGCGTGGCGGTGCAGTCCCGCAGCGCCTGGTCGAGCTGCGGCCCGCCGTCACCTTCCGGCCAGGTCTCGAGCAGCGCGTCCGCCGCGGCGAGCACGACCTGCTCCAGGTCGGGCTGCGGCAGCCAGGCGCGCACCGCGGCCTGAACGCTGGCGTGCATCTGCACGGTGCGCACCGCGCTGGCCGGGTCGATGGTGACCAGGCCCGTGGCGGCCAGGTTGTTGATGGCCGCCCGCACCATGTTCTGGTCCGCCCCGCCCGCCTTGCTCGGCCGGCCCGCGATATAGCTGCAGGCGGCCGGGCTGGTCAGCACCGCGCCGGGCACCCCGTGGTAGTCCATCATCGCGGCCAGCACGAGCGTCGGCCAGGCCAGCCCCTGGGGCGGCAGTTCGTGCGCGCACTCGGCGGCCAGGGACCAGGTGGCCAGGATCGCGGGCGATACGCCGTCCGCCGCGGGCATGTGCCTGCGGCGTTCGGCGAGCATCGCGCGGTATTCGCGGCAGCCGGTCTGCCTGGCGTTGATCACCGCCGTCGCCTGGACCAGCCCGAGCGGCACCCCGTCGAGGTCCTCGCCCAGGTCGAGCGCCTCGATCCGCTGGTCGGGATGATCGGTCAGCCGGGAGCTGACGAAAGACAGAGCCTCGCGCCTGCTCAGCCCGGACACCGGCACCACCTTGACGTCCTGGTTCTCGAAGGACGCGGCGGGCAGCTTGGTGGTGATCAGGATCCGGCCCGACGCGCCCGCCGGCCACATGCCCTCCAGGTGGGCGGGGTCGGCCAGGTCGTCGATGACCAGCGCCCACGGGCGCTTGGTGTGCGCCAGCCAGGAGACGAAGCGGGCCGCGGCCATCTCGGCGCCCTCGCCCGGCTGGCTGGCGTCGACCACGTTCGCCGCCTGCGCGAAGCCGGTGATGACCGATTCGTGGTTGCTCGCGGTCACCCAGATCAGGACCTCGACCAGCCGGGCGTTCCACATGGCGTGGGTGAACTCGACGGCCAGCTGCGTCTTGCCCGTGCCGCCCTGGGCGGCCGGGGCCGAGCCGCTATCCTCGCCGGGCACCAGCACGACCGTTAGCCCAGGATGCAGGCTGTTCGCGAGGTCGGGTCCCGTTTCCGTCCTGGAGTAATAGGTGTCCGCCAGCGGGGGTACGGTGCCGGACAGCAGGATCGGGGAATGCGCCTGCGTTCCGGCTTGCTGCGCGACCACCTGTACAGCCTTTCTGACCTGGGCTCAAGTGGCATGATAATCAGGATCATCGCGGCGCGGACATATGTCGCGATAAGTTACTCAATGCGGCTTGTCATGCGAAACGTGGCCGTCCAAGCGCGATCAGTATCATGTGCTGGCTGATTCTAGCGAGTTCTCTGCCCAAACGGGCGGGTTTGGGGGGGTCGTCCCCCCGAGGCCAGCACCGCCCGGGGGGTTTGGGGGGGTCGTCCCCCCGAGGCCAGCACCGCCGGGGGGGTTTGGGGGGGTCGTCCCCCCGAGGCCAGCACCGCCGAAGGGACCAGGTTTAGGTCTTGGTGGCCGTATCCAGGCTGGCCCGCATGGCCTGGGTCATCGGATGGTCGGGACCGAGGGTGCTCTCGGCGTCGGCCAGGGCCCGCCGCAGCAGGGCGATGGCCTCCATGAGGCGGCCGTCCGCGAACAGGGCCGAGGCCAGGCTGCCGCGCGTGGTCAGCGTCTCGGAGTCCGCGGGCCCGAGCATGCGCTCGCTGTCGGCCAGCGCCCGCTCGTACTGCCTGATCGCGTCCGGCAGCCGCCCGGCCTGCTGGTACGCGCCGGCCAGGTTGCACCGCGCCGCGCGGGTGTCGGCGTGGTCCGGACCCTGCACGCGCTCCCGGTCGTCCAGCGTGCGCTCGTAGACGGGGATCGCCTCGCGAAGCTGGCCCGCGGTGCGGTAGGCGAAGGCCAGGTTGGCGCGGGCGGCGATGGCGTCCGGGTGATCGGCGCCCTGGACCCGCTCCCGGTCGCCCAGGACGCGCTCGTACTGGGCGATGGCGTCCTTGAGCTTCCCCGAGCGGCGCAGCGCGGAGGCGAGGCTGGCCCGGGCCGCGATGACGTCGGGGTGCTCCCGCCCGCGCGCCGTCTCCAGAATTCCCAGCACCCGCCGGTACTGTTCCACCGCGTCCCCGGGCTGCCCGTTGGTCAGGCAGGCGTCGGCCAGGTCCTCCCGCGCCGCCAGCGTGGCGGGGTGCCCGGCGCCGAGGAGCCGTTCGGAGTCGGCCACGAGCTTGGCGTAGGTGGCCACCGAGTCCTTGCCCCGGCCCGCTTCCTGATAGGCCTCCGCCAGGCCGGATCGCGCCCTGATGGTGACCGGGTGCGCGAGGCCGAGCTGCCTGCTGGAGTCCGCGACCATCTGCTCGTAGAGCGCGACGGCCTCGGCGGGCCGCCCGGCGCTGGCGTACGCGTGCGCGAGCTCACCGCGCGCGCCGATGGTGTCGGGGTGTTCCCGGCCCTGGTTGCGTTCCCGGTCGGCCAGCGCGGCCTGGAACGCGGCGATCGCGTCGCCGAACCGGCCGGCCGACTCATACGCCAGCGCGAGCCGGTCCCTGGCCGCGACCGTGCTGGCGTGCGAGGGCCCGAGCAGCCCGGTGCAGGTGGCCACCATGGCCTGCCAGTACGCGATCGTGGCGTCGGAGAGCCCGCTGTTTTCCAGGCTCAGGCCCTTGCGGAACAGCACCGGATGGGCCTCGGACTGCCACAGGGGACCCGGCTGAGCCGCCG
>Ga0070730_10003769_pt1 | contig 13487 bp, 13 predicted proteins | sample Coa_R1_3_FD_66447 | JGI IMG/M metagenome (GOLD analysis project Ga0070730, IMG submission 66447) | Surface soil microbial communities from Centralia Pennsylvania, which are recovering from an underground coalmine fire - Coalmine... | ecosystem: Environmental > Terrestrial > Soil > Unclassified ...
TTGCCCGCCAGCCGCCCGAGACACTGCCCATGCGGGCTGTTGTCCTGCTGATCGCCACAGCCGCTGTCGTGCTGGTCCGCGGCGTTCTGATGCGTGAACGACCGCAGGTCGAACTCGAGCGCCTGCGCCGCGCCGTCCATGCCTCCGTCGATCGCGTGCTGCACCGGATCGCCAGGGCGGTCGATATCGGCGCATGGACCGATGCCTCGCGCGCGGCCCTTCGACGCGACGTTTCCCGGCTTGGCGAGACGGTCATGCTGGCACAGGCGCGCGTCGCCGCGCTCGGCCAGCAGGTTCCAGAACAAGGCAGTCGCTGGCTGTATCTTTTGACAATCGAGTTGGCCACTGAACGGGTCGCCCGCGCAGCATTGCAGGACCTGGGTGGCGCGGAAGACCGCGTTGGGCTGCACGCGCTTCTCAGCGCCATCCACGATGGCATCCCGCCGGCGCAGCGATCCAAGGGCGCACTTGCGGTCGCACTGGCGCTGCTGATCCATGTGCTGCACGAGACACCGACCGATGCGCCGCGACCGGCCGCCGCACCGCCACCGACGACCAACATGCCCGGACTGCGTGCCGCGTTCCAGACAGCGATCGCCGCGGCGCTCGCAATCATCGGCGGCAGCATCGTCTCGCCCAGCCGCTGGTTCTGGGCGGCATTCGCCGCCTATGTGATGTTCCAGGGCACCCGTTCCCGCGGCGAGTCGATAGCCAAGGGCATCCAGTTCATGGTCGGTACGGTCGCCGGCGTTGTCATCGGCGCCCTGCTCGCCACATTGCTGTCCGGACATGATCTGCTGACGCTGGCGATGATCATCCTTGCGGTGTTCCTCGCCTTCCAGGCTAACCTCGCCGCCTACGGCGTGATGGTGTTCTGGATCACCATCATCCTGGGCCTGACCTTCGGCATGCTCGGCTATTTCGCACCGGAATTCCTGTTGCTACGCCTGAAAGAAACCGCGGCCGGCGCGATATGCGGCGTGCTCGTGGCGAGCTTCGTGCTGGTCCGGCGGGAATACGCCGCAACTTACGATGCCACCATCGCATTCCTGCGCACGCTGGGCCAATCGGTGGACAGTGCGGCTCGCGTCTTGCTGGACCACGCACCCGAGCCGGATCTCAGCGCGCTGATCCTGGCAGCCGAGCAGCGCTTTCGCGATCTGAGCGCGGTGGCGCGGTCCGAGCAGTCCAGCCATCCGGTCTCACGCGACGAAAATCTGCACCGGCGTGTCCTGGTGCTGGAAGGCTGCGAAGCATGGGAGCGTGAACTTGGGCAACTGTGCCTGGAAAGCATCCGATTGCACGATCAGGCACTTGTCACCTCGATGCGGCAGACAGTGACACGGATTGATAATTCAGTTGCCGGCCTGATCGAGGCGTTTGAGCAGCAGAAGGCGGTCGTGCCAACCGGCCGGGAGGCGACTGAGGACCTGGCCCCGTTCTCCAATGATGATCCAGCGCAGCATGCCGTGCGGCTGCTGCTGCGAATTGATTCAGCTCTGCTGCTGCTGGCCGCGCGTCAGTAGCCCGCCGAGGCGTATGGGCCGGCACCGCGCCGGTAGACCAGCAACGCGCGCTGATATCGGCAGACCAGTTCGCCATTGTCGGCGAACCCGCGGGATTCGACATGCGCAATTCCCTGCGTCGGCCGGGAACGCGACTCCCGCACCTCAGCGATAGTGGATTCTGCGTAGAGTGTCTCGCCGGGCCGCAGTGGCCGCGGCATCTCGATGTTTGTCCAGCCCAGGTTGGCTACCACGCGGCCAAGTGTGCGCGTGGTCAACGCGGTAACAGCGCCGATCACGAACGGCTCAAAGATTGCCGGCTCGATCTGGGGGTGTCTGCGCAAGTACGCCACGTCGCTCCACCGCGGGTTGATCTCCAACGACCGCAACGCATGCCGCCTGCTCTCGTCGAAATCGAATGTGCGACCCGGCCAGTGCACGAAGGTTTCGCCGGGCGCGAGGTCCTCGAATGCCAGGCCGGTCTGCTCCACCAACGCGCCATCGGCCTCCGGATGATACAGCCGGAAGCGCTCTTCCTCGGCCGGCTCAATGCGAGGTTCATCCTCGGGATGCCGGCCGCGCCGATACACTTCCATATGCAGCGCTATACGGCTCACCACTTCACCGCGCTGGCTCGCACCTTCCAGCGTGCAACTCACATGGCCAACATCCGCATCGCCGTCATCAAGGGCGGTAACGACAGACTCCGCATAAAGCGTGTCACCGCCGAACACCGGATGCGTCATCGCGATGCTGTCGATCCGGAGCAAATTCCGTCGACGATACCAGCTCCGCGACGCCATGCCCATCAGACGCTGGACCGTCAGTGTGCTGACACCCAATGGCTTTTGCCACTCTGTTTGCGCCGCATAATGGCTGTCGTAATGCAGATGCGCATTGTTGATCAGGTCAACCGCTTCCTCACGGTTGTCCTGCTGTGACACATCGACCCCCGGTCGGTGGCGGATGCGCAATCCAACGCGCAGATCCTCGAAACTCAGTCCGAAGCGCTCACGATAGCGCTTCGGTCCAAGGCGGAGATAGCCGTACTCGCTCACTCGCGCCGCTCGAACCTGTCATTGCAAGCCCCGAAGGCCGGGAAAAGCAATCCCGGACGAGATTGCATCGCCTCCGGCTCGCAATGACAACAGCTCGGCACCCGCTCTAGCGTGAGTAGTACTCGATCACCAGGTTTGGCTCCATCTGCACCGGGTACGGCACATCCGACAGCTTCGGCGCCCGGGCGAACCGGCCCTTCATCGCACGATGATCGACTTCGAGATATTCAGGAATGTCGCGTTCCGTACTCTGCGCGGCGTCCAGCACCATGGCGAGCTGCTTCGACTTCTCCTTCACCTCGATCGCGTCGTTGTCCTTCACGCGATACGAGGGAATGTTCACTCGCCGCCCGTTCACCTGCACGTGGCCATGCGAAATGAACTGCCGCGCCGCAAACGGCGTAATCGCAAACTTCATGCGATACACCACGGCATCCAGCCGCCGCTCCAGTAGCTCGATCAGCAGCTGCGAGGAGTCGCCGCGCACCCGCACCGCCTCCTGGTAGTACTTGCGGAACTGCTTCTCGCTGATATTGCCGTAGTAGCCGCGCAGCTTCTGCTTCGCCGCCAACTGCGTGCCGTAGTCCGTCGCCTTCTTGCGGCGCTGGCCGTGCTGGCCCGGTCCATACTCGCGCTTGTTGATCGGCGATTTCGGCCGTCCCCAGAGGTTCACCCCCAGACGGCGGTTGATCTTGTATTTACTCTCGGCACGCTTGGTCATCGGCGCGTTGCCCTTTCAGGTCGCTCTTGTTGCACCGGTAGGCCACCACAGGTGGCGGGCGCGGGACCCGAAGTCCCGTCCACGTTCCCGGCAATGGGCGCGGCGTATAGGGGGCGGCACCCCGCGATGTCAAATTCGCCGGCGCGGCAAGGGTCTGAGCTTCGCCCCTGGCCCTTCGCCGGGGCAGGCTTCGAACCCCACCAGGGAGCCTTGCTCCCTGAACCCTCACCAAAGGCGCAGCCTTTGGAATCCCAATTTCTTCAACCGCTGGTTGGGGAGCAGAGCCCCTTGACGGGGTTCAGAACGGGACCCGGCGCCGCGATCCCCGGCTGATTACTGGCGGTAAGGCTGGCGCTGCAACTCCAGGCTGCCCATTATCTGCCTCGCCCTCGAATCGGGAGCAGCTTCGTGGACCAGAGCACCCGGCCGGATCGCCCGGCCCATCCCCTGACGCTCGCCATCGACATCGGGGGCACGCACCTAAAAGCAGGCATCCTGGATGCTGCCGGAGCAATGACTGCCGGCCCCGCGCGCATCCCCACCCCACATCCGGCCGCCCCCGAGACTGTGGTGAGCGGGCTCACCGACATGGTCGCGCGCCTCGGTTCGTTCGACCGCATCTCCATCGGCTTCCCCGGTGTCATCCGCAACGGCGCGGTGCTGACCGCCCCAAATCTGGGCACCGAGGCCTGGCATGGCTTCCCGTTGGCATCAGCACTGGCCGCCAAACTCGGCAAGCCCGCCCGCATGGAGAACGACGCGACGGTGCAGGGCCTGGGGGTGATCCACCGCAAGGGTGTCGAATGCGTTATCACCCTCGGCACCGGCATGGGCTTCGCGCTATTCGTCAATGGTGTCCCGGCGCCCCACCTGGAACTCAGCCAGCACCCGGTGCGCGGCAGGAAGACTTACGACCAATACGTAGGCGAGGCCGCGGAAAAAGCCGTCGGCAGGCGTCGCTGGAACCGTCGCGTGGAACGCGCGATCGGCTTCATCCACACGCTCACCAACTGCGATATCCTTCACATCGGCGGTGGCAACGCCCGGCACATCAAATTCGAGCTACCGCCATGGGTGCGCATCGTGTCGAACGAGGCCGGTATCACCGGCGGTATCCACCTCTGGGGCGCAAATCTGGACGCGATGTTCGCCGCCGCCTGACCCCCTACACCCGCCCCGACACCCGCCGGCCAATCTCCAGAGCGGAGAACGTCGGCACCGGTGCCGGCATCAGCCAGCGGAAGCCCTGCTCGATCAACTGCTCCACATTCTTGGCATCCACGTGCGGATGGCCGCACGGTACGTTGTGCTGCTTGCAGATCGCCAGGATCTCGTTGATCGCCGACGCCACCGTTGGATGCTCGTACTGCCGCGGATGGCCGAGGTCCTGCGATAGGTCGCCTTCGCCGATCAGCACCACGCCGACACCGGGCACCTGCTCCAGAATCTTCGGCAGGTTGGCAATCGCGCGCTTCTCCTCGCACATGATCACCACCAGGATCTCGCCGCTCGGATTCAGCGGCCAGGTGTCGGCGCGCGGGTAATACTCCTGATCAGTCAGGCCCCAATAGCGCGCCGCACTGCGTGGCGCATCACCGCGCTGGCCCGGCGGATCGTAGAATTTTGCCTCGCGCGGCCGCGGATAGCGGCACGCCTGAACCGCGTTTCGTGCATCCTCGACCGTCGATACGTGCGGCCATACGATACCATAGACGCCGATATCCAGCACCTGCTTGGCGATCCACTGGCTGTTCTCGCCGCCATTCGGCGGAATGCGCACGAACGGCGTCACCGCCGGCGCGATGCTACCGGACGTCGCGATCTGCCGACGGTTCAGCATGTATTGCATGCAGTCCCTCAGCGCCTTGATGTCGTACGGGTTGTGCTCCATCTCGAATACCACGCCGTCATATGGCGCGGACGAAATGGTCAGCGCGCTGCTGACTTCCCCGGGTGAAAACGGCACGAAGGCGGGCTTGCTGGATTCCAGCGCCTTGATCGCGCCGTTCAGGCGGGGAATGTCCATGGTCGAGGCCTTTCATCCCATGATCGCCCGCAGACCATAGGCCACCAGTCCAGGGCTGACGAGGGGTCTCAGGCTCTCGCGCTCCCCGCCGTAACCGGAGTGACAGCGCTCTTCTGGTCGGCCGCCGCATCCCACATCAGACGGGGGCCAACGCCCGTGTGGCGACCATCGACAGCACGACAGTGGCAAGGAAGGCTGCCGCGCCTCCCATGAAGTCGAAATGCGCAAGCTGACCGAACTGGATCATCGGCACGAACACCAACACGGTGAACGGATCCAGAGTTGACCAGCGGCCGATCTGGTCAATGAATCGATAGACCTTGGCCTTCAGACGCAGCTTCCAGCGCGATCGCCGGTGGATCGATGTCAGGAACCATGCCAGTGCCGCCAGCTTGCTCAGCGGGAACACGACTGAGACGAAAAATATGATCACCCCGAAATACCAGAAGCCGCTGGTGAACAGCAGTATGATGCCGTTTATCACCGTGTGCGGAGAGGGCTGCTCGCCCTTCCAGAATTCACTCATCGGGAAGCCATAGGCGAGCGGCGTCAAGGCGACAGTGGCGATCAGCAGCGCGGAGCATATGCTCAACGAGCCCGGACGCCGCCGATGAACCCTTGCGGAGCAGCGCGGACAGCGCTTGCCAACGGCGACAGCGGGCAGCAGCAGGTCGCATTCTGTGCAGGCGATGGCCCAGGACGGTACGGCCAAAGGTTCCTGTTCCAATCTGCGCCAGACTTCCCGATGCTTCGAGCGTACCGCGCGTGATCATCGTCATCACCGCCACGCAGACAAAGCACCAGCCGCCAGCATCAATCGTCACGGAAGTCTGCGCCGCGAGCCGGCCATAGCCGATTCCCGCACCTATCAGCAGGACATCGGTCATCGCCCACAAATCCAGCATCTCGGAGTAGCGGAATGCACGACCCACCCATCGATCATGATGGCTCGAGCGGATCGCTGCCAACGTGACAGACAAGAGTCCAAACCGAAGGAAAGGAAGAATGACGGCTTCTAGCGCGAGCACGATCCTGACCAGCGGCCAGCCTTGCGCCCAGGCAATGCACAAACCCGAGGCCAGCACCTTCGAACTCGTCACTGGCCCCAGATGCACCGTCATCAGCGGCAGAGTGTTCGCCGGTATCAACAGCAAGAGTACCGCTATCACGCAGGCAAGCGCGCGATCAAGGCGCCGTCCCGTGCGGTTCTCCAGCACGCGGCCGCATCGCACGCATTCCAGTCGCCCCTGTTCGGACGGCTTCAGGCGCTGGATGGCCGCCCAATCCCGGCAGGCGATCAACGTCATGGTGTGCTACCGTGACAAGGCTCGATGCCAGCACTACGCACGGCTGCGGCACCACATCGGCATCGCCCAATACGCCGCCAACATAGACCTCGCGCACCAGGACCAGGACCGCCGCCGAGACTGGCGCCCCGAGGATCACGCCGAGTGTCCCGAACAGCGTCCCGAGTATCGTCATCGACAGAATGGTCACAGCCGGGGGCAGGTCGGCCGTGTTCCGCTGCACCAGTGGGGCGATGATGTAACCTTCGGCGATGTGCGCGATCGTGAAGATGACCGCAACCCAAATGGCCTTTCGCCAGTCAGCGGCGAAGGCGATCAGCATTGCGGGAATGGCAGCGGCTATCGCGCCGAAATACGGAATGAACGTCAGCAACCCAGCCAGCACCGCCAGGGCCAGCGCCAGCGGCAGTCCAAGCACGGTCAGGCCGATCACCGTGAGCACTCCCACGGCAATCATGTCGATAAGCTGGCCCAATGACCATAGTTTCAGTGTGCGCCCCACATGTTCAAGCGCGATTCGCGCGCGCGGCCGATGCGGAATGTCGAACAGGCGGACAATACCGTCCACGTAAAGGTCCGGATCAACAGCGAAATACATGGCCGTGACGACAAGAACGAAAGCACTTACCACGCCGCCAAGCGTCGAGCTGGCCAACGCACCCGCGCTGCCGAAAATACTATTGTTGAGCAGTTCGCCTGGGGACAGATGCTGGAAGAGCAAATGTCCCCAGCCAGTGTTGCCGTACGTTTGCCGGAGGCGATCAAAAGTTTGGTTGAGTTGCGCGAATAGCGCCTGTGTCTGAGTCACCAGACTCGGGCCAATGAAATACAGCAGTGCCAGCAGAAAGGCTAAAATCCCGAGGCTGACAAAGGCCAGCATCAGCTTCAACGGCGCTCCTGTCAGATCCGCCAGCCAGCCGCTGATGCCACGCAGTATGATCGCCAGCAGCGCCGCCATGAACACCAACAAGACAACGTTGGCGAGCGCCCACACGAGCAGGGCCGCGGCCGAGACGATCGCGATGATCCGCAGTGCTCGCGCGGCGCCATCCGTACGAATGAAGTCAGCGCTCATCGGTCTGCAGTCCGACGAACCGATCTGAGATGTGCCAATGTGGTGTGCCGACATGCCGGTGTCTGTGATCCGTCAACACAGATTGGACGCATCCGTGCCGTCCGCGCCGCGAAAGTTGAAGGTCGCATAGCCGAAGCACCGCGGACTCGCGATGTGCCTTCGGAACTGGCCGCGCCGCCGTGGCGTTACAGCGCCGAATGAGCGAGTCGGAAGACGAACCGCCGGATGCTGTAGAGCACCAGAGCCGAACGGTGCTCACTGCCGGCGATCCTGCGCCGCCGGACGCGCGATCGCTTACTCTGAACGTGGAGCAGTTTGTTGCGGTCCCCACTGGGGAGGTGACCCTGTAAGCGGATTGGTCGCTGCATGGCAGGAAAACCACCAGCGCCATACGGCACGTCCGCATTCAAACTGCTTCTGATGGCCCTAGCGGCAACGCCATCGCGTCAGGCATGAGCCGCACGCTCGCGCAACTCGCCGACAAGGATCTCTTCCGAACTCTGAGCGCTCGGAGCGCCTGCGCTACGTGGCGAACAATTCCTCGACGCGAAATGGCCGTGGAATCAGTCCTTGCTCGGAGGCATAGCGCATCAGCAGTTCGATCGCAGGGCGATTCGCCTCGACGCCATACGGGACCGGCGCATCTCCTTTGGCGGCGACGAAAAGCCGCATCAGTTCATCAGCCAGCCAAGGGTGCGCGGCCAGCAGCGCATCCTTCACCACCACCACGTGGTTGATCGGAAACACGCCGGTCTTGCGCGACCATTCCTGCGCAACGGCATCCGCATCCGGGATCACGGTGCGCACGTCTGCCGGATCAAGCCCGGCCACCGCGATCACTGCATCGACCGCACCTGACAGCAACAAACCGCGCAGGTCCTGCCCTTGAGCCATGCGCTCCACGTGCGGCGGATCGGTGAACTCCTGCACGTGCGCGTCTTCCTCGGTGATCCACGTCATCGAGCTCGGCGCTATACCATACTCGTCGTGCAGCACGCCTCGCATCCACACGCCCGTCGTCTGCGACCACGCACGCACGCCGATGCGCTTGCCCACGAGGGCCGCCGGCCCGCGCAGAGGCGAATCCGCCCGGCACATCAGCGCGCCATGATGCAAGCCGCGCAGCAGCACCACCGGCAGCGCCGTGATTGGCTTGTCATATGCGCGCGCCTGCGCATGTGTGGTCAGCGCGATCTCGCACAGGTCGAACTCCATCCCGCGCGTCTGACGCCGGAACGCGCGCGTGATCGGATCAACCTCGACGAACTCGAACCCGACCCGATCCGAGGACACCGTGCCGCCCTTCAGTGCGCGTATCAATGGCGATTTGCCCAGCGCGGTGCGGAGCCGGAGCATCAGCCCTCCTTCACGGTCGGATAGATATCTGCCCCGTAGTACTTACGGAACTCGGCGATCTGCCCTGCCGGCGGCGGCGCATAAGTGCAGCGCTTCGACGTGAACCGCCCGCCCATCAACCGGTTAGTTTTCACCGCCATCTCGCCCAGCTTCACCAGGTTGGTGATGCCATTCAGTATCGGCAGACCGGCCGCCTCGTGGATGCCGGCATGTGCCAGCAGCGCCATCACCACACCCCCGGCGGCGATCACCACCTCTGCCCCAGCCTCGGCATTCGCCTTCGCCGCGCGCCGGAACTGCGTCACGATCGCATCGCGCGACGGCCCCGGCTCGAAACCCGCACCGAGATCCGTCAGCCGTTCCACCTGCATACGGTTGACCGCCGCCATCCGATCCTGCAGCCGATACCGCCAGACATTCTCAACGATACGCGGCGTGAACTTCTCGTTGATCGTCACCAGCGAAAACCGCGCGCCCATCATACATGCGACATGCAATGCCGACTCGCATAGCCCCAGCACCGGTATATCAGCGATCTCGCGTGCCTCCTGCAGCCCGGGATCAGCGATATTGCCGATGAGAAACGCGTCGAACCCCTCGCGCACCGCGCGGTGCACGTTCTTCAGCACTTCACCTGTCTCGAGATATTCCAGGTAGCGATACTGATCGCCTGTGCCACCGATCTCGGTGATGCCAGCCACGTGGATCTCGGTGTCCGGATCGCGAACATGGTCCAGGACGCCACGCAGGATCCTCGGATAACTCCCCCACTCGCTTTGTCGCGACATGCTCTGGTACCAGAGCTTCATGCCGGCTTCCAGTTGAGCTGCCCCGCCAGCCAACCACGCAGCTCGGTCAATGTGGATGCGCTGGCAACCGCTGCAGCGGTGTTGGTTGTGGCATCCGGTGCCGCCACCAGCCGCACGCTCAGCGAGGTGCCGACAGCTTGCACTGGCAGCGCCGCCGCAGCATCGGCCCCGGCGCGCCGCCACAGCGAGACCATTGCCGCCGGGGTAAGTTGTTGCAGCACCAACCCGAAATCCAGCTGCGCCGCGGCGGCCACCGCGCGCCAGGCATTGAACAAGAGCCCGCTTGGAGCCCTGCCCGCACGCATCTGGTACAATTCAGAAAAATGCTCGACGTCGGGAAAGATCGGGTCGCGCGCCGCTTGCCCCGCCTCGCCCAGGATACCGATGGTGAACAGGCCCTGAGCGCCAGATGCGGCCAGAACACTAAACTGATCGGGTACGCGTTGACCGCGCAGGAACACCGCGTCCACCGCATTCTGCGTGAAGGCGCTATGAGCTGTTGCCACATCGGTGATGCCGAACACCGGCTGGATTGGCACTCCTAGCAATTGCAGGCCCAGCAACGCCGCCAGATCGAGGCTCGCCGCTCCAGCTGCGGCAACGCGCACCCGCGCTCCGCTAGTAAGCACGCCGGGACGGCCAACCGCGATGCCGGACGTCATGCCGGCCATCACCGGGACCCAGTGACCGACGTCGAACTGCGCCCGCGAATCGCCCACCATCCAGGCCAATGTCGCCTGCCCAGGAACCAGCAACAGGGTCGTGCCATCAGGTGCGCCTCGCGCCTCAAACTGGTTGGCACCAGTGACGCCGTCGGCACTGCCAATCTCAACGCGCCGAATAGCCGTATCGGACGGTAGCGATTGCTCGAGCGCGGGTTGCAGCGCGTCTGCCCAGCGGTTCAGCGCACCATCTTCCGGGCCGGCGACAAGCAGGCGGGGATTGTCACGGAAGGCGGCCGAGGACGGGGCGGCACGCACGCGTCCCACCCGCGCAATGGCGGGCAGGGTGCCCAGGCTCGCAAGCAGGAGACGCCGGCCGAGCGGCGACTGGTCGATCATTCTCGCCCCCCAAGGGGCAAACTTCCTACTCACAACCCACCAGGAGTCAAATCAGCCGCCTTGGTTCGATCACTCGTCATACGCGACGAGCGCTTCGCAAGGCACATCCAGGCGTGAGCGTCCATTCAGGAATGTCAGCTCGATCAGCGCCGCCGCAGCCGGCACGACTGCGCCAACCTGCCGCAGCAGAGCGATGCCTGCGGCCATTGTGCCGCCTGTGGCCAGCAGGTCATCGACGATGACCACCCGCTGACCCGGCTGCACCGCGTCGGCTTGCACCTCGACGCGATCAGTGCCGTATTCCAGCGAGTAGTTCAGCCCGACCGTTACGCCCGGCAGCTTGTTGCGCTTCCGCAGCATGATGAATCCACAACCAAGCTTCAGTGCCAGCGGCGCGGCGATCAGAAAGCCGCGGCTCTCGATCCCGGCGAGCAGATCCGGCTGATAGGCCCGCACCCCACGCGCCATGCGCCCCATCGCCACCTGCCACGCATCGGCGTCCCGCAGCAGCGTGGAGATGTCGTAAAACAGGATGCCCGGTTTGGGAAAATCCGGAATGCCCCGGATGTGCTCCTTCAGGTCCATGCTGCGGCCTTACCAAAAGAGAATAGATCAGCCGATGTAGAGCATCGGCTTCCCAACGAGAAGAGACGCGGCAATTCACCGCAGACGACGCCTGCCGTTGGAATTTCTCTTATTGCTGCGCGCCGATTAAGCTCGGCTCTTCCGCCGTGAGGGAAACGCCATGAAGATCACCGCCGTCGAGACCTACTGGACCCGCATTCCATTCGACATGGGCGGCAAGCCGGCAACCCAGGGCGGCCTCAACTGGCAGACGATGAACACGGTGTGGCTGCGCGTCATCACCGACCAGGGCCTGGAGGGCTGGGGCGAAGGCTTCGGCCACGCCTCTGCGGCAGCGACCAAGACCGTGATGGACACACAGCTCGCGCCACTGGCGATTGGCCAGGACGCACGCGACGTCGGCGGCCTGCGCATACGCCTTGCAAAAGCGCTCCATGGCTTTGGCCGCAACGGCTCACATTCGTTCGCACTGTCGGCGCTCGACATCGCGCTGTGGGACATCGCAGGCAAGGCAGCAAACCTCCCGCTGTGGAGATTGTTCGGCGCAACGCCTGTGTCGCACCTCACGTCCTATGCCAGCTTGCTCCGCTATGGTGCTGCCCCGATGGTCAGTGCAGCCTGCGAACGCGCGATCAGCCGCGGCTACCGCGACATCAAGCTGCACGAGATCACGGTGCCGGAGGTGCGCGCTGCACGGCAGGCAATCGGCCCGGACGCGCGGCTGATGGTGGATACCAACTGTCCATGGACGATCTGGGAAGCGATCGATATCGCGCGCCGGATGCGCGAGTATGACCTGACCTGGCTGGAGGAGCCTGTCTCCCCGCCCGGCGACCACAAAGGCCTCGCGCGCGTCCGCCGCGAAGGCGGTGTGCCAATCGCTGCGGGCGAGAATGCCGCCGGCCTGCACGACTTCCACGCGCAATTCGAAGCCGGCGCCATCGATGTTGCGCAGCCGAGCGTGATCAAGATCGGCGGTCCATCCGCAATGTTCGAGATCGCGGCGCTTGCCAAAGTGCACGGAGTGCGCGTGGTGCCGCACAACGCCTATTTCGGCCCGGGCTTCCTCGCCTCCCTGCACGTGAACGCCACTATCGCGCCCGACGCGCCCTTCGAGCGGTTGTTCATCGATCTCGAAACAAGCCCACTCGGCGACTGGGTCGTGGCGAAGGACGGCAAGGTGGCGGTGCCGGCCGGGCCGGGCCTGGGCTGTGACCCCGACATGCAGATCCTGAAGCGCTACCTGGTATCCGCGTGAGCGCACCGTGTCGTGTCTGGAGACACGGCGATTCGACTGGACGGGCGCGCAGCATCGTGCCTGATCTAACCGTCATGCGGCTCCGCTGTTCGCTCGCTCTAATGGTCTTGCTGCCGTGTACGGCTCTCGCCGAACCCGCACTTCGGCCGGAGGCAACGCTCCTGCCACCGGTTGGCTCGGGCTGCATATCGTCGCCGTTTGGCCCGCGCGTACTGCCAAACCATCCCCTGGCCGGCACGTATCATAACGGCGTTGATATGCCGGCGCCCGCGGGTGCCGCGATCCGCACGGTGGCACCCGGCACGGTGATCCGAGTGCAGCGCAAAGGGCCAGGAGGGCTGGAGATACTAGTGCAGCACGATGGCTTCGTCGGCATCTACAGCCACCTTGGCATGGTCACGCCGGCGATCGCCGAGGGCCAGCACACCCTGTCGGCCGGCGAAAAGATCGGCGTGGTGGGCCATAGCGGCGTGACCTATGGCATGCACGTATATTTCGAGATCCTGAAGAACGGGCACGCGGTCGATCCAGCGCCGCTTCTTGGCCTGCCGCTGTGCAATGGTGGCGTGATTCGCCGCCCGAGCGACATGTTGGCGGCGGACGGCAAGATACCGCCGACACGCCACTACGCCGGACTGAACTAAATCCTCACCGACGGGTTGCGGCTCGCTGCGTTCAGCGCGGCGCCTGTTGGCGCTTAACCAAATTGTATGATTTGCCCGGCCA
>Ga0070730_10003770_pt1 | contig 13486 bp, 12 predicted proteins | sample Coa_R1_3_FD_66447 | JGI IMG/M metagenome (GOLD analysis project Ga0070730, IMG submission 66447) | Surface soil microbial communities from Centralia Pennsylvania, which are recovering from an underground coalmine fire - Coalmine... | ecosystem: Environmental > Terrestrial > Soil > Unclassified ...
CTGGACCACGATCGCGGTCGCGGCGCTGGTGGCGCTGATCATGGCAGCGGCCTCATGGCTCGCCTTCGGCAGCGCCAGCTGGCAGGCGTTTTTTCATTGGATGCCGATCACCAGCCATATCGTGCTCGGCGAAGGCCGCGCCGACTTCGGCCGGCTGCAAAGCTTGTTTGGACTGGTCCGCGCGCACGGCGGCAGCGAAGGGCTTGCCTGGTCCATGCAGGCGGCGGGCAGTCTCGCGACCGCCGCGCTGGTCGTCTGGCTGTGGCGCCGCCGCGCGGCCTATGAGCTGAAAGCCGCCGCGCTCGCCGCCGGCACACTGCTCGTTACGCCCTACGTCTACATGTACGACCTCGTCGTGCTGGCGGTCGCCGTCGCCTTCCTGCTGCGCCATGCGTTCGAACACGGCCTCGCCGCCGGCGAAGCCGCCGCGCTCGCCGCGGCCGGCGTGCTGATCTTGATCTTCCCTTACGTCAAGACGCAGCTGGGCTTGGCGGCGGTCGTGATCGTCATGATGCTGATCGTTCATCGCGCCGTCATCGCGGCGGCAACAGCGATATCAGTGCCGGCAACAGCGACAGAGCAAGCATCATGACGCTGCAGGCCGTGCCCTTTCATCAGAGCGAGATGGCATCGCCGCGATCGAGCGCGTTTGCGCTGATTTGTTTCGCGCTGCTGGTTGCCAATCTCGGCTACGTCGCGGCGTTGATCCTCGATCACGGATGGATCGTCGACGCCGCCGGCAAACCGTTTCATACCGATTTCACCAGCGTCTACGCCGCCGGCCGGCTGGCGCTCGCGGGCAATGCCGCCGCGGCTTACGACTGGACTGTGCATTATGCAGCTGAAAACGCCGTCGTCCCCCATGACTACGCCGCTTATTTGGGATGGCATTACCCGCCACCGTTTCTGCTGATTGCGGCACTGCTGGCGACGTTGCCGTACGCCGCTGCGTTCCTGGTCTGGATCGCCATGACGCTGCCGCTTTATCTGGCAAGCATGCGCGCGGTCGTCGGCGACAAGATCGGCTGGCTCATCGGCGGGGCGTTTCCGTGCCTGCTGCCGAACATCGTTCCCGGGCAGAACGGGCTGTTCACCGCGGCGCTGATAGGCGGCACGCTGGCGCTGCTGCCGGCCCGTCCGATTCTCGCCGGCTGCTGCCTCGGCCTCCTCACCTACAAACCGCAATTCGGCATTGTGTTTCCGCTGCTGCTCATCGCCGGCGGCCATTGGCGCGCCATCGGCGCCGCAGCGGCAAGTACTTGCGCGCTCGCGCTGGTGACAATCGCCGTTTTCGGCGTCGCGCCCTGGACCGAATTTTTGCACTGGCTGCCGCTGACCTCGCACGCGCTGTTCGCGCAGGATTCCCCTATTCACACCGAGTGGAGCAAATTTCAGAGCGTGTTCGCGTTGCTGCGGCTCCTCGGCGGCAGCGCCACGCTGGCCTGGACGCTGCAAGGGCTGCTGACCGCCGTCGTGGCGCTGGTACTATGGCTGATGTGGCGGAGCCATCGGATCAGCTACGAACTCAAAGCCGCGGCCGCAGCGGCCGGCGTCCTGCTCGCCACGCCTTACGTTTATCTCTATGATCTCGCCATCCTCGCCGTCGCCATCGGATTTATGCTCCGCGCCGCGCTGCGCACCGGCTTCGTTCGCGGCGAGGCCGGCAGCCTGGCACTCGGCGCAGCCCTCATGATGTTGCTGCCGTTCTTCGGCATTCCCGTCGGCTTGATGACCGTTGGGATCGCCGTCGTGCTGATTGGGCGGAGAATGGCGAGCCGCGACGTAGCGGCTTGATCCAACGCATGGGTCAAAAGCTTCACGTCTCCAGTCACTTGACGGGCGTCGGCGACGCCCATGTTGCAATGCAACAAAATCGGCCGCAGAGTGTTGGCAAAGCGCGACTGCAGCACCGATGCGCGACCAGGCCCGACCGCAACGCGACAAGCCGTGGATCTTCCGCACCTACGCGGGGCATTCCACCGCGGCGGCGTCGAATGCGCTCTACCGGGGCAATCTGAGCAAGGGCCAGACCGGGCTGTCGGTTGCCTTCGATCTGCCGACCCAGACCGGCTACGACAGCGATCATCCGCTGGCCAAAGGCGAAGTCGGCAAGGTCGGCGTACCGGTCTGCCATCTCGGCGACATGCGGGCGTTGTTCGAGCACATTCCGCTCGGCGGCATGAACACCTCGATGACGATCAACGCCACGGCGGCGTGGCTGTTGGCACTCTACGTCGCGCTGGCCGACGAGCAGGGCGTGGCGCGGCGCGAGCTGGCCGGCACCACGCAGAACGACATCATCAAGGAATATCTGTCGCGCGGCACCTACGTGTTTCCGCCGACGCCGTCGCTGCGTCTCACCAAGGACGTGATCCTGTTCACCACCAAGGAGATGCCGAAGTGGAATCCGATCAACGTCTGCTCCTATCACCTGCAGGAGGCCGGCGCGACGCCGGTGCAAGAGCTGGCGTTTGCGCTCGCCACCGCGATAGCGGTACTCGATGCGGTGCGGGCGTCGGGTCAATGCGCTGAAGACGAATTCGGCGATGTAGTCGGGCGCATCTCGTTTTTCGTCAATGCCGGGCTGCGCTTCGTCACCGAGCTGTGCAAGATGCGCGCCTTCGCCGAATTGTGGGACGAGATCACGCGCGAGCGCTACGGCGTGGCCGACGCCAAGCAGCGGCTGTTCCGCTACGGCGTGCAGGTCAACTCGCTGGGATTGACCGAGCAGCAGCCGGAGAACAACGTAGCCCGCATCGTGCTGGAAATGCTCGCGGTGACCTTGTCAAAAACCGCGCGGGCGCGCGCCGTGCAGCTGCCGGCCTGGAACGAGGCGCTCGGCCTGCCGCGGCCCTGGGACCAGCAATGGTCGCTGCGCCTGCAGCAGATTCTGGCCTACGAGACCGACCTCCTGGAGTACGGCGACGTCTTCGACGGCGCGCCGGTGATCGCCGCCAAAGTCGCGGAGTTGAAAGAAGACGCGCGCGAGGAACTGAAGCAGATCGAGAAGATGGGCGGCACAATTGCCGCGGTCGAATCCGGCTATCTCAAACAGCAGCTTGTCGAAGCCAACGCGCGCCGCACCGAGGCGATCGAGCGCGGCGAGCAGATCGTGGTCGGCGTTAACCGCTTCGTCGAGACCGAACCGTCGCCGCTTAAGCAAGCCGCCGACGCCGTGGTCACCGTGGCGCCGCAGGCCGAAGCCGATCAGATCGCGCGACTCAACGCTTGGCGCGCCGCGCGCGACAACGCGGCGGTGGCCACCGCGCTTGCAGCATTACGGGCGGCGGCGCGCGGCGGCGCCAACGTCATGCCGGCCTCGATTGCCTGCGCCAAAGCCGGCGTCACCACCGGCGAGTGGGGTTTCGTCTTACGCGAAGCGTTCGGCGAATATCGCGCGCCGACCGGAATCGGCAGCGCGATGCGCAACGACGCCGAAGGTCTCGACGATATCCGCGCCGAAGTCGATCGCGTGTCGAAGAAGCTCGGACGGGGGCTGAAATTCCTGGTCGGCAAACCCGGTCTCGACGGCCATTCCAACGGCGCCGAACAAATCGCCGCGCGCGCCCGCGATGCCGGCATCGACGTCGTCTACGACGGCATCCGCCTGACCGCGGAGGCGATCGCCACGGCGGCCGCCGAACAACGCGTGCATGTCGTCGGCCTCTCGATCTTGTCCGGCTCGCATCTGTCGCTCGTGCGCGAGGTGATCGCGCGGCTGCAGGCAGCCGGCCTCTCGGAGGTGCCGGTCGTGGTCGGCGGCATCATTCCGCCGCAAGATGCCGAAGCGCTGAAAGCCGCCGGCGCCGCCGCGATCTACACGCCGAAGGATTTTGAGCTGAATCGCATTTTGAGCGATCTCTGCCGCATCGTTGAATGCCGCGCTAGCTCCGCACCACAGCCGCAATCGCTTCAGCAAGGGCGCTCGGACTGATCGGCTTGCGCAAGTAGGCGTCCATGCCGGCGGCGCGCGCCGCGGCGTCGTTACCCGGCTCGCTCCTACCGGAAATGCCGATGATGGGCGTACGGCTTGCGGGTGAAGCGAGCGCGCGGATGCGCCGTGCCGCTTCGAGGCCGTCGAAGCCGGGCAGCATCACATCCATCAGCACCGCGTCGTAGCCGCCGCGCGCCACCGCTTCGACGGCGTCCTCGCCCGAGCCGACGAAATCGGCACGGTGGCCGAGTTCGGTCAGGATGGTATTGAGAATGACGCGGCCGTACGGATTGTCCTCGGCGCATAAAATCTTCAGCCGCCGTACCGGCGCGGAAATTTGCCCCGACACTTTTTGTTGTTCGACCGCGGCGGCCGCAACGGGCAACAGCGCGCTGAAACAAAAGCGCGCCCCGCGACCGGGCTTGCTGGTGACGGTCAGATCGCCGCCCATGGCGCGCGCCAAATATTTAACGGTGGCAAGGCCGAGACCGGCGCCGCCGTAACGCCGGGCAATGTCGACGCTGGCCTGAACGAACGGCCGGAACAAAAGTTTGATCTCAGCGGGCGTCAGGCCGATGCCGCTGTCGCTGACCGTCACGACGAGCTTGTAGCGGCCGCGCGCCGCCCGCTTTGCCTGTACGTCGAGCCGAACGACGCCCTTCGCGGTGAACTTCACCGCATTGTCGATGAGGTTCTCGAGCGCCGCGCGCAGCCGTACCGGATCGCCGAGCAAAAAGTCCGGCAGATCGTCGGCAAGGCTCACTTTCGCGTCCAAACCCTTGATCTGCGCGCGCACCGCAAGCGAGTCCGCCACCGCCTCGAACAGCCGCGCCGGTCGAAAAACCTCCTGCTGCAGGATCAGGCCGCCTGCTTCCGCCTTGGCGGCGTCGACCACGAGCGTGGTCAGCGCCGCCAAATGCTCGGCACCGGTCTTGATGCCTGCGGCCCACTCGCGCTCACGCTGGCCGATGTCGGAGCTCGCCAACAGCTCGCCGAACGCCAGGATGCCGTTGAGCGCGGTGCGGATGTCGTGAGCGAAAGCCGCGAGCGCGATGTCCGGATCGGCGATCGATGGCCGCCGCTGCCGGAGGCGCACCGGCCGCGCGGCCGTTTTCCTTTTTTGTTTGGACCTCGCCCGCGCCACGGCGCGTCCCCCGCCTCGCCCCTCATAGGCCCAATCGCACCATGCCACGGCTGCGAATGAAACAAAACAATGCAGCCGAATATTCCGGCATCCGCTCTCTCTGTAGCCGCCGGTCAGCGCCCCAAGCCCACCATACGCCTGATATCCGCCGCGCTTGCGCCGGAAGCCCGCAGCTCGCGCAAGCTGGTCGCCTGCGTGGCTTTGGACAGCTTGCGGCCCTCGCTGTCCAGAATAAGCCGGTGATGATGATAGGTCGGCTCCGGCAGCCCGAGCAGCTTTTGCAGCAGCCGATGCACGGCGGTCGCCCAGAATAGATCCTGGCCGCGCACCACGTCGGTCACGCCCTGCAGCGCGTCGTCGATGACGACTGAAAGATGATAGCTGGTCAACAATTCCTTGCGCGCCAGCACCACGTCGCCCCAGCGCTGCGGCGTGGCAGTGACCGATCCGCTCTGGCCCTGCGGCCCGCTGCCGGTCTCGCGCCAGGTCAAGACACCGGCCTGCGTCAGCGCGGCGTCCATAGCAAGGCGGAGCGCGAACGGTTCGCCGGCGCGGCGGCGGTGCTCGCGCTCGGCCGCCGGCATTTTCCGGGCGCGGCCCGGATAGAGCGGCACGCCGTCGGGATCGCGCGGCCAGCGGCCTTGAGCGTCGCGCTCGGCGACCAACGCGGCGATCTCGCTGCGGCTCTCGAAACTCGGATAGAGCAGGCCCTGCGCTTCGAGCTTGGCGACGGCGGCCGTATAGTCGGCGAAATGCTCGCTTTGCCGCCGCACCGGCTCTTCCCAGCCAATACCGAGCCAGCGCAGGTCTTCAGAGATGGCCGCCTCGAATTCCGGCCGGCAGCGCTGGGTGTCGATGTCCTCGATGCGCAATAACAGCCGCCCGCCGAAATCACGCGCCGTGTCGTAATTGAGCAGCGCCGAGTAGGCATGACCCAGATGCAGGTAGCCGTTCGGGCTGGGCGCAAAACGCAGGATACGGGTGTACATTGGCGGGAGGTTTTGCCGACGCTATGACGGTCACCGGCGGCCGTCATTATCGATCAATGCACCAGATGCTCACGCACATTCGCAGCGAGGCCGATCTCGACGCGGCGCTGGCCGCGCTTGGCGCCGCCGATCCACGCTTGCTGTCGCTTGTGGCGGCAACAGGGCGGCCGCCGCTGCGCCGCCGCCCCGACGGCTTTGCCGGCCTCGCCGCCACCATCGTGGCGCAGCAGTTATCGACCGCAAGCGCCGGCGCGATCTGGACGCGGCTTTCCGCCGCGTTCGATCCGCTCGCCCCCGAGGCGATCGCCCGCGCGCATCCGGCGCGGCTCAAGAAGGTCGGTCTGTCGGCGCCGAAAATCCGCACGCTCAAGGCTATCGCGCGCGCCGTCATCGCCGGTGAACTGGCGTTGGCGGGACTGACCGAATTGGCCGCCGAGGAGGCGCATGCGGCACTCACCGCAATCCACGGCATCGGGCCGTGGACCGCCGACATTTATCTGTTGTCCTGCCTCGGCCATGCCGATGCCTGGCCGGCGGGAGATTTGGCGTTGCAGGAGGCGGCGCGGCTGGCCTTCAACCTCTCGGCGCGGCCGAGCGCCAAAGAGATGGTGGCGCTCGCGGAAAGCTGGCGGCCGTGGCGCGCAGTGGCGGCACGGGTGCTCTGGACCTATTATCGCGCGCGCAAGGGGCGTGAAGGCGCCCCCGCCGCCGCCACCCTGCCGTCCGCCGCAACCGCGCGTGCCAAGGTACGCGGACAAGCCAACAAGAAAAAATCGCCGAAACGAGGTCGCAATGGCCGCTCTCCTTGACGGTCCGCGGCTGGCGCCGCAATCGGATGCCGCCCAGCAACTCATTGTCTTTCTGCACGGCTACGGCGCCGACGGCAACGATTTGATCGCGATCGGCCGCGAGTGGCAGCACTATTTGCCGCGCGCCGCGTTCGTCTCGCCGCACGCGCCGGAGCCGTGCGGTCAGGCGCCGGTCGGACGGCAATGGTTTCCGCTGACCTTCCGCGATCCCAATGAGCGCTGGCGCGGCGTCAACAAGGCGGCACCGCAGCTCGAGCAATTCATCGATGCCGAGCTTGCCCGCCACAAGCTGCCGCCCTCGGCGCTGGCGCTGGTCGGCTTCAGCCAGGGCACCATGATGGCGCTCCACGTCGGGCTGCGCCGCGCCACGGCGCCGGCGGCGATCGTCGGTTATTCGGGAATTCTGGTGACGCCGCCGCAGCAGGCCGACCTCGAAGCGTTCGCGTCCTCGATCACATCGCGGCCGCCGGTGCTGCTGGTGCACGGCGACCGCGACGATCTCATTCCCGTGCAGGCGCTGTTTCAGGCCGCGCAAGGCTTGGCGGCGCTCGAGCTTTCCGTCGAATGGCATTTGTCGCCCGGCGTCGGCCATGGCATCGATGCCGAAGGTTTGCGTCACGGCGGCGAATTTTTAGCGCGGCGCTTTCGAGTCTGAGACAATTTTAGTCTTATGCGCAGCGCTCGCACCGCGGGCTGCGCAAATCGATTTGTTTTTGAACGGTCTGCGTTTGGCTCGATTAACTACCGGTAACTAATTGGCTTGAGCGAACGCGCCAGACGATTTTCTTTACCACCCGGCAATGTGCTTGGTAGCGAATTGCGATGATCGCCAAGTCTTGGTGAGGGCTATGCTGAATTATCCGTACGGCTCGATCGGTCACGGCGGCAACAAGCTGCGCGATTTCCGGCGCAACGCGTCCGGCAGCTATCTGGTGATGATGGCGGTGATGGCGCCGGTGCTGATCGGCAGCGTCGGGCTCGGCATCGACTACGGCCTGTGGCTCTACACCCAGCAGACCATGCAGGCCGCGGCCGATTCGGCGGCGGTGAGCGCGGCGACCTCCGGCAGCAACATCGCCACCGAGGCCGAGGGCGTCGCGGCCACCTACGGCTTCATCAAAGACTCCGGTGGCGTCACCATGACGGTGAACCAGCCGCCGAAATCCGGCAGCCATACTAGCGTCTCGAACGCCGTCGAAGTCGTCATCAATAGCGTTCAGACGCCGCAGTTTTCGGCGCTGTTGAGTGCCAAATCGTTCACCATCTCGGTGCGCTCGGTGGCGGTGGCGACCCCCGGCACCGGGTGCGTGCTTACGCTCAATCCGAACGCCAGCGGCGCGGTAACGAGCCAGGGCAGCTCGGTGACCAACCTCAGCGGCTGCAATCTCTACACCGATTCCAGCGACAGCGCGGCTGTGACCGTCGGCGGCACGGCATCGCTCACGGCGCTGTCGGTCGGCGCCGTCGGCGGCGTGTCGGGCGCGAGCAACATCACCACGACCGGCGGCATTCACACCGGCGTTGCGTCGCTGTCCGACCCTTACGCCAACATGTCGTTTGGCTCGTTCTCGGGCTGCGATCAGAAGAATTACAGCACCAACAAGGACGACGAGATCACTCACGGAGTCTATTGCGGCGGCATTAGCGTCAAGGCCGGCGCCACGTTGAAGCTCGATCCCGGCATCTACTATCTGGACCAGGGCAGTCTCTCGATCGAGGGCAACGGCGCCATCGTCGGCACCGGCGTGACGCTGGTTTTCACCTCGAGCACCGGCAAAAACTACGCCACCGCCTCGATCGCCAGCAACGCCACCGTCAACCTGACGGCGCCCACCACCGGACCGACCGCCGGCATCGTGCTGTTCGGCGACCGCAACATGCCGGAAGGCACTACGTTCAAGCTCAGCGGCGGCTCAACGCAATCGTTCGGCGGCGCGATCTATCTGCCCAAGGCGGCGCTGACCTATAGCGGCGGCTCGGGCGGCAGCACCAGCTGCACGCAGATCATCGCCGACACCGTCACGTTCACCGGCAATTCGGGAATGGCGATCAATTGCGACAGCTTCGGGACCAAGCCGATCGGTTCGGGCACGGCTCAATTGGTCGAGTGATGACGATGCGCATCCTGACTACAGAACATATCCGGTCGTCGCTGCGCCACGTCGTGCGGCGGTTCGCGGCGGACCGCGGCGACGGCTCGTCCGGCATCGCGGCGATCGAGTTTGCCATCGTGGCGCCCACCCTCGTGCTGTTGTTCATCTGCACGGCCGACCTGTCGCTCGGCATTTACCGCAAGATGCAGGTGCAGAACGCGGCGCAATCCGGCGCCGCCTACGCCATGCTGTACGGTTTTACGAAAACGTCGATATCGAGCGCGGTGACCAACGCGACCGGCTACTCGGCCGTCGCCGCGACGCCGCAGCCGAACGAGTTTTGCGGCTGCCCGTCGGCGACGTCCGGCGTGACCAGCATTACCTGCGGCTCGACCTGCCCCAACGGCTCCTCGGCCGGGACCTATGTGACGGTGTCGGCGCAAGCCACCTATCAGACCATCCTGCCCTACCCGATGGTGCCCAACAGCTTCACCTTCAATGCGCAATCGACGGTGCGCGTGCAATGAAGCGCGGCTCGTTGTGGCGTGATATCGCGGGGTCGTCCGCCGTCGAGCTCGGCTTGACCGCACCGTTTTTCTTCGCGCTGCTGTTCGGCCTGATTGAAGGCGGGCTGCTGCTGTGGACCCAGCTCGGGCTGCAGCATGCCACCGCCATGGCGGCGCGCTGCGCCAGCATCGACGTCAGCACCTGCAAGGACAGCGGCACGGTGCAGAGCTACGCGGTGCAGCAGTCATTCGGCGTCAATCCGCCGGCGTCGACCTTCAGCTTCACGACGCCGAGCTGCGGCAATCAGGTCAGCGCCAGCTATCAGTTCAACTTCGTGACGGCCACTTTCGGCACCCCCTCACTGACGCTCAGCGCGCTGTCGTGCTTCCCTAGATAACGGGACGCGCCGCAGATCGTCGTAATTGAATCGATCGCCCTCGATGTTTCGTAACCCTCCTGTGCAAATGTCGGCTCGCCCGCCGCAGAGTCCGGAGTCGCTGAATGTGTAAGCCGCGCGCGTTCCCCTGGCGTCGTCTGGGCACCGGGCTTTACGGCACTCTCGCCCGCGCCGCGCGCGCCTTCATCGGCAACGAGCGCGGCGCGACGATCGTCGTCGTCGGCCTCACGCTCCCAGCGATGGTCGGCGCCATGGGACTGGCGGCGGAAATCTCCTACTGGCACCTGCACCACCGCGCCATGCAAAATGCCGCCGATGCCGCCGCCATCGCCGCCGCGACCAATGGCGGCGCCAATTACGCGACCGAGGCCAAGGCGGTCGCCGCGCATTACGGCTTTACCGACGGCAGCGCCAATATCACCGTGGCGGCGACCAACCCGGCCACCGCGCCGGGATGCACGACGAATTGCTATGTCGTCACCGTCACCGACCAGGTCTCGCTGTTCCTGTCGCAGGTCGTCGGCTACACCGGCAGCACCAATGTCAACGGCAAGAACGTCACTACCGTCACCGCGACCGCGGTGGCGACGGCCAAACCGGCCTATTCGTATTGCATCGTGGCGCTGGCCGGCAGCGGCAAGCCCGGCATCGACGGCAATGGCGTGCCGGATTCCAATCTCAACGGCTGCAACGTGATGTCGAACACCACCGCGTCATGCAGCGGCCATGACCTCAACGCCCATTACGGCGACGCCCACGGCGCCAGCAGCGGCTGCGGTTCGACGCAGCATTCCAACATGCCGACGGTGAGCGATCCTTATGCGTCGCTCGCCTCCAACATTCCGTCGGACAGCTGCGGCGGCACCTATCCGCAGGAGCCGAGCAAGCATGGCGATCCGGCGCTGCCGGCGAGCAATCAGTGGTCCGGCAGCTATGCATCCGCCAGCACCACCGTGGTGTGCGGCGACCAGCAATTGACCGGCAACACCACGCTCAACAACACTACGCTCGTGATCGAGAACGGCCAGCTCGACACCAACGGCTTTACGCTCAACGGCACCGGCTTGACCGTCGTGTTCACCGGCACCAACGGCGGCGGCTATCAGCACATTCCGACCGGCGGCGGGACGCTCAACATCACGGCGCCGACCGACGGCGCCTGGAGCGGCGTCGCCATCTATCAGGACCCAAGCCTGAACACTAACGTCGACGTCTCGGCCGCCGGCAACTCGCCGACTTGGGACATCAGCGGCCTGGTCTACCTGCCGCATTCCAGCGTCACGCTGAGCGGCGCAGTCAACAAATCGACCAACGGCCAGAACTGCTTCAACCTCGTGGTCGACAACATCACCATCAACGGCACCGGCGACATCTACGCCGGCAACGACCAGCAAGCCTGCAAGAACGCCGGCATCAATACGCCAATTCAGGGCGGCAACCGCGGCACGCTGGTGAATTGACCGCGCTGCGTCGCGCCTGCAATTGCACGATCAGAGAAAGCCGTCGATTGCTCGAAGCGGATGATCCAGTAATCACCGATGGCGCCGCGTTTACCGGGTGGTCCGCTTTCGCGGACCATCACAGATTGGCGATTACGAGATCAACCGCACCCTCAACACCCGGTGCCGTTGCGCGTGACGCAGACCGATTGGCGCGGCTGCATGTAGATCTTGTCGGTCAGCGTCAAGGTGCCGGTGATGACATAGCCGAAGATCGGATCGTATTTGTAGGTCGTCTCGCCGAGGATCAGATAGGTGTTCGGCACCGCGAGCGTGGACGGGATGGTGACGGCCTGGCCGGCCGGACGCGCCGTGCCGTTGAGCGTGTCGCTCCACACTACCGTGGCATTGCCCTTGGCGTCGATCGCGAGCTCCGACACCACCGCCTGCAGACTGGATGCGGCGTAGGGCGCCATGATCGCCGACGAGGCATTGAGGATGTTGGACATGTCGGAATCGGCGATGTCGGTGAACTGGGTGGCGAGGTCGGCCACCGTATGGGCGACCAGCGTCACTTTGCGGTCGGCGGCGATGCCGCGCGACAGCTCGACGCAGCCGAGATAAAGCGACACCAGCACCGGCAACAGCATGGCGAACTCGACCGCGGCGACGGCGCGGTTTTCGCGGCAGAACCGCGACAGCCGGGAAGCAAGACGGTCAGCGACAGCACTCATGACAGCCATCAGGAGCCGTACGGCTCGTTCTTGAAAACAACGGTGGCGGCAAGCAGGCTGAAGCCGCCGTTGAGATTGCCCAGATCGCCGCTCAGGTTGAGCAGGTTGACGTAGACCGGATACTGATAATAGAGCCGCACCATGACAATCGAGCCCGGGCCGCCCGGATTGAAGCCGAGCTGCGCGGCATTGAAATTGCCGTTGCTGACCGGCGGATTGAGATTGACTGCGCTGAAGGAGGCGTAGCTCTCGACGTCGACATAGACGCTGTCGTTGCAGTTGAAGATCGCATAGATCTGGGCGCAGACTTGCTGCTTGAACTGCGCCGCGGTCCAGCTGCCGTTCTGCGCCTGGCCGGTGAGAATCAGACGCGACGAGTTGGCGGCCGCGGTCTCCAGCGTCTGGCTGGCGAAGAAGATGATCGCGGTCTGCAGGATGGCGAAGATCAAGGCGAGGAACGGCGTCGCCACCAGCGCGAACTCGACCGCAGTCGCCGCCTCGCGGGCACGGGCGAAGCGGCCAAGCGGCGCCGCGCGCGCCGCCAGGCGCGCGCGTAGCGTTTGCAGGGAGCGAAGGCTGTGCGTTGCGATGCTCATGGCCTCACCGCCGCTTGCGATACGGCGTTCCGTCAGTTGATCAGCCTAGCGCCGAAGCCGGTCTTCGGCGCCGCGACGTTGAGGTTGCGCGTGTTGTTGTTGGTGATGTTCACGGTCGCATTGCCCTGGGTCCAAACCTTGTCGGCGACGATCGCCAGGCTCGGCGAATTGGCGTTGATGACCGCGCTGCCGAACATCCAGAAGTTCTCGGTCGGAAAGTAGGCAACGCCGTCATAGCTGAGCTTGGCGGCGCCGGTGCCGTCGTTCTTGCCGGCGCCCGCGGAGCCGCCGATCGAGGCCCACAGCGAATGGGTATCGCTGCTGCTGTTGTCCTGCATGAACTGCATGTTCATGTAGGTGCCGGAGATCGGCGAGGTCAGCGTCACGCTGCAGTCGCCCCAGATCTGCAGCGTCGCACCCTTACCAGTGAAGCCGATCATCACCTTGTCGCCGGTGACGACTGCCGAGCCGTCCACCCAGAACGGCCCGCCGTTCATGATGTAGATGCCGGGCTGCATCGTCACATGCGCGGTGGCATAGATGTGCAGACCACCGCAATAGGTCCCCGGCGACAGCGTGGTGTCATCTTTGATGTCGGTGCCCTTGCCGCCGTTGCCGCACGAATCGTAGGACGGGAACGGCAGCGACGCATAAGGATCGGCGACCGACGGCGCACTATCGACCGGCGGCGGCACGTAATTGTTGGTGTCGTGACCGCCGCTCACGCCGAATTTCCCGGCGACGACCTTCGCGGTGCCTTCCTGCGTCATGCCTGTTGTGCTGGTCGTGTTGGCCTGCACCGCACAATTGGGGGCGTTGAACTGCGGTTTGCCGTTGATGTCGA
>Ga0070730_10003771_pt1 | contig 13481 bp, 10 predicted proteins | sample Coa_R1_3_FD_66447 | JGI IMG/M metagenome (GOLD analysis project Ga0070730, IMG submission 66447) | Surface soil microbial communities from Centralia Pennsylvania, which are recovering from an underground coalmine fire - Coalmine... | ecosystem: Environmental > Terrestrial > Soil > Unclassified ...
AGCACCGCACGTCCGGTTCTTAGGGGGCCGGGGCCGCAGCAATGCGCCCCGGCTACCCGACTAGCGGTTGAACGGCGACTGGTGAGGTGGATCGGTGCCATGCTGAAAGCGTGCCGTGCGTCGCGTCGCTGAATGCCTTCCATGAAGCAGTGGCCGGATTCGTGGTCGAGGACCTTGGCTTGATGATCGAGCCTGCGGCGCTGGCGGCGGCCGGGCGGTCGCTGGATTCGGTCGGCCTGCTGCTGCTCGGCGAGATGCACGGCGTCCGGGAGAACCCCCTGCTCATCCGGGCGCTGATGCGGGCGTTCGGGCTCACCAGCCTGGCCCTGGAATGGCCCGATGACCTGGCCCCGCTGATCCAGGCGTTCCTGGCTGGCGAGCCGCTGGCCGATCACCCGTGGCTGTGGGGCGGAGATGGCCGGATCACCGCCGGTCACCTGGCGGTGCTGGCCGACCGCGCCGAGGCCGGGCTGTTGGAGTTGATCTTGTTCGACGGGATCATAGGGGCGGGCTGGAGCTGGTCCCAGCGCGATGAGGCGATGGCCCGGCGCCTGCTGGCCGGCTCCCGCTCTGGGGCTCGCACGCTAGCGGTGGCAGGCAATGCCCACACCCCGACCGGTCCCACGGACCTGGGCGTCCCGCTGGGCGCCTGCCTGGCCCGGCAGCGGCCCGGCATCCGGGAGATCAGGATCAGCTACGGCGGCGGGCGCTTCTGGAATATGAAGTCATGCCAATTCGCCCGCCGGGCCAGCCCGCAGGATCCGATACGGCTCTACCTGGACGCCGGCGAACTCGTCCTGGACCTGCCGATGGCCACCGAGGCGGTTGTGCCCCAGCGACCACAGGCCCCACCGCCACTCCGGCGCAAAACACCCTGAATACGGCAAGCGAGCACGTCTCCGCGGAAGCGGCTTGTGAATTTCCGCACAAGGCGAAGCGGAAACGTCGTTGGACGCGGTGGCCACCGCCATTACCGTCGGACTACGCCCTGTCAGCGGCAGAAATACAGGCCGGCCGACTGCCCGCCGAACTGTAGCCGGAGACCCGCCACGCAGCCAACAGCGAACTGAACTCGTGATAACTGCGCCGACCCGCCGATCTGGACGCCGTTGGTTCCTTCGATGCCGGTCAGAGATCATGCGCAGAGCAGGTTGTTCTGTCTCTCTCCGCCGATTCCGGGACGTGCGTGACCTTGCTTCCAGTTGGGTGTGGAGCTCCTTTAGGAGGATGACGGTCCCTCCGTTCCAGCGGTGGCAGGCACAGGCCCCTTGCCGGGACGTCGCGGAAGGTTATGGCGTAAGGCCGGAGATGGTCGCCACGGTGACGGGCGCTGATGCAGAGGCGTAGGGAAGCCTGCTGGAGCCGAAAATGGGGTCGAAGAGCAGTGCCGCGATCCGGAAGGTTCCGGACTGGTGGGTTGCGGGTTGCCAGGTAGCCCGCGCTGAACTACCGATCACGGTTGTACTCACGACCACGAATCCCGGCCCGCCGCTGGCCGGGTAGGCAATGAACCTGACGGTGTCGCCGGAGAACCCCGGCGGCAGTGAGGCAGTGAGGCTGATTGCACCTCCGGCGACCGCCGGCGCACGAGCTGACACGGTGAGGGCGGGCGATCCGCCGAGCCGGAGCCGGCGGTCGAATGTGTTCCAGTGCCGTGAAGGCGCACTAACTCCGATCCAGGTGAAGAGCTCCGCAATGCCGCCGGTGACGGTGAGCTCAGGACCAGCTGTCAGGTGAAGGCCGGCGGCCCATTCGGGCCCCTGATAGCCCGCAGTGGTGTACAGGAAGGGTGGCTGAATCCGGAAGCCCCAGTTGGCCTTGTCCGTGGTGAAGGCGAGACCGACGGTGGCAAGGCTAGTGCAAGGGCCTACCGCGCAATCGCCGAACGCCGCGGAGATGCCGAAGCCGACCTTCAGGTCGGCTTCGGCATTCGCCGTGAGCGAGGCTTTGAAGCTCTGGCTGGCGGGCGTGACCTGCGGCAGGGTGCTCCAAGTGGGCGTGCTCTTAACTGCCTGCCAGCCGCCAGACAGGGTGTACTGGATCCCAGCCGTGGCCTTCATGGTGTAGGAGACGGTTGGGCCGGAGAAAGCCATAGCAGCGCCGGCGCCGACGGTGGTTGTTACCCCGGCCGAGGCGGTCACCTGGCCATCGATCGCCACAGGTCCCAGAAATACCGTGGCCGGTACGTTGATTGCGGGCGCGGTGAGCTCACAGGTGACACTCGCGTGCCCGGCTGCGGAGACCGTGATCGCCCCGGAGCGTATGGTCACTGGAACGGTGGCTTGCACGGCGAGTTCGAAGTTGTCGACGGCATGGTGGCTTATTTGAAGGTTCGCCACGAGCCGGACCTGGGCCTCGACCGACGCGCTCGGGTCGGCCACACTCATATGTATTCCGTGGCCGAAAGACGGCCTGCAGTGATCCCGGTGGAGTTCGGCGGCTGGCAGCCGGGTGGGGACTGCGGCGCTTTCGGCCTGGATGGACAGTCGAAGGAACGCACGTGCGAGGCTGGCCGGGACAGTGGTTACGGTGACCGTCCCTGCACCGACACTGACTGCCGTGACTCTCGCGAGCAATCCGCTGCGGCTGCCGCTGACGAGAATCTGGCCCGGCTTGATCGCAACGGTCTGCTTGTTGCTCGGCAAGGTCGCGCTCGTTGATGTCTCTGCGCGGACCTCGGTGCTTGGGATGATCAGTGTGCCTGGCGCGGGTGAGGCCACGGTGACCTGTGCTGCCTCGGGCTGCGCCCTGGCGGCGGGGGCGGAAACCAAGATGGTTGCTGACCCGGTATCTGCCGTGGCGGTCGCAAGGCCATCTGAACTGACCGTCGCCACTGGAGAATCTCGCAAACTCCACTGAACGGGAACATGGAGAACCTGCCCGGAGCTGCCCTCCACCTTGACAATGAACTGAAACGTCTTATTGCGGCCGGGCAGGATGACCGACTGGTCCGACACGAACACAATGTGCCCAGCCGATGCTGGCCCAGGCGGCCGGGAGGACCTCGTGCGGGAAGGGCTTGCGGGGGGAGCAGTTGAGGTGTAAGGACTCGTGCGGGTGGCGGTTGGGGAGGAAGTACTCGACGACGTGCAGGAAGTTAATGCCGCGGTTCCCGCCACCACCGCAACCGCCATTGTGAGAAACCGACGCCAGCGCGGGGCAGAGTCGGTGACGCTTCCCAGCTGGTTCATTGCCGACCACCTGACCTGACAACGCGGCTACCGCCCGTAGCCGAGCAGCTCTTTGTCGCGTCTATAGGGCGGAGGCTATCAGTTCCACCGGCGATGTGCCTTGTCGCGCCCATGGCAGGGCTGACTGGTGTTACCACCGTGCCGGACGGGAGCAGGCACACCCGGTCCTGCGCCGACTCGTCCGGCGCAGCTGCGGCCAACGTCGTACAGGGTCAGCGCCTCGTGAGTCACCGGAACGGCCGCCGTCGCCGGAACGGCGGCTTCCGCAACGCCGTGCCTGCTCGGTCTCCGACCACCGCTCGAGCTCGACCTGCGGGATCAGCCAGCCAACCAGGAGGGTGAGCGCGGCGATCGGCACCGCGATCGGGAACAGGTCTGAATCGACTGCACGGAGACATTCGCCGAACTCAGCGTGAGCCATATCCGGCTGTTATGCGCTCATAAGTTCTGGCCAGGGCAACAGTAGCCTGCCAAAAATAGTCGGCGATCGGCGCTTTCCGTGCAGTGGGCGCGGTGAACCCGACATCAGGCATCCGCCTCATCGTCTCCACTAGCAAGACGCCGGATCTGTACACATCCGCAAGTAATGAATAGCTGATCGCCGTCCCTTACGGAATCGGCAGGGAGGATGTCCTTCTCGATTGCGTGCCGGGGTTTAGTTGCTTGTAGTGACGCGTCGCGAGCCTTGTGCGGGCCGTAGCCGGCGGGCCGGTCAGCGTGCTGGGACCGGTATTATTCCCGCTGAATCTTAGGTCCTTCGTGGATGGCGAGGTCCGCAGTGCGGAACGAACGTTGGCTGGTCGCGGGGGCTGCCGGACTCGTGCTGGTGGGCGGTATTGCATATGTGGCGACGAGGGGCCCGGTGACGGCCCAGCATCCGGCCGCGCAGCGGCTGGCCAGCAAACCCGCGCCGCCCGCGGTCCTGACCGTGACGCCGGCCGACGGCGCGGCGCGGGTCGCTCCCGACACCCAGGTGCAGATCACGGCGACTGGAGGCACGCTCACCCATGTCACGGTAGCGTCCGGCAACTCCGCCGTCACCGGGCAATACGGGCCGGGCAGCACCAGCTGGTCGACGCTATGGGGGCTGAAGCCCGCCACCTCCTACACTGTCACCGCCGTGGCCAGGAACGGCAAGGGCGCGGCGACGACCGAGGTCACGCATTTCACCACCGGGAGCGCGGCTCGCATCCTGCAAATCAGCAGCATCACTCCCGGCTCCGGTGAGACCGTCGGAGTCGGCATGCCGATCATCGTCGATTTCAACTACGACGTAGCCCCCGCGGACCGGGCCGCGGTGGAGCATGCCCTTGAGGTCAGCAGCGACGTCCCGGTCACCGGCGCGTGGTTCTGGGTCTCAGCCAGCGAGGTTGTCTTCCGTACGCAGCGGTACTGGCCGGCCCACGAGCATGTGCTGCTCACCGCGCACCTGACCGGCGTCCCCGGCGGGCCGGGCCTGTGGGGCGTGAGCGACCTGAGCCATTCGTTCACGATCGGCGATTCGCACCGGGTCAAGGTCAATCTGAAGACCGATCTGGCCCGCTTCTATATCAACGGGTTGCTCGCCAGGACGATCCCGGTCAGCGGCGGGATGGGCGGCTACGACTCCTTCGGCAACGACTTCTACACCACCAGCGGCGTTCACCTCACCATGGGAAGCTACGACTCGATATGGATGACCTCGCCTAACATCAAGCCCGGCCAGCCCGGCTATTACCACGAGCTCGTCTACGACGACGTGCAGATCTCCGATAGCGGCGAGTACATGCACCAGAGCCCCGGCGGCTTGTGGTGCCTGGGCCGCGAGAACTGCAGCCACGGCTGCGTCCGGATGACAGCCGACGGCGCCGCCTGGTGGCGGCACACCGCCTACCGGGGCGACCCAGTGACCATCACCGGCACGCCGCGCGTGCTCGCCTGGAATAACGGCTGGGGCTACTGGCAGGAGTCCTGGGCAGCTTGGCTGAAGGGCAGCTCCGCCGGGCCGGTCACCACAACCGTAGTGGCGGAGACCAGCCCTCCAGCGGCCGTACCCGCCTGGTCTACGTCTCCCGCGGCCCCGTCTGCCTCGCCCACGCCGACAACCGCAGGCTGAAAACAGGCTAGGCCGGCCGCCGCGCGCCGACCTGAGGATCGCGGACCGAAAGTCCGGTTCCACCCCTTTGAAGACCTAAGGCAACAGCAAGCGCAGGCTGTCCGAGCCGGCCTGCTGATCGGGCCAGTATGGGCCGCTGCGGGAGTCGTGCTCGGCCCCCTCACCGTGGCCGGCTTCATTGCCTTCATCTGCGTCAAGCCCGACCCGAACCAGATGCTGCAGGCCGGCCGCACGCACGAGGCGCTGAGGCAGCTGGAACGCGACCTGGCCTTCGACCGGCACCTGGCCGCGTAGTGGCCGGTCTTTCGTGAGGTACTCGCCGAGAAGCTGGTCCTGACGTCGCAGGCATTGCAGACGCTGGCCCGAGAACCGCAGGCGCTCGACGCCGCCAGTGAAGCGGTGGCAATCTACACGCAGTTCGCCGCGAAGCGGCCTGGCCGCTACCACCCGGCCCTAGCCAGCGCCCTGCTCCGGCAGGCGGGCCTGCTGGCCAGCATGAGCCGCCACGGGGAAGCACTAGGTGCCGCCGAAGCCGCCGTGCAGCTCTACCGTGACCTCGCCGCGGCCGACCGCGGCGCGGTACGACCGGGCCCGCGGCAGCCTGGATCGGCACGCCACCTACATCGTCGCGGCCTACGTCGCGGGCGCCGCCCGGTAACCCGCGAGGGCTGGGAACTCTTCCGCCTGGCGGCTACAGCCGCCAGGCGGAAGGTCATGGCCGTAGTTGGTCACGGCCCGCAGCTTCAACCTGAACGCGAACCGGCGTTATGCGGCAGGGTCCTGCCGCTCGGCGCAACTGACTCCGGTGCGTATATCTGAGCGTTCTGTCAGCTGGGACCGCTGGCTTGGTGGTTGTGTCTGGGGCGGGGCTGGGCGAGCCCGTCGCGTCTGATGGATCGAGCGATATGCCGTGCCGGGAGCGGAATCAGCGCACCCCGTGGGCGGGCTGGCGCCGGTTGCTGCTCGCGGGTGCGGCCCGCCCTCGGGAGGGGGCGGGCCGCTGGTTGTTGTGCGGATGCTAGAGGTGCACTGCGGCGGTTGCCGGGGTGGGCGCAGGGTCGCCGGGCTGCTGCCACTCGGCGTCCGGGGTGGCCCGGATGTCCCAGCCGATCCGGCCGAATGCCAGTGCGAGAAGCAGCCAGCTGATGATCAGGCCGAAGGGATTTGGCAGCGGGGCGAAGTCGGCGAGGACCGCGACGGCGACAGCAGGGATAACCCAGCTTGGTGCGCGCCGGGCGCGGCGGGTGGCGATGGCGAGCAGGATGAGGCCGATCTCGCCGAGCAGGGCCAGCAGCAGGAAGGCCGCCAGCGGGGAGTGGCGCATGGTGCTGACGGCCTGCGCGTACAGCGCTCGGTGGCCGGCGTCGCGCGCCAGCACGGCCGTCACCTGCGCGATGACGCTCTCGGCGACGAAACTGATCATCCCCACGATGGCCAGGACGCCGCCGAGGTGGCCCAGGACAACGCCGCGCTGGCGCAGCAGGTGGACGATGCCCAGCACGCCGGGGATGAACAAGATCCACGCCGCTGCTTCCAGGACAGCGTTGGCGATGAACGCGCTGTGATGGGCGGAGATGAGCGCCAGGTCGGCGGTGAGGTTGCTGCTGGTCGGCGGCGCGACGGCAGCGGCGGCCAGGCCGATGAGGGGGGCGAGCAGCAGCGAGGTGCTGCTGAGCCCGCGCCGGAAGCGGATGGGGTCGGACAGCGTGAGCATCGGTGGCTCCTTGGGTTCGCGGTTGGGCCGGATACGGTTTCCGACGCTAGGAGCCGGCGCGCCGGGCGTCGTCGTGACCCGGGCCGATCCTGGTCCTGCCCGGGGCGTGCGCCGCGGGTGCCGGCGTGGTACCTAGGTAGTAGCCGGATGGTGCCCGGGGAGGACGCGCGACAGATGACTGGGTCACTAGCGTCGGGGAGCGTGAGCAGGCAGAGTTCCGCGCGGCGGCTGCTGCCGGGCTGGCACCTTGTCGATGTCGTGGTGACGGTGCCTTTCGTGGTGATCGGGCAGCTCGATGTGTGGCGGCCGGCGAAGCCCTGCTCGCACCCGTGATCACCCGGCGGCTCATCGAGGACTTCGTCCGGCTGCCGCCGCCAGGTGCAGGCGTGCCCGGCCGCCTCAAGGACCTGACCGACCGCGAGATCAGCGTCCTGCGGCTGGTTGCCCACGGCCGCTCTAACACCGAGATCGCCGCCGACCTGTTCGTGGCCGAGACAACCGTCAAGACCCACGTCGGACACATCCTCACCAAGCTATCGCTGCGCGACCGGGTCCAGGCAGTCGTCCTGGCCTACGAAACCGGCCTCATCCGGCCCGGCGACCAACCCCAGCCCTGAATCCCCCGGCAGTCCCGCCCGTCGCAGATCCCCTCTCGCCTGCCCTGGCCCGCTGGCGTGCACGCCCAGCGACCACGAACCCCGGACAGTCACGTAGACGCAGGCGAACCGAACGCGTCCGCCGGCCCCCTCGCATGTACCGGACAGTCCACGGCAGCCGGCCCGCCAGCCGCGCCCCAGCCCGGCCAGGCACAAGCAAAGATCCTCGCGGACGAGCCTGACGGCCGCGGCCCGCGGTCAGACTGCCCCACCTGGCAGATCTGTGCCCGAACAAAAGTGACAACCGAGCGCGAGCACCCACAATTATTCGGTGTTCGGTGGGTCCTCGATATGAATGACAAGGCCGAATTGTCGATCGCCAACGTCGTTCAGTAAAACAGGCGAGCGCATCACGCTTCCTCGCTGGTGCTTGGTTGGCCTGCACGCGGAAACAGCGACCAGCAAGAGCAGACACGGGCTCCGGCGGCCGCGCCCATGGAAGGAGGACCGTGCGGGGTCGCGGCGGTTAGATCAGGATCGGCGCAGGCACCCCAAACAAGGCCAGGCCCACACCCTCGCGGGCCCACCCTGCGCGGGGCGGCTAGGTTCTAACAGCCGTTCCTTTCACCGTGCCAGCTCATCCCACGGTAGCGCGAGGCCCGGGCGGCCGGAAAGGGGTGCCATGCCCGGCAGACCCACTGCGAGAGGTTTTCTCACGTGAGCACTCCAGCAGCTGCACCAAATGAAATTCGCTGAGATCACCTCACTTCAAGGCGTTATACGTCCAATCCGGCTGTCATAGCACTCATCTGCCCCAACTAGGCCTATTGAGGCGACGCGAGTGCAGATGCTTTCCGTAAACCAGAGGTTGCCGTCTGGCCCGGCGGTGACGCCTGCAGGTGAGCTGTCCGGGTCAGGGAGCCGGAACTCGGTGATGTGCCCGGTTAGGGTAATACGCGCAATCTGGCCGTGACTGCACTCCCTCGCCCCAAATGAGCCGACCTCTATACACGTGCTACCCGTAAACCAGAGGTTTCCATCCGGCCCAGCGGTAATGACAGAGCTATCGGGGTAGCTGGGTGACGATGACGGAACGGTTGTGCTCGGCTGGCCCGGGTAGCAGGGTGCCGCCGGGTCCCTGGTCATTCTCATAGCCGGGGAAGCGCCAGCCCAGGCCGCGCGTGGCGATCTGGTCTGAGGAAGCGCCTAGCCGGACGAGGACGGCCTTGACCGCATCGGCCCGTTGCAGTGACAGGACTATGTCACCGGTGTAGGAGCCCCAGTCCGCGGTGGTGCCGGTGAGCTCGATCCTGGCTGCGGGATTAGCGGCCAGGTATCGGGCGAGCGGCCGGAGCGCGGCCAGCGCCTTGGCTGGATCCCGGAACACCGTGGTATTCGGCTCGAATCCGAGCGGGCCGCTATCGGGGAAGACGAACGTGCGATATCCGCTGTTCCACGCTGGCTCGGCAGGCACGGGCACCAGCATGACCGGAGGCACGTATGGCGGGGCGGCGATGCCATTGCGGGGCGCGGGGTCGGTCACGACGGACGCGGCGCCGCCTGCCTTGGCGACGGCAGTCCAGATCGCGGTCACATTAGCGGTCTGGTCAATGCTCAACGGCGGCTGGGGCTGCGCAGTGTCGCCCAGGCCGACGAAGACCACTTTCAGGCCCCGCAGCTGGGGCAGTTCGCCTTCAGCCTTGAGGAAGGCCACGACGTCGGCGGGGCTCGCGCTGAGCAGCCCTGGCCGACCGAAGTTCAGCGGGCCGGTCTCTTGCAGGCCGGAGTCTTCGAAGTAGATGGTGCCGCCGTAGCTGCACCCCGCGTAGGCGGCCCGGCCCGCCACCTCCAATGCGTCGAGCACGTCTGCATGCGGGAACTCCGCCCGGGTGTTCTCGACGGCGTACGTGAGCTCGGCGAGGTAAGTCTGCTCGTCGCTGGCCAGGGCGCGGTGGTTCACGCCGGGGTCGCTGAAGGCCCCCGCCAGTGTGAGCCGGGGCTTGCCGTCCAAGTCGACCAGGCCTATTGGGGAGCCCTGTTGAATGGCGGTCCAGGCGGCGGTGGACATGGCGCCCGTCAGCGCGGGAGCAGGGCTGTCCTCGCGTCCGGACACGACGAATACGAGCGGACCGCCTTCGGTGCAGCGCCGCGGCATCGCCGACCCCAGCGCCGACGACTTGCCGGGCTGGGGGCTAGACCCGCCGCAGGAGATCGTGAGGACCGTGGCGAGCACGACGGCGGCTAGGGCAACGCCCGCGACCGTGGGGGTTATATGGCGCATGGGTAGCTCTTCCCATCGGGGTGGAATGCTGGCCTGGCCGGGGCGGGCAGGGCCTGGTAGAGGCGGATGAGGCCGTGGCGGTCTCCGTGGCCGTAATCCGCGCTGGCAGCGCGGCGATGCATGAGGAGGCTTGGGCGTGCCACATGCCCGAGACCGAGCGCGTGCGCAAGTTCATGGCGCACGACGGCTAGCTCACGCGCCGGGTGCGGGCTGGTACGGCCGCTGTCAATGGCTACCAGGCCGCTGGTGTAGTACCCCATGCCGTGGGCTGCCACCGCGCCACCGAGCCCGGCCTGCCCGGCGCAAGGCGCGAAGGGTAGCGCGGGCGGCAGGGCTGGCGAGAAGCTGATGTGGAGTTCTTGGGCGGGCACAGCGTGCAGAGGCAAGGCGTGCGGCCAGGGTTCACCGACGCTGAGGGTGATGCCAACGAGGGCAGCAAGTTCGGCCGCGACGGCGGCTACCGTGACTGCCTGCCCAGGCAGGTGAGGCCCGGTGATCCTGACGGCAATGGCCAGGCCAGGCTGCCACCGCAGCGGGTGGCCGCGGTGATGCTGCAAGAAGCTGTAGTCGATGCCGTACTGCGGCGGCGGGAGTGGGGGTTGCCAGTGGCTTGGAGACCCCGGCTTCGGGGATAGCGGCGTACCCACCAGGTGCAGGGCAGGTCGCGGGAAACTGCCCAGAAGGCTCCGCCGCCCCGCGACGCCAGGTCCTGCAGTGCCCTGGCGGAGGCGGGATCGGACCGGCATGGGAGTGTCCTGCTCGGCCGTCATGCCGCACCGGGGACACCGACATGCAGCTGGTTGCCGTCTGCCCCCGGGACGGGCCCAGGACCTAGCGACGAGGGCACCTTGGGGAATGGGCCGGTCACGGTGATGCCCGTCTTGGCGGGATCGCGCATCATGCTAGCCATGCGGACCCGTGCGTAGTTCGCAGCCTCAGCCGCGAGCGCCTTGCGGTCCGCGATGGCGGCGGCACGCCGCTGGTCTTCCCGGTCCAGTTCTCCCTCGTGGAGGTCGAGCGCTGCATGCGCGCGGGCAGCTTCGGCATCTGCCTTTGCCACGCGGACCGCCTGCTCGCGGTGTCGCTTGCGCAGCCGCCTGAATGCGAAAAACTCGGGGTTGTATATTCGCTCGGCCTCGAGCGCGGTGCACGCGCCGCTGACCAGGTAGATCGCCAAGAAGAATGTTGCTATCCACACAGTGGGCTGCGCCGGTGTCGGCGTACCGCCGAAGGCCGGGACGCCGACGGCGGTGTTATCGCGCCACCGGACCAGGAACATGGCTAGCCCGAGGCCCAGCCATACCACCGCGGACCCCGCCAGGGGGAGCCGCGAGGGGCGATGACGCGGGGCCAAGTGTCGGCCGCGCCGGTGGACGGCCAGGGCCACGCCGAGGCTGCCAGCCGCGACAAGCGCCATTGACGTGGCGCCCGCCGCCAGCAGCCAGGCCACCGCTACCGATTCCTGCCTGAGGATCAGCTCCAGGATGTTCTTGAACACCACGGCGTCGGACAGCGCGCCGAGCACCACCAGCATGCCGACCAGAAGAAGGCCGAGACGGCTGCGATCAGCGACCAGGTGCGGAGCGGTCCAGTCCGGCGCCCGTCCGGTGGCGGGCATGGCGTCGCGAGCGGAGCCGGGTCCCGGATCCGGTACGGCCGCAGCTGCGGCCGGTCCTTCCTGCGCTGCGCCGCGCTGCCGACTCTGGGAGCCCGCCTCCGCTGCGCCGCGCTGCGGACTCTGGGCGCCCGCTTCGGTCAGCGGAGCGCCCGCCGGCGCCGGATCGGCGAGTCCGCCGGTCAGGCGCTGCCGGCTAGCCAGATAGTCCGTCCGGCACTGGAGGAGTTCCTCCCGTTCATGCTGGGCGGTAATGGTGGCCTGTGTCAGCCACTGCTGGGCCTGCCCGCGATGGACGGTGATGACGGCGCTGTGGTCGGCATACTCGCTTTCCACGGTCGCGACCCATGATCCGGCCCAGGACTCGATCAGCAGGTCGAGGGATCCGCCGGTGCCCTCGTCGATCGCTCCATCCAGGGATTGGGTGAGCTGTTCGACGCGCTCCATCACTGTGTCCCGTTCCGGGGCCGGCGGCATGGCGAACGGGACCGCTCGCCATCTGTCTATCTGGGGAATGTGAAGGTATCGGCCCTTGCGTGGGCCGTTCTTCCAGCGCGGCCTGCTGTCCTGCCAGGTAGGGCTGCCTCTCTTGCCCGTCCCGTTCTTGCGTCGGCGGAAGAACCCGAAGCCACTCATCGAATCTCCTTTCGGCCGAGAATTGTCCGTACCGCGCTACGGCGCGTCTGCTCGGCTGCTGTCTGGGCTCATGCTCAGGGCCCAGTCCGGCAGCGAGGGCAGCGCCAAATCCAGGTAGGGAAGCACGGCAGCACCATCGGGGTGATGGCGTACGAGCAGGCGCCTGTACGTTCCGCACCGCCGCATCAACTGCTCGAACAACTGACGAACGCGGCTCTCGAGAACCTGCTGCCTAGCCGCGATCACCGCGGAGAGCTCTGCCTCCCGGACGCGAAGTTCGCGCCCCTTTTCCGTCGCTTCCTCCTCAAGCCGCACTATCCTGCCGCGCTCGGCCTCGTACTCCCGGCGGCGGCGGGCGCGGACGAGCGCCTCGGACACGTCCTGCTCGACGGCGTTCCGGATGACCGCCTCGGGAGGTCCGGCCGGCATCTTGTCCAGGAGCTTGCGCGCGGCGGCGGCCCGCTCATCAGCGGCCATGATCTGCTGTCGGACACCAGCCTGCAGCCGGTAGGTGCCGACCAGGCCGGTCAGCATGCGACGACGCTCCCGCTCGGCGCGGGCGAGGAAGTGGCTGGAGAGGTACTCCAGGTAAGGCGTGATCCCAGCCCACGCGACAGCGGGATCGCCGGCCGACCGAAGCGGCGGGACGCCGGCGTGGCCGTCCCGCCGTGCCGCCCAGCGGTCGGAAAGCCTGGCCAGGAGACCATAGCCGAACGGCCCGAACGGCTTCCTCCCGATCATGAGGCAGGGAACTGGTCGGGGGGCACGCTGCTCTCGGAGACGTTGCCATCGATGACCGGATACAGCGTGAGCTGCTCGGTCGTGTACTGCGTCGCCGTCGTGGTAAACGCCACCGGCTGGTCCAGCTGCTCGAAATTGCAGTCGCGGGTAAACAGGCGCTGGCGTGCCGACCAGTCGCTCCCACTGGTCACGTAGACCTGATACGAACCGTCGGCGATACCGTCCGCAGTCGCGGACGCGCCGGCGCGGACGTAGATCGCGAGCGCCGCGGCGTGGCTGCCGCCCGGAACGAGGCTGACTACCGTGTCCGTGCTGTTCTGGCTGTTGTCGATGGTCAGCTGCCCGAGTCCGCGGAGTGCCGGCGCCTTGACCAGCGTCCCGTTGGCCAGCCTGCGGTTCGGGTCTGCGGTCACCGGGGGCAGGTATGAACCGATCCGGGTACCGGCCGGATCGGCTACCGCCAGGAGAGCCGCGGCCGACCGCAGCTCCGCGGCCCCGCGGAACCGGCTCACCATCGTCACTGCGGACGGCCCGGCGCAGACCTGGCTCGCGCTGGCCGCCGAAACGGTGTTCTGCACATCGCTGCTGAGGTCGTTCAGGGCCGAGATCAGC
>Ga0070730_10003773_pt1 | contig 13479 bp, 8 predicted proteins | sample Coa_R1_3_FD_66447 | JGI IMG/M metagenome (GOLD analysis project Ga0070730, IMG submission 66447) | Surface soil microbial communities from Centralia Pennsylvania, which are recovering from an underground coalmine fire - Coalmine... | ecosystem: Environmental > Terrestrial > Soil > Unclassified ...
CCCGGCCGATGCGGCCCAGGTCACGGCTGTGTTGGAGGTGTTCGTGACCGTGGCTTGAAACTGCGAAGTCGCGCCAGAGTTCACGCTGGCGGTCGTTGGTGAAATGGTGATCCCGATGGAAGTCTTGTTACTGACGCTCAGCGTAAATTTTCCGAGTCCGTGATTGCCGGCCGAGTCTCCTACCCAAACCGAAAATGGAAACTGTCCCGCTGCGGTTGGAGTTCCAGAGATTCCTCCCGTCGCCCGATTCAGCGCCAACCCTGACGGCAGGTTCTGCGAGAAGAATCGATACGGAGCGCTACCCCCGCTCACCGAGATGACCGCGTTATACGCGACTCCAGTGGTGGCTGGAGCAAGGGTCGCCGACACCGTAAGGTGTTGCGTTGCCGGATTTACTGCGAGGTTTGTTTCGGCTGCGCCGAACATCAGTTGGGAGCCGGCCAGAAGTATCACCAGCGCCAAGGCGCTAATGGAAGAAGCGTGTTTTCGCAGGGCCAGGGCCATTGCGAGTCGGGGGGAGTTGGGGGACATTCATACCTCTCAATTAAGTTGTGTGAGCATGGCGCAGGAATCGCCCAAGCTTATTTCGACTCTAGACAGGACTTGAACCTCTCGAAAGGTGCCGTACGGTCAGTGTCCTCTGACAATCAGAAGTACATGGGCGTGCCCGCTTAGACATTCCCTTCTGCGGCAGGAGGAATGCCCGTCTTCACGACGCAAAAAAAGAGCGGCGGAAAGGCTCCGCCGCTCCTCGAACGAGGGTTCGAGTGTATGCGAGTTATTTTCCCTGGGCCGTCGCCTTAAAAGTCGTGGCGTAGGTCGCGCCGTAGGTGGAATATTGCGGGTAGTTGGGGTCGAACGCTAAAAGCCAGTCATCGCAATAGATCTCGAGGATCGTCACGTGATGGCTCACCGCAAACGGAAGCAGCGTGACCAGCGAGCCGACCTTCCCCGTGCCGTCCGGATTGCTCAACGCGATCGTCTGCAGCTCCAGCGGCACATTTCCCGTATATTCATCGAACAGGTTGCACCAGTCCGATGAGCAATGCGGATAGTTGGTGATGTCGCTGGCTTCCATGCCCTGGTTGCCAAACGCCATTTTCATCGACACCGCGGTTGCCGCTACCGAGTCCGGCATGCTGTTCGAGTCCACGCTGTCAATGCCGAGCATCAGCTGCTTCGGCGACTTCAGCGTATTTTCGTAGTTCAGCATGGCGTTCACATAGTTGGTCCACGTCGTGTCGGTCCATCCCCATTTCCCGGTAAACGTGCTGGTGCAGGGATCGCTGCCGAAATTCGGAGCCGGGAACATTTCACCGCCGCGCCCCAGGCCAATCCGGATGTATCCGATCGATCCATTCGTTGCGTAGTGCTTCACCACCTGCGCCATGAACGCCTGGTAGGGAAGCTGGAACGCCGATTGGAAATAGTTTGGAATTTTTTCTCCGGCGCAGGTCGTGACATTTGCCGATCCCAAATTACTGAGAACGTACGCCGGCGTAGCGTTATTGGTCGGTGTATCACTGACCGCCCAAACTACGATGTTCACTTTTTTGCCGGCCCCAATCCAGGGAGCGATCTCCGCGTCGAATGCGCTGAAATCATATTGCGGATTGCCCGTTGGCCCGTTGTCCGCAGTCGCCCATTCCAGCCAAAGGGTAACACCAGCTACGGTCGAATTATTCATCAGATACTTTTGTACGTCCGCATACCACTGCTGGTTCTGATTGGTCGGCGGATACAGCAGTTCGAGCGCAATCGGAGGCACCGTCGCCGTCGAAACCGTGATCGTCGACGTTGCTTTCTTCGTAGTGTCGGCCGCGCTCGTCGCGGTAATCGTCACCGTTGTATTGCTCGTCACCTTCGGCGCCGTGAAACTGCCGGTCGATGAAATGGTCCCGCCTGTCGTCGCCCACGTTACTTTTGTGTTGGTGGTGTTCAACACCGTCGCCAGCATCTGCTGCGTCCCTGCCGACGGAATCGTCATCTTCCCCGGTGCCACAGAGATGCTCACCGGAGGCTCGTTCAACGTAATCGTGAATGATCCGTTCCCGTATTTCCCACCCGCGTCCGTAATGTAGGCAGTGAACGTGAATTGCCCGGTGCTGTTGCATGTCCCAGTGATTGCTCCGGTCGAACTGTTAATGGATAGGCCCTTGGGTAGTTGGGCAGCTTTATATGTGTAGGGTGTGGTTCCGCCACTTGCTTTGACCGACCCAGAGTAAGACTCTGTGGCCACGCCAACTGGAAGATTCCCCGACACTGTTATCGATCCGCTCGACGGCGGAACGGGAGCACCAAATACTGCTACGGAACAAAACAACGAAAAGCTAACAATGAATAAAAATGCTGAGTTGATTCTGCAAAAAAGCGTTCTTCGGCGAACCGGCAACAGGGCCGGACGGTGAAACGTGGGGGACATATCTGCACCTCATAAAAATTCAGACTCTGACGAAGTCGGCGCAGACTACGTTGTTACCTGTATGGACTTTAGGGCAGGTTGGTGAAGACAGGGAGGTCTCAGAAGTTCGTTAACTGATCAGTAAATAGGGTGAATGCCCCGCTGTTATTGGGTCAGGGCCTCGAAGTGACCATTTTCCATTTCGGGACACCCTCATTTTTTCTTGTCGCGGTATACTCGCCCTTCGATCCCATGGCCAACATCCTTTATGGTGTGAACGGCGAAGGCGCGGGACACTCCACTCGCGCCAAGGAAGTCCTCTCTCATCTCGTCACCCAGGGACATTCCGTCCACGTGGCTTCCTTCGACCGTGGCCTGCAGAATCTGAAAGACCAATTCGATGTCACGGAGATTTACGGCTTTCGTTTCGCCTACGTAAATAACCGCGTCCGCTACAAGCGCACCATCGCGAAAAACCTCATCACCGTGCCGCAGGCCGCAAGGAGTTTCTCCCGCCTCAAAGACCTCGTCGCCGAGTGGAAGACCGACCTGGTCATCACCGACTTCGAGCCCCTCACCTGCCACATCGGCCACAAGTTGGGCCTACCCGTCATCTCCATCGATAACCAGCACTGCCTGACCAACGCCGTCGTCTCCTATCCCAAGGAATATCGGCGGGACGCAACTGCAGCCAAACTCGTCACCCGCCTTATGACGCCGCGCGCCAATGCCTATCTCGTGATTTCGTTTTTTAGCGCGCCGATCCGCAAGCGCAACACCTTCCTGTTTCCTCCGCTCTTGCGGCAGCAGATCCTCGACGCTTCCCCAACTGAGGACGATCACGTCCTCGTCTACGTCACCTCGCCGGCGCCGGCACTGGCGAAGCTGCTGAGTTCCGTGCGCTGCCGGTTCATCGCCTACGGCTTCGGACGTGAGGGCGAGGAAGGCAACATCCTTTATAAGAAGCCTTCGAGCGACGGATTCTTCCGCGACCTCACCAGCGCCCGCGCAATCGTCGCCAACTCGGGATTCTCCCTGGTCACCGAGGCTCTGCATCTCGGCAAGCCCTATCTGGCGGTTCCCGTCAGCCACCAGTTTGAGCAGATTTTCAACGCCTACTGGCTGCAGAAAGCCGGCTACGGCGCGTACTGGGAAGATTTGAACAAGGAGCGTGTCGACTCTTTCCTCTACAACCTGCCTCACTATCGCCAGGCTCTGGCACAATATCCGCGACAGGGAAATGGCGCCCTGCTCGAAAAGCTGGACGCCCTCATTGCTGGCTATTCTGCGCGCTAGGCCCGTTCCATGGAGACTTGTACCAAGGTAATCTCTGGAGGCTCCCGATCCGGCGATACCATCGTTCGAGCGCGCCATTCCTGCCTCGAATGGCGGCTGGAGGTCCTCTTTATGCGGGCATTGCGCAACTTTCTCGCTATCGTCGCGGTCGCGCTCTTCGCCTGCGCGTTGCCGGCTTTTGGCCAGGATGCGCCGTCGCCGTCTGTGGCTGACGTCGCCCGTCAATCGCGCCTGCAAAAGCAACAGAAGGATGCTCAGGCCGTCAAAGATGCGCAGAGTAAAGGCGCCTCGACGAAAGACGCTGCAACCAGCCAAGACGCCGTTAGCAAAGACTCAGGCGCCAAGGACGCTTCCCCCAAAGACGCCACCGCAAAAGATGCTGCCGCCGCCAAGACGCCTCACGTTTACACCAACGACGAAATTCCTGAGCATGTCAGTCCGGACGTTCCAGGACGTGCCTACCAGAATCAATACGGCAACTACCAGCAGACCTATTACGGAAGCGGAACAGCTCAACCCGGCTTGGCCGAGCAGTGGAAGATCCAGATTCAATCGATGAAGACGGCTATCGCGAACATGCAGGCGCAGCTCAACAGGGTCAACGAATCCGCTCATGCCGGAGGCAACTGCCTGGCGAACTGCGTGCAGTGGAATGAACGCCAGAAACAAAAGCAGGACCAGGTCGAGCTCATGAAACAGCAGGTCGAACAGATGCAGAAGCGATTGGAAGACCTGCAGGAAGCAGCCCGCCGGCAAGGCTTCGGCAGTTCGGTCTACGATCCGTAGAGCCGTGCCCAATAAAATTCAAACGCCGCCTCTGCTTTTTGCAAAGGCGGCGTTTCTGTTTCAGTGGGTAGCGGCGTCATCCTGAGCGGATCGCTTTTAAGACGGAGCGAAGGTTCTCCCGCTTATCCTGTCTCGTGCGGAGCCGAATCGGCAGGAGCGCCTTACATCCCCTTCTTCGCCGCGTACGGATTCGGATACTTCAACACCGTCGACAAATCCGTTCCTCGAATCGTGCCCACCGAGTGATAGAGCAATCCCCATGAATCGATCGTCGAATTATCCGGGAAGATGCAGGTCTCGAGCAGGGCATCAATGCCGCTCGTCGCTACCCACGCGCCGCCGGCAAGATCGGTCGCACCGATCTCGGCGCCGCCCAGTTGCGTGCAATAGAACGACGCCGGATTTCCATTCCCCTGTCCATTCCACGGCACCTGCGCGTAATAGGCCAGCGCCGCCAAGGTCGGCTTCGGGCTGAAGAGCGTCAACAGCGAAACGTGGATCCGTGATCCATCGTCCGCCGACGTGTACTGGCAGAATCCTTCCACGGCGGTCAACGGCAGCCAATCCTGCGGAGGGCCATTTGTGCCATACACGGCGTGTCGGATTTCCACCAACCCGCCGGTCGAGGTGCAGTACGCCTCCTTCGGTCCTACCGGCTGTGGGGCCGTCTTTGTGGCCTGTGCGGCTGCGTTGACGACCGCTCCACACAGCATTAGGCCCATCACTAATCGTGCAATGACTCGCGTGACGCGCATGAACTCCCCCTCAGATTCTCGAATTCTCTTCCGGCTCGATCAGGCCGGAAGTCTACCACGGAGCCTTTTATCAGCCGTCGAACATTTCTTCCGCAAGGCTTTTGCTCGAACTCGAATGACCGCGGGCCATACCTTCTTATTTCCGATTCCCCAAAACCGCCTTCTCATGCGAAATTAGTTGTGTGCCTCTAGTCGTTCGTCCTTCGCCGATTCATTCCACCGGGGTCTACACCACGACCCCGATCCGCAAGGGAACTCGTGTCGTCGAATATGACGGCCCGCGCATCACTCCCGAGGAAGCCGACCGCCTCTATGACGGCGCGTCGCGCACCTATTTATACGGATTGGAGGACGGCAAGACGGTGATCGACGGGGAAGGGCTCGGCGCCTTTCTGAACCATTCCTGCGATCCCAACTGCGAAATCGACGAGATCAAGGGCCGCGCCTGGCTTTTCGCGATCCGCGACATCGCCGCCGGCGAAGAACTGGTTTGGGACTACAACCTTTACGATGACGAAGACCCAGCCCCCTGCTACTGCGGCTCGCCCAAATGCCGCGGCACCATGTATTCGCGCGAGTGGATGGCCAAAATGCGACGGCGCGAAGCCCGCAAGAAGAAGCGGGAAGCCGAAGCTCCTCAAAAAAGAAGAACCGCTTAACATTTCCCAAGCGGTGTTCAGATTTTCTTCGCGTCCTTAGCGGCTTTTTCTTGGCGATCTTAGCGGTTAAGGGCTTTGCGCTGCTGTGCCCTACCGATGCGTCACCGGCCCCTTCCCGTGCTCTCGCCATCCTTCAATAATCAAATACAGCACGGGGATGAAGAACAAATTCAATATCGTTGACATGATCATCCCGCCAAACACCGTCGTACCCACCGAATGACGCCCATTCTCTCCTGCTCCGGTGGCGAAAACGAGCGGCACGACGCCCAAGATAAATGCCAATGAAGTCATCAGAATTGGGCGCAAGCGAATCGTTGCCGCCTGGATCGCCGACTCCACCAATGGTACGCCGCGTTCGCGCAACTGTTCGGCGAACTCCACAATGAGAATTGCGTTCTTGCTCGCCAGTCCGACCAGCATCACCAGTCCAACCTGGCAGAAGACATCGTTCTGCAATCCCCTCATCCACTGCGCGCCCAGTGCTCCCATCAATGCCATCGGCACCGCCAGCAACACGATGAACGGCAACACGAAGCTTTCATACTGCGCCGAGAGAGTCAGGTACACGACCAGTGTTCCCAGCCCAAACAGAATCAGCGAAGTCCCCCCTGCCGCCAACTCCTCCAAAGATAACCCCGTCCAACTATAGGAAAATCCCTGCGGCATCTTTTTCGCCAGACCTTCCATCGCCGCAATTGCCTGCCCCGAACTGTATCCCGGAGCCGGGGACCCATCGACCTCTGCCGACCGGAATAGGTTGTAGTGGCTGATCACCTGCGGCGTCGTCGTTTGTTCAATGCTGATCAGGTTGTCAAGCGGCACCATAGCCCCGCTGTCGGAGCGAACGTAGAACTGCTTCATGTCCTGCGCTTTCGCCCGAAACTGCTTGTCGGCCTGCACGTAAACCCGGTACGACCGGTTATTGAAATCGAAATCGTTTACGTACGCTGAACCCATATACACGCCCAGCGTGTCCGTGATCTGCGACAACGGAACGTGCAGGCTCTTCGCCTTCTCGCGATCGATCGTCACCAGATATTGCGGATCGTTCGCCGTGAACGACGTGAACAGCCGCGTCAGTTCCTTGTTCTGACTCGCCTGTTGCATCAGGCTTCCCGCCGCTCCCGCCAGTTCCTCCAGTTTGTGCGCGCCCAGATCCTGCACGACGAACTGAAATCCTCCAAACTGTCCCAGGCCCTGAATCGGGGGCGGCAGCGTCGGAAACACGATCGCATCCGAAATGCTAAACATCAGCGGGCGAACGCGGTTCAGAATCGCCGACGCCGTGTGCGTGTCGCCCTTGCGCTGGCTATACGGCTTCAGTGGAACGAAAATAAGTCCCTGATTCGCCGCCGCACCCGCAAAGCTGAATCCCGCCACCGAAAATGTTCCCTCCGCCTCCGGAACGTTAGCCAGCAAGTCGGAAACTCGCTTCCCGATGCTCTTCGTGTATTCCAGCGACGCTCCCGATGGGGCTTGGATGACGATGATGAAATATCCCTGATCTTCGTCCGGTACGAATCCGGTCGGCACTCGCGTGAATATGAAATACGTAAGCCCCAATCCCGCTAAAAAGACGAGCGAGGCCGCTAGTTTGTAATCCAAAATGTGGTGCAGCAACCGGCGGTAGCCGTTCGTCATGGCCTGGACGCCGTCGTCAAACTTTCGCAGCGGCCACCACTTCTCTCCGTGCGACTCGCGCAGCAGAATCGCCGCCAGCACCGGCGCCAGCGTCAACGCGTTGAATGCCGAAATGGCGATCGAAAAGGCGATGGTCAGCGCAAACTGGCGGAACAGGATGCCCGTGGTTCCCGGAAAAAACGCTACGGGCACAAACACTGCCACCAGCACCAGCGAGGTGGCAATGACGGCGCCGGTAATTTCCCCGGTCGCCGCTGCCGCCGCTTTGCGGGAGTCCCGCTCTCCCTCGCGCATGTGGCGCTCGATGTTTTCGATGACCACGATCGCGTCGTCCACGACCAGTCCGGTCGCCAGCGTGATGCCAAACAGCGTTAGCGTGTTGACCGAGAATCCCAGTAATTTCACGAATACGAACGTGCCGATCAGCGAAACCGGAGTGGCGATGAAGTGAATCATCGTCGTTCTCCAGTCGCCCAGAAAAACGAAGATCACCAGGATGACCAGCGCAATCGCTCCACCCACCGTATAGGTCACGTCGCGAATCGATTCCCCGACAGCGTCCGTCGTATCGAACGCGACCTTGTAGTGCATCCCAGGCGGGAAACTCTTCGACAGCCGTTCCAGTTCCGCAATCGCTCTGCGGTCTACGTCGAGCGCGTTTGCGGTCGAGAGTTGCGTGACCGCAATTCCCATGGAATCCTGACCGTTAAATTGCAGATCGCTGGCGTAACTTTCCGCGCCCAGTTCCGCATGTCCCACATCTTTCAGGCGCACGAGTGTGCCGTCCGCATTGGTCTTCAAAATGATGTTGTCGAACTGCGCTGGCTCGCTAAGCCGCCCCACGGCGCGCACGCTGATCTGGTACTGCTGTCCGGCCATGGACGGCTGTTGCCCGACCTGTCCTGCCGCCACCTCCACGTTTTGCTCGGAGAGCGCACTTACAACATCAGGAGCGGTCAGGGCACGCCCCGCCATGCGCACCGGATCAAGCCACAACCGCATGGAATATTTGCGCTCGCCGAAAATGATCACGTCCGCCACGCCCGGAATGCGCTTCAGCGAATCCCGCACGTACACGTCGAGATAGTTGCTCATGAATAGCGTGCTGTATGCGCCCTTGTCCGCGAAAACAGCAGCGCCGAAAACGAAGTTTTGCGAAGTCTTCGCCGTGGTGATACCTACGGCCTTCACCGGGCCGGGAAGCCTTCCCTGCGCCGTGTTCACACGGTTCTGAATGTCCACCGTCGCCAGGTCTGGATCGCGCGACAGATCAAACGTAACCAGGACTTGGCTCGTTCCGTCGTTCCCGCTCGTGGAAGTGATGTACTTCATCCCCTCGGCGCCGTTGATCTGTTGCTCGAGGGGAATGGTGACCGCGCTTTCCACGGTCTGCGCACTCGCTCCAATGTAGAAGCTCGTGACCCCCACTTGCGGCGGTGTCAGATTGGGGAATTGTGAAATCGGTAACGTGGGCAGCACGGCCAGCCCTGCCAGAACAATCAGCAGCGCGCAAACCGAGGCAAACACCGGACGCCGAATGAAGAACTTAACGAACATGAAGAATCAGCCTTTGGCAGTTACCACTTAGCATTTACCACTCAAGCAATGAGATCTCACACCCTAGAGCGTTCCCGCGGCACTCGAATGCCCAAGTGCCAAATGCTAGAGTGCTAAATGCTGTTGTCGGAAAACTCACAAATCCCGAAAGCCCGAAGCGGAAGCCGGTTCCCCTAACCTTGCGGAATCACCGGCATCCCATCCAGCAGAAACTGTGTCCCGGAAATAATGACTTTGTCGCCCGGCTTGATGCCGTCTTGTACTTCGTAGTCGTTCCCCACCGTCTGCCCGATTTTCAGCGGCTTCTGCCGTGCCACATACGAACCGCCATTCTGCGGCTCGGCGACGAATGCAAAATACTGCCCCGCCAAACGTGATACCGCCAGGATCGGAACCTCAGGATTCTGGTGCGTCCCAAACACCACGCGCGCCCGCACAAACTGCGACTGCCGCAGCGCATCGTTTCCATTCGCAATCCGCGCTTTCACCAGCACCGTCTGCGTCGAGTTATCCACCTGCGGAGAAATAAAACTGATGCGCGTGTCGGCCAGCACCTTGCCCTCGCTATCCACCACCTGCACCGGCAGATTCATCTTCAGTTGCGACGAGCGTTCGATCGGCACGTACACGTAAGCTTCAAGGCTCCCCGGCTGATCGACCGTCGTAAGCTGCGTCGATACAGTCACACGGTCTCCGACCCGCACCGGGACATCGCCCACAATTCCCCCGCGCGGCGCAACTACTTTGTAGTAATGAAGCTGCACTTCCTGCTCGCGCACTTGGGAATCGAGGGAGTCCATCTGCGCTTGGGCCGCGTCCATCGTCGATTTCGCCTGATCCAGATCCTGTTTGCTGACCACGCCCGCCGCGAAAAGTCCCTGCGCCCGCTCATACTGCTGTTTCGCCAGGTTCAATGTTGCCTGCTGCGCTGCCCGGGAACTCTCCTGGCTCCTCACGGTGGCCTGCTGCTTCAGCGGATCGATCTCCATCAACGCAGCTCCGCCTTCAACGCGATCGCCCGAATGTACGAAGATCTGCGTCACCTGTCCCTCGACCTGAGGCATAATCACTGCCGAGTCGCGCGACTTCACTGTCGCCACATATTCCGTCGCATCGCTCACCGGAACCGCCCGCGCCTCGAGCACTTTGACCGGCATGGCATGCATGCCGCCAGCTTGAGGATTTTGCGCGGCCTTCCCGGAGCAACCCAATATGGCGCCGCTCACCGCCAGACTCAAGCCCAGCAACGCTCCAGTCCTATATTTTTGAAAGTTGTTTGCCATAAATAATGACGATCGCTTCTTGCCTCTAGTACTGTAACGCGGGCTGGGTCCAACTGGAAAGCCGCCGATCCTCTGCGGGCCCATATCCTCTTTCATGCAGGGTCGCGTGCCTGCGTTCAGCGTTGCGGCTTCAGCGTAAGAAATGCCACGGAGTATCCATTTAGCGTGACGGATACCGGCGAAGTTGGGGTCACCGACGTCGCCACAGCGCCCTCTGCCTCCGCTGTGGTTAAGCCTTTGACTCTGAAGTCATCTTCCCCAAAATTTCTTTCAATATCTTCGCAGCCACGGTTGCGGTCACTCCCGCGACATCCTGCACCGGGTTGAACTCCACCAGGTCCGCCCCCACGATCTCTCCCGAGATCGCGTGCAGATGAGCAATTGCCTCCCGCACCGACATCCCTCCCGGCTCGCGGTGCGAAATACCCGGCGCAAACGCCGGATCGAGCACATCCATATCAAACGTAATGTAAACCGGCCCCGTGGCCTTCAACTTGTCATAAGCAGGCAGGCCCGACATTTCCACCACGTCCACCCCAAATCTGTTCGCTTGCTCTCGCTGATGCCGGTTGATCGTACGAATCCCCACTTGCACCAACCGCTTTGCCAGCCCCGCCTCCATAATTCGCGCAAACGGACACGCATGCGATAACCGGTTTGCCTCGAACTCCTCGTACAAATCCGGATGCGCATCGAAATGAAAAATCGTCAATCCCGGATGCCGGCGCGCCACCGCCTTCACGATGGGATACGTAATCGAGTGATCCCCACCCAGCGACACCGGCCGTTTACCCCGCTCCAGCAGTGCATCCACGCCTGCTTCAATTGCCGCGAACGCGTCTTTCTCGGCCTCCGGCCCGGCAAACTCCAAATCCCCGGCATCCTCGTAAACGCCCGCCACGCCCAGGTCCACGCCGGTTTCCGACCATGAGTTCGACGCGTCACATCGCAGCGCCTCCCGAATTTTTGCCGGAGCCTCGCCCGCTCCGCGCAAATAAGAAGAGTAAGCATCAAAACAGATTCCCAGCAGCGTGGGCGCCCCCAGTTTTCTCATTTGCATCCTCTCCAACGGTCGCAAGATCCGTCGTCCCGCTCCATGTTCGGGGACCGCATCTACCAGAAACACTCTAGAAGGTTTGGCACGCTGTGCAAAGGTTGTAACTGAACTGTCACATTCGAAAAACTTCGGTTAGATATAAAAGGCTTGCGCTCTTTCGTGCACAGCATGAAATCCCGCACCTGTGGATGAATTTTCATCTCCATTTCACCCCCGCCGCCGCCCGCCCAGCTACCTTCACACCGTAGTTCTCTCTCAGGAGGAAATTCATGTCCGCACCACGTTTCGTGGCACAAGTGAGGCAGCATCATGCCGTCGGCGCAAGCCTCGTCGCCATCGTAGCGAATCTCGGAGCGCCGTTCTCTGCCGCCGCTCAAGAGCCCGCCAAGCCTTCCACCGCAACACCCATCCAGCACGTGATCGTCATCATCGGCGAAAACCGTACCTTCGATCACGTCTTCGCCACCTATCAACCCGTGCAGGGTCAGACTGTTTTCAACTTGCTCTCCGAGGGCATCGTCAACTCCGACGGAACTCCCGGCCCCAACTTCTCTCTTGCCGCGCAGAACTCCGCAGTCGATAGCGACTATTGGGAGAATCATCCTTCCAACAAAACTGCCTACTCGGTTCTCCCGCCCGCACTTGCCGGCGGATACACGATCGCTCCATTTCCCGACGCCGCCACTGCCGCGCAGTATGAGAACGGTCTTGAGCCTGCCGATTATATTTTGCTGACCACCGGCGGCACCGGCCTCAACCACGGCGACATTGACACGCGCGTGCCGAACTCGACCGCTCTGCCCAACGGTCCGTTCCAACTCACCTCGGCCACGCATCCCTACGACGTCTACGACAACAGCCCTGTGCATCGCTTCTATCAGATGTGGCAGCAGTTCGACTGCAACGCGGCGAACGCCACCGCCGACAATCCCAGCGGATGTGCCGCCGACTTGTTCCCCTGGGTCGAAGACTCCATCGGAGCCGGCACCAACGGCCTCACTCAGCCCTCCGGTTGGACCGACACCAGCACCAAAGAAGGCTCGACCTCGATGGCCTTCTACAACATGCAGCAGGGCGACGCCCCTTACCTGAAGTTTCTGGCCGATAACTATGCGATGAGCGACAATTATCACCAGGCGGTGATGGGTGGAACCGGCGCCAATCACGTGATGCTCGGCAGCGGTGACGCCATCTGGTTCACCAACGCCCAGGGCAACCCCACAATTCCTCCGCACAACGTGATGGTCGCCGCCGGAAGCCCCAACGCCGGCATCGTCGATGAAATTGAAAATCCCAAACCGCAAGCCGGCACCAACAACTGGTACACCGAAGACGGCTACGGTGGCGGATCCTACGGTTCAGCCTCCTACGGCGGTGGAACCTATTCCAACTGCTCCGACACTCATCAACCCGGCGTCGCGCAGATCGTGAATTACCTAGCCGCTCTGCCCACTCCGATCGATCCGCGCTGCGAAGCCGGCAAGTTTTATCTCTTGAACAACTACAACCCCGGCTACTACGGCAACGGACAGAATGCCTACGGTGACATCGGCAATCCCGGTTCCACCGTCTTCACCATTCCTCCCGCGCCCATCTCCACCATCGGCGATCAGTTGATCGCCAGCAACATTTCCTGGGCCTACTACGGAGATCAGTGGGGCGCTTACCTTTCGAATCCCTACAACAACTATGTCACTCCCGACAACACCTACTGCAACATCTGCAACCCGTTTCAGTACTCCAAATCCATCATGCAAAGCGCCGCTGGTCGATCCCATCTGCAGGACACCACCAACCTGTATGAAGCGATCCAGACCGGAACCTTGCCTGCCGTTTCATTCGTGAAGCCCGATGGCTGGCTCGACGGCCATCCCGCTTCCTCGAAGCTCGACCTGTTCGAAGGCTTCGTGAAGAAGATCGTCGACGGCGTTCAGGCCAACTCGACGCTGTGGGCCTCAACCGCCATCATCGTCACCTTCGACGAAGGCGGCGGCTACTACGACTCCGGATACATTCAGCCGCTCGACTTCTTCGGCGACGG
>Ga0070730_10003774_pt1 | contig 13478 bp, 15 predicted proteins | sample Coa_R1_3_FD_66447 | JGI IMG/M metagenome (GOLD analysis project Ga0070730, IMG submission 66447) | Surface soil microbial communities from Centralia Pennsylvania, which are recovering from an underground coalmine fire - Coalmine... | ecosystem: Environmental > Terrestrial > Soil > Unclassified ...
TGTACACACCGCCGAGCGGGAAGCTCGGGCTGATCGGGGCGAGCTTCGTCCACGTCTTCCCGCCGTCCGACGAGCGCTGGATCACCGCGTTGAAGTCTCCCGCATCGAAGTAGCAGCTACTGGTCGGGGGACAGACGACCTTCGCTTCGTCCCGCCGCGGACCGTAGTCCCACGTCACGTACACGGCTCCGCCTCGGCCGGCAGCGATGTACGGGCGGTCGCCCCAGCTTCCGACCGGGTTGTGCGTGGCGGGCACGGGCAGCCTCGAGGCGCGGTCGAACGACCGGCCGTGGTCGTGCGAGACGGCGACGACCGGTTGCGCCGGCCTCGAGCTCCGTACCGCACCTGCGGCCGGGCCGGCCATGTACGCGACGTAGACGGTGCCGTCGGGCGCGACGGCGATTGCCGGATCCCAGGTGTGCACGCCGGGCCGATGCGCGGAGCCGCGCACCGACTTCGACGGCCCGAAGCTCCTCCCGCCGTCGGCCGACCGGGCGAACCCGATGCTCCGGTTGCAGCCGATCCAGGCCTCGTAGACGTACCGGCCGTCGACCGCTTGCACCACCTCGGCGTTCGGCCGGCCGGGGCACGTGCTCACCAGCACCGCTTTCGCACCGCCGGCCGCCGCAGCGAGCGGGACGAGCAGCACGCCGAGAAGGAACGTGCTGGCAGCGATGCGGCGGCGTCGCGTCACCGCCGCATCGTCGCAGGAGCCTCAGCTCACGACGTGGTGGAGCTCGTAGAAGCCCTCCCTGGTCGGCTCCGTGAAGTTGCCCGGATTCGGAAATGCATCAGGGCCCTGCTCGATCATGGGCTGCACCTGCTCGGCGATGAACCGCTCGGCGTCCTCGCGGGTCTCCCACACGTCGAGGATCCGGAACACCCCCGCCTCGTCGTCGAACCCGGCGGTGTGTGCGATCAGCCCCTGGAACGGCCCGTCCCCGATCTTGTCCGCGACGAAGTCGTAGTTCGTCGTCGTGCGGTCGGCGATCGGGAACTCTTGGATGTAGGCAACTGCCACAACAGCCTCCCCTGGTGGTTTCGTCCGATCATACGGCGCTCGACGTCGAGTTGCGGTGCGCGCCGCTCGGCGCGCCGTTCGCGACCTCCTGGGTTGCTTTCGTCCTTCCCGACGAGTCCGGGCTCCGGGTGATCCGGAAGGTCGGAGGGTGAGAGCCGATCCGTACCTCACTCGGCCGAGGGAATCCGACCAGCGGCCTGGCTACGCTCGGTGCCCGATGTCTCGTCTCGCTTCCGTCTACCCGATCGTCAGTGCGCGGTCGCTCGCGAGGCCGTTCACGTACGAGATCGAGGACGAGGTCGGGAAGGGAGCGGTGCTGGCGATTCGCTTCGGCAATGCGCGGCGCCGAGGCGTCGTCGTCGACGCCGATGCGGAGGCTCCGCCGGACGTGGAGCCCGTCGCCGCCGAGAAGGTGCTCGAGACGCTGCCGCCGGCGCTCGTCGACCTCGCGCTCTGGCTCGCCGACTACTACGGATCGACGCCGGCGCGCGCACTCGCGCTCATCGCGCCGCAGCACGCCGCGCGGCGTGGGGCGCGGCGCGAGATCACGGCCGGCGCGGGGCTGACGGCCGAGCCCGCGCCGGATCGGCTCTCCCAATCACAGGAGCGTGCGCTCGCCCGGATCGGGACCCTGCTCGAGAGCGGCGGCGGCAACGTCCTCCTCGCCGGCGCGACCGGCAGCGGGAAGACCGAGGTCTACATCCGTGCCTGCGAGGCCGCGCTCGCCGCGGGTCGCGGGGCGATCGTCCTCGTACCGGAGATCGCGCTGACACCGCAGACGCTGGGGCGCTTCCAGGCGCGTTTCGGCGCTCGCGTCGCGCTGTTGCACTCAGGTCTGACCGAGGCCGAGCGGCGGGACGAGCGCGAGCGGATCGTCACCGGCGAGGCGCCGGTCGTGGTCGGCGCACGCTCCGCGGTCTTCGCGCCGCTTCCGTCTCTCGGCGTCGTCTGCGTCGACGAGGAGCACGACGCCTCGTACAAGCAGGAGTCCGACCCGCGCTACGACGCCCGTACCGTCGCCGCCAAGCGGGCGGCGCTCGAGCGAGCGGTCGCGATCTTCGGCTCTGCGACGCCTCGGCCCGAGTCCTGGCATGCGCTCGAGCGGCTCGAGCTCGGCGGTCGGATCGCGGCGCCCCTGCCCACCGTCCGCGTCGTCGACCTGCGCCACGAGACCGGCTATCCGCTGTCCACGCCACTCCTCGCCGAGCTGGGCAGGCTGGCGGAGGAAGGCGGCAAGGGGATCCTGCTCCTCAACCGGCGCGGCGTCGCGCCCGCGCTCCACTGCCGCGCCTGCGGAGCCACCCGCCGCTGCCCGAACTGCGACGTCGCGTTCACGCTCCACGGCGAAGGAAGTCTCCGCTGCCACCACTGCGGCTCCCGCGAGCAAGCCGGGGAGACGTGCCCCGCGTGCGGCTCGCCCGAGCTCGCGCGGATCGGAGCCGGCACGCAGAAGCTCGAACGCGAGCTCGAACGCAACGTGCCCGAGCTCGAGCGGATCCGGCTCGACGCCGACGCGGTCGCGAACCCCGAGGAGCTGCGCGCTGCGCTCGAGCGTTTCGCGCGCGCCGACCGAGCCGTTCTCGTCGGGACGCAGATGGTTGCGAAGGGCCACCACTTCCCCGGCGTCGAGCTGGCCGCCGTCGTCGACGCGGACACCGGGCTCGGCCTGCCCGACTTCCGCGCCGAGGAGCGGACCTTCCAGCTCCTCACGCAGCTGGCCGGCCGCAGCGGGCGCGACGCGCCGGGTCGCGTCATCGTCCAGACCTTCCAGCCGGAGTCGCGGGCGGTCGAGCATGCCGCGCGCCACGACGTCGCCGGATTCCTCGCCGGTGAGCTCGAACGCCGCCGCGTCCTCGGCTACCCGCCGTTTTGCCACCTCGTCCGCGTCCTCGTCTCGGGGCCGGAGCTCGCCGACGCGACGCGCGCACTCGAGGAGCTGAAGGCGGGCCTGCCGGACTTCGAGCTGCTCGGTCCCGCGCCGCTGCTCCGCCTGCGCGGCCGCCACCGGGCTCAGCTCGTCGGGAAGACGGACCGTCCTCGCGCGCTCGCCTCGCGCGCCGCTTCGCTGCTCGCCGCCGCCGCTCCCGCGATGCGTCGTGCCGGTCTGACGGCCGTCGTCGACGTCGATCCGCAAAGCCTGTGATGGAGGAGAGGACTCGGAGCGGCGGGTGCCTGTGCGGTGCGGTGCGCTACACGGTGCGCGGCGAGCCGTTCCACGTCGGCCGCTGCCACTGCGGCGACTGCCGGAAACGGACGGGCAGCGCCTTCAGCGTCTACGGGCAGTGGCCGCTCGACGCGTTCGAGCCGACCGGCGACTACGCGACGTTCGGCGGAGACAGCTTCTGCCCGCGGTGCGGCTCGCGTCTGTTCCTTCTCGACGAGGAGGCCGTCGAGCTTCTGCTCGGCTCGCTCGACGACCCGCCGTTCGAGCTACGGCCGGAGGCCGAGCTCTGGATCAAGCGCCGCGAGCCGTGGCTCCCCGCGATCGAAGGCGCCGCGCAGCACGACGAGAACCGGCACTAGTGGTCACTAGTGGTCGTCGGCGATGCGCTGGAAGAGATAGAAGTCGCGCCAGTCGCCGGCGATGCGGAGGAAGCCGCGCGCGAGCCCGATCCGGTCGAACCCGCTCTTCTCGAGGACGCGCTGCGAGGCGATGTTGTCCACGAGCGTCGCCGCCTCGACGCGGTGGAGCTCCAGCTCGCCGAAGGCGTAGGCGACGACCTCCTCGACTGCGGCCGTCGCGAGACCCCGACCGTTGCGTGCGCCGTCGACCCAGTAGCCGATGGTGCAGCCCTGAAGCGACTCGCGGACGATGTGGAAGACGCTGATCGTTCCCGCGATCGACTCGCCGTCGAGGATCGCGAACGGGTGGGTGCCGTCGGCGCGCTGCCGCTCGAGCCGGTCGCGCTGGCCGTCTCCGGTGAAGAACTCCGGCGGCCTCAGGGGCTCGAACGGCGAGAGGAAGTCGCGGTTCGCGGCGTAGAGCGCGGCGAGCTCGTCGCAATCCTCCGGCCGCATCGGCCTGATCACGTCAGGGCGGTCTCGCGGTCGGGCGGAAAGCGCTCGAGGATCCAGCGTGCGTCGAGCGGCTCGCGGAGATACGAACGGCCGTTGACCCGGACGAAGTCGCGGGTGCGAGGATCCATCGCCAGCCGCGCCTCGGCCGGAAAGTTGCGGTTGTGCCGATCGATCAGCTCGTTCACCTCGGCGAAGCTCCAGCTGCCGGCGAGCTCCCGCCAGGCCGCCGCGAACGCGGCCTGCTCGGCCTCCTCCTCGGCGAGCCCGCGCCAGGCTTCGCCGAGCTGTCGCTCGTGCTGGTCGACGGCGTCCTCGATCGCGCGGAGCCGGCGCATCCACATCGTCGGCCCGCCGAGCGCGCGCACGCCCGACTCCGCGTCGGGACGGAAGTTGCGCAACCGCTGCCGCAACGGCCTCCCGCGAATCGGGCTCGACTCGAGATCGGCCTCGAGCCTCTCGCGCTCCCGCCGTTCCCGGGGCGTCTCCGGGCGGGTCGCGCCCTGGCCCATGAGCTCCTTCAACGTCTTGGGATCCACCGCTGCGAGGGTACAGTCCGCCCTCATGAGCGTAGGCTCGACGGAGCTCGATAGATAGCGGAAGCGCCGGCTTCGCCGGCGCTGGGAGCGGAAATGGCGGAGATCGAGGGTCAGGTCAAGGAGGAGCAGCTCGACCCCGAGCGTGAGGCGCGGCGCCGTCTGGCGCTCGCGCAGATCCGCCAGTACCCCGACGCGGCCCTGAAGATGACCGCGCGCCCGGTCGAGGAGTTCGACGACGACCTCCGCCGGCTCGTCGACCGGATGAAGCAGCTCATGGTCGACGCGAACGGCATCGGACTCGCCGCGACCCAGGTCGGGGTCCTGCAGCGGCTGTTCGTCTTCCAGACCGCCGAGGACGAAACCGTCGCGCTGGCAAACCCGGAGATCGTCGAGCGGAGCGAGGTGACCTCCGTCGACGACGAGGGCTGCCTCTCGATCCAGGGCGTACACCTGCCTGTCGAGCGATCCGCCACGATCACGATCGCGGGACAGGACGAGTTCGGCGCGGAGGCGCGCTTCGAGCTCGAGGAGCCGTACTCGCGCGTCGCGCAGCACGAGAGCGACCACCTCGACGGCGTCCTGATCCTCGACCGGACGACGCCCGAGGCGCGGCGCGAGGCGCTCGCGAGCCTGCGCCCCCGCATCGTCATCGGCTAATGGCCCGCATCGCGGTCGCCGCGACCGGGCCGTTCGGGGCCGTCGTGCTCGAGCGGCTCGCCGCCGAGCACGACGTCGCCCTGCTGCTGACGAGGCCCGACAAGCCGCGCGGTCGCGGCCGCCGTGTCGCGGCGCCGCCGGCGAAGGAAGCGGGCGAGCGGCTCGGCATACCCGTCGCCCAGCCGGACCGACTCGACGGATCGGTCGACCTCGGAGCTGCCACCGTCGTCGTCTGCGCCTACGGGCTCCTGATCCCGAGCGAGCTGCTCGACCGCGCGCTCTGGCTCAACGTGCACCCGTCGCTGCTGCCCCGCTGGCGCGGCGCCGCGCCCGTCGAGCGTGCTTTGATGGCCGGGGACGGGAGGACGGGAGTCACGATTCACCGCACCGTCGAGGCGCTCGACGCCGGGCCGATTGCCGCTCAACAGGCGTTCTCGATCGAAGCGGATGACGACGCCGGCGCCGTCTACGCGCACTCCGCGGAGGTCGCGGCCGAGCTTCTGCGCGACGTGCTCAGCGACAAGGAGCCGCGCTTCGTGCCGCAACCCGACGAGGGCGTGACGTACGCGGAGAAGATCCGACCCGACGACCGCGAGCTCGATCCGGGCGCACCCGCATCGGAGCTCGTGAACCGCGTCCGCGCGCTCTCGCCGCACATCGGCGCGCGGCTCGGCGACCTGATCGTCTGGCGGGCGCGCGTGGGGGATGGCGGCTCCTTCGAGCCGGTCGAGGTGCAGCCCGCTGGCGGCCGGCGGATGTCGTACGACGCCTACCAGCGAGGGCGGCGATGACGTGGTGGTATGCGGTCGTCGAGGCCGAGCACAACATCCAGAACCCGATCAGCGCGAAGAAGATCCGCCTGCTCGGTCGCCGTCTCGGCCTCGGGAGGCGGTCGCGCGTCGTCGACGTCGCGTCGGGGCGAGGCGGGCCCGCGATACTCCTCGCGAAGGCGTTCGGCTGTCGGATCACGTGCGTCGAGCGTTCGCCGGAGTTCTCCGCCGCCGCAAGGGAGCGTGTGGCGGAGGCGGGACTCGAGGATCGAATCGAAGTCGTCCAGGCCGACGCGGCGACCTTCGAGCTCGAGCGCTACGACGCTGCGCTTTGCCTCGGCGCCGCGTTCGCCTACGGCGGCCTGGTGCCCACCATCGAGCGCCTGTCGGCCGCCGCGCCGCTCGTTGCCGTCGGCGAGCCGTACTGGCGGATCTGGCCGCCTCCGGAGGAGGCGACCGTGGAGCGCTCGGGCTACCTCCCGTTGGAGGCGACCGTCAAGCGGGCCGAGTCGACCGGAGTTCGGGTCGTCTCTCTCATTGCGGCGTCCGAGGACGACTGGGATCGTTACGAATCGCTCCGCTGGCAGACGCTCGACCGCTGGCTCGAGGCCAATCGCGATCACCCTCAAGCGGAGGAGTTCCGATCCCGCGGCGCCACGTACCGCACCAGCTATCTGCATTGGCAGCGCGCGGCCCTCGGCTGGGCGATCTTCGTCTGCCGCTCGTGACGAGCCCGGCCCGTCGCGCGGCGTACGAAGTGCTGTTGCGCGTGTTCGAGCACGACGCGTACGCCGATCGCGCCTTCCGCACGGCGGCCGAAGGGCTCGACAGGCGGGAAAGAGCCTTCGGGCAGGTCCTCGCCTACGGCTCCGTGCAGCGCGTGCGGACGCTCGACCACGCGATCGAGACGCTCGGGCGTCGACCCGTGCGCAAGCTCGACCCGCCGGTGCGGGCGGCTCTTCGCCTGGGCGCGTACCAGCTCGGCTACACAGACACGGCGCCGCACGCGGCCGTCCACGAGTCCGTCGAGCTCGTGCGCGGCGCCCGGCTCGAGCGGGCCGTTCCGTTCACGAACGCGGTCATGCGGCGGCTCTCCGACGGGATCCGGCCGCTCCTCGACGCGCTGCCCGACGGGCCGCTGAAGGAGTCGTATCCCGACTGGATCCACGCCGTCTTCGAGCGCGCGCTCGGCGCGGAAGGCGCGCTCGCTCTCATGCGCGCGATGAACGAGCCGCTCGAGACCGTGGTGCGGCTCGTCGCCGGCGACCCGCCGCTCGGCGCCGAGGCGACCGACGTCCCGGGCGCGTACCGCGTCGAGCGGGTGGACGAGGCGCTCGTCGCGAAGGGACGGATCTGGCCGCAGAGCCGCGGCTCCCAGCTCGCCGGGGTGTGCGTCGGCCCGGCGGACGGCGAGCGCGTACTCGATCTCTGCGCTGCGCCGGGCGGAAAGACCGGCCAGCTCCGCGGCGAGGTGACTGCGGTCGAGATCGACGCGGCCCGCGCGCGCGAGCTGTGCGAGAACCTCGCGACGATGGGTCGCGCCGACGTTACCGTCGTGGAGGCGGACGGCACCGCCCTGCCGTCCGGCCTCGGCGGCTTCGACCGCGCTCTCGTCGACGCGCCGTGCTCGGGCCTGGGCGTCCTCGCTCAGCGTCCCGACCTGCGCTGGCGCGCCACACCGCTTCCCGACCTCCAGCTCGCGCTCCTGCGCTCCGCCGCCGAGCGGATCCGGCCGGGTGGGACGATCGTCTACTCGGTCTGCACGCTGAACCCCGACGAGTGCGAGGCGGTCGTCGACGCGACCGGCCTGGAGATCGTCCCGCTCGGCGAGGAGTGGCCGCGGTTCGCCCACCCGTCACGACCGGAGTTCCTGCTCACGCTCCCGCACGTCCATGGCACGAGCGGGTTCTTCGTCGCCCGCCTCGCCGTCGACTGACCGCGCACTTCAAGCCATGTCCGGAACCAGGTTCCAGACATGGCTGCAACGGATGCGGCCGTGCGGTAACGGATTTTCCCCACGAGCTAGCCCTTCCTGGGAGCCGGATGTCTTGCTCGTCCTGTCTCTTACGGCCATGGCCGGAACCAGGTTCCGGCCGTCGCCGTTCGGGCCATGGCTTGTCGCGCTGTCCGGACTGCATACGATCGAGGCGACGCAATGGCGTGGCGGGAATGGATCAGGTCGGTCGAGGTCGAGCCGTCGCTCTATGCGGCGGACTTCGCTCACCTCGGCGACCAGATCGAAGTCCTCCTGCGGGCGGAGTGCCGGATCTTCCACTTCGACGTTGGCGACGGGCACTTCGTCGAGCCGATCACGATCGGGCCGGTCGTGCTCGAATCGATCGCGCCGCTCGTCCACGCGGGCGGCGGAAGGCTCGACTGCCATCTCATGGTCGACAACCCGCTGCGCCACTTCCCGCAGATCGCCGAGGCAGGCGGCGATAGCGCGACCTTCCACTACGAGGTCGTCGACGACGTGCCCGCCACGATCGCCGCCGCTCGCGAGCACGGCCTCCAGGTGGGCGTCGCGTTCAACCCCGAGAGCGAGCCGGAGGACGTCGCCGCCGTGGCCGGGGACGCAGACCTCGTCCTCTGCATGAGCATCCACCCCGGCTACAGCGGCCAGACGTTCATGCCCGAGGCGGTCGAGCGGGTCCGGCGGCTGCGCGCAGCGTTGCCCGACCACGTGCACGTCCAGGTCGACGGCGGGATCGACCACGAAACGATCGGCCCAGTGTACGTCGCGGGCGCGCGGCTCCTCGTCGCCGGTTCGGCGGTCTTCGGCCGCGAGGACGTGACCCGCGCGTACCGGCGGTTGATCCAGGACTTGCCGTGACTTCGTACGAGCGGGCTCTCGAGCTCGCCGAGCGCGGCCGTGGCACGACCGGCGACCATCCCCTCGTCGGCGCCGTCGTGGTGCGCGACGGCGAGATCGTCGGCGAGGGCTGGTACTCCTACGAGGGAGTCCGCCACGCCGAGGCGATCGCGCTCGAGCAGGCCGGCGAGGCGGCGCGCGGCGCGACCCTCTACGTGACGCTCGAGCCGTGCTCCCACCACGGGCGGACGCCACCCTGCGCCGACGCGGTCGTCGCCGCCGGAGTGGCGCGCGTCGTCGTCGGCGCTCGCGACCCGAACCCGGTCGTGGACGGGCGCGGGCTCGCGCGGCTCCGGGAAGCCGGGATCGAGGTGGAGCTCCTCGACGATCTCATGGCGCGACGCCAGAACGAGGCATGGCGTGTGTGGAAGAGCCTCGGCCGGCCGTTTGTCACGTACAAGGCGGCTGTGACGCTCGACGGCCGTGTCACCGTCCCCGGTCGCCGCTGGGTGTCGGGCGAGGAGTCGCGTCGGCGCGTGCACGAGCTGCGCGCAGCGTCCGACGCAGTCGCGGTGGGGATGGGGACCGTCCGGGCGGACGCGCCGCGACTCGATTCGCGCGGCGGCGGCGACGTCCGCCAGCCGCGGCGGCTCGCGTTCGGGCGCGGCCCGCTGCCGGAGGGGTCGGAGCTCGAGTTGCGCGCCGGTGCGCTGGAGGAAGAGCTGCGTACGCTTGCCGCGGAGGGTGTGCAGTCGCTCCTGCTCGAAGGCGGGCCGACGCTTGCGACTGCGTTCCTGAGCGCCGGCTTAATCGACAGGCTGCTCCTGTTCGTCGCGCCGATCCTCGCGGGCGACGGGCCGCGTTGGCTCGGAGAGCTCGACGCTCCGCTCGAGCTCCTCCACCTGCGCGCCGAGCCGTCCGGCGAAGACATGTTGCTCGAGGCGTACCTCCGCGAGCCGTAACCTTTGTCGCATGTTCACGGGGATCGTCCGCGAGGTCGGAACCGTCGCAGCCTTCGACGGCTCGCGGCTCGTCGTCACGGCGCCTGAAACGTCGGAGGGCGTGGGTGTCGGAGACTCAGTCTCGATCGCCGGTGTCTGCCTCACGGTCGTCGAGGCCGGTGCGGGAAGCATCGCTTTCGACGTCGTTCCGGAGACGCTGTCTCGAACGGCCCTCGGCGAGCTCGGACCCGGCCGAGCGGTCAATCTCGAGCCGGCGCTTCGCGTCGGCGATCCGCTCGGCGGCCACGTCGTGCAGGGCCATGTCGACGCGGTCGGCACGGTCCGTTCCGTCATGCCGGAGGGAGAAGGGCGCCGCGTGTGGTTCGACGCGCCCGACGCGATCGTGCGCTACTGCCTCGAGAAGGGCTCGATCGCGGTCGACGGCGTCTCGCTCACGGTCGCGGCGCTCGACGACGAGGGCTTCGAGGTCAGCCTGATCCCGCACACGCTCGCGGCGACCACGCTCGGCGAGCTCGAGCCGGACGACGAGGTCAACCTCGAGACCGACGTGCTCGCGAAGGTCGTCGAGCGACTTGTCGCCGCGAGGATGCCGTGAGCTCCGCCGTCACGCCGTTCGCCTCGATCGAGGAAGCGGTCGAGGACATCCGCAACGGGAAGATGGTCGTCGTCGTCGACGACCCGGAGCGCGAGAACGAGGGCGATCTCGTCTGCGCCGCGCAGTTCGCCACGCCCGACGCCGTCAACTTCATGGCCACGCACGCGCGGGGCCTGATCTGCCTCTGCCTCACCGCCGATCGCTGCGACGAGCTCGGCCTGCCGCCGATGGCGCAGCGGAACGAAGCGCGTCTCGGCACCGCGTTCACCGTCTCGGTCGAGGCGCGCGAGGGCGTGACGACCGGCATCTCCGCCGCCGACCGCGCGCACACGATCCACGTCGCGATCGACCCGGGCTCGACGCCGCACGACCTCGTCCAGCCCGGTCACGTCTTCCCACTCCGCGCGCGCGACGGCGGCGTCCTCGTCCGCGCAGGCCAGACTGAGGCGGCGGTCGACCTCGCCCGGCTCGCCGGCCTTGCACCGGCGGGCGTCGTGTGCGAGATCATGAACGAGGACGGGACGATGGCCCGCGTCCCGGACCTCGTCCCGTACTGCGAGCGGCACGGGCTCCGCATGGTCACCGTCGCCGACCTGATCGAGTACCGGCGCCGCACGGAGAAGCTCGTCGAGCGCGTCGTCTCGGTGCGGCTGCCGACGGAGTACGGCGCCTTCACCGCGATCGCCTTCCGAGAGACGCTCACGGGTCGAGACCATCTCGCGCTCGTCATGGGCGAGCTCGGCGACGACGTGCTCGTCCGCGTCCACTCCGAATGCCTGACCGGCGACGTCTTCCATTCGCTGCGCTGCGACTGCGGGGAGCAGCTCGAAGCAGCGCTCGCCGCGATCGCCGCCGAGGGCAGCGGCGTCCTCCTCTACATGGCGCAGGAGGGCCGCGGCATCGGCCTCCTCAACAAGCTGAAGGCGTACGAGCTGCAGGAGCAGGGGCTCGACACGGTCGACGCGAACCTCGCGCTCGGCTTCGCGGCCGACGAGCGGGAGTGGGGGATCGGCAACCAGATCCTGGCCGAGCTGGGGATCACGACCATGCGCCTTCTCACGAACAACCCCAAGAAGGTCTCCGGCGTCGAGGCCTACGGCCTGAAGGTGACCGAGCAAGTGCCGATCGAGATGCCGCCGAATCCGGAAAACGCTCGCTATCTGGCCGCAAAGCGGGATAAGCTCGGGCACAAGCTGCATCACCAGGATCTGAAGTTCGAGTCGGAGGGCGAATGAGCGCGACTGGGGGTTTCTGGCCGGGGGAGGCTCCGGCTGCCGAGGAGAAACACGCGGAGAACGGCGAGGGCTGGCCCGAGCCGCGCGAAGACGAGGCCACCGAGGGAGAAGCCGAGCCACACGCGGCTGCGGTGGCGGAAACCGCGGAGGCCGAACCGGAGCTCGAGGCCGACGAGGAGGCCGAGGTCGCGACGGCGGAGCACGTCCCCGGCGAGATCGACATCCCCGACAACGTCGCGGTTCTCGAGGGCTCGCCCTCGGGGGCGGATCGCACCGTGGGTGTCGTCGTCTCACGCTTCAACGGGGAGATCTCGAACCAGCTGCTCTCCTCGGCGCTCGAGGCGCTCGCCGCAGCGGGTGTCTCCGAGGAGCGGATCACCGTGATGCCGGTGCCCGGCGCGTTCGAGCTCCCGTTCGGTGCGATGGCCCTCGCGAAGACGCGCCGCTATTCGTGCGTCGTCGCGCTCGGCTGCGTCGTGCGCGGCGAGACCGCGCATTTCGAATACATCGCAGGCGAGGCCGCGTCGGGCCTGCAGCTCGCCGGGCTGGAGACGGGTGTGCCCGTGTCGTTCGGCGTCCTCACGGTGGACACGGCCGAACAGGCCGAGGCACGCCTGGACAAGGGCGCGGACGCCGCACGCGCGGCGCTCGAGATGGCCGATCTCTTCGCCCAGCTTCGCCAACAGGCGAAGGCCTAGCGACCGCGCGGAGCCGGCGCTTCGCTCGCTTGTCAAATGCCGAGGGGCGCCGGCTCGGCGCCCCTCGGGCGACGTCCAGAGACGGTCGACTGGAGCCAACCGCTTAGGGCGCCGCGGATCGCTCGATCCACGTACTTGCACGCGACGGCTCCGAGGTGAAGAATGGACGGAGTCCTGGCGTTCGGCGCGTAGGAAAGGAGCTCGTCATGGTGGACGTACGGTCTCCGAGTCGCAGAGTGGCGCGCGCGGTTCCGGTTTTGTGCGTCGCTGCCCTGCTGACTGTCTTCTGCGCCGGCACGGCGGTTGCCGCCGTGACCTCGTCGAGCTCCCATGCCTCGGCCCAGTCGAAGCTCGGCGGGAAATGGAAGGGTCAGTACAGCGGCGCCTTCTCCGGCCACTTCACGCTTCATTGGAAGCAGACGGGGACGAAGCTGAGCGGGTCGATCACGCTATCGTCACCGAAGGGCAAGTACGGCATCAGCGGCAGCGTGCACCACTCGAAGATCAAGTTCGGGGCAGTCGGTGTCGGAGCCACGTACAAAGGGACGTGGAAGGCCTCGAAGATGTCCGGCAGCTGGAACAGTCCGCAGGGCGGGGGCAGCTGGAGCGCGCACAAGGTCTCCTGATCCTGCCTTCACGAGAGCGCGCACTCTCCTGATCCGGAACGGTCCGGCATGAGGTTCACGTGGCGCACCTCACCGCCGTTGGATCTCGACGGCCCCGAAAAGTGCAGTCCGGCTGGTGCGACCTGGACGCGATCGCCAACGTGGTCTGGGGAGACACCGGCGCCACGGGTACGTTGCCCAGGGCCCAACCGGCACACGCCACTACAGAGTTCCGCTCACCGTGAAGCCCTGGGATCTTGGCGGAATCGCCTCGTTCGGCCTGATCGGGCCGGCGCTGTGCGCGGAACGCGTGGCCGAGGATCACCCCGAGCGGGATTGGTTCAACCAGGGACGGGGAGTGTCCGTGCGGTACCCTGGGCGGCCGTGTCCAAGGTCTGCGCAATCTGCGGGAAGAAGCCCGGCTTCGGCCACCATCGGAGCCATTCGATGGTGGCGACCAAGCGTCGCTTCGAGCCGAACCTTCAGCGCGTCCGCGCGGTGATCGGCGGGAAGGTGACGCGCGCCTACGTCTGCACGCGCTGCCTCAAGGCCGGCAAGGTCCAGAAGGC
>Ga0070730_10003775_pt1 | contig 13477 bp, 10 predicted proteins | sample Coa_R1_3_FD_66447 | JGI IMG/M metagenome (GOLD analysis project Ga0070730, IMG submission 66447) | Surface soil microbial communities from Centralia Pennsylvania, which are recovering from an underground coalmine fire - Coalmine... | ecosystem: Environmental > Terrestrial > Soil > Unclassified ...
GACTTGTTCATCGTGGTCGCCATCGCTCGCGATTGGCGCACGCTCGGCAAACCCCACACGACCTATGTCTACGGCGGACTCATCCTGTTGGCTCAGCAGTTGCTCACCCCGCTGGTCGCCGGGACCGCATTTTGGATGCGGATCGCCTCCGCATTCGAGGGAGTAGCCGGGGTAGACGATCTCCATGCTGCGATGCAGCATCACCCCTGCAATCGCGCGGCCGCATCCAAAGGTTTAACAGGCGCGTCCTTTCCGGCCCGCCGGAGGATCAGTTGCTTTCCACCGCGGATAGTCGCAATTTGCGCCCAGGGGACCCAACGGAGAGAACGATGACGAGAATCGCCGGCCGGCTGATCTTGAGCTTCTGCACTACCGCACTCGTCGGTGTCTTCGCGATGGCATCGTATGCCGACGAGACCTGCAATTCGCCCTACATGTCCGGCCTCATCAAGGGCCAGGAGGACTACGTGCATGTGTGGACGCTGGGAGTCCCGGGTATGGGCGATGGATCGGATAAGCTCGTGACCATCGACGCGAATCCCGGTTCGAAAACCTACGGCAAAGTGATCCACAAGATTTCCGTCGGCGGCCGCGGTGAAGCCCACCACATGGGGTTCACGGACGATCGTAAATATCTCTGGGCCGGCGGACTCGACGACAGCAAGATCTACATCTTCGATGTGGGCACCGATCCGTCCCACCCGCAGCTCACCAAAACGATCGATGATCTTTCCGCGAAGAGCGGATATGTAGGTCCACATACGTTCTACGCGCTGCCCGGCCGCATGCTGATCGGCAGCCTGTCGAACGTCGCGGACAAGGGCGGCGTGACCGGCATGTCGGTGTACAACAACAAGGGCGACTTCATCGCCAAGTACGACATGCCTACGTCGATCAAACAGACCAAGGGCGACGGCTATGGCTATGACATCGCGGTGAATCCGGCGAAAAATGCCTTGTTGACCTCGAGTTTCGCCGGGTGGAACAACTACATGCGCGATCTCGGCGAGGTCATCAAGGATCCCGAGGCCATGAAGCATTTCGGCAATACCATGGTCATGTGGAACCTCAAGACGATGCAGCCGGAGCGGATCTTGGCCGTACCCGGAGCACCGTTGGAGATTCGCTGGGCACTGGCCGCGGGCCAGAATTGGGCGATCACGGCGACCGCGCTCACCTCGCAACTGTGGCTGGTCAAGCGCGATGCCCAAGGACTCTGGCGGGCGAAGGACGTCGCCGCGATCGGCGATCCGGCCAAGATTCCTCTGCCCGTGGACATCTCGATCACGGCGGATGCGAAGGGACTGTGGGTGAACACCTTCATGGACGGCACCACGCATTATTTTGACCTCACTGACCCCGAGCATCCGCGCGAAACCTACAGCAAGCACACCGGTGGCCAAGTGAACATGGTGTCGCAGAGCTGGGACGGCCGCCGTATTTACATCACCTCGAGCTTGCTGTCGAAGTGGGACAAACAGGGCAAGGACAACGAGCAGTTCCTGCGCGCATTCCATTGGAATGGCCACGAACTGACACCCGCGTTCGAGATAGACTTCGCCACGGAACAGCTCGGCCGTCCACACCACATGAAGTTCACCGCCAATCCGCCGCGGCTGGCGTCGCTCGCGGGGGCATCCGTACGCTGATGGGACGGGGCGGCGCACCGGCTGGAATCGCCGCCGGAGTGCTGTCTTTCGCGGGCATCGCCGGTGCCACCGTCGATCCCGGCAGGGCGGCGGCGCCGCGCATGGAATTCGTGGCTCCGCCGCCCGGGACCTACAAGCTTCAGCGTATCCAGCGTGTCTCGGATGCCGTATTGCTCGATAGCTCCGGCCATCCCATCCGGCTCTCGGCGCTCACGCAAGACAAGATCACTCTGCTGACTTTCTTCTATACGTACTGCGCCGATCCTCTGGGATGCCCGTTCGCGCACACGACGCTCGCCGCTTTGCGCGATCGCGTCAGGGGCGACCGCGCGCTCGCGGGGCGCGTGCGTTTCGTCAGCGTCAGCTTGGACCCGACCCACGACACGCCCGCAGTCATCGCGAGCTACGGCAAGGAATTTACGGTCGATCCAGCATTTGACTGGCGCTTCCTGACGGCGCGCCGCGTACCGGAGCTGCTGCCCGTGCTCGATGATTTCGGCCAGGACGTCAGCGTGGAAATGGATGAGAATGGCCATCCGTCGCGCACTCTGCACCACATGCTGAAAATGTTTCTGATCGACGCCGGCGGGGAGGTGCGGGAAATCTACACGCTGTCCTTTTTGCAGCCGCAAGTCATGTTCAACGACATCAAGACGCTGGCTCTCGAGGCGCGCTGATCGCCGCTGCGCGAACTTCCTTGCGCGCCCTCGCCTTTCGTGGCTATTCGGCGCTCTCGGCCAGTGCTCGGACGGCATCCGACACCGTCACCCGATAGTCGTCCGGCCCTTCGCGGAGCTCGCGCAGGAGGCCGGGCAGCGCTCCGATCTCACCGCGACAATGCTCGCGGATCGCGTTCAGTGACCGCGCCGGCGCGAGCCGCCTGCCGCCGCGCATGACCTCTGCAAGCAGCGGCTGCCCCTCCGGCGGCTCGCCGGTGAGCGCAATACGATCCCGCAGGTACTCACCCCCCGCGCTCCGCTCGCGGAACACCTGCTTCGCGCCCGGCCAGGTGGCCTTGCCCGCCGAACATTTCCGCCGCGGCTTGCCCGCATACTCCGCCAGCTTGTACACCATGTCGAGCGACGGCGCGTCCGATGAAACATCGAGCGAGGTTCCGATGCCGAATACATCGGCCGGCACTCCCGTCGAGAGCAGTGCGTCGATCTGGTGCTCATCGATACCGCCGCTCAGCACGATCTTGACGTCCCCGCATCCATGCTCGTCCAGAATGGACCTGACGGATCGCGCCTCGGCGGCCAGGTCCCCGCTGTCGATGCGGACCGACTGAATGGCCCGGGTCGAGCCGCCCGATCGCAGCTCGTTCGCCAGCGCGGCGACGAGCCGCGCCGCGCGCTGCGTGTCGTAGGTGTCGATCAAGAGCGTCGTGGCGCCGGTCCGCGTCCCCACGAAATTCCGGAATGCCTGCTCCTCGGTATCGTGGGCCTCGATGAACGAGTGAGCCAGAGTACCCGAGAGGGGAATGCCGAAGCGGCGCCCCGCTTCGACGGTCGCCGTGGCCTCGAAGCCTGCGAGGTACGCTGCGCGCGCGGCGAACAGGCCGGCATTCGCTTCGTGTGCGCGACGCATGCCGAAGTCGATGAGCCGCCGGCCGCGTGAGGCCACGACGCAGCGGGCCGCCTTGCTCGCGATCAGGGTCTGGAAATGGATGATATTGAGCAGGCGGCTCTCGAGGAGCTGCGCCTCGAGTATCGGCGCGGTGATGCGCAGGATCGGCTCCCCGGCGAAGAACGGAGTGCCCTCGGGCATCGCGTGAACGGAACCCGTGAAGCGGACGGCGCCGAGACGGTCCAGGAAGCGGCTCTGGAATGAGCCGAGCTGGGACAGAAACTCGAGGTCTGCCACGGTGAAACGCAGCTGCTCGATATGTTCGAGAGCCTGTTCGAGGCCGGCTGCAACCAGGAAGCGGCGCGTTGGGGGAAGGCGGCGCACGAAGAGCTCAAAGACGGCCGTTTCGTTCATCTCCAGCTCGCAATAGGCCTGCGCCATCGTGAGTTGGTAGAAGTCGGTGAGCAGTGCCGCGGAGGTTTGTGTGGGGGAAATCATGGGAGCAGTTGCCCGCTCGAGGCGATCTGCGCGCCGGACGCGCTCATATCCGCGAGCGCGCGTGCCCCGTCGCCCGGGCGCACTTCCACCGCCCGTACCGCATCGTCCAGAACGACCGCATCGAAACCGGCCGCCCGCGCATCGAGAACCGTCGCGCGCACGCAGTAGTCCGTCGCAAGTCCCGCGACGAAGACACGCCGGCTTCCGCCGTCCCGCAATCGTCGCTCGAGATCCGTTCCTTGAAAACCGGAGTACGCGTCGGCGTCCGGCCGGCTCGCTTTGGAAACGATCTGCACAGCCTCCGGGAGCTGCAGGGAAGCGGGGAATTCCGCACCCCGGGTGCCCGCGATACAGTGCGGCGGCCACGGACCGCCTTGCTCCCGGAACGAGCAATGACCGGGTGGATGCCAGTCTCGGGTCGCGAAGATCGGAAACCCGCCGCGCTCGAATTGGCCGATGCAGCGGTTGATGGACGGGATCACCCCGTCTCCGTCCGGGACCCCGAGCGCACCCCCGGGTAGGAAATCATTTTGAACATCCACGACGATCAGCGCATCGCCCCGCCCGAGCTTCCTGGAACGAGTACTCATCCGTCTATCCCACCCTCTTATGTCGCACCGGATACAGAATAATCCGACCGGTGACAGAATACTCTCTACGACGATGGTCAGGGGTCGGTATTGCAGACCTGCACGATCATTCCTTCCACTAGATCATGGAGACCATGCCGTAGATCATGGAGACCATGCCGCAGAACGAGCGACAAGACCGTCACAGAACGAGCGACATCCGCCGTCCTTCAATCGCCTTGAGGCCGCGTGGTGTACTTCCATCCGGTCCCGCACGCGATGGCTGCCAAAACCGCCAGAAGTATCGCAAACGCGAGGTGCGCTTGTGCGGCACCCACCGCGATCGTCAGCAGCCCGACACCGATGACCGGCAGCGAATTGGCGGTGTAGCAGACGATGAGATAGCTCGAGACCACCTCGGCGCGCTGTGCTTCCGGCGCGATTTCATTCACGATTTGCAGTGAACCGCGATAGCCGAGCGCGACGGCAAAGCCGCCGATCAGCGTGGCGCTCGTGAGGGTCGCCATCGAGCGCAGCTGCTCCGCCGCGACGAGCAATATCAAGCCGGAGAGCAGCGCGATCGCGAAGACGAGTATTGCCGGGCGCCCTTGCAGCCTGTCCGTGATCGGAACGGCGGCGGCACCCGTGCCGAAGAACAGCGCCACCAGCGCGCCGACGACGGCGAGATTGTGCTGCTGCATGCTTTGCGAAAGAAGGCCCGGCGTCAACGCGGCGTAGAATCCCCCGAGCGCGAAGGCCGCGAAGGCCATGGCCGCAGGCGCGATGAACGCGCTGCGGATTTCGTGCGGCACCCCGATACGCGGACGCAGCGACAAGCTGCCGCGCTCATGCACGACATGTTCGACGCCTTCCGGCGTGGCCCTCATCAACGCCATCATCGGCAGCAGCATCGCAACGTAGATCGCGTAGCTCGTTCGCAGCGGCCAAGGGCCGTACTCGGCAATCAATCCGGCAAGCAGGGGGCCAAGGGCCAGCCCCGCAAGGTTGCCGGAACTCGCGACCCTCGCCGCTCGCGCGCGGTTGTGTGCGGGCTCGAGTTCGGCGATCCACGCCGTCAGCGCTCCCGCTCCCAAACCCGCGGCGAGCCCATTGAGCACCCGCGCCACGTACAACCCGGCAGTGCCCGTCGATGCGAGAAAGCATACGGCGCTCGCGAGCAGGATCCCAAAGGCGGCAAGCGTGACCGGCCGCCGTCCGAGTTGATCGGAGAGGCGTCCGAGGGCGAACAGCACCGTCAGGTTCCCGATGACGTAGCTCGCGTAAATGGCGGTCACGGTGAGTTCGGAGATGCCGAACTCGGTGCGGTACACCGGATATAGGGGCGTCGGGAGCGTGCTCGCGACATACAGCGCGGCAATTCCGGCCGCGCCGATCCACATCCAAAACGCGCGCGGCGGCCGTCGGGCGCCGAGGAACTCGGAGGTCGGGTGCATGTCTGCCCAATGATCACGCAGCCGTCGGCAGGAACCCCACCCGACGGAGCAAACAACCGGCGTCAGTCTTTGGCCGACAACGAGGGTCGACGATGGACCACTTTATTCCAAGGCGGCAGTCGACACTCTGATCTCTTTCGCTTAAGCGCCTGCCCTGGCTCAACTGAGCGGCAAGACCCCCGACGAGTTCCGCTTGCCGGAACTCTCGCTCAAGGACTTTCTGCTGCCGCATGAACTGCCGGTATCGGTGCCCTCGATACTCGTGCGGCAAAGACCGGATATCCTTGTCGCCGAGGATAACCTGCATCAGGCCAGCGCCGGAATCGGCGTCGCCGAGGCAGCGCTGCCATCCCTCGGCATTTCCGCCCAGTCGACCGCAGGTCGGCCCTAAGAGTGCTGCACCGAACACGAAAGCACGCTCCGTTAAACCTTAAAACGCCCGCGGGGTACCTACTCTCACAATAAGTTGCGCGGATGTGGAACATGAGGACATGCCCAGTGAGGTTTTGGGCTGCGCTGGGATTGCTTTCCTGCATGGTGGGCTGCGCAGGAAATGGCCAGGGACTCGATCAGAATGGGCAACCCATCGGCTCGGGCGGCAGCGCAGGCGGGCCGGTGACCGCCGACTTCCAATCGATCCAGGACAACGTATTCACGCCGATCTGCTCGAAATGCCACATCGGTGCCGGCGCGCCGGAAGGCCTGCAGCTCGATGCAAACCACAGCTACAACCTGCTCGTCGGAGTACCGAGCGTCGAAGACCCCAGCCTCCTGCGAGTGAAACCGAGCGATCCCGCCAACAGCTACATGCTGCACAAGATCGAAGGCGCGCCGGGCATCGTGGGGGGTCAAATGCCGCTTGGCGAAGCGCCGCTGCCGCAGGCGACGATCACCGCCATCAGCCAGTGGATCACCAACGGCGCCCCCAATGCGCCGGGAGCCGCGGCGACCTCGTTCGAGGTCCAGGGCACCGTACCGCTGGACCACGAGATGGTGATTGCGCCCCCGCCACGCATCCTTGTGACCTTCACGCAAGAGGTCGACGCGTCGCTCATCAACGAGTCGACCATCATTGTCGAACGAATGGCCAATCCGCGGATCGATCCGGGGTCTCCGATGGTGCCCGGCAATGCCAGGAGCGTTGCGGTTACGCGCGCTCTCGCCCGGCTCAACCCCGCCGTGCTGTTGATTACTCCCAACGCACCGCTCGCCCCGGGGACCTATCGGGTCACGATACGCGGCAGCGGCGGCGGTGCGGTTGCCAATCTGAATGCGGCGACGCTGGGTTCCGATCAAGTCTTTGAATTCACCGTGGAGCCCGCCCGATGATTGGACGAAGTCCGATTGGACGAATTCGAAGCGCTCGACGCGGCGTGCTGCCGGTGCTGGGCGTCGTGCTCTGCCTTGCAGCCGTTGCGGCGCGGGCCGAACCCTATCTTGCGGTGCAGCTTGGTCTCAAGTGCGGGCAATGCCATGTCAATCCGACCGGCGGCGGTTTGCGCACCGCATTCGGCGACACCTTCGCTCAGACGGTGTTGGCGGCGCAGCATCTGGACACCGGCATGGACAACTGGACCGGTCAACTGGGCCAATATCTGCGCGCCGGCGGCGACTTGCGGTTCGACGGGACGGTGACGACGGCACCTCACACGAAGTCGGTGCAGCAATTCGCCCTCGAACAGACCCGCGTCTATTTGGAGGCCGAGGTCATCCCCAACCGGCTCCTCGCGTATGTCGACGAGCAGGTGGCCCCCGGAGGGGCGCTGAACCGGGAGGCCTACGTGATGTACTGGTCGGCGACGCATGATTGGTACCTCAAGGCCGGGCAGATGTATCTGCCGTTCGGCCTGCGGCTGCAGGACCAGACCGCCTTCATTCTCACCGCGACCGGAATCAACATGACCACTCCGGATCACGGCGTCGAATTCGGCTGGGAGCACGGTCACTGGGATGCGCAATTGGCCGTGAGCAACGGTACCGCCGGGGGCCCCGTCACGAGTAACGGCAAACAATCGAGCGCCCAGTTGAGCTTCGTCGAGTCTATCTGGCGCGTGGGCGTCGCCGCCAACTTCAACGCCCAGTCGGGTGGAAACAAAACCGCCGCCGGGATTTTTGGCGGCCTCAGAACCGGCCCCATTTCGTGGCTGGGACAGGCTGAATTGACCAAAGATGAGAGCATCCCCAACGGACAAGGCAAGCAACTCGCCACCCTGCTCGAGGCGAATTGGCTGATGGCCCCCGGCAATAACCTGAAGATTACGGACGAGTTCTTCAATCCGAATCGCGCGGTGCCCAACGGCGAACGCACGCGTTGGAGTCTGGTGTACGAGCTCTCGCCGATTCAGTTCGTTCAAATACGGGCCGGCCTTCGTTACTACGATGGCATTCCTCAGGACAATTCCGAGCACCAGAGGCAGTACTTTGCCGAGTTGCACGGGTTCTTTTGACCCCCACTTGGGAGATTCGCCCACCGATTAAACCTAATTAAGCCAATTCCGCACTCACTCTGCATGCGGTCGCGATGTTCGCTCAAGCCCCTTGTCCGGCTTCCGACGCGTTCGACGCCCGCGATTGGGAGCGGCTATGCTTTCTATTTTGGTCTGCCACTCGTATTTTTTGCGCTTGGATCACAAGCAGCTGGCGCGCGGCAAGCCCTATCCGCCGCTCGCCACCCTGCAAGTGGCGGCCATGCTGCGCAAGGCGGGACATCGAGTGTCGCTATTCGATGCGATGCTCGCCGCCGGACTCGATGACTACGATCGCATGCTCGAGGCCACCCGGCCGCGGCTGGTGCTGTTCTATGAGGACACGTTCAATTTCCTGAGCAAGATGTGTCTGGGCACGATGCGCCGGGCCGCCTGCGACATGATTGCTTCCGCACGCGGCGCCGGTGCCCGGGTGATCGCCGCGGGACCCGATGTCAGCGAAGCTCCGGGGCCGTATTTGCAGGCTGGCGCGGATTTCGCCCTCATCGGCGAAGGGCTCTCGGCGCTTCTGGAAGTGTTGTCGCGGCTCGACTCACAGCCGCATGCAAGCAGCGACCAGCTCAAGGAAGGCGTCGCCGGTGTGGCCTCATTGAACCAAGGCGAGGTGGTCACCGTGAACGGCGCAAGGGTTTTGCCTGCCGCTCAATTTGACGGCATTGCGGCATGGGACCTCGTCGATATGGAGCGCTACCGCGCGACCTGGCTGGCTGCGCATGGATATTTCAGCCTCAACATGGCCGGCTCCCGGGGCTGTTCCTTTCGCTGCGCCTGGTGCGCCAAGCCCACATGGGGCAATCACTACTTGCAGCGCACGCCGCAAGACGTCGCATCTGAGATGCTCCATCTGAAGCGCAACTTCCGTCCGGATCACATTTGGTTTGCGGACGACATCTTCGGATTTCGCACCCATTGGGTGAGCGCATTCACGGCACATGTCGAAGCGGCGGGCGGCGGCGTTCCCTTCACCATTCAGACCCGCGCCGACCTGGTGAGCGAACCCATGGCTCGGGAGCTCAGGAATGCGGGCTGCACCGAGGCCTGGCTCGGTGCGGAGAGCGGCAGCCAGCGGGTGCTGGACGCCATGAACAAGGGTACGACCGTCGGTGAACTGCTGACGGCGCGTGAGCGGCTGAAGTCGGCCGGTATTCGAGTTGGGTTCTTCATCCAGCTCGGATACCTGAACGAACAACTTGCCGACATTCTGGCCACCCGCGACCTGCTCGCTGCGGCGCGTCCCGATGAAATCGGCGTCAGCGTCTCGTATCCGTTGCCCGGAACGAAGTTCTACGAAATGGTCAAGGCGCAGCTCGGCCGGAAGACTCATTGGCACGAAAGCGGCGATCTGGACATGATGTTCCGCGGCACTTACACCAGTGATTTCTATCGCAAGATCCGGAACTTGCTGCACGATCAGGTCTCCCTGCAGGGGTTGGGCGCGACGGGCGCTGACCCGGGCGACGGTCAAGGACGCGCGCAGCGCACGCTCGATCAACGCTGGCGCGACCTGGTGATCCGCGAAGCCGACTATCGCTCCCCGAGCGCGTCATCCGGCAGCCATCCGGTAACGGGGTACGTATGAATGAATCCCGCAGCGCGGTGCCGGCGGCGACGACCCTTCCGGGGACGCTGCGCAAGATCACCGAGACTCTGGCACGCGAACTCGCGTCTCCGACGCTGCGCCCGCCAAGCTGGTCGGATTTCGAATGGAACATCGCCAGGGCCGTGGCGGCCATGCACGGCGTCTCGCCGCTGTTGTCGAAGACTTTGCGCTGGCGAGGTCCGGCGGCTTGGATGGTCTTTCTTGAAGAGCAACAAACACATACGGCGGCCCGCCATCGCCGGATCACTGAACTCTTGACCGATATCGATGAGCGGGGGCGCACGGAGGGTGTCGCGGCGGTCGCGCTGAAGGGAGCGGCGCTGCATGCAATCGGCCTGTACGCGATCGGTGAAAGGCCCATGGCGGACATCGATTTGCTGGTGAAACCGGCGGATGCGGAGCGCACGGCGCGGCTGGTCGAATCGTTGGGCTTCTACGAGGCGCGCGCGAATTGGAGAGAGCGGCTGTTCATCCCGGTCGCTGCGCACGCGGCCGGCGCCTTGGGCGAACATTCGAGCAACAACATCAAGATCGAGATACATACGAGGATCTGTGAGAGGCTGCCCTGGCGCATTACCGATATAACGGACGGCGTATTTCCGCCGCAAGCGCGTCCGGGCGTGAATGCTTATCCGTCAACGGCGTCCTTGATGAGCCATTTGCTGTTGCATGCCGCCGGCGCGATGGCCTTTCAGGGGTTGCGCCTCCTCCACCTGCACGATCTGGCGCAGCTGTCTTCACGGATGACGCAAGCGGATTGGGATCAGGTGCTCGCACAGCGAGGCCGCGGTGGGCGGCTTTGGTGGGCCTTTCCGCCTCTCAATTTGGCAGCGCGATATTTCTCGTCACGCATCCCAAGCCGCATCCTTGCGGTTCTGGCCGAAGACTGCCCCTTCGTTCTGGACATGGCTTCCAGACGCAGAACTTTGTACGACGTGTCTTATTCGTATCCTCGCGTGGATGCCTTTCCCGGCATCGAATGGGCCCAATCGCTTCGTGAGGCGCTGGAGTACGCCGCGAGCCGGGTGCGCCCCAGCGCGAAGCACCTCGAAGACCGCGAGCATTCGGCGAAAAGCGACGATTGGGCGGCTCAAAGTCAGTGGGCGCACCTTTCGCAGGGGCGGCGCATCATTCGCTGGGTGACGTCGCGGCAGACTCGTCCCGTCACCATGCACGCCGTGAATGCGGCGCTCAGGTGCCCGCCATGAGTGCAGCGGATCGCCAATCATCCGCTGAGGGCTTCCCGGATCAGGCGCCTTTATCCCGACTGCCGCTGGTTACTCTCTATATCAGCGATCGCTGCAATTCCCGCTGCGTTACCTGCGACTATTGGCGTCACGGGCGGGCGGATATGAATCTCGAGGCGGTGGCGCGCTTGCTGCCTGCTTTTGCACAGCTGCAGACCCGCATGGTGCTGCTGTCGGGCGGCGAACCGCTCCTCAATCCCGAATGGGGGGCCATCGCCGAGTTGTTGCGCAGGAATGGGCTCAAAGTCTGGCTCCTGACGTCGGGGCTGGCCCTGGCGAAACGTGCCCGCCGTGCCGCTGATTCATTCGACGCCATCACCGTATCGCTGGATGGAACCGACCCCGAGACCTATGCGGCGATTCGCGGCTTGGACGCATTCGATAAGGTGTGCAAAGGCATCCGCGCCGTCGCCGCCCTGGGACCGCGGCCGGGTATCCGAGTCACATTGCAGCGCGGCAACTACCGTCAACTGCCGGCCTTTGTCGATCTGGCGAAAGAACTGGGCGCTCGCCAGCTCTCCTTCCTCGCGGTCGACGTGGCCAATCCGCATGCGTTCGGCCGTACGGATGATTTCGACTCCGATCTGGCATTGCAGCCCGAGGACTTGCCGCAACTCGCGCGAATCCTGGATTCTCTCGAGCGGGAGCATGAGGAGGATTTTCGCTCCGGCTTCATCGCGGAAAGTCCGCAGAAGCTGCAGCGTATCTGGCAATATTTCGCCGCCATTCTTGAGTTCGGACCATACCCGAAGGTTCGCTGCAACGCACCAGAGTTCTCCGCGGTCGTCGGCGCGACCGGTCGCGTGCAGCCGTGCTTCTTCATTTCAGGGCCTTTGGATGCACGGCTATCCGATACCGGCACGCGGCCTGGCGCCGGTCTGCCAGGCGTGCTGAACAGCAGCGGCATGAGCGCGCTGCGCACGGCGATTCGCAACGGGCGGCGCGGCGAATGCAAGACCTGCGTCTGCTCGATGTGGCGCGATCTGGATATTCCAGATCTGGATATCGAGTGCTCATCGGCTCCTCCTCCGATGGTGGCGACGCCATGACTTCTCGGCCCGGCAAGCGACGAAAAGTCGTCCTCTACAATCCTCGAGCGGTCTTTTTCACAATGCCGCTGGCTCTGCTCGCGATCGGCTCTGAACTCGACCCAGAGCTGTACGAGGTCGTGATCGTCGACGGCCGCCTCGATTCGGACGCGGAAAATACGGTTCTCTCGCACATCCAGGAGGCCTTGTGTCTCGGGGTTACCGTACTGACCGGCGCCCCGATTTCCGATGCGCTCTGCATATCGCGTTCGGCAAAGCGAGCGCGCCCCGACCTCCCGGTGGTCTGGGGCGGCTGGCATCCATCCATGTTTTCCCGCGAGTGTCTGTCGGATCACTCGGTCGATGTGACGGTGCGCGGACAAGGAGAGGAGACATTCGCCGAGATCGTGGAGCGCCTTGCAGAGGGCCGCCCGCTCGATGATTGCGCAGGGTGCACGGTGCGGCTCTCCGACGGCACCATCCAGGAAAATCCGGCGCGGCCGCTGGCGCAGGTGGACAACTTTCGGGCGCATGACTACGGCTTGATTCCGATCGAGCGCTATTTCGAACTCAAGGGCAAGCGGCAGCTCGATTACATTTCATCGCAAGGGTGCAATTTCCGCTGCGCGTTCTGCTCGGACCCGTTCGTCTATGGGCGCAAGTGGGTGGGGCTCGAGCCCGTTCGCATGGCGCTGCGATTGAAGGAGCTGTGGGACCAATACCATTTCGATGACGTCAATTTCCAGGACGAGACTTTTTTCACGAAAGCGGGTCGCGTAGAGGCTTTGGCCGATCGCATCGTCGAATCTGGAATGAAGATCACCTGGGCCGCCACCATGCGCGCCGATCAGGGCATCCGCCTTCCTGACGCGGTTTGGGCCCGCTGCAAGCAATCCGGCCTGCGCCGGCTGCTCGTCGGCGTCGAGTCGGGCTCCAATGAGGTATTGAAGCGCATCCGCAAGGACATCAAGATCGAGCAGGTGTTCGAGACCGCACGGAAGATGATCAAGTACGGTATTGCGGGCCACTTTCCATTCATCGTCGGTTTCCCCGACGAGAGCGATGCGGATATCCAGTCCAGTCTCGATTGTGCGAAGAAATTGCGCTCCATGAGTCCGGACTTCTTGACGCCGCTCTACTACTTCAAGCCGTATCCCGGCAGCGCGCTGGTCATCGAAGCCGTCGCACGTGGATTTCGTCTGCCGGAAACACTCGAGGCATGGGCGGAATTCGACTATGTGGCCGGCGAACCCGGTCCGTGGGTGTCGCCCGAGAAATTCGAGCTCATCGAGCGATTCAAGTTCTTTCACGAGCTCGCGTGGAAGCGGGTATCGCGGGGCAAGAGGCTGCTGCAGAAGCTGGCGCGCTATCGCTGCAACC
>Ga0070730_10003776_pt1 | contig 13477 bp, 13 predicted proteins | sample Coa_R1_3_FD_66447 | JGI IMG/M metagenome (GOLD analysis project Ga0070730, IMG submission 66447) | Surface soil microbial communities from Centralia Pennsylvania, which are recovering from an underground coalmine fire - Coalmine... | ecosystem: Environmental > Terrestrial > Soil > Unclassified ...
GAGCCTGGGTCAACCGCTGGCGTGAGCCCTTCGCCGGTATAGGTCTGGATCGCGTTCAGAGACATATTCTGACTTCCTTGTTATTGTGTGCTGTGAACTGAAACCTTGATTCCTTGGCTTACGCAGCCTTCCGCTTTTTCATGATCGATTTGCCGAGTCCGGAGCCGGCGAGCAGTTCCTGCCGACGTTCCGGAGTCATGTCGGGTTGACCGCGGCCGGCCGACGGTCCGCCGTGAATCGCATCCGGCATCTGCTCGCCGAACTTGATAATCTTCGGCCCGCGTTCGATTTCGGCCATCTGCAGCTCGAATTCACTCGCGAGTCCGCCGTTCTCACCGAACCGATACACCTTGTTCAGGTTGTCGGCTCGCATCAAACGGTCGAACACGTTCGCGGGATTCTTCGGCTGTTTGGTCTTTTCGTCGATCGACCGGTCGATTTGTGCCGGCAGCAAGATACCTTCCGTCACCATGCGATCGCAGAAGACCTGAACCGTGCGGGCCTTCTCTTCAACGAGCCGGCGGTTCGCGAGTTGATCGGCTGCCGAAATCTTATTTCGCAGCAAGCCGAGTTGACCCTCAAAATACTTGAAGGTCACCTGCGACGGATTGCTCTTTGGCATGGCCGGATGCGAAGGCTCGTGAATTGTCGTTACTCCGCCGTCCGACATCTGGCCAACGGTCGGAGCCGGAGTCGCACCGGCGGACGGAGCCGGCGGAGGCGAACCGTCCGCAGCCGGCGTCGAACCGGAAGGAGTAGCCTGTCCGTTAAGGCAAGCGATCAACAGCGCGAGCTGTTCGTCGCTTTGGCTGTCCAGAAACTCTTGAGAGAGCGGAGCCCCGCTGGACGAAATCAGGGCAAGCATTTGGTCTCTGTTCACGGTTTCTCCAAAATTGAACGTGACAACAATCGTCTCCTGCCTGTCGCCGTGCTGGATAACCGGCATCGGCAATTCCGCGAGGTTCTTTTGTTGCGGCGGTTCGCCCCCGAGCATGGCGACTCGCCGCAAAGTCAATCCGTGAGCAACTCCGTCGTGATCGATGTAGTTCGGGTACACTTCGGCCGACGTGGCCCGATACAACTTGTTCCGCACCCAGTCCGCAATCGTCTCCGGCACATCCCGGTAATCGACAACCAACTTCGCATCGCGGTTTCCGCTTTCCGCATACCGCAAATTCGTCAGCACGGCCGCGGCCGGCAGGTCGGACCGCTTCAGAATCTCTTGATCTTCCTCGTGGCCGATCACGGCCGGCACACGATGGTAGGGGTCCGGACCTTCGCTCAGTGCTTTGAAATTTGCATGGATTTGCCGAAGATCGTCGCGAGTCCACCAGCGGCCGCGGTGGAACCCGGTTGAAAAGATTTCTACGCCTGGTAGAGTGTACAGCTTCACACTAATATGATAGTGCATGTGTCAACCTTCCCGCGCGGGAAGGTTGACTATTCTCACCAGTCCGTTTCTACCGACGCTCCGCCGGCCTGCAACTCTGCCCATTCCCATTTGTCTATCGGAGCCGGCGAACACCGGCAGTTGTAAACCCGTTCACCGCGAACGTCTTCGAAGGACGCCTCATTCGGATAATAGAGGTCGAAGTGAGGTTCATGGTCCGCTCCCTGTCGGCCGTCAGCAATTCCCAAGTATTTCCAGACGGGGAACGTTTCCTGCAAATCTGGCGACTGCATTTCCGACGTGACGCCGTGATTGTAGGCGTCCATCATGTTCGTTCGGAAAACCATGTCGGCGTACTGCGGATTTCGTGGCGTCACGCCGGCATGGTCAAGCACCTCTTGCACGTCCCACGTTCCGCCTTCGCCAGTTTGAAGGGCCTTTTCGATGATCGCTTTCACCTTGCCGAGCATGATTTCATCGGTCGCCGCGGCGAGCGTGAAGGCGTGCCGTTGCATCAGCTGGCCGAACCGCTCCGGATCGATTCCGAGTTTCGGCGCCAATCCGCGAAAGTACGCAACCGCTTCAAGCGGCGGCAACGGGGTCACCGGCGTGCTGGCGAACACCTCGAACGGTTGATCGTCGCCGTGTTTGTGGAGTCCATTTGCCGCTTCGGCACGCTCTGCCATCTCGCGAACCCGACTGCGAGCAAGCAATTCGGCTGTTGCGTTCGTTGACGCCAACGCATCCGCGAGTCGCTGCGTCTCCGCGTGGTTCAGTAATCGCGTTGACGCCATGCCGCTGGGAACGTGAGCCAGGAAACGGCTTACCGCCGACGTGGCAACGGCGTGCAAGACGCGGACGCCTTCCGCCTTTGCAGCCGTGAGAAGATCCTTTGCGGCCGCCCCGTCCCGGCCGGCGAGAGCTACGTCGCCTGACTTGGCAGCCGATTCGGGAGCTAGTCCTCCGCGTCCAGGTCCGGCGCCGGCACGAAAGGGGTTCCCGCGCGGGAACCCTCCCCACCGTTGACGGCGATGCTTGGCGTTGAGTCCTCAAATGGAACTGCCGACTGTTTTTGATCGCCGATAGGTACGCCAGCGAGCGTGTCCTCCGGGGATTTCGGCAACGTCCGCTGTGCGCGTTCGTAAATCTCCTCAAGGGAAAGCGGCACTCCGATGTTGTGGAGCTTTTCGTAGATTGCCAACTCTTGCAGGATTTCGGCCGCGTCAACGCCGCCCAGAGTCGCCATCGGCAGTTCCGGCTTGCCGGCAAAGTTCATGTCCGTGAAGTCGGGAATAATCTGTTCGTTGATCGCATCGCAAACGAGCGATGCCAGATACCATGTGAACAGTTCGGCAGTGGACTTGTGGACCTCGGTGTCGCCGCGGCCGCCTGGCGTTTGGCCTTCCAGCATGTGCAGGCTGGCGGCCTGCAAGCCCATCAAGATTTCCTTGTCGAAATCGTCGATCGCGGACTTGAAGTCAGCGGTTCCCCGTGTGGCCAAGTCAACGACTTGCACGTCTGACCCTTGCGGGAGCGTGATGTAGCCGGACTGCCGGGCTTGCTTGAGAGCGGTTTCCAAGTACGTGCGAACCGAGTCAACAGCATAATGGCCAACGAGGTACGGGCCGGTGAACTTGTCGAGGAAGATCATCCGTAGCTTGATTGCGGCCTCTTTCAGCGTGGACGCACGGTAGACGGCCCGCATGTCCGACATGCCGAGCGGGTTTTCGAACAGCGAAAGGTAGGTGAAGACGACGAAGTCGTTCGGGTTGAATTCCTTACCGGCGTTCGCCTGATTGGCCCGCACGCGGGTCACGTTCTTGAACTGGTCAACGACAATCTGCAAACGGTTATTCTGCGCGTCTTTTGCCTTTAGTCGCTTGAGGACGATCTTACCTCTCCACCTACCGCGTTGGGCAATGTCCTTCACTTTTTCGGAGACGGAATAGCCGTCAAGGAGAGCCCCCCAGAGCATCGACTCGACTACGTGCCGAATGCCGCCGCGGCTCTTGACGATGTTGTCCTTGTTGAAGTCGGCAATGTCCTTGTCAACCTGATTGCGGCTTGCCGGCTTGACGGACAGGTCGAGCGAAGCGACGGCGAAGATCTTGGTTGTGATCGCCGCCTTGACCGTCGGCTCTTTCAGCATTTGCCGGTAGGCGTCTCGGATTGCCTGCGTTTCGCCGGTCAGGTTTTCCGTGAACGGCGAGAGCCGATTATAGGCAATCTGGTAAGACTTGATTTGCTCGCCAAGCCATGCACGTTCCGCTTGCACTTGCGGGTCAGGCCGGCCCAACAAAGCCCGGCCGATCCTGCCGGCCCATGACAGCACTCCCATTATCGATCCTCCGTGACGTTAGCCGTTAGCGATAATCTTCTCTGCGAACAAAATCACTTCGTTAGATTTGAACAGACACAAAACGCAGTTTTCGTATTCGGCCAAACATTGGCCGATCGGCCCTTTGTTTCTCGCGAGCCGTTTTTTGCCTCCGCTTGGCCATTTGCCAGGAATGACAAACGAAACGTCGGCATCTTGTTTGCCGGTTAGCTCTTGCTGCTTTTTTGCGGCCTCAATCAATTTCTGTGCAATCATCCAAACACCCCCCGTGGAATCGTGTCCAGCACGTTCCCGTGTCCCGCCGGCAAGCCAACCGCCATCGGGTCAGTCGGTTGCAGAGCCAGCTTGTTGAACCCGCCACTCGTTGCGTCCGCCTGGTCTTTGTGCTTCCCGCGCGGGAAGGCAGCCAACTCGGCAAGGTAGTCAGTTGTCCAGTCCGCCTGTAAACAGCAAACGTTGCCGGCCTCTACTTGGTCCGCGAACGGCAACATGCGGACCAGCTTGTCTTGCCGCACCGGATCGATCTTGACCGATAAGCCGGCGAGCAAGCGAACGCTGAATTCCGCCGACTCTTTGCCGCCAGAGCCCGGCTCCTGTTCCACCCATTGCGGAACGTGGCCGTACTTCAGGTGATCGAGTTGTGCCGTTTGCAGGATCGCTTGATTACGTTGATGCGAACTCCATTGCCCGCGTACAACGTCCTCGATCCAAAACAGGCCGTCCGGTGAACGGGCTAACAGCACGCCGGCTGAATAGCAACCGTCGCCTTCCGTCGCGGCCTTGTCCCAATACCGCAAACGGTTCGCGATTCGCGGCACGCTAGTTATCAGCACGATCCGCAGCGTCTTCACAATGTCGCCGCCGCGTTTCGTCGGCCGGCCTTGGTAAAGCGACTCGTAAGCCGGCCCCATCGTTTTCCGGTTATCGAGCAACTCGGCAAGCGGGTGAAGATCCGGGCAAAGCGGCTCGCCACCCGCTCGGCCGAGCGGGTCATTTTCTTCGGCTTCGGCAGGTAGATTCACCACTTGCCAGTCGTCGATATTTTGCAACTGCTTAATCCTTCCCCAGAGGTCGTCTTCGTGCCAGCGGGTGAAGATCAGCACGATTGCGGCATCTTTGCTCTTTCGCGTGTATACGTCGTCTGTGAACCATTCAGCGAGCCGGTCACGGTATGCCGTTGATTCTGCTTCCTCACGGCTCTTGATTGGATCGTCGATGATGATAAGGTCCGCCGGATTGCCCGTCACGCCGGCCCCGACGCCAACCGCCAGGTAACCGCCGCCGGCTGCCGTGTCCCACTCGCCAACAGCCTTCCGTTCGCTGGATAACTCAAGCCGGCTGCGAACGATCTTGCGAGTCTTGCGAGAGAACTTGTTCGCGTGCCGTTGGTTGTAACCGCCGACAATCACTCGCAAGGCCGGCGTTTGCTCCAAACGGTAAGCAGGATACCGTACGGTGATCGATTCGCTCTTGCCGTGCTGTGGCGGCATGAACACCGCAAGCCGCTTGCAGTTGCCGGCACTCACGCTGTCAAGTTTGCTTTGAATGAGCCGGAGATGTGGCCAGTCCCAGCGCAGCTCGGGCGAGACTTCCTCAAGCCACTGGCGGTAAGGTCGGATCGGCGGCCGCTTGCTGTTCGCCGGCAGCGGGCAACGCGGGCCGCTGCCGAGGATCATCTCTGGTGTCAGCGTGAACAAGAGCCTTCACCGTTTCAGAGGGGATGAACTTTGCGAGTGTCTCCAGGGCGCCCGTAATATCCGCCCACTTTTCCGGCTTAATGTCGCCGTCCGAGATAGCTTCCAGCAGCCTGCGAGCGTATGCCGTTATCGCGTTCACAAAGGCGACGGCCGCCAGCTTGCCGGCTTCTGAGAGCAAGTGAACGTCGTAAGCGGACGCCCTGGCAATCCAGTTCCATTTCGAACTCGCAACGTACCATTGGCCGCTTGACCGCCACGAAACGCTCCCGTTTTCGACGTAGCTCGCGAACGCCTTGTCGATCGATCTTGTCGGCCCCATGTTACGGTATGCAAGAAACCGGGCGAACGAGTTGTCCGGCTCGCCGTCCTGCTGTTCCCATGTTCGCCGCTCTCCGTTCACGCTGCCGACTCCATGACTGCTCGCATCTTCCGCAAGCTGCGGTTCTTGACCTGGTAAACTCGTTGCCGGCTTATTCCGAACCGATTACAGATTTCCCTCACTGATAGGATAGCGCATCCGTCAACCCCGAATAAATAGCGGACGATGTCAGAGTCCCGCGCGGGAAGCCGGCGGAGAGCAGTTTCCAGTTGATCAGCCAACTCGGTTCGCTCTTGCTGTTCATCGGGCTCCTCAATCGCCCTGAGTGCCTTGTCGGCGATTTCAGAACCTGAACCTTCATCCCAAAAGTTCCCAACCATTGCGACTTGCGGCAGCAGACTGAAATCGCCGGCGGTCACCTTGTGTTCAGGAAGATGAATGAAGTAGTTGCTGGCTTTAACCTGCCTGCGGAATTGGAAGTTGATGCAGGAAATGAAGTAGCTCGATATTTTGCCTTTTGCCGGCTCGTAATTGCGGGCGGCATTACACATGACCAGCAACGCGAACTGAATTGCGTCGTCGCGGTCGATTCCTTGTCCTTGCAGCCATTCAGAACGCTGTTCGATATACCAGTACGCCAGTCGAACGTTATCCGCAACGAGTTTCTTTTGCTCGTCTGTCAATGGGACTTTGTGATTTGTTCGCGGTTTTTTCACGGAATCCCTCCCGCGCGGGAACCTGAACTCGACTCCTGTTCAGATTTGGCGTTCGTACCCGGTCCGCTTGGACACCTCGTTAAACGTCTCTTGCAGGATCGTTTCGAGGTTGTAGCCGATCTTGGTGCAAAGAAGGTCGAGATAGGTCACCGCGTCCGCAATCGCGTCGGCAGTGTCAGCTTTGGTCAGGTGAGCTTTCCTTTTTTTCTCACCGCTCCATCCGAGCACCGATGCAGCCAGCTCTCCGATTTCCTCCTGAATGCAGAGAACCAACCCAATTTCCGAATGCGGAGGCGCATAGGCCGTATTCATTCGGTGCCAGTTCGTCTCCGAGAATTTCGTCAAATTCATTACGTCTCCCTGATTGTGACCCCGTGAACCGCAAGCATCAACTTTCGCTTGAGCTTGTATTCCTGAGTGCGAAACCCTTTCACGTCCTCCACAACCCGTTCGCCGTTTTCGACGTACACAAAGTCGTCGATGTAATCGCAAACGTGAATGCCGTTGACCGTGAGATGGAACCTGACCTGCTTTCCCAGGTCGCGGATCTTTCCAGCCATTTCTAGCAACGCCAGCTGGCCGAAGCGGTCCGATTCGCGTTTACTCGCGAACTCACCTATTCGCCGGCTGCGGTACTTTGACTTCGGCTTGCCGGCCGAAGGGTCAATTCCAGGTTGCCGGCTAAACGGCTCCTGCAACTGGTCTACCGTTACCCTTGCTCCCATTGGATCTCCTGTTGGGTCAGTTTAATGCTCCGGAGGCGAACGTGGCTTTGCGCATTCGGCTGATTGCTTTCGCGATAATTTGTCCGACCCTTTGTTTCGAGATGCCGAATCGCTCGCCAATTTCTTCCATTGACAGGAACCGCTCGCCGTCAATGCCACACCAGGCGACGATCATCGATCGCGATCTTTGATCGACGAGCGACAAAAACCTGTCAACAATTTCCCGGTTATCGATCGCGGCGACTTCGCGTGCCGAATGATTGACGCGGCACGGAACGTCCGCGTGAAGGGTCGCTTTCGGCCGCAAGAAAAACTCGATCCTGGACTTTGTTTTCTCGGACGCACGGCCAAGCTCAGGAGTGCGAAACAAGAATTCCGCCAGTCCAGCTCTTTTCAGATATTGCAGTATACAACGAGCCGCGTACCGTTCGATCGTGTAACCGGTTCGCTTGGCGCGAGCTGGCTTAAAGCGGCTCACGCATTCGCACAGCTTTTGCATGGCCGCCATTTCGGCGTCGTCAATCGTCGCGAATCCGGCCATGTACCATCGTCTGCCCCAAACCTTGCGGACGCACGCTTTCGCCAGATACAGCAAGCGGACCACTTCCTCTTGCTGAGCCGGCGTCAACGGGTTAATGCCCATTTTCTTGCGTTTCATCGGAATCCATTCCCGCGCTGGAACCTTATACCGCGAGCGACTCTTTCGCCCGGATTGCCAACTCGACTTCCGGTAACAGTTCACGGCGAACCACGTCACGAGGCGACTCGTCGAACCAATTCAGGAAGTGCCGCGACTCCCCAAACTGATTAAGCCGCGTGTCGGCTGCATCGACACGCTTGGCAAGAAACATCTCGATTTCGGTAACCGTGTCGAGTCCGTCTTGCCAACCGCAAAAGCCGATCGCACACGCGGCCTCGATTGGCAAACCAACCGTTAGCCAAACTGGAGGCGGAGCAACTACTGTATGGCCTTGGCAAAGCCGCGGATCGTCGGTCCGCAACGCTTCCGCCAACGCCCGCAAGCCGGCTAACGGCAAACCGGGAACGAAGCCATCACGCCATACACGCCGCCAGTTCTCCATCGTCGGCCTCCATCTCTTCAAAGAGCGTCTTTTGGTTCGCCTCGCGTTCCGCTCTCGCCAGATTGCGGCACGCGACGTTCCAATATGATTCCTTCAGTTCGATGCCGACGAATTTTCGTTTCATCAGCAGACTCTGGTAACCTTCGCTGCCGATTCCCGCGAACGGCGAAAGGACCGTGTCGCAGGGATTTGTCCACAGTTGCACGGCCCGACCGATCAAGCCAAGCTGAAGCGGGCAAATGTGCTTTTCATCTTTGCCGTCGCGTGCCTGCTGGTAATTCAGCACGTCCATTTGATCGATGTCCCACCAAACCGGTTCCGCATACCGTCGCCAGATATCGATCGAACCGGATTCCGTGTGGCCATTGCGAGCGAATTTGCACGGATGAAAGTCCGTTGACCGCGGGTCCGCTGACGAGTCCCCGATGTATTCCGTGAACCCGCTCTCGCGGACGATTGGCTTTTCCGAGAGGTTATCTTCGATTGGGTTCTTTCTGAAAACGAGAAGATAGTCGGCCATGCCTTGGCGAATCTGGCTTGAGTCGCGGCATACGGTCTTGTGAAGCAGTCCGTTGTTATTCGTCCGCTCGCGTTCAATCACCGGGCATTTCCAGATCGTGACGCGGCTGTGGAACACCCAGCCGGCTCCCGTAAACGTGCGAACGATGTCACCGGGAAAGTCGATAAGCCCGCAAGCCCCATCGCGGTTGCGGTACATCGGCAAATCTTTGCAGTGGATCGCACACAACCGGCCGGGAACCGTGACCCGCAAAAGCTCTGGAGCCAGGAAGCCGAAGTGACGGAAGAACTCTTGACTATCTGAACAATTCCCCATGTCGCGGTAACTGTCTGAATAAATATAGAGCAACGCGAACGGAGGGGAAAAGATCGTAAAATCGATTGAGTTTTCCGAAAGCGTTTTCGTCACCTCAACGCAATCGCCAAGGTGCATTTGCCACTTTCCCGATTCGCTCTCTTCCGTCCGATGGTCGAAGTCCATGCGCAGATCCCGTTTGCCGATCCCCATGCCGTGTTCACGCATCGACCCGCACATCGCGGCTTTCATCGTTTCGTGGTCCGCTTGCTTGCGGCGGACGGCAGACAGAACTTCGCCTTCCGTCTCCGCGAAGACGACGTGAGCCTTGACGGATTCCTTCTGACCGAACCGCCAGCACCGGCGAACCACTTGATAGAATTGTTCAAACGAATATGAGAGTCCGACAAGTGCTATCTTGTGGCAATGCTGCCAGTTGAGACCGAAGCCCGCGACAGTTGGCTTGCTCACCAGCACGCGAATCTTTCCTTCGGCGAATTCATCAAGCCGCTTTTCTTTCAACGAATCTTTGTGCGAACCGCGAACTTCAACCGCGTCCGGAATCGCGGCTCGCAACTCGTCAGCCTCATAGTCCGTGTTGCACCAAACGATCCACGGGCCGGCTGGGTCATCCGCAATGATTTTTGCAACCGCCGCCGCGCGATCGCGAGCCGTCTTTCGCATCTCTTTGTGAATACCAGTCGCGTTGACGGCATCGTTCCGCCAGAGCGAATCGCCGGCCCCGTCCGTAACGTCAACGGATACCGGGCAATCGATCAATTCGAGAGCCGGCAACTCAAAGCCGTCGTCCGAATAACCAAGATCGCTCGGCTTGCCGATACACGCGGCCCACGACGACACCCAACGCCAAAAGTCCGCCTCCCCGTGAGCCTTTAGCCGGTATACGCCGGCCTTCGCCTGGTCGTTACAAAACCATCTCATCAGCATTTCGTTAGCCGGCATCACGCCAAGGAAGTCCGCGTGATTGCCAATCTCCATATGATCGTTCGGAGCCGGCGTTGCCGTGCAACAGAGACGGTACGGCGTCTCCGCGAACGAATCGATCAATTGCCGTTTCGTCGCCCCCATGTAGCTCTTGAGGATCGACGACTCGTCGAGGACGACGCCCGCGAACACGCTCGGATCGAACTTGTGCAGCTTCTGGTAATTGGTGATTGCGAGATGAGGTTCCCGCGCGGGAACCCGTTCACCGTTTTCATGGACAGCGGCCGGCGTTACCACACCGAATTTGCCAGCTTCCGCCAGCGTTTGCTTGGCAACAGCAAGCGGAGTAAGTATGAGAACTGGACGTCCAGTGTGCTGAGCAACGCGACTCGCCCATTCCAACTGCATCAGCGTCTTGCCGAGCCCGCATTCGGCGAAGATCGCCGCTCGGCCGAGACGCAACGCCCAACGCACGATGTCCCGTTGCCACTGAAAAAGGCTCGCGTTTATTGCGTCCGCTTCAAACCCAAGCGGCTTTGCGAGCACTCGTTTAGACTCAAGGAATTGCTGGTATCCTTCCATTCGTTGTCACTCCGTTGACTAATGCGATCAATGTAACCGGTCTCATTCGCGGATGCAATATCAGTTTGTTCACCTGTTCACTTGTGAGCTTTAAGAGGCTGGGCAGGAATCCCGGCGGGAGTCGATCGAGGCGACGGCTGACTCGGCGGAGCTTGTTCGACGGATAGTTCGTCGTACATCTGTCCGATCAGTTGATCGATGCGAGCGAAGTTCAGGCTCAGCCGGCGTGCAAGTTCCGCTCCGCGTTTGTCCGTTGAAACAACGTCCGCGATCATGCCGCCGAATTCGTGACGGTAGCGTTCGATAATTTGTTCGCGTGTTGGCTTCATGCCATCCGTCCTCTGGCCAGTTCCTTGAAGACTTCAACGGCCGGCAAATGCGACTCGCCGCGGCCAGGAAGCGGGTCTACGCCGGCCTCGGAAGGCCATTTGTTGAACCGATTCTTGAAGATAGCCAACGCCATTGAGACCTTCGCACCGCGTTTGATTGCCGTGTTGATCGCAAACCGCCAATGGATCTGGTAGGCTTTTGCCATCACTTCCGAAGTCGCTTCCGATTTCACAATTCCGTTGACTCCGACAAGAGTTCCCGCGCGGGAACCGATATCCTTCGCCTTCCGCTGAAACTCGAACCCGCACGTCGGGCAAACTCGCGATTTCGTGAACGTCGTCGTACACCGCGGACAAACGAGCGGGGTCGCTATATCGCCGTCTTCCATTCGCTTGCGGACCGAAGAATCGATTTGCGACTTTGGATCAAGAGTCCATTCGTGGTCGGTTTCCGGCAGCCCGTGGTAAAGCACGCATCCGCCATGATCGATCACAATGCAGTCCTGTTTTCCGGGAGCCGCTCGCAGGCCGCGGCCAACCATTTGCAGATAACGGCGAAGCCGTTTCGTTGGCCGCAAGAGGCCGACGCATCCGAGTTCCGGCACGTCAACGCCTTCCGTCATAACGTCCACGTTGACGATTACGCGAAGCCAGCCGGCCTTGAGTTCGGCAATCAGATCGCGGCGTTCTGCGTCCGGAGTTGATTCGTCGATAACCGCGGCCCGAATGCCTTCCTTCAAGAACTCGTCGCGGACCGCCAGAGCGTGCGGAATTCCCGTCGTGAAGTAAACCGATTGCCGGTTTTCACCGAGTTTTTTCCACCAACCGACGGCATCGCCGACGAGGTTCGCCTTGTTTAGCCGCGACTCCAATTGTTTCGCGGAGTAGTCGCCGTCGGCCCCTCTGCGGACTCCCTTCAAGTCTGGCATGTACGGGGAATAGCACCGTGAAGGCACGCTCAGGCCGGCCGCAATCAGTTCGCTCGGCTTGATGGGTTGAACGAGCCAATCGAAACAATCGCCAAGTCCGCTCCCGTCCCCGTGAATCGGCGTTGCGGTCAACCCGATAATCCACGCCTGCGGATACATACTTACAAGTTGGCGAGCTTCAGTTCCGGTCCATTTGTGAGCTTCGTCCAGGACCACGATCGTAGAGTCTGGGAGCCGGATTCGTTCGCGGTTAATGGCCCACGAGGTCAAAGTCTGCCGGCTCGCAAATTGGATCGAGGCTTGCGGCCGTCGCGAATGGCCGGCGAGAATAACGCCGGCGTCCAGGCCATAATCCAACGCCTCTTCAGCCCCCTGAGTTGTCAACATCCGCCGATCGGTCAAGAACAGGCAGCGTCCGCCCTTTTCCACGGCGAGTCGCATCATTTCGAGAGCGGTTACGGTCTTGCCGGCGCCCATCAGCATCACGAGCAAGAGGCGACGGCAGCCACGTCGCATGCCTTCGCGGAGTCCGTCGATCGCTCGCAGTTGATGCGGACGCGGCACCTTGCGTACCGTTGCCGGCCGCGGGAACAAACTGGCATCCATGCCAACGTTCTCTGCTGACTATTTGAGAATCGACTCAATGTGTTCCGGAACATAACCGCCGGTCTTGCAGTCGGCACACCCGTCCGGTGAGGCGGCTTTACACGAGGGGCAAATCGCGAACGGAATGGCTCGTTTAATGCGATCGGTCAACCGTTCAAGTTCGTCAAGAACTTCCGGTTCAAGCCACACAGACCAGTTCATAATCGATCTTGCTTGAGTTTTCAGCTTTTCGAGCGTGGATACCGTGTCAGTGTGCCATCGATCGCCGAACACATCGCGAAGGTGAGCGGGAACTTCTTTCCAATGCCGATCGCGGACTGGCGGTTCGCTCGTTGCCGGTTCCTTTTCGGCCGGCTTATCGGCTCCCGCGCGGGAAGGAGTTTTTGTCTCCGGTTCGGAGAAATCGGGGTCATCGTCGCCAGGCTCACGCTCGCGGGCCTGCGACTCCTGCGTCCGATTTTTACTTGAGTCGCGGTTCGCGTGTTGTTTAGTGCGACCGTCAGGAAGGTATTGGCCAGGGTTGATGATCTTGTCCGCGAACGTCCATGACACGCAGCAAGCCTTGGCAATCGCGTTCACTGGCTCGCCGGGGAATTCAGCGTGATACATTTTCACTGCCTTTTGTTTGTCGGCGACGGAAAGCCGTTGGCCATGCTTACTGTTTGCAGCACACGCCAAGCGGATTGCATCGCTCCTGGTGCCGCGGCGAATTTCCGCTTTGATCGTCGCCGCCTGGTTCACGGTTGCGGCGGCTATTCGAGTGAAGCCGTCGCCAATCCAAAAGATTCCCGTCAATGGATCGAATGGCTTCGATTCGGCCGCGTCGCAAAACACGATGATCGGAGGGAACTCATCTCCGGCGGCCATCGCCACTGCGTAGTCGGCAACTGCATCGAGTTTATTTCCAACTCGAATCTGCGTTGAATGGTCAACCGAAATGTTAGCAAGTGGAATGTCAACAATTTCCTTTTTCACATTCCACTTGCTAACATTTCGGTTGACCAT